>Ga0207708_10001320_pt1 | contig 18634 bp, 17 predicted proteins | sample KBSK5101metaG_FD_184340 | JGI IMG/M metagenome (GOLD analysis project Ga0207708, IMG submission 184340) | Corn, switchgrass and miscanthus rhizosphere microbial communities from Kellogg Biological Station, Michigan, USA - KBS K5-10-1 metaG... | ecosystem: Host-associated > Plants > Roots >...
GTACACAGCGAACGGACTGCCAACTGCGAATTACACGGAGCTCGATCTCTACACCGAGCTCCCCAATCGAATGACATTCAGCGCCTACATCTGGACCGACAATATTTTCGCGGCCTATTGCGATCGGTGCGCGCGTGGTGGGCCGGCGGTGCGGTCCTCACCCGATTTCAACATCCTGGTCAACGCCGGCGCCGATCCCCGCGGCAAGGTTGTCCCCACGTTCGCAGCGATCTACACGGTCGGCGACGAAGGCAACTCCACGTTGTGGCGCATACGCCCGTACGTGACTGTCGTCGCGCGCAGCAACCTTAGCTGGGAGCTTGGCACTCGTTACCAGCGTAATCGCAACGACACGCAGTGGTACGCTAACCTCGGAAGGGTGGGGAATGACACGACGCACTACCTGTTCGCGCACCTCGATCAGGAGCTCCTGAGCTTCACGTCGCGTCTCAATTACACCGCCACCACCACGATGTCGCTCCAGCTTTACGCGGAGCCGTTCATGACGACCGGTCGCTACTTCAGAGTTCGGGAGCTCGATGAACCTCGCGCCGAGAGCTACGAAGATCGCTACCGTCCATACTCGATTTCGACCGACGATGCTGCGTTCAACGTAAAGGAGTTGCACGCGAGCGCTGTTGCGCGGTGGGAATACCGGCCCGGTTCAACCGTCTTTCTGGTTTGGACGCAGGGACGAACTCAGGCCGAGCGCGACCCTGGCAGTTTCCTGCCGATCCGTGATTTCCGAAATCTCTTCGCTGCGCGACCCGAGAATACGGTGCTGATCAAGGCGTCGTACTGGGTGAATTTCTAGCGGGAGGCGGGAGGCGGAAGGGGAAGGGGGAAGGCGGAAGGAATACGTGCGCGCTGCAGAAAAGCAGCCGGCTGCAAGCGGCTCACAGCTCCGCAGGGGCTCCTAGTTTGTAGTTTCCGTTGCAGTTGCAGTTCCCCCTTCCGCCTCCCGCCTCCCGCCTCCCGCCTTCCGCCTTCCTACGAAAACTGCGCAAACCCGACCGTATTCCCGCCAGGCTCCTTGACGTAAATCTCCGTGCTGCCGTAGAAGGTGTCGTGCCGCGGCTTGACCACTGGCGCGCCGGCAAGCGACTTCTCCACACTGTTCAGGTCAGCAACGGTGATGAACAATGCGACGGAGTGGCCGGTTAGATCCCGCGCAGCGCCGGGATCTTCGCTGAGGACGCTGGCGCGCGTCTGGTACATGATCTCGATCCCGTCCTTCAGGACGCTGGCGAAAACAAGCTTTCCATCGTCGCCGGGCACCTGATTGTTGACGCCGAAACCAAGTCTGTCGGTCCAGAATTTCAGGCACGGTTCCACCGCGTCGACGATGAGAACTGGAGTGAGCTGCTTGAGTGCCGGACTGCTCGCGGAGCGGGTCTTTTGGTCAGCCATAATCACCTCTCGAGTCCACCCACCATAACAAAAAAACGGCCGGCCTGCGAGGCCGACCGTTGAAGTTTCATTGGGTCACTCAGGTGATCGGAGTCCCGCCACCTTGATTAGCGTCGAAACCGGGCCGGAATACCCCGCAAACCACGCCGAGTACTCCGAAATCGGATCCGGGCTGAACCGGAATATCGCGGTCGCTGGGATTCGCTGCTTCCAGCACCACGGCTCCGTTGCGGCGCGAGTAGGTCTTTACCGTCGCTTCCTCGCCGAGTCGCGCGGCAACGACGTCGTTGTCGTGCGGATCCTGTCGCGGATTGACCATCACATAGTCTCCGTCGTTGATGCAGCGGCCCACCATGCTGTCGCCCTTCACCTTGAGAAAGAACACATCGTCCGAAGGTACGAAGCGCCGGTCGATGGTGATGAATCCCTGACGGTGCTCCGGCAGCAATGCCGGCTCGCCGGCGTGGATGCGCCCATAGAAGGGAACGGGTTGAGTGCGCATTGCGGCACCGAACCCGAGCAGGTTTACGCCACGCGATCTGGCGGGGTCTCTCTCGATGTAACCCTTCTTAGCCAACGACTGCAGGAGATCAGAAACCGTCTTGGTCGATTTGATCTTGAACTGCTTGCCGATGTCGCGAATGCTCGGCTGATACGTGTTCTCAGCGGTGAAATCGAGCAGGTAGTGGTATACCGAGCTCTCGAGCTTAGTTAGTTGCTCGGCCATTGGTCATTCCCTGGAAAGGTCCGATTGCTCCCGACAAGCCCTAATCTGTGTACGGAACCGTACTTGGTCAACAGTTTCATTATCGTGACAACTATCAGGCTTTTGTTAGTGTAACTATCGCTTTATCCAAACGTTTCAGCGATAGCTCACGTCCCATTTGTACAAGCATTTCAAAAATTCCGGGACTGACACTTAGTCCAGTAAGCGCGACCCTGAGCGGCTGAAAAATCTTACCGGCTGCGATTCCACGCGATTCAGCGAGACTCCTGAGCGCTGACTCCAACGGTTCAGCTTCCCAGTTCGAAACGTCGGCCAGGACATGCCTCGTCGCCTCCAGCAGATCGGCTGCTTCTGCAGGGTCCTTCCAGTTTTTCGCGACAGCTGCGGGCTCGTACTCAATGTTCTCGAGAAAGTACGGACCTGCCTGGCGCACGATGTCATCGATGGTGCGCGAGCGAACTCGTAGCAGATCGAGCAGGCGCAAATACCAGCTGCGGCGCTCGAGGAGCTCTTCTTCGGTCGCCAGTCGGGCAGCGACAATCGCCGGGGTCACACGCGGCTCCAGCTCCTCGAGCGAAATCAGCGACAGATGCTGGCCGTTCATCCATTCCAGTTTTTTCGGATCGAAGATCGCGGCTTTCTTCTGAAGTCCGTCGGGGCCGAAGAGGTGAATCATCTCATCTATCGTCATCACCTCTCGATCACCGCCCGGAGACCAGCCGAGTAGCGCCAGAAAGTTGAGCATGGCGCCAGGCAGCAGCCCGTAGTGCTGATAATCTCCAACAGCGGTCGCGCCGTGTCTTTTGCTCAGCTTCTTACCATCGAGGCCGTGAATCATCGGCAGGTGCGCGAATACCGGAAGCGGGGCTCCCAGCGCCCGATAGAGCTGGATCTGCTTGGGCGTGTTCGAGATGTGGTCGTCGCCGCGCATGACGATGGTGATCCCCATGGCGATATCATCCGAAACGACGGCGAGATTGTAGATCGGCGTGGCGTCGGAGCGAAGGATGACGAAGTCATCGATATCCTTGTTCGGGAACGCGATACGCTCGTGGACCATGTCGTTCCATTCCGTTGTTCCCTCCGGAACACGAAACCGGATTACATAAGGCATCCCGGCGGCAACGCGGCGCTCGACCTCCTCGCGTGGGAGACGATCGCAGCGGCGATCGTATTTGAACGCTTCCTTGCGGGCCTCTGCTTCGCGACGCCGCTCGTCGAGCTCCGCCGCTGTGCAGAAGCAACGGTATGCGGCGCCGCTATCGAGTAGCCGGCGGGCGTCGGCCTGGTGCCGCTCGAGATTCGCTCCCTGGTACACCACGCCGTCGTCCCAATTCAGGCCCAGCCATTCCATTCCCTCGAAAATGGCGCGGGTGCTCTCGTCGGTGCTGCGCGCTTTGTCCGTGTCTTCGATTCGGAGTAGAAACTCGCCGCCGTTTTTCCTGGCGTAGAGCCAGTTGAACAGGGCAGTGCGCGCACCGCCCACGTGGAGATATCCTGTTGGGGATGGAGCGAAGCGAAGTCGCGGCTTGGTTGCGTTCATCGGCGTCAGAAAGAAAAGCGGGTCCACAGCTTCGCGGACCCGCCGAGCGGAGAGAGAGGGATTCGAACCCTCGATACGCGTTTCCACGTATGCCGGTTTAGCAAACCGGTGCCTTCAGCCTCTCGGCCATCTCTCCCAGAGAGTCCTGAAAGTTAGACGGTAGCCGAGGGCGGGTAAAGCGCGAGATATCGCGAAAGAAAATTCGCAGCGTGTAAAAAATCTCAGGGCCGCGGTTTTAGCTCCCACAACACGTTTACGATCACCCAGCGTCCACGCCATTTGGCGACCTGGAGGTAATCGACCCAGTAGGATGCGTCGATGCGCGCCACGGCGGCGTTGCGATAGATGTCGAGGATGCGGACATCTTCGCGGCGATCCGCGGCGGGTGTATCCTTGCCGCCGCCGTTGCGCGTGTTCTGCACCAGCGTCATCGCGCTCTGGGTATCCAGGCGGGAGCGGCCCAACGAATCCGTGTTGACGATGCGCTTGGCGAGCTCGGGATGAAGCGCTCGCTCCATCCGCGCGGCATCGCCGGCGTACCAGCCCTGGATATAGTCCAGCGCGGCCTGGCGAATCCCCGCCGAATCAGCGGCTGACTGAGCCGATGCAGATGATGCGACGCACGCGAAAAGAAAGAGCGAGAGAGCAGTAATCTTTTTCATTGGTGTGTGGGTTGAGATGGGACTATTTGATCCGCTCGAAAACGATCCAGCTGCCGCCGGCTACGAAGTCGATCTGACCAGTGTCAGTCTGGTGGAAGACAGCTGCGCCGGCAGAGCCATCGACACGGCGAAAGAAGAGCGGCGCGACCTCGATGAAGTGGGCTTTGTTACCGGTTATCGAGATCGTCCCGTCGGGAAAGTCCTTGACCTCGATCCGCGGATATTCGCGCCGGTCTGATCCGCAGGTGTGGCAGAACTGATTGAGCTCGTAGGTGCCGGCGTATCTCGATGCCCGTGCGCGATAATCCGGAAGCGGGGTGACCTGCTGCGGTTTGCGTGTATCGGGGAAGTAGTGATCGAGGAGCGCCGTCTGAACGACATCTTTGAGTCGCGCCGGCTCGTGCTGGCTGGCGATGAAGAATCCAACGTCGTGATCAGGAAGCAGCGTGAGCTGCGCGCTGAAACCTTCGACGTTGCCGCCATGCTGGAGAATGCGTTGCCCGTTTGTGTCGTCTTCCTGGAACCCGTAGGCAAAGCCCGGTAACTCGGGATGCATGGCGAAGTGCCGACGCTGCATGTCCTGAGTACCGGCGTCGCTCAGGATCCTCGCCGAGCCGTACCGGCCGTCATTGAGCTGGGCGATGATGTAGTGCGCCATGTCGCTTGCGCTGGCATTGATGGATGAGGCCGGCGTCGAGTGGTACCACTCCCAGCTGGCAAGCCGGTTGGTCCCGTTTTCCCATTCGTATCCCGTTGCGAGATCCGTTCTGAGCGAGTCGGGGACTTTGATGTTCGTGCGCGACATCCCGAGAGGCCCCCACACGTTCCGGCGCAGATACGTCTCGAAGTCGAGTCCCGAGATCTGCTCGACGAGGTACCCTCCGAGGCTGATCCCATACGTGGAGTAGCTGATTATGCGACCGGGCGGCCGCAATCGAACGAGCTTTGGGGCGAGAAAATCGCCGAGGGAAAGGAGTCCTGCCTCGGTGTCGGCGCGGGTGCCGGGACGAATTTCGTCGAACCCCGCAGTATGCGTGAGCAAGTGCCAGAACCTCACCGGCTCCGTATACGTCGCGGGGACTTTGAAGCGCGTCAGATATTGGTTTACGTCGTCGGTCAAACGGATGCGGCCGCGGTCGGCCAGCTGCACCACTGCGGTCGCGGTGAAGACTTTGCTGATCGAGCCGATTCTCCAGATTGTCTTGGCTGGATCGACCGGCTTGAGTGTAGCCAGGTCAGCGAAGCCGTAGCCGCGCTGATACAGAATCCGCCCATTCTGCACCAGGACGAAAACGGCGCCCGGGATGTGCTCCTTTTCGAGCTGCGCGGCGACGATCGGATCAACAAAGCGCGATAGCTCGCTGGAGTCGATAGGAACGAAGCTCGCTCGATTGCTCGCCGCGCTCTCCCTTGCGGCCAGATCCTTCGACTGCGCGCCAGCGGAGCGCGCGGCGCATAGTGCCGCAGAAAGAAGCAGAATGGAATTGAGCTTCATGGTTCGACAGTTGGTTTGTATTGGAACACAGTGAGGCCGCGGCCGTCATCCGTACAAAGAAGATGTGATAGAGTGGCCGCGCGTGGTGACGGATTACAGGAGTGCGTATCGGGGCGCAGAATGCGTCGAAGGGCAACCGAGGCCACACCGTCACTGGTTAAGTCCCGTTCGCCCCAATGACACGTGCGAGACCGCGTCCGAGAAGTACTTTAGGGTATGACCGCGCAACGGATCGCGTGAACCTGCTGCCTAAGAGACGCGCCACGGTTCAACTGTGGCTTATGGTATTTGCGGCCTGGACTTTCCTGGCCGCGTTTTCCAGCTCGCAGAGCGCGGTCTATTTTGTCAATCGTGGCCGGCCCGTTCCGTGGGGTGAGATGCTTCCGGGCCGGTTCGCCGACTGGTACACGTGTGCGCTGTTCACTCCACTCTTCGTCTGGCTGGCCCAACGGTATCCCATCGACCGGCGCAGCTGGCGCACGACACTTCCTCTGACGATAGCGGTGACCAGTGTCTGCGTCGTGCTCAAGTACTCGCTGCTGGTTTCGGTCTACCATGCCTTCGGAATCGACGATTCCACCCTCGGCGCCGAGCTCTCTCGCAACTTCGCCAGCGAGTCGATGGCATTCTGGGCGGTGATCGGCATCATCCACGCGTTCGAGTTCAATCGCCGCTACCGGGAGAGAGAGCTGGCTGCCGCCGATCTACGTGTAAGACTGTCCGAAGCGCAGCTGGAAGCACTGCGATCGCAGATTCAGCCGCATTTCCTGTTCAACACGCTGCATAGTATCTCGACGCTGATGCATCGAGACGTCGACGCGGCCGACAGCATGCTCGCCCGGCTCAGCGATCTTTTGCGACTGACGCTCAAGCATCGTGGCGCGAATGAGATCTCACTGCGGGACGAGCTTTCACTGGCCGATCACTACCTGGCGATAATGAGCGTTCGATTCGGCGATCGCCTGACGATTGCGCGCTGCATCGACGCGGACACGCTGGATACCCTTGTTCCGCAGTTCATTCTTCAGCCGCTCCTGGAGAACGCGCTCCATCACGGTGTCGCAGTCACGGCGGGACCGGCAAAGGTCGAGATCGCGGCGAGTCGCCGCGCGAATGCCTTGGTGCTGTCGGTGACTGACGACGGCCGCGGAAACGCTGTAGCAACCAGACGCGAGCGGCATGGGATGGGGCTTTCCAACACCAGGCTCCGCCTCGAGCAGCTCTACGGATCGAATCAGTCGATGACGCTGGAAAAGCTGCCGGAGGCCGGCACGCGGATCTCTGTCGAGCTGCCGTGGCGTCAGGCGGTCACGCCCTCCCACACCGCTACGCCGAGTGTGGCGTGAGGCGTATTCGCGTAGGAATCGCTGACGACGAGCCGTTGGCGCGCGAGCGAATTGCTTCGATGCTCGCCGAACGAGCCAACTACGAGATTGTTGCGATCTGCAAAGATGGGAGAGAGACGGTCGCCGCGATCCGGGACGAAAAACTCGATCTCGTCTTTCTCGACGTCAAAATGCCGGAGCTGGATGGATTTCAGGTGCTGGACGCGGTCGAGACGACATCTCCGCCGGCCATCATTTTCGTAACGGCCTTCGACGAGTTCGCGCTCAAGGCGTTCGAGGTAAGCGCACTCGATTACCTGCTCAAGCCCTTCGACAAAGCGCGTTTCGAGAAGACCCTCTTCCGCTTCGAGGAGCGCTGGAAGGAAAAGGCCGAACAGGCAGCGGCCCCGGACAAATCCGTGAGCGAAGAGCTCAAAGCCTTTCTGCGCAGCATCGCTCTGGAAAAGAAGGAGGAGTTCGCGTCGCGGTTTCCCGTAAAATCCAACGGGAATATCTACTTCGTTCGCACCGACGACATCGACTGGATCGACGCGATGGGCAATTACACGGCGCTGCACTCGGGCGGCCGGAAGCACCTGATCAGGGAGACGATCAAATCCGTCGAGGCCAGGCTCGATCCGAAGCGTTTCGTCAGGGTTCATCGATCGGCGATCATCAACCTCGATCGACTGCGCAAGCTCCAGCCGTACTTTCACGGAGAGTACGTGGTGACCCTCGAGGACGGGACAACCCTTACGTCCAGCCGCGGATACAGCGACAGGTTGAGAGCGCTGCTGGAATAGAGTTACGTTTGCAAGGGAGGTTCTCTCACCTGCAAACGAGGCGTTTGATGCGGCTATCACGTTCTTTTCCAGCGGTCCTGACTCTCACGCTTTTGGCCGCCCCCACGTGGGCGCAGACCTCGGTGTCGTCTCCGCCGCCAGGCTCACAACCTGTCACCGCTACTACGGGCCCCACCGCGCTGATCTCGGCGACCCGTCCAGGTCGTGACCCGAATCAGCCGATCGACGAGGAGTACACCCGGAAGATTCGCGAGTACACAACGGAGTCGTTTTTCCTTTCGCCGCTCGTCGACTACCTGCCCGCCTCGGCGACTGTGCCAACTCCCAAGGCGGTTCTGGGCGACATCGCCGGGGCCAAAAACAATCTTCCGTACTCGAAAGAGGTTTACGCCTACATGCGGATGCTCGCCAAGGCGAGCCCGCGAGTGAAGGTCTATTCGATCGGCACAACCGAGGAAGGCAGGGAGATGATCGCCGTGGCAGTCGCTTCGGAAGCACTGCTGGCGAATCTCGATCAGAACAAGGCGAACCTCGCCAAGCTTGCCGACCCTCGCTCGAGCGGGATGAACGATGCGGAGGCCGCCAAGCTAGTCGAGCAGAGCGTTCCGGTTTACTACATCACCGGCACGATCCACTCCACCGAGTCCGGGGCGCCGACGGCGCTGGTGGAGCTGGCCTATCGCCTTGCCGTCGACGAGAGCCCCTACATCAGCAACATCCGGGATCATCTGATCACGCTGATAACGCCAATCGTCGAGGTCGACGGCAGAGACCGCATGGTCGATCTCTTCAAGTGGCATATGGCGCATCCCGGCGAGACCGCGCCACCGCTTCTCTACTGGGGACATTACGTCGCGCACGACAACAATCGCGACGCGATGGGGATGACGCTCAAGCTCTCGCAGAACGTTCTAAACACCTACATCGACTGGAAAGCGCAGGTTCTCCACGACCTGCACGAGTCGGTGCCTTACCTCTACGACAACACGATCGGCGACGGCCCATACAACGCGTGGCTCGACCCACTGCTCACGAACGAGTGGCAGATGATCGGCTGGAACAACGTGCAGGAAATGACAAGGCTGGGAATGCCCGGCGTGTTCACCCACGGCGACTTCGATACATGGTCGCCTGGGTACCTGATGTTCATGGCTGCCACCCACAACGGAATCAGCCGGTTGTATGAGACCTTCGGGAACGGCGGTACGGCCGAGACACTCGAGCGGATACTCTCGCCGAGTCAGACATCCCGCACCTGGTACAGACAGAATCCACCGTTGCCGCGGGTGATGTGGTCGCTTCGCAACAACAACAACTATGAGCAGACGGGATTGCTGGTCTCGCTCAGCTACTTCGCAAACAATCGTCAGCAGTTCCTCGAGAATTTCTGGGAGAAGAGCAAGCGCTCGATTCTGAAGGCGCGAACGGAAGGACCCGCAGCCTACATTCTGCCCGCCGACGAGCGACGTCCCGGCGCGCAAGCCGAGCTGCTGCGGATTCTGCAGAAGCAACACGTGGAGATTTCGCGCGCGACCGCTCCGTTCAGCGTGATGGTGCCGGCTCCGCGATCCAGACCGTCGCCGCCAGCCGCGAGTATTGCCAGGCCGGACAGCACGCGCCGGGCGGACAGCGCCCGCACTGGCGAGGCGGTGAGAGAGCCGGCACAGCTCTCACAGCCGTCGCAGCCCGCCTTCGATACGCTGCCGCTGTCAGCGCAGCGGTCGGAGATCAGACAGTTCCCGGCCGGGAGCTACATCATCAGAATGGACCAGCCTTATTCGCGCATCGCCGATGCGCTGCTCGACTATCAGTACTGGAGTCCAAACGATCCGCAGCGCACGCCGTACGATGACACCGGCTGGACCTTCCCCGAAAACTTCGCGGTGAAGACGGTGCGCGTGCTCGATCCCAAAGTGCTTTCAGTGCCGATGGAGACCGTCAGCGGTGTGATCAGCGCGCCGGGTGGAGTGGTTGGGAGCGGGTCTGTATTCGCTATCGACTACAACGGTGACAACGCGCTCGCAACGCTCCGCTATCGGTTCCGGAACGCAGACTTTCAGATCGCCGAACAGCCCTTCGACGCCGCCGGACAGAAGTTCGGAAGCGGATCGTTTGTCATTCGCGGCGTTCCAGCGGGCGATTTGGACAAAGCGGCACGCGAGCTGGGTCTCAAAGCCTACGCGTTGAGCGCGCCTCCGTCCGTTCCGGTGCACCCCGCTCGCGCAGCGCGTGTGGCCCTGATGCACACTTGGCAAAGCACCCAGACCGAAGGGTGGTGGAGACAGGCGTTCGACTTCATGAGCATCCCGTACACGTACATCAGCGTTCAGGATGCGGCGAAAGACCCAAACCTGCGCGCGAAGTACGACGTCATCCTGTTTCCGCCGACAAATGGAAGCCCGCAGTCCATAGTCGCAGGCCTCCCGATGTGGCGAAATGCAATGCCATGGAAGAAGACGGAGCTGACGCCGAACATGGGCATCGATGAGACCGACGACATTCGGCCCGGTCTCGGCTGGGATGGTGTCGACAACCTTGCGGCGTTCGTGAAAGCAGGTGGCGTGCTTGTGACGGTAGAGAACACCGCGGATCTGGCAGTGGCTTTCGGACTGGCCAGTGGCGTGTCAACCTACGATCCGCCGCGACTGCACGTCGTCGGAAGTCTGCTGCGAACGCGGGTCGTGGACGATGCGAGTCCGATCACGTACGGAATACGGGACAGTCTTGCCGTTTACAGCGATGCCGGGGAGAGTTTCAGTGTCACCAACGTGCTGGGTACGCGTGGCGGCCGCTCCTCTGACTCCGCTTCGGCACGTCCAACCGGTCGCGGAACGGCCGACGAGCTCGACGTGCCGCAGGGCAGAGCACCGCTCGATCCCCGGTTCGACGTCGCACAGCGTCGGCCGGTGAAGCCGTGGGAAGCGGCTCCGGTAACCGACGAACAGCTGCGCAACCCATTGTCGGTCATACCGCCGGCATTGAGACCGCGGGTCGTGCTGCGATTCGCTGACCAGCGTGAGCTGCTCGCGTCCGGTCTTCTCGACGGAAGCGACGTTGCGCAGCGTCCCGTAGTCGTGGACGTACCGCTGGCGAAAGGCCACGTCGTTCTCTTCGCCAACAACCCGATGTGGAGAGGATACACAGTCGGCAGCTACCCTCTCGTTTTGAATACGATCATGAACTTCGATCGCCTGGATACCGGCAGAAAGCTCGAAACCCGCTAAACACCGCTAAGCGACGATAAGACGGACGTTTGCAGGATCGGAGATTAATTTCATCGCTAACGCAATTGTGACTACTTTTGGCACCCGCCCTGCAAACCAATCATTGGCGGCTCGGACTTTGGCGCGAAATGGCGACGGAGGGTGGGCGGTGGGCTATCGGACCTTCATTGATTCAGCGGGAAGAAGGTGGGAGGTGTGGATGGTTACGCCCGCCGCCGCGGAGAGACGGAAGGTTGACCGTCGCGCAGCCACGGGGCCGAGCGACCTGCCCGAGGGTTTTGCTGACCGACGGCGCACTCCCGAGCGCCGCCGGGGTCCTTTCCGCCGAAACGTCTCCGTCGCCAGCGAGTACAGCAACGGCTGGCTGTGTTTCGAGTGCGATGGGGAAAAACGGCGACTGGCTCCGGTGCCCGACGGTTGGCAGGAAGCGGGTCCCGACCGCCTCTCGAGCTGGCTGCAGGCAGCCAAGCGCGTTGTGAAATGCGGGCCGTGATGTAGATTGACCGGTTCGAATCATTTCGAGCCTCTCAACCTGGGCGGCACCAGTCGAATGATGCGCCAGATACTCCGCGAGCGTGATGCGATGATCTGTCGCTCCTGTAGCAAGGAGGAGCGCGCATCCGAGGGCTACCCATGCACCAACTGCGGAACGTTCATCTGCATCATCTGTACGTTTCGGGGCGTGGTCATTTGTCAGAAGTGCGAAGAAGAGCACGCCGATCCGCGTAACAAGCGTAGTGCCTGAGGCGCTCATCCTCGGTCCATTCTCCTCCCAACTGAAACCCGCATGAAAACAATCGCCGCCTATCGTCGCGCCGCGCTGATCCTGTTCGTCCCTGTACTTCTCGCCGCGCAGCAGAAACAGCGCTTCGCGACCATGGACGAGGCGCTTCAGGCCGGATCGGTACTATCCGGCCGACAAGGCCCGCGAAACGTCAACTGGATCGAGGGCGGACGACGATTCTCGTACACAGAGCGCGATCAGCGCACCGGGCAGCCAGTCATTCGCGTCTACGATCCCGCCACTGCGCGTGATGAGGTCTTGTTCACGGCCACAGGGCTGACGCTTCCCGGGACGAATCAGCCTTTCAGCTACGACTCGTTCCAGTGGGCTCAGGACTCGAAGCACCTCGTCTTTCAATCGAACTTTCAGCCAATCTACCGGCGCTCGGGGATCTCGGATTTCTACATCTACTCTCTCGCCGACAAGTCGATTCAGCTGGCGACGAAAGGCGCACGGACGGGCGAGCTCTCGCCGAATGGTGCGATGCTCGGCTTCGAGCGGGGCGGCGACATGTACGTCACCAACCTCTCCACGCACCAGGAAAAAAGACTCACGAGCGACGCGACCGAGCACGTCTACAACGGCCACTTCGACTGGGTTTACGAGGAAGAGTTCGGCCTGGCACAGGCGTGGAAGTGGTCGCCCGACAGCAGGTACATAGCCTTCTGGCAGCTGGATGACTCGAAGGAGCCTGAGGTTCAGATCTCCGACTATTCTGGGCTGCACCAGGAGTGGGAAAAGCTTCGCATACCGCAAGTCGGCGACACGAATGCGACCGTTCGCATCGGTGTCGTGGATGTAGCCAGCGGGAAAAAGACGTGGCTGGATACGGGCGAGAAGGGTGAGTTCTACGTCCCGCGCATCTACTGGACGAGCAACCCGGATACACTCGCCGTGATCACGCTCAACCGGCCGCAGAACGAAATGAAGCTGTACTTCTTCGATGTGCGGAACGGAGGAAGGCGGCAGGTAATGAGCGAAACGTCGAAGACATGGCTCGACGTCTATGACTTCTATTCGAACGTCGAAGACATGATGACGTTCCCGGAGAAATCCCGCGAATTCTTCTGGCTGTCGGATCGTGACGGATACCAGCACCTGTACCGTTACGATTATTCAGGGAAGCTGATAAACCAGGTGACGCACGGAAAATGGAACGTCACGCGCGTCGAGGGCAGCGACGCTCCGAATCAGACGTTGTATTTCACGTCCACCGAGATTTCACCGCTGCAACGGCAGCTCTACTCGATTCGGTTCGACGGGTCTGGACAGAAGCGCGTTACCACGGCGTCCGGCAATCACAGGATCGACATGTCCCCGACCGCGACTTTCTTCATCGACCGCTATTCCTCGCTGAAGCAGCCGTTACAGGTGGAGATCTGGTCACCGACACAAAAGCTGCGGACGCTCGAGGACAATGCCGCAGTCAACAGGTGGATGGAGACGCACTCCTATTCACAGCCCGAGCTTTTTTCGTTCACGACGACGGATGGCGTCAAGGTCGACGGGAGCATCGTCAAGCCGAACCCGTTCGATCCCAGCAAGCGATATCCAGTGATCTTCGACATCTACGGCGGGCCGGGGTCGCAGCAGGTCTACGATCAGTTCATGTCGAGTGGCTGGACGCAGTGGCTGGCGCAGGAAGGGTATGTCATCGTCGGCCTGAACAATCGCGGCACGAACAATTACGGGCGCGATTTCATGAAGGTCGTCTACAAGCACCTCGGCAAATACGAGGCGCTGGATTTCGCGGAGGCGGCGAAGTACCTGAGCAAGCAGAGTTATGTTGATCCGAGCCGCATCGCGATCATGGGCACGAGCTACGGCGGTTACAGCGCCGTCTATACGATGGAGATGTACCCTGAGATTTTCCCGGTTGGCATAGCAAACTCGACCGTCGGCGACTGGCGGCTCTACGACACGATCTATACCGAGCGCTACATGGGATTGCTGAACGACAATCTTCAGGGATACGTCGAGAGCGCCCCGATCGAGCAGGCGGCGAAGATGCGCGGCAATCTGCTTCTGATCCACTCGATGATGGACGACAACGTCCATCCGCAGAACACGATGCAGCTGTTAACGGCGCTGACGACTGCCGGGCGGGATGCGGAGCTGCGGATTTATCCGCCGGGCCGGCACGGGGCCGCCTACGACGCGCAGAGTTTCAGACTGATCAGGCAGGTGACCGATCGGTTCCTGGCGCGGAATCTAAAGGCGCCGGAGCCGCCGAAGCTGCAGACGGCAAGGTAGGGGAGGCGGAAGGCGGGAGGCGGGAGGCGGGAGGCGGGAGACGCTACGCTCGGTGCGACTTTCTCCTTCCTCCTTCCTCCTTCCTCCTTCCGCCTCCCTCCCTCCGCCTTCCTCCTCCTCTCTCAGACGTACATATACGTACAGCCCGCTTTCTGCGCCTGATTCACCGCTACCACCATCGCAGGAACCAGATAGACGCCGGGCAGCAAGTTGGCCTCGAATTCCTTGCGCAGCCCAGCGGTCTTGGCAGCATCGCCGCCACCGAGCAATCCCATCCAGACGTTGAACGCGTTGTTGCAGAGAATGAAGATCGCGCCGCGCTTCTGCAGCTCCGAGATCGAAGCGTCGGCGGGAACCGGGATTGGGGAGCCGGTTATCGACAGTGACTGGCTCCCGGCGGGCGCCTTGTAGAACACGTTGGCGGTCGCGGGTGCATTGGAGCCATCCATCACTTTGCTGGCTCCGCCCAATCCGTACTTCTTCCACATATCGTCGTTGAACGCGAGCATCGTCCCCAGTCCATAGATGGTGACGACTGCGGTGACGTCGGGCGTCGTGGCGTGGTAAGTATCGCGCATCGTGTTCAGGTAGTTGCGGACGTGGAGAAGTCCCCAGCCGTTCTCGTGATTCGGCGTGTCGAAGATCTGACGGTGCTTGCCGGTGATCGCGCTAAGCCACTTGTCGCTCGGCGTCACATCGCCGTTGTGAGGCGTTTCGCCGGCGAAGGCGCGTGGCACCGGGCTTCCGAGTCCGATTGCGACGGCACCCGCGGCGAGCGCGCCGAGGAACTCTCTGCGTTTGGGACGGGCTGCTTCAGTCATCTGGATTTCTCCTTTGAGGTGACGGGTATGACGTGGTAGTCGAAATCGTCGGGTTTCCCCCCACGCGGGAAGTCGTGCTTTCGGGCGGGGAAATCGGGACGGGGGCGAGTGTTGATATACGTGGCGACGTCGTAAGCTTGCTGTGGGGTGAGCTGCACCGCACGGTCGATCGGCATCAGCGCATGTATGAAAGACGCGGCGGTGCTGATGCGCGCCATGCCCGCGCCGACGTTGTATGAGCGCGGTCCCCAGAGTGGAGGCGCCAATGCGGTGCCGGCTCCGTTGGCGCCATGACAGCGGACGCAGGTAGAAGTGAAAAGGGCGACGCCGCGCTGGACGTCTCCCTTCAGCGGCGGAATTCGAGGAAATCCCTGTCCTTCCATCTCCGCACCGACAGGAATGCCATTGGAGAGGAAAGCGAAATAAGTGACGATTGCCCGCATATCCCGCCCTGTCGGATCGAGTCTTTTGCCGTTCATGCTGCGCTCGAAGCAGTCGTTGACGCGATCCTCGATAAGGTCGACTTTACCGCTGCGCGTCCGATACTGAGGGAAGCGCACGTAGCTTCCTACCCACGGCATGGCATTCGGCCGCAAGCCGCCATCGAGATGGCAACTGGCGCAACGGAGTGAATTGCCGACGTTACGCGGAAGGCTGTCGCGTGTAGCGAGAAGGATTGCCCGTCCGCGCAGCACCGTAGCCCGGTGAACGCTATCGGTGAGGAGTTTCTCGGAAGGGATGCGGAACGCCACGCGCGGCCGAGGCTGCTGTGAGGGCTCAGCGACCGGGGCATGCGCGGCCATTCGTCCCGAGCTTACCAGGAGCAGTGGGGCGGCCGCGAGCGATCTGGTAAAGCGCATCCTGGAGGGCACGAACGTCTCCGAGAAAAAAGAACGGAGCCTATCGAGGCTCCGTTCCAGCGCTTCGGATTTATGGGTTTTCCCGACTCAGCGCAAGTAAAATCGCTATGCGGTTGAGCCGCCGGACTTGCTCAATCGGCTCTCGCAGGCAAGTCCGGTTGATCGGATGTGGCGTAGTTGCTCCCGTTCGCCGACGTCGAGGGTCGGGGAGTGACAACGGAAGCGGCCTTGTTCCCGCGTATCGTCTGGACGACGTCGCCGACGGCTCCGTCTATTCGCGAGTGAATCGCTTCACTGACGCCGGCCACGAGCGCCGCGACGACCCCGTCGAGCGCGCTTCCCAGTTTTGTGCCGGTTTCTTTCGTCGCCGTCGCCGTGGCTCTGGCTGCCCGCACGTCGGTGCGGGAGCCGCTCAACGCCACACCGGCGCCAAAAGCCAACCCGACTGCGACCCACGGATGGTCGCGCACTTTTTGACTGACATCGACCTTGCGCTCCAGCTCCGCGATCGCGCCCGACATGCGCTCCCGTGTCTGCTCGATATCAGCACGGACTTCAGTCAGCGTTTCAGTCATCCCTGTGTCTCCGTAAAGTTGCCAGCGTCTGCTCCGGCTTGATGTTCCGCGGCGAGAGGAGCGCGGCGCCTCGTTTCAGAAGATAGAAACCGACTCCACCCAGTATCGCTGTGAGAACGAAAGCCGCAATCCAGTAGTGTCCACGAAAGAGTGCGTCACCCATCAGCAGCGCGACGCCAAAGACGAGCATTTGCACGGTCAGGAGTCCAATCATTCCCGCCGCCACTGCGAAGCCGGTTCCTTTGCCTATGTCGCGGGCGATCTGGGCGAATTCGATGCGAGCCAGGGCGACTTCCTGGCGCGCGAGATGAGCCCCGTCCTCCGCGACCTCGCGAAGGATCTGCCCAACTCCGCGATTCGATGGTGGTGCGCTAAGCATTGTCGTTTACCGCCGGAACACTTTGCCCAGCAGGTATCCGGCGCCAAGCGCGATGAGGAGCGTGCGGCCAGGATGCTCTTTCACCTGCTTCTCGACGTCGGTTTTGATCTTGTCGAGATCGGCATCGCGAAGCCAATCGGCACTGGACTGCATCCCGGTCGCGAGCGTATCTGTCACGGCGGCGATGCTCGAATCATTTGCCAGCGCCACTGAGCTGCCACTGGTCGAATCGCCACTCGTTGTGCGGGTTTGGCGCAGGGCGTTGGCGCCCCTCTCGAGACCGTCCGCGATTATCGCGGGAATGTTCGACGCCTTGTCTTTTGCAGACGCGGCAATGTTCCTGACGCGCCCGCTTACTCCGCCGCTGTCCGTCGAGCTCGTGTCGCTCGTGGCACTGGTCGAGCTCAAACCCGAATTCTGAAAGCTTGTCTCGCTGCCGCCGGTTCCCGATCCGGAAAAGTTCGTCTGATCGTTGCCTGAGCCTGCGTTCATACCCATGCTCTCGCTCCGTTCCATATAGCCAGCCTCCAACAGTTGTTGAGCCGCACAGAGCGGCATTGAGGGAAAGACATGCAGGAGCCGCGCCGAACCTTTGGGCGGCACTTGCGCTAGGTGCGCTTGCCCCGTGATGCGAGGAGACTGATCGCCTGGAGATCGGCGGCGCGACGCCTGGAGGCGCGCTGGCTCTGCTCGATTCCGATAAGCTCGAAGCGCACGCTTTCGCCTGGACGTCGCTGGGCGAGGATCGGGAGATCAGCTTCGCTCACGACCGCGATCTTCGGATAGCCGCCGACGGTTGGAGCGTCGGCCATGAGCGCTATGGGGAGGCCATCGCCCGGCACCTGAATCGTACCGGGACAGCCTGCTTCGGACGGCAATGTGCCCACAGGGTTTCCAATTCTGGAGCCCTCGAGCTTGTAGCCGGTCCTGTCCGATGCGGCAGTCACACGGTAAGCGCTTTCGGTAAAGACACTCCATGCAGCCTCGTCGAACATTCTCTCGTTTGTGCCACTCGTGACATGAACGATTCCGCCATCGTAAGGAGGCATCAGGTCTGCTGCGCAGTGAAGGCCGGCCTCGGGACGGGGATTCGTCTCCGGACCAAGCGGAATTGTGTCGCCACTTTTCAGCCTGCGGCCTTCATAACCGCCAAAATGCGCCGGGAGATAGGTCGATTTGCTGCCCATCAGGATAGGCACGTCGATGCCACCGCTCACCGCAACGTAGAGAAAGCGGCCGCTCACGAACTGCCCGACGTAAAGAACACTTCCGGCACCCGCGTGAGCTGTAGTGCACGGCGCAACAACTTTTCCGTCGAGGCTGGCCTCGACACGCGCGCCAGCGAGGGCGAAGGCGCAATCACGCTCGAAGCGAATCGATCCACCACCCAGCGCCCATTCCAAACCAGCCGCACCGGCATCGTTCCCGACAATTACGTTGGCCGCACTGATCGCGAACATGTCCATCGCGCCGCCACTCGGAACTCCTGCCGCGCGTCCGTACGTGCGACCACGATCCTGCACGGTGAGGTAGGCCGGCGCCTTGACCACAGTGATCACGAGAGCACCTCAAAGCGCACGACGTCTCCAGCCGCCAGCAGAGCGGGGGGATCACGGGCGGGATCGAACATCACCGCAGCAGTGGTACCGATGATGTGCCAGCCACCGGGCGTCTCGAGTGGATAGATCCCCGTCTGTGCTGCGGCGATCGCGACGCTTCCTGCTGGCACGCGGGGACGTGGCTCTGGTCGGCGTGGCAGGTGCAGACGCGGGT
>Ga0207708_10001321_pt1 | contig 18631 bp, 17 predicted proteins | sample KBSK5101metaG_FD_184340 | JGI IMG/M metagenome (GOLD analysis project Ga0207708, IMG submission 184340) | Corn, switchgrass and miscanthus rhizosphere microbial communities from Kellogg Biological Station, Michigan, USA - KBS K5-10-1 metaG... | ecosystem: Host-associated > Plants > Roots >...
ACCTGGTACTGCTCGAGGGCCTCCGCCGTCCTGCCCTCGGCCTGCAGCGACCGCATCAGCACGATCCGGCCGGCCTCCCGCAACGGGTGCTCGACCACGAAAGGCTGCAGCAGCGCGACGGCCTCGCTCGCGCGGTCGGCCCCGAGCAGCGCCGCTCCGCACCGCTCGATGGCAACCCGTCGCAGCTCCTCGAGCCGGATCGCCTCGATCTGGGCGAGGTCGGTGTCGGCGAACCCGGCGTAGGCCCGGCCCCGCCACAGTCGCAGGGCGCGGTCCAGGGTGTCCGCGGCCTCGGCCGCCGGCAGGTCCCGGGCCTCCTGGACCAGGGACTCGAACACCTCGCTGTCGAGCTCACCCGGGCGCAGGTCGAGGACGTATCCGGGGTCACGGGTGACCAGCACGCCACGGCCGGTGACCCGGGCCAGGTTCGCGCGCAGCTTGAACACGGCGCTGTGGAGGGCCGCGGCCGGGTTGTCCGGCGGGACCTCTCCCCAGATCAGGTCCACCAGCCGGTCGACGGCCACGACCTCGCCCGCGCGGGCGGCGAGCGCAGCCAGCAGTGCCGGCTGCCGACCACCGGGCAGCGCGAGCCCGGTGCCGTCGGCTGCCGTGAGCGACACCTCACCCAGCACCCGGACCAACATGGATCCTCCGGCGATCAGGCTACCGAGGAGGCCGAGGCTCCGCACGGCAGCGGGCGACCCGCCAGGACGGCGCGTCGTACGGCCAGGTCGAGCACCGCTGCCCGGTCCACGAGCGCGGGCTCCGGCAGGCACAAGGTGGCGTCGCCCTCGAGAACGCCGTACGAGAGCTGCAGCACCAGACCGTAGCGGCGAAGGAGGTGCACCGAGACCTGGTTGCCCGGGTGGACGGTCGCCGAGACCCGGGTGACCGCGTTCGCACGAGCGACGGTCGCGACCGCGTCCAGCAGCAGGGACCCAAGGCCGCGGCCCTGCTGGGCGTCGGCGACCTCGAACGCGAGGTCCGCCGGGCCGTCCGGGATCGTGACGTAACGCGCGATCCCGGCGGGGCGCCCGTCCACCGTCGCGAGCCAGGCGACGTGGCGGCAGCCGTCGACGTCGGTCAGGGCGCGGACGACCGAGGGTCGGAGCGTGTTCATCGCCGTGAGGAAGCGGAGCTCCCGGGACCGCGCGGAGAGCCCTTCGAACACCGCGAGCAGTGCAGCGTCCTCGCCCGGCTCGAGCGGGCGCAGCATGGCCGTGCCTCCGTCTGTGAGACGGACCGGGATCTGGTGGTGCTCGTGCACGATGACCTCCGTGGACGGTGGCTGAGGCCTCGACGTTCGCCGACCGGCCTTCTCGCTCCCTTCCCCGCACCCGACCGGACCGGGGCTCTGCCGGAAGGTCCGGGGAAGGCGGGCGGGGCATCGTCACCGCATGACACCTCTGCACGTCGGGTCCACGGCGACCCGCACCCGAACCGTCACCGCGCGCGACATCGAGCTCTTCACGGAGATCACCGGCGACCGCAACCCGATCCACTACGACGCCCAGCTCGCCGCCCGGTCGCGGTTCGGCGGAGTCGTCGTGCAGGGTGGCGTCACCTCCGGCCTCCTCAACGCACTCGTGGCGGAGCAGCTCCCCGGACCCGGCAGCGTCTTCCTCGAGGTGGCGTGGCGCTTCCTGGCTCCGGTGCGGCCCGGCGACATGATCACGGCGCGCGCCGTGGTCACCTCGGTCCGGTCCGACAAGCCGGTCACGGCTTTGGACACGACCGTGACGAACCAGGACGGCGTCGACGTCCTGACCGGGACCGTCGTGGTGTGGCGCGACCCGGCCGTGGCCGACGACGCCTCCTTACGACCGCGGCGCAGCGCGTGATGGAGGTGTGCCAGCCGATCCGCAGTGGTTGCACTTTCATGCATTGCACGAAAACGGCCCCGGGTGGGCTATTGCCGTCGCTCCGCGACCGCCTCGAGCATTGTCGTACGCCCGAGAGACGGAAAGGAGCCAAGACCCGTGGACCTGACCTCGGCCTTCCTGCGCTTCGTGAGCCGCCTCGACGGCCATGTGGTGGCGCTGTCCCTGGCCCTGATCCTGCTGATCGTCAGCCTCGTGATCTCGCTGAGCGCCGCGGCAACGCCCGCCGTGCACTGAGCGGCAGCATCCCGCGCACTCTCAGCCGAGCCGCTCGACGACGTGGTCGATGCAGCTCGTGAGCGCCTCGACGTCACCCGGGTCGATCGCGGGGTACATCGCGATCCGCAGCTGGTTCCGGCCGAGCTTGCGGTACGGCTCGGTGTCGACGATCCCGTTGGCCCGCAGCACCGCGGCCACCCGGTCGGCGTCGATCGACTCCGCGAAGTCGATGGTGCCGATCACCAGCGAGCGATGGGCCGGCTCGGGCACATAGGGCGTCGTGTACGACGTGCGCTCCGCCCAGCCGTAGAGCGCGTCGGACGACGCAGTGGTGCGCTTGACCATCGCGTCCAGGCCGCCCAGGCCGTTCATCCAGTCCAGCTGCTCGGCGAACAGGAACAGGGTGGCGATCGACGGGGTGTTGTAGGTCTGGTTCTTGGTCGAGTTGTCGATCGCGGTCGGTAGGTCGAAGAACGCCGGCACCCAGCGGTCGGAGTCGGCGATCGCGGCCGCGCGCTCCAGCGCCGCGGGCGAGAGGAGGGCGACCCAGAGGCCGCCGTCGGAGGCGAAGCACTTCTGCGGTGCGAAGTAGTAGGCATCGGTCTGGCGGAGGTCGACCGGCAGGCCACCTGCAGCGGAGGTGGCATCGACCAGCACGAGCGCACCCTCGTCCGCGCCGGCCACCCGTTCGACCGGCGCCATCACCGCGGTGGAGGTCTCGTTGTGGGCCCAGGCGTAGGCGTCGACGCCGCCCTCGGCCCGAGGTGACGGCAGCGAGCCGGGGTCGGCCGCGATCACCGACGGATCGGCCAGGAAGGGGGTCGCCGCCGCGGCCTTGGCGAACTTGGAGGAGAACTCACCGAAGCTGAGATGCTGGCTCTTCTCCCGGATCAGCCCGAATGTCGCGATGTCCCAGAAGGCGGTCGCGCCTCCGTTGCCCAGCACCACCCGGTAGCCGTCCGGCAGGGAGAACAACGCCTCGAGGCCGTCGACCACGCGGCCGACGAGCGCGCGCACCGGAGCCTGACGGTGGGACGTCCCCATGAGGGAGGTTCCGGTGGCGGCCAGCGCGTCGAGCGCGGAGGCGGGCACCTTGGACGGGCCCGCGCCGAAGCGTCCGTCGGCGGGCCTGATCGACGCGGGTATCTCGATCTCGGTCATGGGCGCGATTGTGTCAGCAGGGATCCCCCGCGCCGCACCGGTCCAGCCCGTGGCAGGCTGCCGCCGTGCAGATCCGCCGGCGCCCGATCACGCATCCCGACGCGGCCCTGCTGGTCGAGCAGGTGCAGGAGGAGTACGTCGAGCGCTACGGCAGCCGCGACGACACCCCGATCGAGCCGGGCTACTTCGACCCGCCCGACGGCGCCTTCTTCGTGGGGTACGACGCCCGCACCCCGGTCGCGACCGGTGCCTGGCGGCGACGCTCCGACGTACCCGCACTCGGCACCACGGACACGGCCGAGATCAAGCGGATGTACGTGGTGCGCGGCCGACGAGGTCGCGGGCTCGCGAGCCAGATGCTGGCGCACCTGGAGCAAACCGCGGCCGAGGCGGGCGCCGAGGTGGTCGTGCTCGAGACCGGGCTGCGGCAGCCGGAGGCGATCGCCATGTACGAGTCCTCCGGCTACACGCCGATCCCGGGGTTCGGCTACTACCGCGCGGCCGCGCTGTCCCGCTGCTTCGCCCGCCGGATCGGCTGACTGCGGTAGTACCTCAGCCCCAGGCCGCGTCCCAGCCCTCGACGTCGCTGGCCTTGCGCTCCGCCGGCCCGGTGTAGATGGCCGAGGGCCGGATCAGCCGGCCGGTGCGCTTCTGCTCCAGGATGTGGGCCGACCAGCCTGCGGTGCGCGCACAGGTGAACATCGAGGTGAACATGGTCGGCGGCACCTCCGCGAAGTCGAGCACGATCGCCGCCCAGAACTCGACGTTGGTCTCGAGCACCCGGTCGGGCCGCCGCTCCTTGAGCTCCTGGAGCGCGGCCTTCTCGAGCGCCTCGGCGACCTCGTAGCGGGGCGCGTCCAGCTCCCTCGCCGTCCTCCGCAGCACCCGGGCCCGCGGGTCCTCGGCACGGTATACCCGGTGGCCGAAGCCCATCAGCCGCTCGCCGTTGTCGAGCAGGCCCTTGACGTAGCGCGTGGCGTCGCCGGACTTCTCGACCTCCTCGATCATGTGCAGGACCCGGGACGGGGCTCCGCCGTGCAGCGGACCGCTCATCGCGCCGATCGCCCCGGAGAACGCCGCGGCGACGTCGGCACCGGTTGACGTGATCACGCGGGCGGTGAAGGTCGAGGCATTCATGCCGTGCTCGGCCGCGGACGACCAGTAGGCGTCGATCGCCTTGACGTGCTTGGGATCCGGCTCGTCCTTCCACCGGATCAGGAACCGCTCGGCGAGCGTGTGGCCCTTGTCGACCTCGCGCTGCGGCACGATCGGCTGGCCGAGCCCCCGCGCCGCCTGGGCGGCGTACGAGAGCACCATCACGGCGACCCGGCTCAGGTCGGTGCGAGCGTCCTCGTCGCTGATGTCGTAGGTCTGCTTCATGCCCAGCTGCGGGGCGAGCATCGCCACCCCGGCCTGGACGTCGGCCCGCACGTCACCGGTGTGGATCGGGATGTTGTAGGGCTCCGCCGGTGGCAGCCCGGGCTGGTAGGCGCCGTCGATCAGGAGTCCCCAGACCTTCTCGAAGGGGACGCGGCCGACGATCTCCTCGATGTCGACGCCGCGGTAGCGGAGGGCCGAGCCCTCCTTGTCCGGCTCGGCGATCTCGGTCTCGAAGGCGACCACGCCCTCGAGTCCGTGGTGCACCTCGGTCATGTGATGCTCCTTCGTGGTCGGGCGCCCGCGGCCCAACCTCGGCATTGTGTCAGTCGTCATACGCTCGCCGACATGGGTACCGACCTGCGCAGCCTGCGGCACGAGTACGCCGACCGTGGCCTCGCCGAGACCGATCTCGCCGACGAACCGGTCACGATGTTCGGCCGCTGGTTCGACGACGCGGTGGACGCCGGCATCGGCGAGCCGAACGCGATGGTGGTCTCGACTGTCTCCGCGGCGGGCCTGCCGTCCTCGCGGATGGTGCTGCTCAAGGGGTACGACGAGGAGGGGTTCGTGTTCTTCACGAACTACGCCTCGCACAAGGCCGCCGATCTCGAGGCCAACCCGGCCTGCGCGCTGCTGCTGCCGTGGCACGACCTGCAGCGTCAGGTGCGCGTCGACGGGACCGCGCGCCGGGTGGACCGCTCGGTCTCGGAGGAGTACTTCGCCACCCGGCCGCGGGAGTCGCGACTGGGCGCCTGGGCGTCCGTTGCGCCGGTCGCTCAGTCCGGGGTGGTGGCGGGCGCAGAAGCGCTCCAGGCGGCGTACGACGCCGCGGAGCAACGGTTCGCCGGGGGAGACGTGCCGTGTCCGCCGACCTGGGGCGGCTACGTGGTACGCCCGGAGACGGTGGAGTTCTGGCAGGGCCGGCGGGGGAGGATGCACGACCGGCTGCGTTACCGGCGCGACGGGGAGGGGTGGGTGGTCGAGCGGTTGGCGCCGTGATCTTGGCGGGGGCGGTGACGCGTGCGAGCGCCGCGGACTTCGCATATGCGAGGTTCCGGGGGCCCGCCCGCGCCCAAGAACCCCCACAACTCAGCAAATGCGGAGCTGCGGCGGGACTTGTGAGTGAGTGCTCACTCATTCTACGATTGTCGCGTGTCCCCTCGTGCCGCCCCGCTCTCCGCCGACGAACGACGCGACGCGATCATCGACGTCGTCGTGCCGCTCCTGCTCGAGCACGGCAGCGACGTGTCCACCCGACAGATCGCGGAGGCGGCGGGCATCGCGGAGGGCACGATCTTCCGGGTCTTCCCCGACAAGGCGGCGCTGTGGACGGCCACCGCGGAGCGGACCCTCGACCCCGAGGTGGAGCTCGCCGAGCTGCACACGGCGCTCGCAGGGACCACCGACCTCAGGTCGAAGATCGTACGAACCGCCGACCACCTGCTCGAACGCTCGCAACGGGTGATGGCCGTGATGATGGTGATGCGCGGGGTCTGGATGCATGACAAAACTCATTCGCCCGGCCGGCCGCCGCGGTTCATGATCGACGCGAACCGGGCGCTGATGGCCGGGCTCACCGAGCTCTTCGAGCCGCACCGTGGGGAGCTGAGCGTCGAGCCGGAGGTCGCGGCGTCCGTGCTGCGCACGCTGGCTCTCGGCAGCCGTCACCCGGGTGCGCACGCCGACTACCTGCTCACCCCCGACGAGGTGGCGGACGTGATGCTCGACGGCGTCCGGCGCCGGGGAAAGGACTGAGATGCTCCTCTCGCTCCTGCGCGAGCGGCTCGTGCCGTACCGCACCTACCTGACCGCGGTCGTCGTGCTCCAGTTCGTCGGCGTCCTCGCGATGCTCTACCTGCCGAGCCTCAACGCGGACATCATCGACAACGGCATCGTGCTCGGTGACACCCGCTACATCATCCGCACCGGCGGCATGATGCTCGCAGTGTCGCTGGTGCAGATCGTGTGCTCGGTGGGCGCGGTCTGGTTCGGCGCCCGCACAGCGATGTCGTTCGGTCGGGACGTGCGGGCCGCGCTGTTCCACCGGGTCGGGACGTTCTCCGCCCGCGAGGTGCAGGAGTTCGGCGCCCCGTCGCTGATCACGCGCGGCACCAACGACGTGACCCAGGTGCAGATGCTGGTGCTGATGGCCTGCACGATCGCGGTCTCAGCGCCGATCATGATGGTCGGCGGCGTGGTGATGGCGCTGCGGGAGGACATGGGCCTGGGCTGGATCCTGGCGGTCGTGGTGCCCGCGCTCTTCCTCAGCGTCGGCTTCGTGGTCAGCCGGATGGTGCCGAACTTCCGCGCGATGCAGGCGCGCATCGACGAGGTCAACCGCGTGCTGCGCGAGCAGATCACCGGCATCCGGGTCGTCCGGGCCTTCGTGCGCGAGCCCTACGAGGCGCGCCGCTTCGGCACCGCCAACGACGACCTGACCGAGGTCGCGGTCAAGGCCGGCCGCTGGATGGCGACGATGTTCCCGCTCGTGATGCTGGTCGTGAATGTCTCCAGCGTCGCCGTGATCTGGTTCGGCGGGCACCGCGTCGACAGCGGACAGATGCAGATCGGGGCGCTGACCGCGTTCCTGTCCTACCTGATGCAGATCCTGATGTCGGTGATGATGGCGACGTTCATGCTGATGATGGTGCCGCGCGCCTCGGTGTGCGGCGACCGGATCAGCGAGGTGCTCGACACCCGTTCGTCCGTCGTACCGCCCTCCGAGCCTGAGACCCCCGACCTCCAGCGTCGGGGCTGGCTCGACCTCGAGCACGTCACGTACTCCTACCCGGGCGCCGACGAACCGGTGCTCCGCGACATCTCGCTCTCGGCGCGGCCGGGTCAGACGATCGCCGTGATCGGCTCCACCGGGGCAGGCAAGTCCACGCTGGTCAGCCTGGTTCCGCGGCTCTTCGACGCGACCGAGGGCATCGTCCGGGTCGGGGGCACCGACGTACGACGGCTCGACCCGGAGGTGCTCTGGGAGCAGCTCGGCCTGGTGCCCCAGACGGCGTACCTCTTCTCCGGCACCGTGCGCAGCAACCTCCTGCACGGTCGCCCCGAGGCGTCCGAGGAGGAGATCTGGGCGGCGCTCGAGGTGGCACAGGCGCGTGACTTCGTGGAGGCGATGCCCGACGGGCTCGACGCGACCGTCGCCCAGGGCGGCAGCAACTTCTCCGGCGGCCAGCGGCAGCGGCTCGCGATCGCGCGCGCGCTGATCCGGCGGCCGGGGATCTACCTGTTCGACGACTCGTTCTCGGCGCTCGACCTCGCCACCGACGCCCGGCTGCGCGCTGCCCTCAAGCCGACGACGACCGACGCGACGGTGGTGATCGTCGCGCAGCGGGTGACCACGATCATCGACGCCGACCTGATCCTCGTGCTCGAGGACGGGCGGGTGGTCGGCCGCGGCACGCACCACGAGCTGCTGGCTGGGTGCGAGACCTACCAGGAGATCGTCAGCTCCCAGATGAGCGCGGAGGAGGCGGCGTGAGCACCCCTGCCGGCACCCCGCCCAGCGCCGCCAGTGCCCCGAACGGCGCCCCGAACGGCGCCCCCAAGCCCCAGGCCGGCTTCAAGGCGACCGAGCGGATCGAGGCCGGGCCCGGACCCGGGCGCGGCCCGATGGGCGGCGGGATGGTCGGGCAGAAGGCGATGACCTTCGGTCCGTCCGCGAAGCGTCTCGTGGCCCAGATGCGGCCCGAGCGGGTGCGTGCCATCTGCGTGGTCCTGCTGGGCGTGGCCAGCGTCGCCCTGATGTCGACCGGGCCACGGATCCTCGGGCATGCGACCGACCTGGTGTTCTCCGGCCTGTTCAGCCGCAACCTGCCCGCGGGCGTGACCCAGGCGCAGGCGGTGGAGGACCTCCGCGAGCAGGGCGAGGACAAGCTCGCGAGCATGCTCGCCTCGATGGACCACGTGGTCCCGGGCCAGGGTGTCGACTTCGGCGCCGTCGGCGACGTGCTGCTGCTCGTGCTCGCGGTCTACTTCGCGGCCTCGCTGCTGGGGTGGCTCCAGGGCTTCGTCCTCAACGCCGTCGTCCAGAACACCATCCACCGCATGCGCCAGGACGTCGAGGACAAGATCAACCGGCTCCCGCTCGCCTACTTCGACAGGTCACCGCGTGGCGAGCTCCTGAGCCGGGTCACCAACGACATCGACAACATCAGCCAGACCCTGCAGCAGACGATGAGCCAGCTGCTGACGTCCCTGATGACGGTGATCGCGGTGCTGGCGATGATGATCTGGATCTCGCCGCTGCTCGCGGTGATCGCGCTGGTATCGGTGCCGGTGTCGATCCTCGTCACCCGGGCGATCATGAAGCGCTCGCAGGGCCAGTTCATCCAGCAGTGGCGCCGCACCGGCCGGCTCAACGGCCAGATCGAGGAGGCCTTCTCCGGCCACGCGCTGGTCAAGGTCTACAACCGCCAGGGTGAGGTCGAGCGGACCTTCGCCGAGGAGAACGACGAGCTGTACCGGGTGAGCTTCGGCGCCCAGTTCGTGTCCGGGCTGATCATGCCGACGATGATGTTCGTCGGCAACGTCAACTACGTCGTGATCGCGGTCGTCGGCGCGCTGCGGGTCTCCAGCGGCTCGCTGTCCCTGGGCGACGTGCAGGCCTTCGTGCAGTACACCCGACAGTTCACGCAGCCACTGACCACGGTCGCCTCGATGATGAACCTGCTCCAGTCCGGCGTCGCCTCGGCCGAGCGGGTCTTCGAGCTGCTCGACGCCGACGAGGAGCCGGCCGACCCCGCACCGACGGGCATCCCCGCCGTACGGCAGGGGAAAGTGGCCTTCGAGCACGTCTCCTTCCGCTACGACCACGACCGGCCGCTGATCGAGGACCTGTCGCTCGTGGCGAGCCCCGGGCAGACCGTCGCGATCGTCGGTCCCACTGGTGCCGGCAAGACCACGCTGGTCAACCTGGTGATGCGGTTCTACGACATCGACGCCGGCCGGATCACGATCGACGGCGTCGACATCACCGCGGTGCCGCGCGAGAGGTTGCGCGGTCAGATCGGGATGGTGCTCCAGGACACCTGGCTGTTCGGCGGCACGATCCGCGACAACATCGCCTACGGCCGACCGGACGCCACCGAGGAGGAGATCCTCGAGGCCGCCCGCGCCACGTTCGTCGACCGGTTCGTGCACTCGCTGCCCGACGGCTACGACACGGTGATCGACGAGGACGGTTCCAACCTGTCCGCCGGTGAGCGGCAGCTGGTGACGATCGCGCGCGCCTTCCTCACCGCGCCGGCACTGCTGATCCTCGACGAGGCCACCTCGTCGGTCGACACCCGCACCGAGCTGCTCGTGCAGCAGGCGATGGCCGCGTTGCGCTCGGACCGCACGTCGTTCGTGATCGCCCACCGGCTCTCCACCATCCGCGACGCCGACCTGATCCTGGTGATGGAGGACGGCGCGATCGTCGAGCAGGGCACCCACGATTCCCTGCTGGTCGCCGAGGGTGCCTACTCCAGGCTGTACAACGCCCAGTTCGCCGCCGCTGCGGTGGGCTGAGGGTTCACCACGGTATGCAGGCCAACCTGCGCTTCCCACGACGAGCACATCATGGGGAGCGCGGGTTCGGCTGCATACCGTGGTGAAACCCCACCGAGCGCCCCAGCGCCTACGGCGTCGGGTAGCGCGCGTCGTACTCCAGGAACCCGGGCCAGCGCAGGACGGCGAGGAGGACGCCCGCGACACACGCGAGGCCGCCGAGGACCAGGGCGACCCGTTCGCCGAGGAGCTCGCCGGTGGAGCCGGCCAGGAAGTCGCCGGCGCGCGGACCACCCGCGACGACGACGATGAACACGCCCTGCAGCCGCCCGCGCATCCGGTCCGGAGCGGCGACCTGCAGGATCGTCGAGCGGTACGCCGCGCTCACCATGTCGCAGGCGCCGGACAGTGCCAGACAGGTCGCGCCCACCCAGAGCAGCGACGTGAGGCCGACCGACCCGACCGCGAGCCCGTAGCCGATGACCGCGACCACGACCGCCAGCCCCTGCAGGCGCACCCGGCTGATCCAGCCGGAGACCAGGAACGCCAGCAGCGACCCGAACGCCGGCGCGGCCTGCAGCACCCCGACCGTGGCCGCGCCCCCGCCGTACACCTTGACTGCCATCGCCGGGAACAGCGCACGCGGCTGCGCGAGCACCATCGCGCACAGGTCCGCCACGAACGTCATCCGCACGTTGGGAGACGAGCGGAGGTAGCGCAGCCCGTCCACCACGGCCTTGAGCCCGGGCCGCGGGCTGCCGTCCTCGGGTGGCATGGCGGGGAGCCGGACCAGGGCGTACATGGCGGCCGTGAACGTCAGCACGTCGATCGCGTACGCCGTTCCGAAGCCGCCGAACTTCACCGCCAGCGCGCCGAGCACCGGGCCGAGGGTGAAACCGAGGTTGAACGACGCCATGTTCAGTGCCGATGCGGCGGGGAGATGCTCGGCCGGGAGCAGCCGGGCGACCATCGCATTGGCGGCGGGACCCTCGAGCGCGGACGCGACCGACTGGAGCGCGACCAGGGCGTAGAGGACGCCGACGCTGGTGTTGTGCAGGAACCCTTGTGCGGCAAGGGCGATCGAGCAGGCCCATGCGAGCGTGGAGGCACCAAGCGCGAGCTTGCGCCGGTCCATCGCGTCGGCGACCGCGCCGCCGTACAGCCCGAACCCGACCAGCGGCACCAGCGCGCACGCGCCGACGACGCCGACCGCGAACGAGCTGCCGGTGATCGCGTAGACCTGGATCGCGATCGTCACGGCGGTCATCTGCTGGCCGAGCTGGGCCACGGAGTTGCCGACCCAGAGCCGACGGAACGGCGCGGACACGCGGAGCGGCCGGACGTCGGTGGCGACGGCGGTCAGGATGCGCCACCGAGCCCTCGCCACCCGCCGATGATCTCAGTGCGAAAGAAAGGTCTTGTTGGCGGCCCGGGCTCGGCCTACGCTCGCCTTACACGGGAAAGGAGGTGGTCCGAGGAATGAGTTCTTATCGGATGCGTGAGGTGGCTGCCCGCTAGCAGCACACCAGCCAGCCCGTCCATGACGAGTGCCGTGCAGGCGCTGCTGGCGAATCCACAAGCAGTCACCCGACCCGCAGGCGACCGGTCCTCATCCGCCGGTGCAGGCCCACCAGGGCCACGCCTGCGGGTCGCTGCACGCTTCGGGCGACCCTGCGGTGTGACGTAGCCGACCTCCCCGAGAGTCGCGGCAAGGAGGCGACAGGGAATATAGTTGCCGACGTCAACCTTGTGGCGATCGTGAAGCGAGCACCCGTGTCCCAGCAGTCCACCACCACCGCCGTCCTCGACCGGGCACCGGTCGAGCGCGCCGAGCAGATGTCGCACCGCGAGGTGCTCGAGGCGCTGAGCGGGCTCCTGCTCGCGATGTTCGTCGCGATGCTGTCCAGCACGGTGGTGTCCAACGCCCTCCCGCGGATCATCACCGACCTCCGGGGGAGCCAGTCCGGCTACACCTGGGTGGTCGTCGCGACCCTGCTCACCATGACCGCGTCCACGCCGGTCTGGGGCAAGCTGGCCGACCAGTTCAGCAAGAAGCTGCTCGTGCAGTCGGCGCTGGTGATCTTCGTCGCCGGATCGCTGGTGGCGGGCTTCGCGCCCAACATGGGCGTGCTGATCGGCGCCCGCGCGATCCAGGGCCTCGGCGTCGGCGGTCTCACGGCCCTCGTGCAGGTCGTGATCGCCTCCATGGTCAGCCCCCGCGAGCGTGGCCGCTACAGCGGCTACATCGGCGCGGTCTTCGCCCTGGCCACGGTCAGCGGCCCGCTCATCGGCGGCCTGGTCGTGGACACGATCGGCTGGCGCTGGTGCTTCTTCGTGGGCATCCCGGTCGCGGCGCTCGCGTTCGTCGTGCTCCAGAAGACCCTGCACCTGGCGGTGGTCAAGCGCGAGGTGCACATCGACTACCTCGGCGCCACCCTGCTGGTCGCCGGTGTCTCGTTCCTCCTGGTCTGGATCTCCCTCGCCGGCCAGCACTTCGACTGGATCTCCACCACCTCCGGGCTGCTGGTAGGGGCCGGGGTCCTGGTGCTCGCCGCGGCGGTCTACGTCGAGATGAGGATCGCCCGCGAGCCGGTGATCCCGATGCGCCTCTTCCGCGACCGCACCACGTCGCTCGCCACGGTCGCCTCGATCATGGTCGGGGTCGCGATGTTCGGCTCGACGGTCTACCTGTCGCAGTACTTCCAGCTGGCCCGCGGGATGAGCCCGACGCACGCCGGCCTGATGTCGATCACGATGGTGGGGGGCCTTCTGGTCTCGAGCATCGTGACCGGCCGGATCATCTCCAGCACCGGCGTGTGGAAGCGCTACCTCGTGGGCGGCATGGCCCTGGTCATCGTCGGCCTGCTGCTGCTCTCGCGGATCGACGAGGCCACGCCGCTCCTGTACGTCGGCGCGTCGATGGCCGTGATGGGGCTCGGACTCGGCGCGACCATGCAGAACCTGGTGCTGGCCGTCCAGAACAACACAGCGCAGAGCGACATGGGTGCCGCGAGCTCGGTCGTCGCGTTCTTCCGCTCAATGGGTGGCTCGATCGGGGTCAGCGCCCTTGGTGCCGTGCTCGCCAGCCAGGTCGCGGCCACCGTGACCGACGAGCTCGCGTCGATGGGCGTCACCGAGGACGCGCGCGGCAGCCACCAGATCCCGGACCTCGCGACGCTGCCGGGCCCGATCCGGGCCGTGTTCGAGGGAGCGTTCGGCGAGGCCACCGGGCACCTGTTCCTGATCGCGGTCCCGTTCGCTGTGGCAGCCTTGCTGTGCGTGCTGTTCATCAAGGAGGTCCCGTTGCGTACCACCATCCAGCGTGAGGACGAAGCAGTCACCGAGCCGGTCACGGAGCCGGTCACGGAGCCGGTCACCGGCGGCCGGCGGTGACTTCCGGCAAGGAGCAGCTGCTCAACCAGCTCGAGGCGGAGATGGCGACCCTGATCCGGCGGATCCGGCGCGTGATCATGGAGCGCGCCCGCGAGGTGCACCAAGACCTCCAGCCGGCGGCGTACTTCATCCTCGCGAACGTCGCCGAGCACGGACCGAAGCGGTCCTCGGCGCTGGTCGAGGAGTTCGGCATCGACAAGGGCGCGATCAGCCGTCAGGTCCAGCAGCTGGTAGACCTCGGCTTCGTCGAGCGCACGCCCGACCCGGCCGACGGACGGGCGATGATGCTGGGCGTCACCGACGAGGGCCGGAGCCGGCTCACCGACACCTCTCTGCAGCGCCGCAAGCTGCTGGACGAGCGGCTGTCCGGCTGGAGCGACGACGAGCTGGCCGCGTTCGTGACCGCGCTCGGCCGCTACAACCGGACCCTGGACGCCTGACCTCAGCGCAGCCAGACACCCGCGTTGGCGGGCAGGCTTCCGTCGAGGTCCTCGGTGGCGACCACGACGCCGCCGCCGGGGAGCTCGATCGCGTCGTCGCCGCAGTTGACGACGACCGTGACCGGGCCGCGCCGGAACGCCAGCACGTCGTCGCCGAGGTCGAGCCACGCGATGTCGTCGTCCCAGCCCTCCCCGAGCATGGCGGTGCGCGCCGCCAGGGCGGTCCGGTAGAACGCCAGCGTCGAGTGCGGGTCGGCCCGCTGCGCCGCGACCGAGAGCGAGGCCCAGTCGGGTGGCTGCGGCAGCCAGGGCTGCGCGACGCCCGGTCCGAACGCGTACGGTGGGGCGTCGCCGGCCCACGGCATCGGAACCCGGCAGCCGTCGCGGCCCTCGCCACGGCCGTGCAGGTACTCGGGGTCCTGACGGTGCTCGCCGGGGACGTCGACCTGCTCGAGTCCGAGCTCCTCGCCCTGGTAGAGGTACGACGAGCCGGGCAGCGCCAGCATCGCCAGCGTGGCGGCCCGGGCGCGTGACCGGCCAGTGGCGCCGCCGCCGTAGCGGGTGGGGTGCCGGACCACGTCGTGGTTCGACAGCACCCAGGTCGCCCGCGCGCGCACCTGGGCCAGTGAGCTGAGCGTGGTGTCGATCGCCTCGTGGAACGACGTGGCCGACCACTCCGCGAGCAGCCAGTGGAAGTTGAACGTCTGCTGGAGCTCATCGGGTCTCACGAAGAGCGCCGTGCGCTCGGGCGTCGGGCACCAGGCCTCACCGACGGCCATCCGGTCGCCGTCGTACCCGTCCAGGATCTGCCGCCAGCGCCGGAACACGTCGTGGCCCTCGGGCTGCTCCCACATCGGGCTGCCCAGAAGGTCGCCCTCCAGGTGGCGCAGCGGGTCGAGCACGTCGGGCAGCCCCTGCTCCTTGAACAGCGCATGCGCCACGTCGATCCGGAACCCGTCGACTCCGCGGTCGAGCCAGAACCGCAGCGTCTTCTCGAAGTCCGCGGGGACCTCGGGGTTGCGCCAGTTGAGGTCGGGCTGGGTGACGTCGAAGAGGTGGAGGTACCACTCGCCGTCGGGCACCCGCTCCCAGGCCGGGCCGCCGAACACGGAGAGCCAGTTGTTGGGCGGCTCCGCCCCGTCGGGACCACGCCCGGGCCGGAACACGTAGCGGTCGCGCTCGGGGCTGCCCGGCGCCGACTCCAGTGCCTCCTGGAACCACAGGTGCTCGCTGGAGGTGTGGTTGGGCACGATGTCGGCGAGCAGCTTCAGACCGCGGGCGTGGGCCTCGTGGATGAGGGTGTCGAAGTCGTCGAGGGTGCCGTACGCCGGCTCGACGTCGCGGAAGTCGATCACGTCGTAGCCGTGGTCGTTCTGCGGCGAGGGGTAGAACGGGTTGAGCCACAGCGCGTCGACGCCGAGGTCGACGAGGTGGCCGAGGTGCTCGGTGATCCCCTGGAGGTCACCCTTCCCGTCACCGTCGGAGTCGGCGAAGCTGCGGATGTAGAGCTGGTAGCAGACGGCGTCTCGCCACCACGGGCTCGTCACGCGTTCTCCCCGTTGAGCAGCTGGTTGAAGACGTCGGGGTCGACGGCGACCCAGACGTGTTCCGCGCGGCCGACGATCCGGCCGTCGGGGTCGTAGAGCGTGCTGGCCGTGAACGTCTTGCGGCCCTGCTGGCCGAGCGCCTGGCCCATCACGACGTGGGGCTCGCCGACCAGGGGCAGGTCGTCGACGACGGCGGTCATCCGGCCGAGCACCATCAGCCGCTCGCCGAGGTCGCCGGCCCAGCCGCCGATGCAGTCGAGGGCGGCCCAGGTCGCGGCCAGGCAGGCACGCTGGCCCGGCTCGTCGTACTCGTGGTAGTCCGCGGCGACGTCCGGAGCGGGAGTCCAGGGTGCGGCGACGATGGTGCGTCCCTCGGCGGTCGGGGTGACCGGGCCGGGGAAGATGCGCAGGCCGTCGGTCCGGTCGACACCGCAGGCGAAGCAGGTGGGGAACGGGTGCGAGGTGTGTCCGGGGTAGCGCACGGACGCGGCCGACGCCTCGTCGTACGGCACCGGGGCGACGGCCGAGATCTCGGGCGGCACGAGCTGCGCCTGTGCGATCACCGCGCCCCCGAACGTGAGCGACGCGGAGTCGGGCTCCTCGCGCGTGACGTGGAGGGGTACGTCGAGGGGCGCCGGCTGGCGCAGCGACACGGCGACCGCGATCTCGGTGCGGTCGCCCGGGATGGTGTGGTCGGCGCGGAGCTCGTGGGCCAGCAGCCCGCTGACGTAGCCGCCGTTACCGGAGCGGGCGGGTCCGTTGTAGCGGGCCGGCACGATCACCTGGTCGGCCAGGGCGGTGCTCATGGAACTCCTCGGGGGGCGGACGGGTCCCCAGCATTTCACCAGCATCAGGGGGGTCGGCAACAATGGGTGGGTGAGCGACCTGATCGACACCACCGAGATGTACCTCCGCACCATCTACGAGCTGGTCGAGGAGGGCATCGTCCCGCTCCGGGCGCGCATCGCGGAGCGGCTGCACCAGAGTGGTCCGACGGTCAGCCAGACGGTCGCGCGGATGGAGCGTGACGGCCTGGTCACGGTCGAGGGAGACCGCCACCTGCACCTCACCGACGAGGGGCACGGCATGGCCACCCGCGTGATGCGAAAGCACCGGCTGGCCGAGCGGCTGCTCACCGACGTGATCGGCCTCGAGTGGGAGCTGGTCCACGAGGAGGCGTGCCGCTGGGAGCACGTGATGTCGGAGAGCGTCGAGCGCCGGCTGATCGAGCTGCTCGGGCATCCGACGGAGTCGCCGTACGGCAACCCGATCCCGGGTCTAGGCGAGCTGGGCGACAGCCGCGACGGCGAGGAGTTCATGGATGGAGTCGAGCCGCTGCTGGCGATCGCGACCGCCACCGACCCGGTGCGGGTCCGGGTGCGTCGGATCTCCGAGGAGATGCAGAAGGACGAGTCGTTGATGCGGGCGCTCCGCCGCGTCGGCGCGGTGCCCGGTGCCGTGGTCAGCGCCGTCGGCAGCGGGGAGGGCATCCTGGTCGGTGCCGCGGGGGAGACCGCCGAGGTGTTGCCGGAGGCGGCCGAGCACATCTTTGTGAAGCGGGTCTGAGTGGTTGCGCGCGGTGCGGAATTCCCAAGGTATCTAGGAGTTCTTCGGGCGCGCCCCAGGGCGGGCGTCGCCAGCCCTCCGACCTCCCAGTCTCCTCTGACGCCTCCAGGGGCATACACACCATGGGAAGCGTCAGAAGAGATTGGGAAGTGTAGAAAGGATTGGGAAGTTCGGTCAGAACGCCTAGATACCTTGGGAATTCTGCGACACGAGTGACACCGCCCCCTCAAACCCAGCCACCAACCCGCTCAGGAACTCGCTGCAGCCCTCCTCGACCTTGTACGTCGCGAGGTCGTCGCCGCGGGTCACGCCGCGGTTGACGATGACCACCGGCATCCCGGCCTTGGCCGCGTAGCGGACGAACCTCAGACCGGACATCACGGCCAGCGACGACCCGGCCACCAGCAGCGCGTCGGCGGCGTCGAGGGCGGTGTGCACCCGGGCGACGCGGTCCTTGGGGACGTTCTCGCCGAAGAAGACCACGTCGGGCTTGAGTCGCCCGCCGCAGGCGTCGCAGACGGGGACGACGAAGCCGGCGGTCTCCTCCAGGGCCACGTCGCCGTCGGGGCGGGCGAGCACCTCGCCGTGCCGGCGGACCCAGCCCGGGTTGAGGGCGCTCATCTGCTCCTGCACCTTCGCCCGACCGGTCACGCGACGGCAGTCGATGCACACGACGTCCGAGATCCGGCCGTGCAGCGCGACGACGGCTTGGGACCCGGCCCGCTCGTGCAGCCCGTCCACGTTCTGGGTGACCAGCAGCCCGACCCGGCCGAGCGCCTCCAGCCGGGCGAGGGCACGGTGGCCGTCGTTGGGCTCGGCCCGGCGCATCCGCGACCAGCCGACGTGGGCCCGACCCCAGTAGCGCTGCTGCGACGCGGGACCCGCGACGAACTCCTGGTACGTCATCGGCATCCGCACCGGTGCGCCCGGCCCGCGGTAGTCGGGGATGCCCGAGTCCGTCGAGAGCCCGGCCCCCGTGAGCACCACCAGCCGCCCGGATAGCGCCTCGGACAGGGTCATGCGTAGCGGGCCTCGGACCGGGCCCGGCGCTTGGCCGCCTCGACGTCGCGGTCCTTCGGCGGCGCGCTCGTGGTCAGCGAGGCCAGCAGCTTGCGGGTCGCCGCGGCGACCTCCAGCACCGCCGCGTCGAACGCCGCCTGGTTGGCCTGGCTCGGCTTCGTCGTACCGCTGATCTTGCGGACGTACTGCACCGCCGCGGCGTGCATCTCGTCGCGCGTCGCGGGAGGCTCGAAGTTGTGGAGGGGACGGATGTTCCGGCACATGCTCCGAGCGTACGACGCGCGGCGGAATCTCAGCCCGGCAGGATGGTCGCGCTCGGCCCGGCCACCAGCAGCACCCGGCCGTGCGGCAACGGGAGCACCCGGGCGCCCTCCCACGGCTCGACTCCCGGGCGGACGCTGGTCGTGACGGACAGGTGACCGGACGCGTCGGCCGCGATCCGGGACAGCCGGAACGTGTCGGCCTCTGTGTAGTCCTGCACCTGCGTCCAGCCCACCCCCGCGCCGTCGGGTCCCGGGACCCA
>Ga0207708_10001322_pt1 | contig 18624 bp, 9 predicted proteins | sample KBSK5101metaG_FD_184340 | JGI IMG/M metagenome (GOLD analysis project Ga0207708, IMG submission 184340) | Corn, switchgrass and miscanthus rhizosphere microbial communities from Kellogg Biological Station, Michigan, USA - KBS K5-10-1 metaG... | ecosystem: Host-associated > Plants > Roots >...
AAATCGATGTTTCCCTGCTTACTCTTAATCGTAACGTTACGACCTTCGCCTGGTTCTTTGGTCTTCCCCGTCCTCTTCGATTTAAAACACACCGAGCGAGTGTCAACCTCAAAGCCGCCAAACTCACCTTTACCTTCCAATGGTTGTCGAATGTCAGCACAGGAGTTTAGCGATATCTGAGACTTTGCGTCGTCCTTTGCTGCCCCCGGTGTTCCAGGAGTGCTTGCTTGTGAGATCGGCTGCGTTAAGGTACTAAGTCCTCCGGTAGTTGGATCAGCCATCGTCAGGAGGATTTCCGCCATTCGGGCTCCTTCAGCACGCGGCTCAAACTGCACCTGTATTGAACAAGGGTCTTTGGGCGGTTTTGCGGTACAAGTTTCCGAAATAATCTTAAAATCGTCTTTACCTGGTCCCGCAATCGAAAGTTTCTGGATTGGCGCTGAAGTCGTGTCGGTGCTGGAAACCGTCAGCGTTCTGATCGTCGCCGCACTACCCAACTTCTGAGCCGCGAAAGGTGAATCCTGTGTCACTTTAATCGGGGCAGATTTGCCTGCGCCAGACAAGTAAACTTTATGCTCTTTATTACGAGTGAGATCGGGAATAGTCAACTCAGCTGATGCAAAAAGTCCAGACGACGGAGTAAATTTGAGCAGAATTGGGCAGCGATCAATTAGAACTGCGTCTTTACAGGAATCTTTGACAATCTCAATTGATTCCGGAAATGAGGGCTTGGAAAGGTAGGCGGCGCCCATTCTTGCCGGCAGGCCGTGGTTGATAACCCAAAAAGTCATCTCACACTCGGCTCCGACATAAGTGGTTGAAAAATTGATTTCTCCTCTCGCCTCTATCGAAGGACTGATTACACCGCTCAACTCAACAATGCCATCATCAGCAGGATCGTCATGCTCAATTCGTAGCTTTGCCTTCTCGAATGAAAAGGAAGTTTCGTCTGAATAGGGGTGGTTGAATTTCACCCAGATCTCACATTGCTGCTTTAAATCGACCTTGTTGCCTGATTTGCTACAGGTGTCGCTTTCTTTAGTAAAGTACCCGTGCGCGTTTGATTCGAATTTCACTGCACCAATGGAGATTGGTACGCGGCCTTTATTAGTCAGTGTTAACTTCGCAAGGTATTTATTCTGTGCGTCGAAGCTCGAGAACTTCGGGCTTATCTCGATCTTCGGAGCGACTGCCTCACCGACGACCGATCGAATGTAACGTTGACCGAGATTGTCACGATAAGCGAGGTTAGCTTTATAAGTTCCAGGCTTCTTCGGACTGAACTGTACGGTTACGTGATTTTGCCCGCTTACATTATTTATTACGGGCTTAAAAGCGAGTGCTGGATCGTCGAGCAGAATACTGCTGGGTATAACTTCAGCACCTCTCGCCATCGCAAAACCCGTCGTGGCGCCAGTGCCGATCTTCGTGACTTCGAATTGAAGATCGCTTTCGCGTTTCGTCAGTCGTGAAGGAGAAAAATCAATTAATCCGACGCGGCCGCCGTTATCCTTGTACGGCGGAAAATTATCCAACAGCTCACGCGGCAAGTCGCGTCGTTGAATTGCGTGATCGGCAACGGGTCTTAAGTCAGGGATATCCAGCGCCCGGTTAAGCAATAACTTGCGAAGTAGATTAAACGGGTATGCCTTTCTTGGTTCGAGTCCCAGGTTTAGCCTTCGGATTTCCGCAGTTCTGTTATCAGGAACAGTAAAGATAAAATTTTCCCGCTCAACTGCCCTCGATTCGACGACGCTACGAGACTCAATGTCTTTGATTGGAAAGAGGTCTGCGGTTCCTTCAAAAACCAGCAAAAGCGTAAATTGCCACTTCGGTAGATAAGTTATTGAAACGTTGGTGCCCCGCAATTTGATCTCAGCACTTTCGCTTTGAATAACGAGGTTACTCGCGCAATGATCAAAACCTACCGTACCTTCCTCGGCGCACGTTGTGACATTTGCGCTCTGGCCAGAGGTTTTAGGGCAGGGACGTTTTGCCAGAGCGCTGTTTCGGTATAAGTAGATCTCATCGCAGAAAGGAAATTTCAACGCGGCTTCTCCGGTATCATTGGTTGAAATCAAATCTCCGTCGTGTATCTCTCCTTCTTCCCTGTCGAACGGTTCAAAATCGGATTTCCCGCTGGTGCGAATAGATACCATCGCGTATTTACGCTTGATGGTTGATCGTTTGTCCTCCGAAGGTGATGGGGTGACGACAACCGGCGAATTAACATTGACTGACGTCTTGTCGCGATTACAACCAGACAACAACAGTGCGGCGATGCAGGTTAGGAACAGAAGCAGGCCGAACGCCATGTTGAGTATTGAACGAGGATGACTATTCATGATGTTTTGACGTCTTGTTGAGAGATGGGATGAGCGGGTTGACTTATAAGCGTTATGGCCTTGTGTAATCCATATCTTATGCCGGCACTAAACATGAGTCCGATAATTGCCGACCCAAGAAACGCTATATAAATAGGCAGATTGGGAATTCTCGCTTTTGAGAAGTCATACAGTTTTTGCGATAGCTGAGGAAGAGATGCATCGTAGAACAACGGCGGAACGACAATCACCAGCGCTTGAATTTTGTTTACATCCCAGCCATAGACGATCGTGAGAACAAGCTGGATGACAAAGAACGAGGCGCTTGCGATAAGCAATGGTTTCCATTTCAGCCCGTCGCGCGAAGTCTCATCGAGAGCCTGGTCGCGCAAACCCCAGCTAATACCAAGACCGGCAAACAACCCCATCATGATTAATAGAATACGAGGCCCCGGTTCGAGCCGCGGCTCGCCGGCCATTTGCAGAATGAAGGCGTGAGCTCCACCGAAAGCCAGGGTTCCAAATAGCAAAGCCCAGGTCTTCGCTAACAGCGGCGCAGTGTCTTTCCGAGAGGGACTCGTCCCCTCATACACCTCCGCAAAATGCTTTGACGTGGCGATTGCAAAACTAATCACCAGTCCGAAAATACAACCAAAGAAAAAGTCGATACTGCTCTGGTTGAAAGCATTTTTACCGAAAAGCTTTGCTCTCATTGCTCCGAAGAGAGCTAAAGCTATCCCCGTGCCCAGCGTGCCACCGATTGTCATGGCGCCGATACGATACCGGTCGCGATATGCGTTTCGCCCAACCATCAAAAAGAACGTTAACGATCGGTCAATCAAATTTCCCTTGTTTAGTTCTGCGACGTTTGAGTCAGCCTCAGTCATGGCGGCACGCAATTGAGCGCGTCTAAGTGTGGGCCACGATACTTGCCGATCACGAACGTCCAACACCTTGTCGAGTCTTTTCAGAGCGTCCCAGTTCTCTTCGGCCATGAGCGCAATAGCAGCAGTCTCTCTAATGCTTTTTTGTCGATTGCGGACTGCGACCTGAGCCAGCGCATCAAGTCCTCCAATCGCCTTTTTGTCTTTGTCCAGTTCGATTTCGAGCGTCATTCCCAATAACAACTTCGTATTGATATCGTCGTTACTCACAGGTTTTGACTCATTCAACGATTGCAAAACGGTCAGCGACTTCTCGTTTTGCTTCAACTTAGCGAGCCAGACGTCTGTTGGACCACGAGATTCACACGCGGAACGAAGCAGGAAAATTTCTTTAGCGGTGTTCGTGGGGAGATATTTTGCGTGTTGGGCGAGAAAGTGAAGCGTACTCAGGGTTGGAAATCTCTCGTTGCTGTTCTCGCGCTCCAGCCAGGACGAGTAGGCATATTCTAAATCTTCTCTCGCCACATATTGCTGCTCAGCCTGCGAACCCCATCGTCTCCGGATTGCCTTAACAACCGCAGGGTTTGGCAGGGTATATTGTTTTTGGCCATTCAGCGTTCGCGATCTTAAAAGCATCGCGGTCACGAGTTTTGTGAATACCGCTTTAGCGTTCGGCTCATTGATCCAACTTAAATTTAATTCTCCAACACCAACCCAGCCCTTGATTTCGGGTTGCGCCATCTTTTCCAATATCTCGCGAGCGCGCTCAGTTTCGCTCGGCGAGAACGGCTTGAGTGCGTCTCCTAAATAATTTGCAAAGATCCCGTCCACACCGTTGGCCTCAACATACAACTCCGGAGAGATGCGTTTGTCGTCCAACTTCTTCGCCGCTCCATACAACGTGTGACAAACGATCTGGAGATATGGTGGGTAGACGCCGCTTTTGGTTTTTTCCTGATCGGGAGAGTCAATCGAATCCAGGTTAACCAGGTCACTAAATATCGGTTTTACAACCCTATCGTCGATGCTGACCTCAGATTTCACTATTCGGCAGGGTTGAATAGTCGCCTCTCTGACTTGCTCTTCTGACAGATTCATAACGGCGATGTGAGAGGTTGTGACGCCTTGCCAGTCAACGTTTTGTAGTCTCAGGATCGGACCCAGTTCGTTGTCGTCCACTACGATTATCAAACGAAGGTCCAGCTGTTTATCGTTAAGAGCGCTGGCGAGTTCCGAGGTGAACGCGGATCGTTTTCGTTCATCCATTTGTCTGAAGAACAACTCGAATTGGTCCAGAACAACGACCAGCCGGGGGGTGGAGGCGTTCGTCAAACGCGCCACTATCTGCTGCAAGCTGAGAGCTTCGGGGGTCTTGAAATCAATTAGATTCAAAGTGGCGACGGCCTGATTCGCCGTCGCCTGTTCCTCGATCTTCTGACCATTCGATTCTGCTTTTGTAACGGATTCTGTCTGAGTTACCAGTTGAGGAGTCTTACGCAGGACGTTGAGTGGATCTTCATACGTCGTTAGAAACAACGTCCGAGTAGAAGCAAGCCTCGGCATGACGCCCGCGCGCACCAGCGACGTCTTTCCGACACCTGCTTTACCAGACACGATCACAATTTGGTTTTGAGCAACACTAAGGACAATACTTTCGGCCTCACTGTCGCGCCCCTTGAAGATCCAATGATCTTCGGCGGTAAAGGACTTTAAGAATTTGTAGGGCGCCGTTCCGGTGAGAGGTTTTTCGATCGAGTAATTGTTATAGACAGTGAACGAATCGCCGTTGACATATACGCCGGTTACAATTGCGCCAGCTTCGACAATTCCTGCGCTAGCCGTACCAGTAATGATGGTCGAAGGACGGTCAGGGGGAGTAGACATGGGGGAATTCAGCTCAATGAGATCCAAAACTATTTAACGCTGCTGTCGCATCCGGGGACAGCACTAGACGCCATAGATCACAAGCCCGGTAAGTGACGGAAGGGATACCTGAACGCAAAGTCTAGTTGTTGCTGCCGGACGAACCCGGGCCGACGTTACCTACGTCGGTCGCGATTAACATGCCGCCAGGCTTTACCTTCTCTGCTTTCGCCTCACCATGAAGCGTTCCACCTGTGACGTTCTTTGCTCTCACGGCCGCAGCATAACCCTCAACTTCAACGACGTCGATTTTTCCGCCAACGATCGGTCCGGATGGTTCACGTCCCTTTTCACCCTTGAACGTGATGCGTTGTTGATAAACCGCTTCGAGCAACTGCCTCAAGGCGTCGACCTGACTCAGAACAGCCTCGTTTCCGGTGTCTATTTCCTCGAAGCCGATAGCGTAATTTGACAGGTCTTTGAGCAGTTCGCCGATGTTCGGCTGCACACGTTCGAGGACGTCCTCATGGATCTTTGGCGACGCCAATTGTCCCTCAAACGTCTTCGCCGGAAGCGTGACATCAGGTGGTGAAGGAGGCGGAGTTGCCGCGGCGGCAGCTTTCTTCTTCTCTCGCCAGTACTTTAAAAGCTCACCGGCCTGGTTGTAGAGAAACTTCACACCTTCGGTGACAGCAAGTGTACTAAGGGCAGCCAACGTAATCGGGTCGGGCATTTCAAGCCTCCTGGGGTGTCTCCATACTTATGTCCGGAGAAGCAAATTTATTTCAGGGAAAGAACGAAACAATACGTCAGTGTCAGATGAAACAGTGCAGCCAGTGAGCTGGCATTCAAACGATCGTGATTGGCACGCAGTATATTTCCGCCCTGTCTTATCCGTCAATGTTTCGAAAATTAAACAGATTCATTTTGACTTTACTATCAACGCGTACTACGCTCCCGGCGATTAGATAAGCCCTGGGGTCTTCAGTCCTCATCTCGCGAAGATAGGTTTCTCGAGCACTCCGCCAAACGTTCGGCGCAGATCGTGGAAATGAAACGAATTGACACTTCAACACACTACAAAGAGATGGCTGTAAAAGATGAGCCTACAAGAACACGCTGGAATCGACTTTGGCGGTTTTATCACCGAGAAGACTCATTCGTTTACCGGTCGAGAATGGGTTTTCAAGGAACTTCACCTATGGCTTTCGCAACCCAATGAGCCGCGATTCTTCCTGTTGAACGGCAAACCCGGCAGCGGCAAGACTGCTATCGCAGCACGTCTCTGCCAATTCTCACGCGACGAAGCAACACCCCCTGATGGCTTGAGCCTATTCAGCAAGGACTTTCTCGCGGCTTACCATTTTTGCTCAGCCCGCGACAGTAATTGGATCGATCCGCGAAGCTTTGTTTGGTCGGTTGCTTTGCAATTGGCGAAACGTTATGACGAGTTTGCTAAAGCGTTAATCAGTGCCGGTGACACTCCCGTCAGTCTCAGTGGTGAGGCGAATGCCGAAGTAGCCGAACAAAACTCCGTCGTCGCGGGAATAATCATAAAGAACCTTTCGCTTTCAGGAATGAATTCACAGGAAGCGTTCAATCGATTTCTGGTTGGACCTCTGCAGAAGATGTATCAACAAGGGTTTAGCCAACCGATTACGATTCTCGTTGATAGTTTAGATGAGTCACTAAATCATAGCGGCAACGTGACGATCGCAAGCTTACTCGCGCGCGTCAAACATCTGCCTTCACAGGTACGCTTTATTGTAACGAGTCGCGACGACGATCGTTTGACTATCGATTTTCTAGAAGACTCTAAACTCGTACCGCTTTCCGAGAGCAGTCATAGGAGCGATAACGACAAAGATATTGCAAACCTTGTGCGGCTCCAGATGAGCAATGTGAATGATCTAAAGCAGAAAACAGCATCTTTAAGCACGAATGATCTGGACCAATTGATCGGCACGATTGTCCAACAGGCTGAAGGAAATTTCCTGTATGTAGCATTCCTGCTCAACAGTTTAGCTATGCCACATCATTCTCTATCCGATCTGGATAGTTTGCCAACCGGCCTTGAAGGATTGTATTACGATTCGATCAAGCGGGTCGTTAGTCTTGGCAGTGGGACCTGGCAAGCCACCTACTCTCCATTAATGGGAGTGCTCTCAGTTGCTCAGTCGCCTTTTACCATCGATCAAATAGAGCAGTTCACGCAACAAGCCGCGAATGAAGTATGGTTAGGAATTAACGATCTGCAGCAGTTTATTGCGAAAACCAACGCCGACTCTAACTCCCCCAACCTGAAGCTGGTTTATCGTCTGTACCATCAATCCGTAATCGATTTCCTTCATACGCCACTCCTTAAAATTAAAGGCAACGCCATCAATAATGCCTACTTGCTTCAGTCGTCGGACTGGCATCTCCGCATCGTAAACCACTATGTGGCTCAATCTGATTTGAAGCAGTGGGATGATTACGGCCTTCGCTATTTCGCAACCCACCTGTCGGAAGCCGCTAAGGTCAGCAAAGGCGCGCAGCAACATCAACACGTCGAGCGTTTGGTTGAATTTGTTTGCAATCCTGATTTCTGGTTATTGCATAAGCAGCGAATTAACGATCTGAATCTTTTGCAACGCGATCTTGATCGAGCCCTCAAAGCTGCCGCCGCTAACACGGGTGAAAAAAGTCTGACCTCCCTGGTGAAAATAGCAATGTCTACCATCGCATTCCGCCGGGAAGAATTGCGACCAGATCCGCTTTTTGAGCTGGCGCGACAAGGCGACGTAGCCGCTGCCATACGTCGATTGGATCTCTTCGATGTTGACGCTGACTGGAAGTTGGTGGCGTTGTTGGTTATTGCCTGGCTCGCGGTAGACAAAAAACCAGAAGAAGCGCGCCGTTTGCTGGATCAGGTCAAAGAAGGAACCACTTACACCCAAAGCATCAGTTGGTTGATTGCGCGCCTTGACGCAGAGTTGGATAACAGTCCTTTGACTTTACCGAGTCTGCCATCATCTCCTTCTGAAGAGGTGGCCATGGGATTGGTTTCTAACCTTGGAGGAAAGGCGGTCGACATAGAGCTTCTGATGGCCCATCACGACGCCGCCGGTCAAGCGGCAGCACCCTTTGCAGACGGTCCTGATAGTGGTCCCACTCCCGGATATTTTTCAGAACGTGATGCGCCTTACCTGGTGGCCTATGCAGAGAACAATAAACCACATGGCGATAAGTACCTCAGACAGTACATTGCGATTCACACGTCCTATAACTACGTGCAGTATCGCAATAGATCTTTGCTCCATCTACTCGCTGCCGCACTCCGCGCATCGGACCGGCAATGGGTACAGGAAATTACTGTTTCGCTAACCGTGGCCGCACTGGCGGGCAACGCGCTTGAATTTCAGGAGGGTTTACCGTCCACCCTTTCCACACTTCTTATGGAAAGTCATAGCGCTAATGTGGATTGGCGCCGACAACAACTCATTGATGAGAGTGATCAATTGGCGCACGAACGTGGCGAGGGAGATTCGTGGGGGTTCTTCAGACGCAGGCTGGGATCTATGGCCCAAGTTTATACAGTGCTGCTAAACGCTCCGAATGTCGCGAACGATCTTCTGGAGAGGGCGCGGAGTTTGCCGTACGGGTTCGCAGGCTTTAATGCGCCGGCCTCATTGTTTCTCGCCGAGGCGACTCAGATTTGTGACCCGGCAAACTCGACGCTGATAAATCGGTTCCTTGAAGCAGCGTTAAACTCAGCACACAATATTCAGGACGTTATCTTTTGTGCGCGCAGCACGGCGCGTGTTAACGCAATGCGGGAACGTTGGTGGGATTCGGCGCCTTCGAATATTAGTGATGTAATCCAGCGACTAACTTCAGATCCTACCGCCTCTGAGTTCACGGCTTTACACAGGATTGGTGAGGAATACAAGAACCGCGAACCACCACCACAATCGGCGCCATTCCCTGCCTGGTTCTTTCCCGGCAATACTCTTGATACTCTGTCGGCTATTCATCAGCGTCCTGTCAGCGAGTTCCTTAGGGTTAATCGTCAACAGGGATGGACTGCCACCGACACGTTGCCAGAAGGTACCGCGGTCAATGTTCCGGATCCAGGCTTTGCCACTCAATTAGCAGCCCGATTTTCAGCCGAAGTGTTACGCGCTCCCAGTCTCTCGCCCGAGGAGCGCATCAGGCTGCTTCAGCAACTCGTGCCGCTCGCCTCACTCAGCCCTACTGCTCTAGACACGGTATGTTCTCGATTGATCCTGGCAGCCCAGCCGCTTGATAAAGAAAGCTTATCAACGATTCAAAGACTAGCTCTGAATAGCTTTAAGGCCGGTCTGTCACCCACTAACGCCGAGGAGACTTTGCGGATTTTCTATCCGGAGACTTGATGTTCAAGTTACATAGGCCACTTGACGTCGGTGATTGATCGAACTTAGATAAGTCGCCGTGTCGTTGAATAGCATTCCGAAGTGCAAATTCTTTGATGAAACCAACTCAAAAACGCTGCCGTACTATCCTCGACTAAAGCAGATCTCCACAGCTCGTCCGCAATTTTGAATTCTACGCATTTCTGAATTCACAATCGCGTTTCGGAATTCACAAACAATTTATTGAAGAGACTACCGAGGACAATAACAATGATCCGAATATTAGTTCTGTTGCTATTAACCGTTTCCACCACGATGGCCCAGGCAACATTTCACGGCGATACAGCTCGCACGGGAGTTTACCCAACACCCGGGCCACAGCAACTAAATGGAACAAAGTGGACGTTCAAAACTGACGGTCCGATCATTGGCTCGCCCGCAATTGCCAACGGTGTGATCTACATGGGCAGTACTGACGGAAATGTATACGCACTGGACCAGGAAACCGGAAAGCAGAAGTGGAAGTTCAAAACATTCGCCTCGCGACAGGTTACTTCATCACCAACGATCGCCAATGGTCTGGTCTATTTCGGCGCTTTCGATGGAATTCTTTACGCGGTTGACGCCGAAACGGGCACGGTGAAATGGACCTTTGTGTCCGAGTATGAGCGACGGTTCGAAGGCAAACGACTGCACGGGTATCCGTCCGGCTTCCAAACCATTCCTGATTCATGGGACATCTATACATCGTCGCCGGCAGTCTCCAATGGACGAGTTTATATCGGTAGCGGCGATGGAAATGTTTACTGTGTAGATGCTGTCACTGGAATTCTGCAATGGAAGTTTGCCACGGGTGATATCGTCCATGCCTCCCCGGCAATTGCGAACAATACTGTCTACATCGGTAGCTGGGACAGCTATCTTTACGCACTTGATGCGGAGACGGGCCAGGAGAAATGGCGCTTCAAAACCGGCGAAGATACGTACATCCGCAATCAACAGGGCTTTCAATCTTCACCGGCGATCGTCGACGGAACTGTTTATGTTGGTTGTCGAGATGGACATCTCTATGCAGTCGACGCCGCGACCGGCCGTAAACGTTGGGACTATCCAACGAATAAGGGGTGGGTCAATAGTACGCCGGCGATCCGTGGTGGCGTGGTCTACGCCGGAACGTCGGATGGCTACCGTTTCTTCGCGCTCGATGCTAAAACGGGGCGGCTGAAATTCACCCTCGACGCCAAAGGCGCTGTGTTCTCATCTCCTGCACTTGCAGGCGAGATGGTCTACGTCGGCGTATCGAATGGACGCTTGCTGGCGGTTGATGCAAAGTCAGGCAAGCTGATGTGGGATTTTCAGACTGAGGGATCGAAGCGGGACCCGATGAAGATGTTGAAGCCGGATGGCGGTTTGAACAACGAAGCGATCTATGCACGTTATTTCGGTGATTACCAGGACATGGTGCTGGCGTTTTATCGAGTGTTCTCTGTAGGCGCCATCTGGTCGTCACCAGTCGTTGATAAAGGCGTGGTCTATTTTGGCAGTACCGATGGGTTGTTGTATGCCGTTCACTGATTATCGTCGTCCTATTTCAGCCTCTGGCCTGGCGTCCGTCCTGATGCAACCAACTTATTGAAAACTGCTCGACCCCAGAGCGAGTCAGACGTAAACTCTGTACATGCTAAACGAAGGTGTCACTGGCGCAAGACCGGCGGTGGCATCGATTGGAGGTAGTATGACAAAGGATATGTTCCGTGACCGTGCGCGTGGTGAAGAGGAAGCCTATTTCCGTCAGCAGGATGCCAGGCTGATCGAGAAGCTGCGTCAGAAGGCACAGTTCAGCGAGATTGCTCACGCGCTGGCGGAGAAACTTCACGCGGACGAACCGGCCCTTCTTGAGCGCATCCAGAAGCTCGGCGTCACGCTCGATACAGGTTCGGCGTTCATCCTGGCGCCGCTGGTCGAAGTCGCCTGGGTCGATGGCGAGGTCAGCCATGCCGAGCGCGACACCATTCTGCACATCGCGAAGCAACGCGGCGTGGAGCCGGGGTCTGCCGATTATCGTCAGCTTCTCGATTGGCTGGCTCACCGCCCATCCGACGAAGTCTTCCACACGGCGTTGGAAGCGATCCGAATCGGTCTCTCCGTCCTTCCGCCCGACGAATCGGAAAAACGGATCGCGACCATGATCAAGGCGTGCGAAGACGTAGCGCACGCCGCGGGCGGAATAGCTGAACTGTTCTGGTTGGACGGCGTCTCATATGCGGAGAGCGCGGTGATCGCCGCGATCCGCAGCCATCTGCAAAGTAAGAAAACGGGCATCAGTCTCCCAGGTCCGGCTGCAAACGAGGTGTGAAAACAGACGTCCCCCTTCTCGTCCCTGCCAGTAGTTCATCGCGACAGCCTGGCGGTTGGCTCGCATAACCCGTCGCTGGAGCTGACCTGGCGCCCAGTGCTGACCAAAAGATCCGAAAATCAATATAAAGTCCAATTGCTTGCAGCAACAAGCTGGGGTAAAATTCCACCATTGCAATTGGTCTTGCAGTACTCTGAAGATTCTCCTGTTCTAAAGAGTTGGCCTCCTCCCGACTTGGTTGCTAACGATAAGGTTGTTCGTTGGAAACATTAACGGGCCAGCACTTGAAAGTCTTTACAGCCTCAAATCCTGTTGCAAATAATTATTAAAGAAGTTTCAAATTTTATGAGTGCTGTTGGCCCCCGCTTTTTCCATTTTGGCCCCTTCCGCATGGATCTGCTAGAGCACCGCTTATGGCGTGAAGATGAGGAGGTGGCGCTCACTCCCAAGGCTTTTGACACCTTACTTGTACTTGTCCGGAATAGCGGGCGCCTAGTCGCGAAGGAGGAGTTACTGAAGAGCGTCTGGCCGGAAACATTTGTCAACGATGCCACCGTGGCCCAGAACATTTTCACTCTCAGAAAAGCTTTGGGCGGCAGCAAGGGCGATCCGTACATAAAAACTTTCTCCAAAAGAGGCTATCGCTTTGTTGCAGGCGTAACTCAGGTATGGGACGGAAGTGCGAACGTCTCACGAGATCAGGTGGAAACAGTCGCGGATAGCAGTCGATGGGGTGAAACCAGCATCCGCTCCATCGCCGTCTTGCCGTTAATCAACGAGACTAAGGACAAGGACCCGAACGCAGAGTATCTTTGCGATATCCTTACCGAGAGCCTTGTCAACAGTCTTTCATTGTTACCTGAGCTGCTGATCAAAGCGTGTAGCATTGTTCAGCATTACAAAGGACGAGACGTCAATGTCCAGGAGGCCGGGCGCGAACTGGGCGTAGAGGCGGTGTTAGTCGGCAGAGTACGTAATTCTGGCGAGATGACGTTGATCAGGATGGAACTCGTTGATGTGGAGAATGGATGGCAGGTGTGGGGCGAGGAGTACAATGAACAAATTTCTGAAATGCACAAGTTGCGGGGGACGGTTACGAAGGATGTCTCAGAGAAGATAGGTCTTAAGTTAAAGGGTGAACAGCAGCACCGACTATTCAGGCCGCAAGCGCAGAACGCGCAAGCTTAGGCCATCGAACTCCTGGTTCTTAAGAGAGCCGCTCTAACTCACGCGAAAGCACTTGAAGGAGCGAAGTCCGAGCCGTATTGAGAAAGAAGTGGTCGCCGGGAAACACACGCAGATTGAAGTTGCCACTGGTTTGCATGCGCCACGCTTCGAGGTGCTTGCGAGTGACTTCGGTATCACCTACTCCGCCGAACGCCGTCAAATCGCACTCTAACGATCTTTCGTGCACAAACTCATAGGTTTCGGACATTGCGAAATCAGCACGCAGGACAGGCGTGATCAAGTTAATCAGTTCGGGATGTTCAAAGACTTCCTTCGGCGTACCGTTCAGACGACGCAACTTCTCAATGAACTCTGCGGTGGGCAAGTCGAACATCGGTGGCTCGGCATCTTTTATCTCGGGTCCTCGATGCCCGGAGATAAACAAGTGCTCTGGCCCCTGCCGGTTTTCTTTGCGCAGCAGGCGTGCGAGCTCAAAACTAATTAGACCGCCCATGCTATGGCCGAAGAAGGCGTACGGCTTGTTCAGATATGGGTAGAGCTCCTGAGCCAGGGCTTCGACCAACGGTATTAGACGGTCGAACGGTCGCTCCCGCATGCGATTTCCATGTCCAGGAAGTTGAATGGCGCAAACCTCGACTGTCGCCGGGAGGTCCACGGGCCATTTGCGATAGATCATCGCGTTCCCCCCGGCATAAGGAAAGCAAAAAAGACGCAGCCGGGCCTGTGGGGCAGGCTGCGGAAATGTCACCCAGTCACTGACTACGTCTTTGATAAGAACCCCATTCATGGGTTCGATCTCAGTTATTCGCTTTTTTCTTCAGCGTATTAGTCCCGTTGGGTTCCGTTACGAGCGCCTCAGTTACCACGCCGGAGTTGTCGAGCTTGAAGCGGATGCCATATCCGAAGAGGTTGCGTAGCATGAATTCAGTGTCGTTCCTCGCCAGCAATTCGATGCCTACTTGCCCTGGCAGGGTGACCATCAAATGGTCGTCTTGCGCTAAGGTAACGTGCATCATCTTCCCGTCGCACTCATATGTCCCTTTGAACTTTTCAAGTAAGCTCCGTTCATTCATTGCGTCATCCGGTATCCGATTGAAGACTACGTCTCTCGCCGAGACGCTCTTCGGCACGACGGCAACCCAGTCCACATTTGCCGTTTGATCGGGGAGGAAGACCACTTTGTAGCCCTTGAATGGTTCGTCCAGTACTTCAAATACATTCTTGCCGGCAGAGCCTAAAGGCGAAGACCAATTACTCTGGCTTGCTCGAGCATCGCCGTTGACGGTTACCTGTAACTGATCTCCATTCTGTTCGACGATCATCTGACCCATTCCCGCATTTTCAAACGTGCCGCTGAAGTTGTGCACTGCGGGTAGCGATTCCATGTGGCGACGGGAGCCGTTTTGTTCTGCCTCCACTCCAGCAGTCATCTGTTTAGCCGCTGCAAGAGCCTCGCGAATCCTTAGTCGCCAGGGAAGGTCATCAAATTCGAAAAGGACTCGATGAGTTTTCTCCACCAACTGGTCCTGCAAAACGCAGTAGTCAATGCCCGTAGAGAGAAACGTCCTGAGGGCGTCTGCGGGAGTTTCAACGATCGGTTCGCCCATGACGTTAAAAGAAGTATTGAGAATGATCGGCACGCCCGTCACTTCATAGAATCTCTTTATCAGGTCATACAGCGGCCCATTAACTTCCCTCGTAACGGTTTGAAATCGACCTGTTCCATCTATATGGACCACGGCCGGCACCAGGTCTTTCTTATCTTCCTTAAACTTGCAGATTCGCAACATGAAGAGACTCTCCGCGTCTTTTCCTTCAAGCTCGAACCAGTCAGGCGCCTCTTCCAAAAGCACGACTGGTGCAAAGGGGCGGAATCCCTCACGATGTTTGACGCGTCTGTTTAATACTTCTTTTCCGTCCGGGCGGCGCGGGTCGCAGAGGATACTACGCTGGCCCAGCGCGCGCGGGCCGAGTTCGGAGCGTCCCTGGAACCAGCCGATGATATGGCCCTTGCACAAGAGGTCAACGGTGTCCGAAATAATTGACGTCGACTCAACGCGCCGCACACCAATCGTCTGCTCGATAGCATTTGAAACATCTGTCGAAGAGTAATCGCGACCCACGGCGTCGCTGACTAACTTGCGGTGTGTATTCTTTCTTGTGAGTTGCCAGAGTCCATGATACGCGGCGCCAATGGCCGTCCCGCTATCTTCTGCCGCCGGCATAATGTAAACGTTCTTGAAAGGCGACTCGGCGATGATCCTCTCGTTGGCGACACTGTTTAGAGCGACGCCTCCGGCATAACAAAGATTCTTGCTCGGGTACTGGCGATGAAGATGCTCGACGAGATAAAGGATGGCGTCTTCGAGTGCGCCCTGGACCGAACTTGCTAAATTCTGGTATTCGGTTTCATGAGCAGGCCATCGATCGCGATGGCGAAAACGCTTCGTCACAGTGTCGTGGAAGACGAACCTTCCGTCCACCAGGTCGTAGAACTCGCCTCTCGGGAATTCTTGTTTTCCATAGGGAGCCAGACCCATGACCTTGCCGGCTTCCATTAGGTCACCGAAAATCTGTTCAGCTGAAGCAGAGTAGAGGCCTCCGAAGGTGCCGAAACCCAGCATGCCTTCTTTATTAGGCGTGATCCACCCACCCTTGGGAACCATGTGCTTTTCAACCGGGGTGATGAACGTTTCGACGGCCGAATACAACGAGATAGACTCGAAGCCGTCTTCCACATTCCCCAGACAGCTCTGGCGCTCGTCGGGTGGCAAGTCTTCGAAAGGCGAACCGGAGCCGTCGATAATCAGAATGGCAGCCTCCTGGAAACCTGAAGTGGCAAACGCCCCGATCGCATGGCTGTAATGGTGCGGGATGCGGGCCGTAGGAATCTTATTCAGCTCCACCTGCAAGGCTGGATTGAGCTTTATGTCGTGCAGGCGAGTGTTTGCCCGCCCGGGCACCGAATAGACCACCATGCTGAGATCACGAGGCCCGATGCCCGCATAATCGAGGCAGTAGTCCACCGAGCGACATGGCTGAGAGACGAAGATACCCTCTCGTTTTTTTCGCGTGACGCGTTCCTCTTGAATCGCCACCACGATTTCGTCACCCTTTAACAGACATACTGCCCCGTTATGGGGAGATGCACCGATGCCCAATACCCAAGGCGAATTGCTCATTGTTCTATTTCCTCCATGAATGGATAGTGCTGCTCATTGCCTCGCAGCCTGATTGAGAGGCGTTCAAAGAACTAGTTTTTGCGAGAAGCAGACAGGCGAATACTGGAAGGCGACTTGCGCTTTCATCGCAAGCGCGTTTGCGGCATGCGAGTCTTAATTACTGCGAAAATCGCTAGCGGTGAGTTCCGAAGGATTTACGCGGCAGGTTTTCATTTCAAACTCTTCGAGAAACGTGCCGCCTGACTCCACTTTGATGTGATGCGGCAGGACTATGCCATTTTCGGCACGATAGTCAGAGAAATGTACCTGGATTTCTGTTTCATTTGGCGGCGCCACCTCTTTCATCTCGGACTCAACCGCGATCACCGGAGGTCGTCCGCGATAATTCATCATGAGAGGCAGGTGCGTATTGGGATCAAGGACCACGCTCGCCGTAAAGTCATCCGGGCCGTTTAAGTTGAGCACCACACCAGAAGCCGAATCTTGCTTGGAGTAGTTGAATCCCATTGAATACAACGTAGGATCTGCGATGAACCATGCGAGCAGGTGACGTGCGAAGTCTGCGCGCATCTGCTTGCGAGCGTTGGGCGAACTGGGTTGAGCGCCAGACCCTGGTTTACCGACATTCAGTTCGATCTCGCCCGTCTTGATGTAAGTGTCGTTCCAGCCTTCATTTTTGTTGAGCGTCTGCGTGAGTGTAATCCTCACATTCTTAGTCGCCTCCGCAGTCTCGACTTTTTTGAATTTATCGGGCGACATAAAAAAGATCTCGTAGACCCCGGAACGATCCTGATCCCGGAAGGCGCGGCGGAACGTGCCCGACATAGAGAAACTCCGCACAGCCTGCAGCCTGTCGGCGCCGCCGAGTGACGCGGCGCTCTTCGCGAGCAATTCCTGAAGTTGGACCGCGTTGTCTTCGTTAGCAGGTTTGGTATTTCTAAACATTTGTGCACCCAAGGTGAGCCCGAGAGTTACGAGAGTTAAAACAAGCGCCAGCAATCTGTACATACTTTTCTCCATACTCTAGTCCTGTCGCAAGGCGTCCATTGGATAGACCTTCAAAGCCTTGCGAGCCGGAAGGTAGCAAGCAATAAAAGCCGCCAGGATCAATAGTAGAGCGCTGCCAACGAACGTCACCGGATCGGTGACGCTGATTTCATAGACCATGCTGGTCAGGTACCGGCTCAGTATAAATGCGCCAGCTAAACCGATCCCGATGCCAATAAGCGCGAGAGTCATTCCCTGGCCCACGATGAGTTTGAGAATGTGGTGTGGCTGAGCGCCAAGAGCCATTCTTAAACCGAGCTCGTGCTTGCGTTGCGTGACGGTGTAAGAGATCACACCGTAAATGCCGACGAGTGCGAGCAACAGAGCAACCCCGCCGAACACTCCCAACAGCAACACATTCAACCGCCTTTGCGCTAACTTATCAGCCAGAACCTCTTCCATCGGCGCCGATTTCCCAAGGGGTTGGTCCTTGTCTATCGCTGCCACGTCGCGTTGGATGATGCCCACTAAATTCTTCGGGTCGCCCGATGATCGCAAGACCAAAGTGAACACTGGCCATGGCTGTTGCTGATAAGGCAGGTAGACCTCTGGATTCGTGGCGTCCTCGACACTTGCCTCTTTCACGTCGCCGACGACGCCGACAATCTCGCTCGCCTTTGGGCCCATTGTTACACGCTTGCCCACTACATTTTCCTGCCCCCAGAATTTCTGCGCCAACGATTGGCTGATAACGACGACAGGTGGAGAATCAGCCGTGTCATGCTCGGTGAAGACCCGTCCCTGGCGCAAAGGAATCGCCATCGCGTTGAAGTACGCCGGACTGACTATCCGCTGGCTGACCAAAACTTCCTGACCGGGAGGCGGCTCCGGTTGCCCTTCTACTCCAATACTGACTCTCCTGGTACCTTTGAGCGGTAGGATATTCACAGTTGCGGCCGATTCGACCCCGGCTTCATTCTTGAGTTTCTCCATGAGACTGCTGTGAAAACTGATGAACTGCGCCGGCGAGGAATACTTATCCGGCGGGAGAAACATTTCCGTCGTAGAGACATTCCGCGGATTGAAGCCCATGTCCACTGCGAGGACGCGACTAAAGCTTCTGATTAACAGCCCGGCTCCTACCAGAAGCATCAACGCCAGGGCCATTTCGGTTACTACGAGTACGCTGCGAAGGCGCCTGCTTAGTGGAGCAGTACTCGCAGATCTCTCACCGTCTTTCAGCGTCTTATTCAAATTAGGCCGAATGTATTGAAGCGTCGGCGCCAGAGCAAACAAGACGCTCGTCAGCAGTGAAATTAGCAGCGTGAAACCCAACACCCGAGCATCCACCCCGGTTTCCAGAATGCGAGGAATATCAGAAAGATTCGAGGCCACCAGGGCGCGTGTAGCCGCCACTGCCAACAGCAATCCCAGGCCTCCTCCGATGAACCCGAGCAACAAACT
>Ga0207708_10001325_pt1 | contig 18613 bp, 16 predicted proteins | sample KBSK5101metaG_FD_184340 | JGI IMG/M metagenome (GOLD analysis project Ga0207708, IMG submission 184340) | Corn, switchgrass and miscanthus rhizosphere microbial communities from Kellogg Biological Station, Michigan, USA - KBS K5-10-1 metaG... | ecosystem: Host-associated > Plants > Roots >...
CTCGCGGCCGTCACGGCGCCGACGATGCCGCTGCTCGCCCGCGCCAAGCGCCGGGTGGGCCACCGGCTCGGATCCGCCGCGACCGTCGCGGAGGGCGCGCAGAACCTGCTGTGCGCCTACCTGTCGGTCGCCCTGCTCGCCGGCCTCGGAGCGAACGCGCTCCTGGGCTGGTGGTGGGCCGACCCGCTCGCGGGCCTGGCGATCGCCGCCGTTGCCGCGCGCGAGGGGGTCGAGTCGTGGCGCGGCCGAGCCTGCGCCGACGGCTGCTGCTGACCGCAGGCGTTAGTGGATGAGCGTGCCGGTGAGGGCTGCCGCGAGGCACAGGAGCGTGCCGAGCACGAGGAGCCGGTTCACGACCGCCAGCGACTCGTCCTGGGCGACGGCGCGGGTGCGGGAGGTGCGGGGGAGGGTCATGCCCGAGTAGATCGTTCGGCAGGTGCCGCCCGTCCATCCCCAGGGTGGGGGATCGTGGGCGGTCCGCCGGGGAGGCTGGGGCCCGGCTCGCCTCCCTCGATCTGCGTACGCGGCCTCACCGCCTTGATTCCGTGCCGGACGAACCGGGCCGCGAGCACGCCCGCGCCGCCGAGCGCGGTGATCGTTCCGACGGCGTAGAACGCCAGCCCGAGCGCGACGGCCTGTGGCCGGGCGGCGTAGCCGTGCAGGAAGTAGACGAAGACGCCCTCACGCACGCCGATCCCGTTCAGCGAGACGGGCAGCGCCAGCGACGCGAACACGACCGGGCCCGTGAGGAGGATCACCGAGTCCGGCACATCGAGGCCGAGCGCCTTGGTCAGAAGCCAGATGACGCCCACCCGGGCGAGCTGCACGACGAGCGCGAGCGCGCCGACGAGGGCCAGGGTGCGCGAGTGGCCGCGGTACGTATGCAGAGCGTCGTAGAAGCGCTCGCCGGCGGCCAGCCGGTGACCGTCGGAGCGCGGCTCGAGCGCCCGGGCCACGACGCCGCGCAGCCGGCTCGAGAAGATGAGCGCCAGCGCGACGCCCGCGGCAGCGCCGAAGGCCGCCTCGGCGGCGATCACGCCCGGGCGCCGGGCGGAGCCGCCTCCGGCGATCACCGCCGCGAGCGCGAGGACGACGAGCGAGACGAGCCCGACCAGCCGGTCGATCAGGACCGACGCCACCGCCTCGGGCGCATCGTGGGTGCGGCGGCCCAGCTCGACCGCCCGCACCGCGTCGCCGCCGATCGCCGCCGGCAGGAACTGGCCCGCGAACAGGGCGACGAAGTAGGTGCGGGTGAGCCAGGCGATCGGCACGTCGATGCGCTTCGCAGACAGCAGCAGCCGCCAGCGAAACGCCATCAGCGGCACGGTGGCGATGCTCACCAGAACCGCGGGCACGAACCACCGAAGCTGGGTGCGGCTGAGCTCGTGCAGCACCTGGTGGATGCCGGCCCACTGGAGGATGGCGGCGAGCAGGACAGCCGACACCAGCGCCTCGAGCACCACCCTGGTGCGCCTGCTCACGACCCCACGTCCGCGTAGACGGCATGCAGCTTGCGCACGGCGGCGAGTGCGTCGTCGATGTCGGCCTCCGAGTGGGCCGCTGCGAGCGGGAGCGACAGCACCTCGGCGCCGGCGCGCTCGGTCTCGGGCAGCGGCACCGGGTCGAGATGCTCGCGATACGAGGTGAGCTCGTGGACCGGCAGGAAGTGCAGGCCGGTGGCGACGTTCTCGGCCATGAGCGCGGCCGCGTAGGCGTCGCGGTCGGCGCCGGCCAGCGCGGGGTCGATGCGGACGACGTAGAGATGGTGGGCGTGGACGCCGAAGCCCGGCCGTCCGATCGGCTCGATGCCCTGGAGCGGGGCGAGGCCTGCGTCGTAGCGCCCGACGAGGTCGGCCCGGTGGGCGCGGAACTCGTCGATCCGGCCGATCTTGGGCAGGGCGGCGGCGGCCTGGAGATCGGCCAGGTTGGCCTTCCAGCCCGGCTCGACGACGTCGTAGTGGCCCAGCGTGCGCGTCTGGGCGCGGCGCCACGGGTCGCGCGTGATGCCGTGGGCGCGCAGGAGCCGCAGCCGCTTGGCCATCGCGGCCGAGTCGGTGGTGACGATGCCGCCCTCGCCTCCGGCCAGGCTCTTCGTGGCGTAGAGCGAGAAGCAGGTGAGATCGCCGATCGCGCCCACCTTGCGGCCGCGGACGGTCGCCTCGACGGCGTGCGCGGCGTCCTCGATGATCGCGATCTCGCGCCCCTTGACGGCCAGCTCGATGGCGTCCATGTCGCACGGCCCGCCGGCGAAGTGCACCGGCACGACCGCCCGGGTGCGGGGCGTGATCGCCGCCTCGACGTACGCCGGGTCGACGTTCAGCGTGTCGGGGTCGACGTCGGCGAACCGCGGCGTCGCCCCGGCGTGCAGGATCGCGTTCACGGTGGCCGGCCAGGTGAAGGAGCTCGTGATCACCTCGTCGCCCTGCCCGACGCCCGCAACGCGAAGGGCGAGATGCAGCGCGTCGGTGCACGACGACGTGGCGATCGCGTGCGCGGCGCCGGCGTACTCGGCGAACCGCTCCTCCAGCTCGGCCACCCTGGGGCCGGAGGTGAGCCAGCCCGACTCGAGCGTCGCGACCACGGCGTCGATCTCGGCCCGGCCGATGATCGGCGGCGAGAACTCGAGCAGCGTCTCGCGCACGGGGGCGCCCCCGTCGATGGCGAGCGGCTGGGATGTGCGGGCGCGGCTCATGTCACCTCGAAGCGGACGGCGGCCGCCGCGGCGGCCGCGCGGGCGAGCGCGTCGTCTCTCGTTGCGCCGCCGGCGAGCACGTACCCGGCCCTGTCGGTGGCGATGCGGATCGGGCCGTACACGTGTCCCGGTGCATGGTAGAAGCACGCCTCGGCCGGGCCCGCCGCCCGCCGGAGCGTCCCGGGCGGTGCCTCGAGGAACTCGATCACGCCGGCCCCGGCCGGAGCGGGCGTTACCTCGGCCGCGGACACCCCTCGGCCGATCGCCGCCAGCACCGCCGCACGAGCCAGGTCGACCCCGGTCGTGAGCTTCACGAGCTCGGAGTCGTGGCCGCCGCCGAGCCTCGCTGCGACCTCGACGATCCGGGGGCCGTCCGGCCCCAGGATGACCTGCACGTACCAGGGGCCGGCGTCGATCCCGAGCGCCTCGACCGCCCGCACCGCGGTCTCGGCCGCGGCGGCGGGATCGCGCTCGGGCGGGTAGACGTGCCGGCGGGCGACGCCGGGCGCACCCTCGAAGTGGATGCGGTCGGTGACCGCCGCGACGATCCCGCGGCCCTCGGCGGTGAAGCCGTTCACGGTCACCTCGGGCCCGGGGACGAACGCCTCGACGAGGACGCGGCCGCTGCGCGACCCGGCGGCCGCCCGCGCGGCCGCTTCCTCGAGCCCCGATGCGTCCGCGAGGATCGACATCGCCCGCTGGCCCTGACGGTCGGGCGCCTTGACGACGCACGGGTAGGCGGGCGGCCCCTCGGTCGACCAGGCCGGCTGCGGCACGCCGGCGGCGTCGAGCGCGCGCCGCTGGGCGATCTTGTCGGTCGCGACCCGGGCCTCGTCGGGGTCGATCGGGTGGGGAAGGCCGAGGTCGCAGGCGACGGCGGCGGCAATGCGGACCGGCCAGTCGGTGCCGGGGGCGATCAGCCCGGCGGCGCCGGCGGCCGCGGCCCGCACGCCGTCCATGTCCTCGCTCGAGACCGGGACGTCGCCGACGCCGGGCTCGGAGTCGCAGACCAGGGTGCGCAGGCCGAGCGCGTGCGCGGCGTCGATGGCGTGCCGCTGCGCCGGCCCGCCACCGAGCACGACGAGCGTGGGAGCCTCGGTCACACGACGGTCTGGGCCGTCTCCTCCGTGGCCATGACCGACTGCCACCAGTCCGGATTGTCCCGGTACCAGCGGACGGTGCGCTCGAGGCCGTCGGCGAACGGGATGCTCGAGCGCCACCCGAGCAGGTCGCGAGCCCTGTCGGTCGACCCGATGTGGCGGTCGACCTGGCCCGGACGGTCGGTGATGTGGTGCTTCAGGGAGGCCGGCTTCCCGAGGATGGAGAGGATCGCGTCGGCGATCTCCTCGACCGACTCGTCCACGCCTGTCGCGACATTGATGGTCTCGCCGACGATCGCGTCGAGCGGCACCTCGCAGGCGGCGGTGATCGCCTCGGCGGTGTCGAAGACGTGCAGCCAGTCGCGGCTGGCGAGGCCGTTGCCGTGGATCGTGAGCGGCCGGTCGGTCAGCGCCTGGATGATGAAGCGCGGGATGACCTTCTCGGGATGCTGGTAGGGCCCGTAGTTGTTGAACGGACGGATGATCGTGATCGGGAGGCCGTAGGTGCAGAAGTACGAGTAGGCCAGGCGGTCGCCGCCGGCCTTGGTGCCCGCGTACGGCGAGCGCGGGTTGAGCGGATGATCCTCGGTCATCGGGTCGGACTCGGCGGTGCCGTACACCTCGGACGAGGAGATGAGGATGAACCGCTCGATGGGCCGCTCGCGCATCGCGTCGAGCAGCACCTGCGTGCCGACGACGTTCGTGGTCACGAACTCCCCGCCGCCCTGCTCGATCGACTTCGAGACGTGCGACTCGGCGGCCGCGTTCACGATCACGTCGACGCCCTCGAGCGCCGAGGTGACGTCGGCCAGGTCGCGGATGTCGCCGTGGATGAACCGCAGCCGCTCGTGCTCGAGGACGTCGGCCAGGTTCGCGAGGTTGCCGGCATACGTGAGGGCGTCCATCGTCACGACCTCGTGCTCCGTCTCCTGGAGCAGGTACCGGATCATGTTGGAGGAGATGAACCCGGCGCCGCCGGTGACAAGGATTCGTTTGATCAAGGTGGCTAGAGCTCTCGTTCGATGGTGTACCACGACCCCCGCTCGAGCAGGCGCTGGATCCGGCCGAGCTGCTCCCCCACGATCGCCATCAAGAGGCCGTGGAGGCCCAGCAGGAACAGCACCGCCGCTCCGAGGAGGGCGAGCCCGGGCGGGCTTCCGTGCTGGATCCAGTCGACCAGACCCCACACCCCGACGCCGGCGCCCAGAAGGATACCGAGAACCGCCACGGTCAGCCCCACCCGCTGGGACAGCCCGGGCCAGAACCCCGTGATCACCTGGAGGCCCATCTTGACGAGCGCCAGCGGCCGGTAGCGGCTCCGGTCCTCGCGGCGCCGGTGCTCGAGATCGACCTCGACGACCCGGACGCCGGTCGAGCACACGATCGCCTTCGTGAACTTCTGCCGCCCGATGCGGTGCATGACCGGGTCGAGCGCCTCGCGCCGGTAGGCGTTGAACGCGCAGCCGAAGTCGGCGAGCTCGACACCGGTCAGCCGCCCGAGCGCGCGGTTGATCGCCGCCGACGGGAGCCGGCGCAGGAACGGGTCTTCCCGGCCGCGGCGCCGCCCGGAGGCGACGTCTGCGCCGGCCTCCACCGCCGCCACGAGGTGGGGGATGTCGGACGGCGAGTTCTGGAGGTCGCCGTCCATCGTCACCACGATCCGGCCCCGCGCCCGCGAGATCCCGGCGTGCATCGCCGGGTGCTGGCCGTAGTTGCGGTCGAACGACAGCACCCGCAGGCGCGGGTCGGCCTCGTGCAGGCGCGCCAGCCGCTCGAACGTGGCGTCGGTCGAGCCGTCGTCCACGAAGATGACCTCGCCGGGGATGCCGGCCCCGTCGAGCGAGGCGACGATCCCCTGGAAGAGCGGCTCGACGGTGGCCTCCTCGTCGAGCACGGGGACGACCACGCTGACGTCCGGGGCGGCGGCCATCGGGCAAGGGTACCGGCGGCCCGGGACGCCCGCGTTGACCGATAATCCCGCGCCGATGCTCACTCGTGCCCGGGTGCGGGCTCTTGCGGCCGAACGGTGGCCCGGGCTCCTGGGGGGAGTGGCCGTGGCCGGCTACGCGATCCTCGTCGTGGGGTTTGGGCTCGACTTCCGGCCGCTGCACCACGACGAGGCGGTGACGCTCCACGTCGCCGGGCAGCCGAGCTTCGGCGACGTCTTCCACGTGGCGGTGTGGGACCGGCACGGGCCGCCGCTCCACTACCTGGCGGTCCACGCCACGCTCGACTGGCGCTACGACATCCTCGGCCTGCGGCTGCCCTCGGCCGTCTTCGGCATCCTGGCCGTCGGCCTCGCGTTCGGCTGCGGCCGCGAGCTGCTCGGTCGGGGCGGCGGCGCGGCTGTCGCCGTGATCACGGCGGTCACGCCGATCACGATCCACCTGGCCCAGTTCGCGCGCGGGTACACCGCGATGATCGCGTGCGCCTACGGCAGCCTGTGGCTGCTCCTCATCCTGGTGCGGACGGGCCGGCCGATCTGGACCGTGCCCTACGCCGTCTCGGCGCTCCTCCTGGTCTCGTCGCACCCGTTCGGGCTCTTCGCGCTGGCGTCGGAGCTCGTGCTCCTGGCGGTGCTGGGCGGCCACGTGCTCCTCACCCGCCGGCGAGGAGACCGGCGGGCGCTCGCCGCGATGGCCGCGGGGCTCGTGCTGGCGGCCGGCGCGTTGCTGTGGCTGCGCCACCTCTATGCACCGCTCCAGTCCAAGTACGGGGTGGGGAAGGGGCACGCGGTGGTCAGCCTCACGTCGCGCTCCTTCTGGAGCGACCTCGCCTCGCACGTGACCGGCACGTCGGTGCCGGCGTTCTGGTTCGTCGTGGCCGCTGCGGTGCTGGCCGGGATCGTGCTGCTCGCCCGCTATGACCGGCGCGCGGCGGTGGTGGCGGCGGTATGGCTCGGGCTCCCGCTCATCCTCCTCCAGGTCCTGACGGCGTCGTCCGAGGACTTCGCCCCCGAACGGCACCTCTCGTTCCTGCTTCCCGGCTACTCGATCGCCCTGGCCGGCCTGGCGCTCGAGCTCGGCCGGCTTCCGCGCCGCGGCAGGATCGCCGGAGCGGCCGTGCTCGTCCTGCTCCTGCTGCCGCTGCTCGTCTCGGGCCGCGACGATCTCTCGAACTTCAATCCCGACCTGCGCGACGCCAGCCTCGGCCTCGCCGCCGACTTCAGGCCGTACGACGTCCTCCTGACCACGGCCGGCGTGCACGGGCCGCTCGAGGACCCGCGCCTGCTCGGCGCCTACGCGGCTCTGGCCGCACCCGACGGCACGCCGCTCGCACGGTGGAAGACCGTCGACGCCGCCAGCCGGTGCGGGCTCATCCGGCGGCTGGGCCAGATCCAGCACCCACAGCGGGTCTGGATCATGGCCGCGACCAAGAACCCGGTCGCCGTGGCGGCGGCGCTCGACGCCGTGGGCGCCACGACGTCGATCTACGGCGACTTCGTCGTGGCCGTCGCCGAGCCGGGCTACACGCGCACGCGGAGCGCCCTCTTCCTCGGCACCCGGCTCTGGCGCCAGGTCGCCGCAGCCGAGCCGGGCGTGCGCGACTTCCGCCGGATGGCGCGGCTCTACCGGTTCGCGGCCCACCTCGACTCCGCGCAGCTCTGCCCGCAGGCGGGCCCGGTGACCTAGGACGTCTAGCTCAGCACCGCGCGGGCCTCGTCGGCCAGCACCTCGAACCGGATCGGCTCGCCGGTCAGCTCGCGCAGGAGGTCGTCCGCGCGCTGCGACTGGCCGAGGCTCCACAGCTCGCGCAGGAGATCGCCGGCCGCCCGCCGCCTGAACCAGTCCGACCCGAACTCGGTTCGCAGGTGGTCGCGGAGCTGGGCCTCGAACGCCCACGCCCGCAGGTAGCACGTGCAGTAGAAGCCGCCGTCGACGTCCTCGAGGTAGTCGCCGCGGGGGTAGGCGACGCCGACGGACGCGGACAGACTCTCGGCATAGCGGTCGGGCAGCGAGTCGAGCGCGAGCCCGGAGTGAAGGTCGATCTCGTACGCCAGCTTGGCGGCGTAACGGCGGACGAAGAAGAGCTTCTGGAGGGCGGTGAAGCGCATGTAGTCGTCGACCGGGCCGAAGTCGAGCTGTGCGTGGAGCCAGGCCGGGTCGGAGAGCAGGTGCTCGAAGAGGAAGGCGAAGCCCTCCGTCACGGCGTTGTCGCCCAGGAGCCGCTGCTCCGCCGGAAGGCCGCCGTCGGCGTTGGCGAAGTGCTCGGCGTGGCCGGCCTCGTGGAAGAGGGCCTGGTAGTCGTCCTGCCCGCCCTGCGGCAGGATGACGAGCACGACCCGGTCGGGCACCCGGATGGGCGCGCAGAACGCGCGCGGCCGCTTGCCGGGGCGGGCCTCGATGTCGAGCTCGACGTTGCGCTGGCTGTCGAGGTCGATCCCGAGGCCGGCGAGCGTCGCCCGCAGGGCCGGGACGGCCCGCTCGGTCGCGAACCCTGCGTCGAACTCCGGGGCTCGCCAGAGGCGGCTGAAGTCCGGGAGGGCCGCCTCCTCGAGTGCGACGCCCATCCGGCGCCGCAGCGCGGCGTCGATCTGCCGGCGATAGAGGGTGTCGGTCTCGGCGACGTACCGGGAGGTCTCGGCGTCGAGCCCGCGCGGGTCGTAGCCGAAGCCCTCGTAGAGCGCGAGCACCGTCGCCGCGCCGAGGTCGGACGTCAGCTCGCGCTCGAGCTCGGTCGCCTCCTCGTACATCGGGTTGAGGTGCTCCTCGGTGGCCGCGCAGCGGCGGGCGTGCAGGTCGCGGCGCCGGGCGGCGTCAGGCTCGTTCATGATCCGCGGCCGCACCTCGCGGTAGGGCACGTCCTCGCCGTCGTAGGCCACCGTCAGCTCGGCCTCGGTGTTGGCGATGTCCTCGCTCAGGTGCTTCACGCCGTTTCCGACGTACGCCTCGGCGGCGAACCGGCGCAACTCGGCCGGGGCACCCGCGTCGGCCAGCGCACGGGCCTGGTCGAGCGTCGAGAGATCGGCGTGGCGCTCGTAGATCGCGGCGATCTCGTAGGTGCGCTTGTGGCCGGCGCTGTGGGCGTAGTACTCCTCGAGCGCCTCGGCCGTCATCTCCTCGAGGCGCTCGCGGTACTCGGGGACGGCGATCGGCACGAACGTAGACTCTAGTCGTGCCTCTCAAGCTTCACCGCGGCCAGGAGATCGACCTCGAGGTCGACAGCCTGGCCTTCGGCGGCCGCGGCGTCGCCCGCCACGGCGAGCTCGTCGTCTTCGTCTCGCGGGCGCTCCCCGGCGACCGGGTGCGGGCCCGCGTCACGAAGCTCAAGCGCCGGCACGCCGAGGCGTTCGCGGTCGAGGTGCTCGAGGCCGGCCCGGGCCGGGTGACGCCGCGCTGCGCCCACTTCGGCGTGTGCGGCGGGTGCGCGTGGCAGGACCTCGACTACGCCGAGCAGGTGCGGCACAAGGCGGCCCAGGTCGACGACGCGCTGCGACGGCTGGGGCGGCTCGAGATCGAGCTCGAGCCGATCGTGCCGGCGGTCGAGCAGTACGGCTATCGCAACAAGCTCGAGTACTCCTGGGCGGCCGGGCCGGACGGCCCGTCGCTGGGCTTCCACCGCGCGGGGCGCTGGGACGAGCTGGTGCCGGTCGAGACCTGCCACATCGCCTCGCCGGCCGGGAACGATGTCCGGCGCGCGTTCGAGCGCTGGGCCCGCGAGGCCGGCCTGGCCGTCTACGACGGGCGCGCCGGCGAGGGCTACCTGCGCCACCTGGTCGTGCGCGAGGGCGCCCACACCGGCCAGATCCTGGCGATGCTCGTGACCGCGGCGGGCGTGGTGCCCGAGCCGGACCGGCTGCGGGCGCTCGTGCCGGAGTCGGTCGTCGGCGTCGTCCACGCCGAGAATGCGGGCCTGGGCGAGGCGACCGCCGGGCTCGAGCCGCGGCCGCTCTTCGGCGCCGACCGCTACGAGGAGCTCGTCGGCGGCCTGCGCCTGTCCGTCACGGCGGGGGCGTTCATGCAGACCAACACCGTCATGAGCGAGCGGCTCTACGAGCTCGCGATGGAGTACGCCGGCCTCACCGAGGCGGACGTGGCCTGGGATCTCTACTGCGGCGCGGGCGCCATCGGGCTTCTGGCCGCGGCGACCGCCGGACGGATCTACGGGATCGAGATCGCCGAGGAGTCGGTCGCCCGCGCACGGGAGAACGCCGAGCGAAACGGGATCGCGAACATCGAGTTCGTGGTGGGCGATGTCGCAAAGAGCGTCGCCCCCCTCCTCGAGCGCGCCCCGCGCCCGGACCTCGTCTTCGTGGACCCGCCGCGCGCCGGCCTCACGCCCAAGGCCGTGAAGCGGCTGCTCGAGCTCGCGCCGGAGCGGATCGTCTACGTCTCGTGCAACCCGACGACGCTGGCGCCGAACGCCCGCGCACTGGTGGACGGCGGCTATGTGCTGGAGCGGGCCCGCCCCGTGGACATGTTCCCGCACACGCCCCACATCGAGTGCGTCGCCCTCCTCACGCGTGCAAAATCGGTGCCAGGCACCGATTTTGCAGGTCAGGCGCACCACTCGCGCGCGACGGCCTCGAGCACCTGAGCGCAGCGCTCAACGGAGTCGAGGTCGACCCACTCCTCCACGGCGTGGGCGCCCTCGCCGGCCGGGCCGAAGACGACGGTCGGGATCCCGGCGGCCGAGAGCACGGCCGCGTCCATCCAGGCCGCGTGGCCGACGGTGGCCGGCTCGCGCCCGAGGACGTCGATCGCGTGCCGGTGGACGGCCGAGACGATCGGGGCGTCGGCGGCGATCTCGAACGGCGCCCGCTCGAATGTCGAGCGCACCGCAGCGCCCGGAGCGATCGCCGCGATCTGGGCCTCGACGTCGGCCAGCGTCTCGCCCGGGACCGTGCGCCGCTCGAGCCGAAGCAGGCACAGCTCCGGATAGCTCGAGAGCTCCTGGCCTCCTTCGATCAGGGACGCGTGGACGGATCCGGTGCCGAGGAGCGGATGCGGCCGCGAGCCGGCGAGCTGTGCGGCAAGGCCGGAGAGCCCGACCAGCACCTCGCCCATCGCCGCGATCGCGTCGACACCCAGGTCGGGGCGCGAGCCGTGCGCCGCGACGCCTGCCGTCTCGACGTCGAGCCAGACGAACCCCTTGTGTGCGACACAGACATCGAGCCCGGTCGGCTCGGTGACGATCGCAGCGTCGGCCGTGAGCTCGGCGGCGACCCGCTCGGCGCCGATCGACTCGTACTCCTCGTCGCACACGGCAGCCACGATCACGTCGCCGCGCAGGCCGGCGGCGGCAACCCCCGCGGCTGCGGCCATGACCGCGGCCAGCCCGCCCTTCATGTCGAACGACCCGCGCCCGTGCATGCGCCCGTCCTCGATCCGCGGCTCGAACGGCGCGTCCATCCCCTCGACGCCGACGATGTCCATGTGCGCGCAGAGGAGGAGCGAGCGGCCGCCGCCGCTCCCGCGGGCGGTCGCGATCGCGTTGGCCCGGCCGGGCGCGACCTCCTCGACGCGGGCATCCAGTCCGCGCTCGCCCATCCAGCCGGCCGCGAACGCCGCGATCTCGGCCTCGCCGGCGCCGCCGGGCACGAGCTCCGGGTTGATCGAGTCGATCTCGACCAGCCGGGCCAGGAGCTCAGTGGTCTCGCTCACGCGGGGGCGGCCTCGAGGGCGATCGCGGGCAGGCCGGGGTCGGGCGCTGCGCCGGGGTGCAGGATGTGCGCAAGCTGGGCCACGCCCTCCGCCAGGCGCGGCGCCGGCCGCGAGTAGTAGGAATCGGCCTCGACCGCGACCGCCGGGCAGGGGAAGGCGATCCGGGCGGACTCGGCCGCGGCCCGCTCGGCGCCGAAGCCGCACGGCGCGACGACGACCACCTCTGGGCCGGCCTCCGCCACGTCGTCCCACGTGACCGGGAAGGAGGGCCCGCCCATGCGCCCCAGCACCTCGCGGCCGCCGGCGAGCGCCACCATCTCGGGCACCCAGTGGCCGGCCGCAAACGGCGGGTCGAGCCACTCCGCCACGAACACGGCCACCGGCTCGCGGCCCGCGACCGCCGCCGCCGCGGCGGCGATCGTCCGGCGCATCCTGCCGACGACCTCGCGGGCGGCGTCGGCGGCGTCCAGGCGCCCGCCCAGGAGCTCGACCGTCGCCTCCACGTCGGCGATCGTCCGCGGGTCGAGCGAGATCACCTCGGCGTCGAGACTGCGGATCTTGCCGACGTCGTCGCCAGAGACCGCGCAGACGTGGCACAGGTCCTGGGTGATGACGAGGTCAGGCTCGAGCTCGCGGATCAGCTCCTCGTCGACCGCGTAGAGCGCCCGGCCCGAGAGGACGGCGTCGCGCACGGCCTCGTCGATGTCGCGGCTCGAGAGCGTCGAGGTGTCGACGCGCGAGGCCGTGACGACCGGCAGCCCGTCGACGTCAGCCGGGAAGTCGCACTCGGCGGAGCGGCCGACGAGCCAGTCCGTTCGGCCAAGGGCGCCGACGATCTCGGTGGCGCTGGGGAGCAGTGAGCAGATTCGAGGTGCCAGGCTCTCTAGCCTAGCCCTGGCCTCAGCCGAGCGCGGCGACGAACGCCGGTGCGTACGGCGAGCCGAGGCCCGTGACCGGGTCCCAGCCGAGCGTCGTCGCGAGCGAGCTGTCGCGCTCGATCGAGCGCAGCCGCGTCACGATCTTCCCGCCCACCAGCGCGTTTCGCAGCACGGCCAGCGACTGGTGGCCGCCGGTCACGTCGCGCAGCCCGCCCGTCCCGCGCATCAGGTAGAGCGTCGGGTTGATGAAGCCGTGCGGCATCCCGGCGTGCTGGTCGGCGAGCGCCATGATGCCCGCCAGGAGCGGCGCCGAGAGGCTGGTGCCGCCGATCCACGAGTCGATGATCCGCTGGTGCCCCGAGGCGGTCACGTAGGTCTGCGAGAACGTGACGCCGGTCTGCGGGTCGGCGACCATGGAGATGTCGGGCTCGACCCGGCGCAGCTTGCCGTTCCAGGTCGCGGCCGAGGGCGGCACCTCCGCGGCCTGGTAGCCGGGCATCGCGAAGACGTGGCTCGGGCCGCCGCCCGACCCGTACAGGAACGGGCCCGGCGCCGCGGGCTGCCAGTGGTCGTGGTTCCAGTCGGTCGAGGTCGTGCCCCAGCCGGCCTCCCACAGGTACTGGCCGTGCGACCCGATCCCGAGGCTCGTGCCGCCGACGGAGGTGACCCACGGGCTCGAGTCCGGGAACCCGGCCGAGCGGGCGCCGACCACGGCCTTGTTGTCGCCGTCGTCACCCGAGGCGAAGTAGACGCCGGTGCCCTGGGCCGCCGCCTGCTGGAAGACCGAGTTGAGCGCCATGATCTCGCCGCGCGAGACGAACGCTTCCGGCAGGCCCCAGGAGTTCGAGATGACGTCGGCCACGTGGTGGTCGACCGCGTAGTTCAGGGCCAGGTCGAGGCCGCGCGCGTCGTTGGCGGCGCCGACGTAGACGATGTTCGCCCGCGGGGCCACGGCGTGGGCCCACTCGACGTCGAGCGCCTGCTCGATGTACCAGCTCTGCGTCTCGGCCGGGTTCTTCGGGAACCGCTGCGTGCCGGGAGCGGCGATCTCGCGGTAGTCGAAGCCGGCGGAGCCGTGGTGGTGGCCGCCGTGCCTGCGGTCGAGCCGGTACCGGTGCGAGAAGTGGGCCACGTCCTGGCGGATCGTGGGCGAGAAGAACGCGCCGGTGATCGCGATCGTCTGGCCGCGGCCGTCGAGCCCGGCGGCGTGCAGCCGGTCGATGCCGTAGGCCGAGTCGATCTGCTGCGGCTGGTAGCCGCAGACGATCCAGGGCAGGGGCCCGGGCCCGTACGGGTTCGTGAAGAACGAGGACGTGCGCTGGCCCCAGTAGCTCGAGCACGGCCCGACGGACGTTCCGGCCGGCGGCGGCGGAGGCGTGTCGACGTTCGGGTGCGCGAGCGTCATCGCGCCGTCGAGGCCCGTGATCGCGCTGATGAGCGGGGCGACGGCGGCCGGCACGACCGGATCGTGACTGGGCGCGCGCAGGACGGAGCCGTCGACGCGGTACATGTTCTCGTCGACGCCGAACGCCTGCTCCACCTCGCCGACCGAGCCCTCCGCTGTCACAAAGAGGCGGTTCGCCGGGACGCCCACGATCGAGAAGCCCTCAGACGAGAGCCACGAGCGGACGGCCGCGACCTCGCTCGCGCCCGGCGAGAAGCGGGCGTGGAACTGCGCGGGCGTGAGCCACCGGTGGTAGCTGGGCGAGGACTGGTCGTAGAGGCCGGCCAGCGTGCGGTCGAGCTCACCGGCCCGCTTCCAGCCGAGCCACACCGAGAAGACGACCTTGTCGGAGCTCTGGTCGGCGCCGGTCATGTTCGTCGTGCTCGCCCAGTCGGGCTGGGTATCGGCAACGGCGACCTTGCCGGCGTAGGCGCCGGGCGCCGTGAGCAGGCAGACGGCCGCCGCGCACAGCGCAACCAGGGGCAGCGTCGACCTCAGCCGTCGGCTCATCCCCGTTGAGATCGGTCAAAACGAGGAGGTTCCGCTCTCCCGATCGGGTGACCCACCCGTCCCCCGTGCGCGTGCCCACAGGAGGTCGGCGTTCGGGAGGATCAGGCCCAGCGAGAGGAGCGGGAGCGCAGGGAGCGTGGCGTCGGTCGCGTACGAGATCGCCGCCGTGGCGCCGAACGAGGCCGTCATCGCCACCCAGGTGGCCCGGCGGCGCAGGCCCATGCGGCCCGCCGCGGCGACGAAGAGGGCGAAGAAGACGAAGTCGCTCACGCCGATCTGCGCCGCGCCGGCGCTGCCGATCGGATGAAACGCGAGCGTGAACGTGTCGAGGACGTCGGCGTGGTGCTCGACGATGACGTGCGTCGGCCCGGCCGCGACGCTTGCGGCATCGACCGCCGCGACGAGGAGGGCGATCCCGGCCAGCTCCACCGGCGTTCGCAGGAGCACGGCGAGCGCGAAGCCGGCGCAGGTTGCCGCCACCAGCTTCGCGAGCGTGGCGGGCGTCCCGGCCAGCCCGGCGGCGATCAGGAGCCCGGCGAGGGCCGCGCTGGCGGCGGCGGCCGCGGCCAGCGCCGCCGGCCGCGAGCCGGCGAAGGGCAGGAGGGCGGCGACCACGAGCGCGGCGAGCGGGAACGAGACCAGCGCGAGGCCGGCGATCTGGCCCCACGTCCGCGGCTCGGGGAGGTGGGGGGCGAGCAGGTTGAACGCACCGAGGCAGGCGACCGCCGCGGCGGGCGCAGCCGCCCGTCTCATCCGCCGAGCCGGCGCACGGGAAGCGGCGACTCGCCGGACGCGTCGATCCGGTAGGCCCCGGCGCCGTCGCGGGCCGAGACCGCCTCGGCGAGGGCCGTGCCGCGGAAGTGCAGCGCGCAGTCGTCGTCGGCCGCGATCCCCGCCGGGAGCGCGCCCTCGGCCACCAGGCGCAGGTAGGCGGGCCGGCGGCCGGGCTCGCTGTCGAAATGCGGGCACATGCTTCCCGGCAGGAGGCCGAGCCCGTCGGGGAGCCCGTCGACCGCGCCGTAGGAGTCGGTGATGCCGCCCTCGAACCAGCACAGCGCGCCGGCCGACATGCCCGCCATGACGACGCCCGCCTCCCACGCCTCGCGCAGGGCGGCGTCGACGCCGTGTGCGCGCCAGATCGCGAGCATGTTCACCGTGTTCCCGCCGCCGACGTAGATCACGTCCTGCCCGAGGAGGTGGTCGCGCAGGTCGCGCCCGTCGCGGGCGAAGAGCGGCAGGTGCGTCGCCCGCGCCCGCTCCGGCGGGAAGGCGGCGTGGAAGCGGACGACGTAGGAGTCGGCATCGCCCGACGCGGTCGGCACGAAGCAGACCGCCGGCCGCTCGCCGCCGGCCAGGCCGAGGACGAAGTCGTCGAGGACGCGATCGCCGCGGGCGCCGCCGAAGCCCCCTCCGCCCAGCGCGACGATGTTCCGCTCAGCCACGGGCGCAGTATCGATGAAACATCGGCATCAGGTACCGCTGTTTCAGGCCTAGTACGGCGGCAGGTTCTCGTACCAGTCGCCGAGCGCCCGGAACGCGGCCCAGAACGCCTGTTTCGACTGCGAGCTGTCCAGGCACTCGTCGATGTCCGGCGTCGGCAGGAGCTCGATGGTCGGCGTCCACTGCTGGATCTCGCCGGCCGTCCCGTCGCCTGCGACCGAGAGCGGGAACTCGATCGAGTCCAGGAATGCGTGCGCTGCGTCGCCCATCGCCACGATCATGCGCGGCTGGGTGATGTGGATCTCGCGGGTGAGCCACAGCCGGCACTGAGCCAGGTCGGCGTCGGCCGGGTCGACCGCGGCCTTGACGCAGTCGGTGCCGTACAGCATGAGCGGATCGATCCGCAGCCGCTGGAGGCTCTTCAGGATCGCCTGGCCGGAGCGGCCGAAGAACGCCACGCCCTCCTGGGTCTCCGCCGGCAGCGGGGAGTACTTGAGGAGCAGGATGTCGGCCAGCGGATGGCCGGTGCCGAGCACCGGCGCGGCGCCGGGATGCGTCTCGCGCAGCCACTCGGCGATGTCGTGCCCGAGGGCGTTGATCTCGGCGATCGCCTTCGCCTGGTAGCGCTCGTAGATCTGGTCCTCGGCCACGTTCACCCATCGCCGTATTCGGCGAGGAGTGCCCGATGCCTCTACCTGCTCACGCTCTGGACCCACTTCAGCCCCTGAAGATACAGCAGGCTCTTCGGACGGCGGACGATCTGGTTCTGGCGCATCGCGAGCAGGAACTCCTCCGGCCCGTCGAACGCCGGGATCTGGTTCAGGGCTGTGCCGATGCCCTGGAGGACGTGCGCGTCCGAGCCGGCCGCCTGGATCAGGTTGTACTTGGCCGCGAACCGCAGGGCGTCGTCGTTGAAGGCGTCGAAGAGGAGCCGCGAGTTGTAGACCTCGAAGATGTCGATCCGGTCGAGGACGCGAAGGAGCGTCGCCGAGTCCGGGATCGTGTGCATGCGGTCGAACGGATGGGGCATGTAGACGAGCCCGCCCTGGTCCTGGATTGCCGCGATCGTCTCGTCCATCGGCAGCCCGCGCTCGATCCGCTCCTGGAGGAAGAGCCCGATCACCTCGCCCTGGGCGGTCTTCACCTCCTCGCCGACGATGACCGTGATCGGCCTTCCGAGCGAGGCCGCCTCGAGCGCGCCGGAGATCTCGTTGTGGTCGGTGATCGCCACTGCGCCGAGGCCCTGGGCGATGCAGTGGTCAAGAAGCGCGGCCGGGTCGGTGGCGCAGTCGTGCGAGTGGTTGGTGTGCATGTGCAGGTCGACCAGCATCGTCTCGCGTCCCTCGAGCGGCGGCCGCCGGTGGACACGGCGGCGCTTGCCGAGGCCGGCGTAGACCTCCTCGAGCCGGCCGGCCACCGCTGCGAAGCTGCGCTCGTCCGCCGCCGCGCGGCCGCGGGCCACCAGCGCTTCCCGGAGCGCCGCGTCCTCGAGCAGGCGCGCCGTCGCGGCCGCCGCCAGCGCCGGCTGGTCGGCCGCGTACCCGAGGCCGGGGTCGGCGGGCTCGAGCGTCCCCGACGGCAGCGCCGAGATGACGGCACACCCGGACGCGCGCGCCTCCCAGGCCAGGGCCTCGTCCCCGCCGGGCGCGGCGACGAAGACGTCGGCGTTCCGGATCGCGGCCGCCCGCTCGGCCGTGTCCTTCGGGCTTCGCACGTGCACCCGGCCGCGCGCCGCCGACGGGACGTACGGCCGCATCGGCCGGCGGGCGTGCCGGCTCCAGACCAGGACGAGCTCGAGATCCGGCGTGCCCGCGACGAGCTTCACGAGTGCGCGCAGCGCCGTCCGGCCCTCGCTCGACCACTCGGCGGCGATCTGCGTGCCGGCCTTCTCGCCCGGCTCGAACTGCTCGGAGATGCCGGCCGGCACGACCGCGTAGTCGCCGGGGTACATCTGGGCCGCCGCGGCCGCCGCCTGCGGCGAGGTGGCCACGAGGGCGTCGATCCGGGCCCGGAACCGCTCGCGGGCCCGGTCCGAGACCGGATAGGCGACCGCCCGTGGATCGGCCGAGTGGAAGGTCGCGACGACCAGGCCCGGCGAGTGCCGGACGGCCGCGGTCGCGAGCCCCGGCAGGAGCGGCTCGTGGACGTGGACGACGTCGAAGCCGCCGGTCGTCACGGCCAGCGCGACGTTGGCGCTCGCCGCGACGGGGAGGCCCGCGCCGCGGCGGCGGCCGCGCTGGCGCAGCGGCACGGCCGGCGTCATCGCCACCTGGAGCGGCTCGCCCTCGAGCGCGAGCAGCGCCTCGGTGTCGCCGCTCGCCAGCGCCCGCAGGCGCCGGCGGCCGCTCCTGAGCGCGCGGGTCGAGGTGCTCGGGGCCAGCACGGTCACCCGGTGGCCCGACCGTGCCAGCGCCGTGGCGGCCCCGCGCACGTGCTCGGCCACCGGGTGCGCGCCGTCGATCGCGAACGGCGAGACCAGGCAGAGCCGCAGTGGGCTCACGCCTTCGCCTTGGACTTCTCCTTGGCGGCGGCCGCCTTGCGCGTGTTGGACGCGATGAACCGCTCGACCTCGTCACGGCACTCGTCGTCGGGGTGCTGCACCGGCGGCGACTTCATGAAGTAGGCCGACGGCCACTCGAGCGCCCCTGCGAGGCCGTTGTCGAGCCCCAGCTTGGCGCACCGCACCGCGTCGATCACGATGCCCGCCGAGTTCGGCGAATCGACGACCTCGAGCTTCATCTCGATGTTGAGCGGCACGTCGCCGAAGGAGCGGCCCTCCATGCGGATGTAGGCCCACTTGCGGTCGTCGAGCCACTCGACGTAGTCGGACGGGCCGATGTGGACGTTGCGCGCGCCGATGTCATAGTCGAGCACCGACGTGACGGCGTTCGTCTTCGAGATCTTCTTGGACTCGAGCCGCTCGCGCTCCAGCATGTTCATGAAGT
>Ga0207708_10001326_pt1 | contig 18608 bp, 15 predicted proteins | sample KBSK5101metaG_FD_184340 | JGI IMG/M metagenome (GOLD analysis project Ga0207708, IMG submission 184340) | Corn, switchgrass and miscanthus rhizosphere microbial communities from Kellogg Biological Station, Michigan, USA - KBS K5-10-1 metaG... | ecosystem: Host-associated > Plants > Roots >...
TAGCATCGCCCTTATGTGTGGAATCGCCGGATACGCCGGCTCGCGGCCGCCCGATCGGGTTCGAGTCGATGCCTGCCTCAACCTGATGAACCGGCGCGGGCCGGATCACGCCGACAGCGTGGCGTTCGAACCGTGCCCCGGCCGCTTCATCACCCTGCTGCACTCGCGCCTCAGCATCATCGATCTCGATGCGCGAGCCGATCAGCCGTTCTGCGCCGGCGGCAAGACCCTCGTCTACAACGGCGAGCTCTACAACTTCGTCGAGATTCGCGAGCAGCTGGCGCGCGAGGGCGTGCGCTTCCGAACCGAGTCGGACACCGAAGTCCTGCTCGCCGCCATCGATCGCTGGGGCGTGGATGCGCTCGACCGTTGCGAAGGCATGTGGGCGTTCGCGATTTATGACCAGGCGACAGGCGAACTCTTTCTGTCGCGCGATCGCTTCGGCGAGAAACCGCTCCACCTGTTCCGCGACCAGTACGGCCTGTACTTCGGCTCGGAGGTCAAGTTCATCGCCGCGCTGCGTGGCCGCCCGCCTGCGGTCGATACCAATCAGATCCGCCGCTTCCTCGTGAACGGCTACAAGGCGATCTACAAGCAGCCCGGATCGTTTTTCGAGCAGGTCACCGAGCTGACGCCTGGCACCGGCCTGCGCATCGATCGCGGCGGTCGCGAGACCGTACACAGCTACTGGACGCCGCGGGCCGAGGCCGACGAGAGCATCGGGTTCGAGGATGCGGTCGCCGAAATCCGGCGCCGGCTGATTGACGCGGTCCGGCTGCGCCTTCGCGCCGATGTGCCGATGGCATTCTGCATGAGCGGCGGCGTCGACTCGAACTCCCTGATCGCGATCGCCAGGAACCTGTTCGACTACGACGTCCACGGCTTCACGATCGTCGACAGCGACGGCCGCTACGACGAGGAAGCGATCGTGACGCGAACGGCGGCGAACCTCGGCGTCAAGCACACGACGGTGCGGACCCGGGTGGACGACTTCCTGCCTCAATTACGGCGCCTGGTCGTCCAGCACGACGCGCCCGTCTACACCATTTCCTACTACGCCCACTGGCTGCTGATGGCGGAGATCCGGAGGGCCGGCTACCGCATCTCGGTCAGCGGATCGGCCGCCGACGAGCTCTTCACCGGCTACTACGATCACCACCTGGCCTTCCTCCGTGAGGTGGCGCGCTATCCCGACGTGCACGCCGCCGCCCTGGCCGGGTGGTCGCGATTCGTCAAGCCAATCGTCCGGAACCCGTACCTGAGCGACCCGGAGCTGTTCTGCCGCGACCCGGATTTCCGCGACCACATCTATCTGAATGCCGATCGGTTCGCGAGCTACCTGACCTCGCCCTGGAGCGAGCCGTTCGAGGAGCACCCGTTCACCGCCGATCTGCTGCGGAACCGGATGCTGAACGAGCTGTTCTTCGAGGCGGTGCCGGTGATCCTGCACGAGGACGACCTGAACGCGATGTACTTCTCGATCGAGAACCGCTCGCCGTTTCTCGACCGGCGGCTGTTCGAGTTCTGTTATCGGATTCCGACGCGGCACCTGATTCGCGACGGCGCGGCGAAAGCGGTGCTGCGCGAGTCGATGCGCGGTATCGTCGCCGATGAAATCCTCGACAACCGTCACAAGATCGGGTTCAACGCCGCGATTCACTCGTTTCTCGACGCCGCCGATCCTGAAGTCCGCTCCACGCTGCTCGACGACAGCCCGATTTTCGAGATCGTGCGCCGCGACAAAATCGCCACGCTGCTCGATGCGCCGACCTTGCCCAACAGCGAAAGCAAGTTCCTGTTCAGCTTCATCACCAGCAAGTTCTTCCTGGAGCAGTTCGCCGCATGAAGTACTGCGTCCGCTGCGTCCTTCCCGACACCCGCCCCGGGCTGACCCTCGACGCCGATGGCGTCTGCTCGGGGTGCCGGGCGCACGAGGACAAGCACAACGGCGTCGTCGACTGGACGGGTCGGCGCGCCCGGCTGGAGTCGATCATTGCCGAGGCGAAGAGCAGCAGCGGTTATGACTGCATCGTGCCGGTCAGCGGCGGCAAGGACAGCACCTGGCAGGTGATCAAGTGCCTCCAGTACGGCATGCGCGTCCTCGCGGTGACCTGGAAGACGCCGGCGCGAACCGACATCGGGCAACGCAATCTCGATAATCTCGTCAGGCTTGGCGTGGACCACATCGACTACACCATCAATCCTGACGTCGAGCGGCGCTTCATGCTGAGGGCGCTCGAGCGGGTGGGCGACTCGGGGCTGCCGATGCACATGGCGCTCTATGCCATTCCTCTGCGGTTGGCCGTCGCGATGAATGTGCCGCTGGTGGTGTGGGGCGAGAGCCCGCACATGGAGTACGGCGGCAGCGTGGAGGATCGGCAGCGCGATCGCCTCGATTCCGAATGGCTGGGGCGCCACGGCATCCTGCAGGGCACGTCGATCGACGACTGGATTGGCGGCGAACTGACGGCCAAGGATCTGGACGCCTATCGGCTGCCTGACGCGCGCGAGCTCGAGGCGCGGTCGATCCGCTCGATTTTCCTCGGCTACTACCTGCCGTGGGATCCCGAGGAGAGCCTGCGCGCTGCCCGTGCGCACGGCTTCACCGCCCGTGCGGAGGGCCCGAAGGTCGGGTATTACGACTACGCCGACATCGACTGCGATTTCATCTCGGTGCACCACTATTTCAAGTGGCTCAAGTTCGGGTTCACGAGGCTGTTCGACAACCTGGCGCTCGAGATCCGCAACGGGCGGATGACGCGCGAAGAGGCGGTGCGCGTGATTGCCGCGCGCGGGGACGAGGTGCCGCGCGACGATATCGCCCGCCTCTGCCGCTTTCTCCGCATTTCCGAGGCGCGGTTCTGGCAGATTGCCGAGACGTTCAGAAACCCCGCCGTCTGGGTGCGCGAGGCTGGCGTCTGGACGATACCCGGCTTTCTGGTTCCTGGCTGGCAGTGGGCGGGCGCCGCGACCGGGCGATGAAGATCACCGAGCAGCAGCCGCCGCGCATCTTCCGCACCGGCCGCGCCCAGCCGATCGACCTGCACGACTGCGCCCGCATCCAGCTGGATCCGGACGAGCAGGTGACGTTCATCACCGAATCAGGCGCGGAGTACGACGTCGCGCGCAAGGCATGGGGCTTCTACGCGACGCCGTCCCTGAACGGGCGGCTGCGGCAGTTCGGCCTGCGGGCGGCGCTGGTCAGGAACTTCATCGGCAAGTTCTATGTGTTCCTCGTCGAGGAGGGCCGCGAGGAGGCATGCCTCGCCTACCTCGCGGCTGAAGACAACGTGCTGGTGCGCTGGCTCGACACCGACGAGAGCCTGAATGCGATTCCAGCCGTGTCGGAGACGGCCGCGCGGCCGCTCAACGACGTCCACTGCATGTGCGGCGCGGATCGGTTCCGTACGGTGCACATGTATTTTGAACGTCCTTCCGGCGAGGTGACACTCGCGCGCACGCCGCACGAGTATCGCCGCGAGCTGTTCGAGTGCGGCGTCTGCCGCCACGTCGTCTCGGTGCACGCGATGGACTTGGCGCAGTTCTACGAAGGCGATTACGTCGACGCGACCTACGGAGGCGCCGACGGGATGCGGCGACAATTCGAGCGGATCATGGCGCTGCCGGCCGGCCAGTCCGACAACGCCGGCCGCGCGGCGCGCGTGACCGCGTTCGCCGACCAGTGTTCCGGCGGCCACGCGCAGCGCACGCTGCTGGACGTGGGCAGCGGCCTGGGCGTATTCGCGGCGGCAATGAAAGCGAAGGGATGGTCGCCGACTGCGCTCGATCCCGACGAGCGCGCCGCTGATCACGCGCGGCGCACGGTTGAGGTCGCAGCGATACGCGCCGACTTCATGGCCGCGGAGGATCTTGGCCGCTTCGACGTCATCACCTTCAACAAGGTCCTCGAGCACGTCAAGGACCCGGTCTCCATGCTCGCGCGGTCCCGCCGGTTTCTGAATCCCTCCGGCTTCGTCTACATCGAACTGCCCGACGCCGAGCGCGCGGCCGCCGACTCCGCCCGGTTCGGTCGCGAGGAGTTCTTCATCGAGCATCATCACGTGTTCAGCTACGCCTCGGCGGCGCTGCTGGCGACGCGCGCCGGGTTCGATCTGCTCGCGATCGAGCGACTGCGCGAGCCGAGCACCAAGTACACGATCAGGGTGTTCGCCGCGCCGCGATCCGACACCGGCCGATAACTGGAGCCACATGACCTCAGGCATCGTCATGAACGATCTCGAGGCATTGACCGCCATCGTCTACGGCGACACGTTCGCGCTGTACGACGAGCAGGCATTCGATGCCTTCCTCGCGCCGCTGCGGCGGCGGCTCGCGGCCAACCGCATCGACACCGCATTGTTCCGCGGCAAGCGCTGCCTGGATGCCGGGTGCGGCGGCGGGCGCGGATCGATCCTGATGGGCGAGGCCGGCGCGAGCGAGGTCGTCGGCGTCGATCTCAGCCCGACCAATATCGAAAGCTGCACCAAGCGTGCAGCCCAGAAAGGCCTGTCGAATCTGGTCTTCCAGCGCGAGAGCCTGGCACGGCTGCCGTTTCCCGACGCCAGCTTCGACGTCGTCTGGTGCAATGGCGTGTTGCATCACACCGCCGACCCCGATCAGGGATTGAAGGAAATCACCCGCGTGCTCAAACCAGGCGGGCATATGTGGTTGTACCTCTACGGGTCAGGCGGCGTGTACTGGTACGTCGTCGACTGGATCCGTGACCTGCTCCACGGCATCGACGTCCGCGAGTGCATCTGGCAGCTGCGCCTGATGGAGATGCCGATTGGCCGGATCGCCGAGTGGATTGACGACTGGTTCACCGGGTATCTGCGCCGGTATACACGTGCCGACGTGACCAGGCGGCTGGAGGAACTCGGTTTTTCCAACACCGCGGTGCTGGAACGCGGTGTGGGCTACGACACGTCCGAACGGCGTGTCGGCGCCGGTGACCGTGAGCGGCAGCTGATGGGCGAAGGCGACGTGCGTCACTTCTGCCGGAAGGAGCGGGCGCCATCCGGCGACACGCATGCGCTGCCGGATCCGCCGGATCGAAAAGGCTCGCCCTTCGAAGATGGCGCGGCGGTGACCCAATTCGCCGCGCCGCTCGCGCGGATCCGCGCGGCGCTCGATGCGCTCGAGCGGCAGCGGGGCCACGAGATCAATGCGTACCGAATTCTGGTCGCGCGTTCGGTCCATAGCCGCGTGCGGTCGCTGCTCGAGGAATCGCGTCCGTTCGACGAAGCCATCCTGCACGAACACCTCACCGGCGTCGCGGCGCTCATTTCCGGGTTCGCCCGCTGAATACCCAGCTCCCTGCGGACGGTGCCGGTTTGCGCACGGCTCCTGAAATACGAGCGGGCGCGCGCCTTGCGTTCGTCGAGGCCGCAGCCGAGGCTCGCGAGGTGGTCGAGAAATGGACGGCGCTGAAGGTCGACGCGGTCGTCGCGCTCGAGCCCGAAGCCACGCCGATCTTGCGCGCGGCGCGGCGCCCCTACCTGGCGCTGGAGGACGGCTACGACCCGCGACGAATTGTCGATCTCGCCGATCCCATCCTCGAACGGCAGCGGCGCTGGGCGATGCAGTTGGACCGATGGCTCCAGTCGCGTGTTCCTGGCTTTGCCCAGCACGACTTCCGGCCGGCGAGCCTCTACCTGTACTGGTTGAAGATCGTCTTCGATTCGCTGGCCATTCGCGCCTATCCCATGACGTGGGCGCTCGAGCGGTGGCGACCGTCCTGGGTCTGGCACCCTGGCGCACCAGCATCCGACAGCGAATTCGGCTGGGACCTGATGTTCAGGAAGTCGCTGTACCCGGCGGTCATTCGTGCGGTTGCGGCGAAGCTGAAGATTGATGCGGCCGTCTCTCTGCCGCCGCCCGCTGCGCAACAGCACAACGACCCAATGTCCCTGGCCCACTGGACGCGTCGACCTACCGCGACCGACTGGCTACGACGGCAGGGGAGCGCCATCCGCGCGCTTTTGGAATCGGCCCCTCGCGTGCTGCGCCCGATCGCTGGCGACTTGCTTCTACTGGGCGATGGGTACGATCTTCGCCCGGTTCGACGTGCTGCTGCTCGCGCCGGCATGGCCGTCGGCTCGTGGAGCGCCGTTGTCAATCGGGCAAGGATGACGACCTCGGGCAACGATGACCTTTCTGGCAGGATGATGGAGGCCTGGGCCGCGGCGCTGACCGATGCGGACGTGCTCGGGCCGGCGACTGTCGACGGTTGTGACTTCCGTGACACGGCGGAAGCGCGGCTCCGGTTCTGGTGGGAAGTGCTGATCCCGCAGCAATGGCGGGCCTTCGCGGCGACACGTGAGCAATGGTCGGCAGCGCGTTCGGCGGCGATCGCAGTCGCCGGGTTGAGCGATCACATCGAGCGCGGAGCCTTTGCGGCGATGCGCTCCCTCGGTGCGCGGACCTATGTCTATCAGCACGGCGGCTTCGTCGGTGCCTGCGAGTGTCCACCGTGGGACTGCAACGATCTCGCTCTGGCCGCTTACGAGTTGACCTACGGATCGGGTACTTCCGACTATTTCTCCAGCCGCGGTACGACAGACGGAGTCGCCCGGGCGATGCCGATCGCCGTCGGCTCGAGCCGGCTGGATGGGCTGCGCCGTTCGATTCGGCGTGGCCGCGCCAGGCGGCGTCGAGCACGGGTCGTTCTCATTCCGAATTTGATCCCCAGGAACAATCGCTATTTCGACGCCGGCACCACACCAGACATCCTCGAATCGGAACTGCAGGAGGCACTGGTGGCGATGGCGCGCGAGTTCCCGCAATACGATTTCATCTTCAAAGCCTTTCCGTATCAGGACCAGCGAGATACTCCGGCCGTCGCGCTTGCCAGGACCACAGGCTCGAACTGTCATGTCGAATTCGAGCAGCCGCTGCCTGCTTTGATTGCCCGCGCCGACCTGATCGTCGTCCTCTTTCCGTCAACCGCCCTGCTCGAAGCGTTGCTGACCGACAAACCGGTGATTGTGCTCGTCGACCCGCGATTCGTCCGGATGCGGCCGCCGGCGCGCGCGGCCCTCGAACGCCGTGCGATCGTGTCGAGTTCGCCAGAAGACTTCGTCGAGCAGGTTCGCGAGCGGCTGCGGCGCGGCGACTTCACACTGCCGGCGGCGGTTGACGACCAGTTTCTACGCGATTATGGGACGCACCTCGACGACGGGAAGTCGGCCGAGCGTGCGCTGGCGGCGCTCGCCTCGACGCCAGCCGTCGATGCATTCGGCCGCATCGCGCTCTCTCCGCCCCGAGCGACGTGAGATCCGAAGGCATTGCGGTTGACGTTCGAGCCTCGAACGCGGCGATTCAGGCGCCGCGCGAAGGCATCGCCCAGCGCTACGCGGCAACGCTGGCAGCACAGATCGTGCAGCTTGCAGCCGGCGTTGCCGGGGCCGGAATCGTGCCTCGTGCGCTGGGACCCGCCGCGTACGGTGATTACAACTTTCTGCTCACCATGGCCGCGACCATCCGCGGCTTCACCGAGCCCAGCGTGCAGCAGGCGTTCTTCACGTTCTCTGCACAGGAGGATCGAACCGGCGCCCTGACGCGGCTGTACGGCTTGTGGGTGCTCCTGCAACTCGGGATCATCCTGGCTCTCATCTCGACCGCTGCCGCAACTGGCTGGTCGGGGCGCATCTGGCCTGGTCAGCGCACCGACGCCATCCTGCTGGTGACGATGGTCGATTGGGCTGGTTTCCTGGTCATTTCACTGAAGCAACTCGGTGACGCCAAGGGATTGAGCGTCAAGCCGCAACTGATCGGTGCTGCATCGGCGGTGACGCTGCTGGTCGGGTTGGTCGTCCTCTCGGCGACTGCACACCTGACCTTTGTTTCGTATGCCGTCCTCAATATCGGTGCCGCTGCGGCCACGATTGTTCCGCTCGCCTATTGGCTGCTGGTGACGCACCGCCTCGAGTGCTGGTCGGGTTCGGCACGAGCGACGGCTCGCGTCTATATCAGCCGATGGTGGACGTACTCCCGCCCGCTAATCCTGGTCGAGTACTACACGCCGCTGGTCGGCCTGCTCAGCACCTACTTCGTCCAGGCCTGGTATGGATCCGTCGAGCAGGGCCAGCTGGCGCTCGCGTCGCGATGGGCGGCGGTCGTGCTCCTGTTCACCGGCTCTGCAACCGGTATCTTCTGGCGCGAGGTGGCGAGCGCGATCGGCGCCGGCGATCACGCCCGAGCGACGCGCAACTACGTGACGTTCAGCCAGAGCCTGATTCTCATCACCGCGCTGATGAGCATGTGGTTGTCGATCGCCAGCCCGGTGCTGGTGACGCGGTTCGCCGGTGCCGACTACACGCGCGCCATTCCGGTGCTGGCGATCATGGCGTTTTATCCTCTGCAGCAGACGTTCGGCCAGTTGAACGGTACTGCCTTCAAGGCTGCCGGCCGGACCGCGGAATACCGAAACATCAGCATCGCCTTATCCATACCCGACATGCTCCTGACCTACTGGCTGATCGCGCCGGCAGATGCCATCGTGCCCGGACTCGATCTCGGGGCGCTGGGCGTCGCCGTACGAATGGTGATCTACGGGTTGATCAGCGTTCAGGTATACGAGTGGCGCAACGCGAAGTACTTCGACATTCCGTACGCGCGGCTGCTCCGCGATCGGCTTCGGGTGGTTGGCGCGGTGTCGGCAGGCGGGCTCGCACTCTGGACCTTCAATCGTGTCCTGGTGATGACGTTTCGTTTGGACGAGGGCGCAGCGTTGGCGTGTGGCTCGCTGCTATATGGGACGGCGGCTGCGTGGTATCTGAGCAGGACAGTCGCGGCGCAGAGCCTCCGCGCGCTGATCGTCGGCCGCCGTGCCGCCGGAACCGACCGTGGAAACTAGTGGAGCGACGCCTGTGAGGGTTGCGATCGTTGGCTGCGGCCGGATCGCCAAGAACCACGTCGGCCCGTTGCGCGAGATCCCGGATTTGTCGCTGGCCGCCGTCTGCGATCTGCAGCAGGAGCGCGCCGAAGCCTTCGGGCGCGCGGCGGGTGTGCCGGTCTACACCAACTACCACGAGATGCTCGCCCGCGAGCGCATCGACATCGTCTGCATCCTGACGCCGAGCGGGATGCATCCCGCCCATGCCATCGACATCATGGAGCGGTATCGCGCCCACGTCGTCATCGAGAAGCCGATGGCGCTGGCGTTCGATGACATCGCCAGGATTCGCGAGGCCGCGTCGCGTGCCGGCGTGAAGGTGTTTCCGGTTTACCAGAATCGCTACAACAAAGCGGTGCAGCGGGTGCGGCGCGATCTCGCCAGCGGCGCGCTTGGCAGGCCGGTGCTGGGCACGGTGCGCGTCCGCTGGAGCCGCGGGCCCGCGTACTACGCGCGAGACCCGTGGCGCGGGACCTGGGCGATGGACGGCGGCGCCCTCACCAACCAGGGCATTCACTACATCGATCTGCTGCAGTACCTGATGGGCGACGTCGAATCGGTCAACGCGGTGACGGCGACGCGCCTGGTCGACGTCGAGGTCGAGGACACCGCGGTCGCGACGGTGCGATTCGCCGGCGGCGCCCTTGGCGTGATCGAGGTCACGACCGCCGCCCGCCCGCACGACTTCGAGGCCTCGATTTCGGTCCTGGCCGAGAACGGCACCGCGGTCCTGGCCGGCATCGCCGCGAACAAGCTCGAGACCTACACGCTCGATCCGGATGCGCGCGCCGCGAGCTCGGAAGAGTTTCCCGACGCCTACGGCTTCGGGCACTGGCCGTTCTTCCGCGATGTCGTCGCCGACCTGCGCGGCGGGTCGCCGCATCCGATCTCGCTCGATGAGGGCACGCGCGCCATCCGCCTGCTCAACGCGCTGTACCGCTCTGCTGAAGACGCACGTGAAGTGCGCTTCGACGAGGGCGCGGTGTCGCGGCGGCTCGGCCGGCCCGATGCGCGCCTGACGTCGTTGTATACGACGCCGTATCCCGCATCAATCTCATGAACATTCTTCTCACAGGCGGCGCCGGCTTCATCGGGTCTCACCTCGCCGCCGGATTGCTCGAGCGCGGCCACCAGGTCGTCGTCCTCGACGATCTGTCGAACGGCCGGCGGGAGAACGTCCCGAGCGGCTGCGCGTTCATCGAGGCGGATGCCGGCATCCCGGCGACGCTCGGGCTCCTGCCTCGCGTCGACGCCGTCGTTCACTTTGCCGCGCAGTCGTCGGGACCTGCATCTGCCGACCTGCCGTACAAGGATCTCCAGGCCAACGCCGCATCGACGCTGCTGCTGTCGCGATGGTGTGTGCAGCACGGCATCCGCCGCTTCGTCTATGCGAGCTCGATGGCGATCTACGGCAACCCGCCGGCGCTGCCGGTGCCGGAGGATGCGCCGCAGCTTCCGCTGTCCTACTACGGCGTGTCGAAGCTGACCTCCGAGCATCTCCTGCGCGTCGCCGCGCAGGACGGGCTCCGGCCGACGTCTCTCCGGTTCTTCAGCGTCTACGGTCCGGGGCAGAACCTCGACAACGTGAAACAGGGCATCGTCAGCATCTACCTCGCTTACATGGTTCGCGGCGATCACGTGCCGGTCACCGGCTCGCTCGATCGCTTCCGCGATCTGGTTCACGTCGACGATGTGGTGCGGCTGTGCGCCGCCGCGGTCGAGCGCGAGTCGACGCCCGAGGCGGCGTACAACGCCGGCGGCGGCCGGCCGACGACGGTGCGCGAGCTGCTCCAGGCGTTGATTGCCGCGGCCGATCTCCCGCGCGATTTCCCGATCGTCGAGCTGCCCGGGTCGACCTCCGATCAGTTCGGCCTCTATGCCGACACCACCCGCGTCCGGCGCGATTTTGGCTGGACGCCTTCGGTTGCTCTCGCCGACGGCCTGAAGGAGATGGCCCGGTGGGCGAGGTCGCTGCAGAGCGCATGAGGATCGCGTCGAAGTGCATGGCGATAGCCGTCAGCGAAGCCGCGCACCTCGATCGCACCCCGGAAGAGTTCGCCCGGACGATGGGATACGGGCGCAGCTACGAGAGCGCCGCGCAGTTTCTTCAGCTCCACACCCACGACTGGATTCAGGAGCTGCACCAGGTGTTTCGTGAGCTGCTCGAGCGCGACCGCGCCGTGCTGTCGATCGGCTCGGGCGAGTGCGAGCACGAGATCCCGTTCGTGCTCGAGGGCTACGACATCCTCTCGACCGATGTCGTGGCGTCCGCGACCGAATCGCAGCGGCTGTTCCCCTCGCTCCGCTTCGAGCTGTTCGATGCGCTGAACCCGACGCCGATCGGCCGCTTCGACGACGTGCTCGTCGGCGGCCTCGATTTCTACTTTGCCGATCCCGAATTTTCGCGGCTGCTTGCCAACATCCGCAGCCTGCTGCGCCCCGGCGGGCGCCTGCTGTTCACGCTGCGGTATCGCGACAACCTCGCGACGTGGCTGATCGATCGCGTGGGAATACCCGCGACCTGCTGGCTGCTGCGCCTCGCGGCGTCCGTCCGCGGCACCGGCTCCAGGTGGACGCTGAAACCGCACGGCTACCGCCGGTCGATCCGCGAGGTTGTCGACGCCGCGTCACGCCACGGGTTTCGGCTCGGCCGCCTGCGGCACGCAGGCTTCGGCGTCGAGCTGACGCGAGTGCAACTGGATCGCATTCCCGCGCTGTATCGGTTGGCGCGTGCGATCGATCGCCGGCTGCACATCTTCAACAACGCGGTTGTCTTCGAGTTCCTGACGTGACCACGACGCTCGTCCCCCAGTGCCGGCTGTGCGGCTCGCGCGATCACGCGCTGGTCAGCCGCAACGTGTCGGAAGCGCCGGAATCGTCGGTCTATGCCTGCCGCGACTGCGGCATCGTCTACGTCTTCCCGATCATGAGCGAGGAGGAAGAGGCCGCCTTCTACGCGCGGCAGTTCGAAGAGTACATGTCGCGGCGATCCGGCCCCGGCTGGAAATCGCCGGAGGCGCACTTCGCTGCCTACCGCGGTGAGGCCGAACGGCGGTTGCCGCTGGTACTGCCGCACATCCGCCCGACCGACGCGGTGCTCGAGATCGGCAGCTCCACCGGTTACTTCCTCGACGCGCTGAGGCCGCACGTTCGATCGACGACCGGCGTCGAGCCGAGCGAGGCCTACCGGTCGTATGCCGAATCGCGCGGCATCGAGACGGCGCAGGCGCTCGAGGCGCTCCAGGATCGCCGCTTCGACGTCATCGCGCTCTACTACGTCGTCGAGCACCTGCGCGATCCCGTTGCCTTTGCCTCGTCGCTGCGCCGGCAGCTGAACCCGGGCGGCCGGCTGCTGATCGAGGTGCCGAACGTCGACGATGCGCTGCTCAGCCTCTATCATCTCGAGGCCTTCGACGCCTTCTACTGGCAGCGCGCGCACTACCACAACTTTTCGCGCGACACGCTGCGCGCCGTCCTCGAGCGCGCCGGATACGCGGTGCAGACGTACCCGGTGCAGCGCTACGACCTGTCGAATCACATGGTGTGGATGATCGAGGGGCGCCCCGGCGGGCATGGACGCTTTGCCGACGTGCTGGGCCCGGCGGTTGGCGAGCAGTACAGCCAGGCGTTGAGGGATCGGTGGATCTGCGACACCGTGTTCGCGGTGGCCACGGCGCAATGACCCTTCAGCCCAACCCCGCGATCCTGCAGCTGCGGCGCGCCTCCGAGGACATGCGCGGCCGCGAGCGCTACATCCGACTCGATCGCAACGAGCGGGTGACGCCGTTCTCGGATGCCGAGTTCGCGGCGATCGTCGCCGGCCTGCGCGCGGCGCAGTTGTGCGCGTATCCGGATCCGTCGCCGCTCATCGAGCGTCTTGCGGCGTCGATCGACCTGCCGCCAAACTCGATCTATCCCACCAACGGCTCGGACGCGGCCATCAGGAAAGTGTTTCAAGCCTTCGTCCAGCCCGGCGACACCGTGCTCCTCGCCGATCCGACCTACGCGATGTATCCGATCTACACGCAGATGTTCGGCGGCCGCGCGGATGTCGTCTCGTATCGGGACGATCGGACACTCGATGTCGACCTCTTCACCAGCCGGCTGGCGGCGGGCCCACGCATCGCCGCGATTGCCTGCCCCGATCAGCCGACCGGCGCCGTGCTTCCGGTCGGCGCGCTCCGCGCCATCGTCTCGGAAGCGCGGCGGCGCGACACCCTGGTGATCATCGACGAGGCGTACTATCCGTTTCACCCTGTCACCGCGGTCGATCTGGTGCGCGAGTTCGACAACGTGGTCATCACGCGAACCTTCTCGAAGGTCGGCGGCCTTGCCGGCTTACGGGTCGGATACCTGGTGGCGCAGCCGGCGATCGTCGACATCGTCGACAAGGTTCGCGGCGCGCACGAAGTGAACGCGATGGCGATCCACACCGCGGCCTTCGTGCTCGATCACCCGGAAATCGGCGACTGCTTCGTCAACGACATCGAGGCCGGTCGACGCGTGCTGGCGGCGGCCGCTGCCGATCTCGGCCTCACCGTGCCGGGATGCCCGGCGAATTTCCAGTTGGTCGAGCTGCCGCCGGCGCTGGATCCATCCGCGGTAGTGGAGGCCCTGCGGCAGCGCGGCTACCTGGTCAAGGGCGGGTTTGCCCACCCGAGCGTCGCGCGGTGCATTCGCGTCACGCTCGCCGGTCCCGACGTGATGACGCCGTTCGTCCAGGCGCTTCGCGATGTGTGTGTGCGTGCGGCCGTCTGATTCTCCCCTCGACCCGGCCGTCGTCGACGAGCAGCGGGCCTGGCTGTCGCCGGAGAGCCTCGACTACTACCGCCGCAACCGGCAGAGTCCGGAGGACCTGTATCCCTCGGAGCGTTTCTTCCTCCCGGACGTGCTGCGCCAGGTGGATTCGATGCTCGACGTCGGATGCGCGGCCGGAGGGTTCAGCGAGATCGTCAGGGTGCTGAACCCGGGCGTCCGGTACGTCGGCGTCGACATCTCGCCGGCGTTCGTCGAGACGGCGCGCGCCGAACATCCCCACTCGCAGTTCCTGCTGGGGGACGGCCTCAATTTCTCGACGCCCGATGGCTCGTTCGATCTGGTTCATTCTTCCGGCGTGCTGCACCTGAATCTCCGCTACCGCGAGATGATCGCGGCGATGTGGCGGCAGACGCGGCGCTTCCTCTTATGCGACCTGCGATTGACAAGGGGTAGCCCCGAAATCGGCCGGATGGAATCGCCATTCGACGAGGCGACGCCGGTGTCGCTCCCGTACGTGGTGCTCAGCGTGCCTGAGGTCGAGCGGATGTTTCGCGCGCTCGATCCGGCGCCGGCGCGCGTCGCGATCAGGGGCTACCGCCATCGCGCGTCGGCGCATGCGAAGCTCGCCGAGCAGGACCTGCTGATGGCGTTCGTGCTTGCGGAGAAGACGCCGGGCGCGCCGGCCACGACCTTCGACATCGAGCTGGATGCCTGAGACGCGTCATCCCGTCCTGAAGCGGATTGCCGCGCCCTTCGGCATCACGTCGTCGACCGTGCTGTGGAGACCGTTTGCGGCGCGCCAGCACCGGCGGAAGATCGAGCGCGACACCCGCTATCGTGCCTGGCTCGACGCCCGCGCCGGCCTCGAGGAGCACTGGGGCCACGAGACGGTCACCGACGATTTCGGCCTGCTGCATCTCGGTTCGCAGCTCTACGAGATCAGCCGGACGCTGCGCGAGCGCATCGGCAATGCCGCCGGCGCGCGCGTGCTCGATGCCGGCGCGTCGGACAGCCTGTTCCTCAACGAGATTGGCGCGGTCAACGGCGTCGGCGTCAACTTTCTCGCGGCCTGCGCGCGAAAGATCGCCGGCGAGGGACAGCTCGCCTGCGTCGCCGACGTCGAGCGTCTGCCGTTTCCCGACCGCGCGTTCGACATCGTCATCTGCTGCGAGACGCTCGAGCATGTGCCGAACCCGGTGGCGGCGTTGAAGGAGCTGGCGCGCGTCTGCCGCGGGCGGATGTTCGTCACCATCCCGTGGCTGCCGAGCACCCGCATCAACCCGCGGCCGCGTGGGTGGCCGGAAGTCGAGAGCCACATCTTCGAGTTCTCCGAGTCGGACTTCGCGCGCGTGGCATCGCACGCGCCGGTTCGTATCGCCTATCAAAGCCGCATCCAGGTCTTTCCTGAGCCAGGCGGGCCGTTCTGGCGGTGGTGGCTGGGGCGGTGGATGTATCCGAACTTCTTTCCGAAGCTCCAGTACTACGAGCTGACTCCGGTGGATCGATGATCTGTGCGCTGCTGCTCGGCCGCGAGGGATCGAGCGGATTTCCCGGCAAGAATGTCTACCCCGTGCTCGGGCGGCCGCTGGTCGCCTATCCGCTCCTGGCGGCGAACGGGGCCTCGTCGGTCGATCGCGTCTACCTGTCGACCGATTCACCCGCGCTGAAACGCATTGCCACCGAGTACGGCGCGCGCATCATCGATCGGCCGCCGCATCTCGCCTCGAAAACCGCGCTCGGCGAGGACGCGTATGTCCACGGCTACCAGACCATCGCCGCGGAGCTGGCCTCCGAAGGCGAAGCGGTGGAGCTGATGGTGCTGCTGTTTGCCAACGCCGCGACGATTGTGCCAGCGACCATCGACGAAGGGGTCGACGTGCTGCGCCGGAACCCCGAGTTCGATTCGGCGGTCACCGTTTCCTGCTACAACATGTGGAGCCCGCTGCGGGCGCGCAAGATCGGCGACGATGGCCTGTTGCATCCGTTCGTGCCGTTCGAGACGTTCGGCGATCCGAGGACGCTCAACTGCGATCGTGATTCGCAGGGCGACGTCTGGTTCGCCGACATGGCGGTCTCGATCGTCAGGCCCCGGTGCCTCGACAACCTGCACGACGGGCTGCTGCCGCAGAAATGGATGGGGCAGAAAATCTATCCGCTGAAGCAGTGGGGCGGCCTGGACGTCGACTACGAGTGGCAGATTCCGCTGGTCGAGCACTGGCTGCGTGCTCACGGCGTCGAAGCGATGAGCGAACGATGATTGCCGCGCTGATTTGCGGACGTGCCGACGGCCCGAAGTTTCCGTCGAGGAATACCTTCCCGCTGTTCGGGCGCCCGCTGATGATGTATGCCTCGATGGCGGCGCTGAACGCGGTAGAGGTCGGGCACGTCTTCCTGACCTCCGACGATGAAGGCATGAAGCGCGTGGCGCGCCATCACGGCATCCAGGCGATCGACCGGCCCGAGGCCTTGAGCGGCGACGCCGTGCCGCTCGAGCAGGTCGTGCGCCACGGGTACGACGAGATCCGGGCGACGCTCGGCGCCGAGCTGGAAGCGCTGGTCGTGCTGCTTGCCAACGCGCCGACCGTGACCAGCGAGCAGATCGATCAGGGTGTGCGCATGCTGCGCGCCGACGCGACGCTCAACGCCGTGATCTCGGCTTCGGCCCACGACGAATTCCATCCCTCGTATGCGCTGTGCATCGGCAGCGACGGCCGCCTGCGGCGGCACGCCGCGGCGACGAGCGCCGATCGCGCCGAGCCGATCTATTTTCCCGACGCGCTGCTGTGGGTGATCCGGCCCTCGGCCCTCGAGGCCGGCGGCAGCGGTTCCGGATGGCTGGTCGATGTCGAAGCGGGCGGCGTCGCCCCGCTCGTGCACGAAGGCTACGGCGACGTCGACTACACCTGGCAGATTCCGCTGGTCGAGGAATGGCTGCGCCGCCGCGGCTTCGACGACGACAGGACGCCGTATGATGCCTCACCGGCTCGCGGCGCTGCCGTCGCCGTTCCCTCGAGTCCGCCCGCGCTTCGCGCGCCTGCCTCGCGCCGAGTCCTCATCACCACCGTCCCGTTCGGCGTGCAGCGAAGGCCGCTCGATCTTCTCGCGGCCGACGGCATCGACTATGTGATCAACCCGATTGGCCGCCGGCTGAAGGAAGAGGAACTGGCCGAGCTCGCGGCCGACTTCGGCGTGTTGATTGCCGGCACCGAGCCGATTACCGCGCGGGTGATGGATGCGGCGCCGAACCTGAAGCTGATCTCGCGCGTCGGCGTCGGCCTCGACAACGTCGATCTCGCGGCTGCGCGTGCGCGCGGCATTACCGTCAGCTACACGCCGGAGGCGCCGTCGCCCGCGGTCGCCGAGCTCGCCGTCGGCCTGATGCTCGCCTTGCTGCGCGACATCCCCGGCGCCGACCGCGTAATGCGCGACGGCGTCTGGCGCCGGACGATGGGCCGCCGCCTGTCGAACATGACCGTGGGGGTGATTGGCGTCGGCCGGATCGGCAAGCGCGTCGTCCGGCACTTGTGCGGCGGCTTTCCCGGCGTGCGGATCCTCGCCGACGATCTCGCGCCTGATCGCGGATTCGGCAGCCGCTTTGGCATCGAGTGGGCGAGCAAGCAGGAGATCTATGCCGCAGCGGACGTGATTACACTCCACCTGCCGCTGACGCCCCAGACGCGCGCGCTGATTGGCGCGCGCGAGCTGGCGCTGATGAAGCCGACGACGGTGGTGGTGAACACATCGCGCGGCAACATGATTCACGAGCAGGAGCTGGCGCTGGCGCTGCGCGAAGGCCGGATCGCCGGCGCCGCCATCGACGTGTTCGAGCGCGAGCCGTACTCGGGCGAGCTGGCGACGATCGATCGCTGCATCCTGACCTGCCACATGGGATCGATGTCGGAGGACTGCCGGGCGCACATGGAGCTCGAGGCGACCGAGGAGGCGCTGCGGTTCCTCAGGGGTGAGCCGTTGACCAACGTCGTGCCCGAAAGCGAGTACGCGACGGTGGGAGCCGAATGAAGGCGATCGTGTTCGGCGGATCAGGATTCGTCGGCAGCCACGTGGCCGATACGCTGACGCGCGCCGGCCACGAGGTGGTGATCTTCGACCGCCGGCCGTCGCCGTATCTCGCCGCCGGCCAGCGCATGGTGGTCGGCGACATCCTCGACGCCGCCGCGATCGAGCAGGCGACCGCCGGCAGCCACGTCGTCTACAACTTTGCCGGCATGGCCGACATCGACGAGGCGCTGGCCAGGCCCGTGGAGACGGCGCAGCTGAATCTCGTCGGCTGCGCGCACATGCTCGAAGCCGCGCGGCAGGCCGGCGTGTCGCGGTTCGTGCAGGCGTCGACGATTTACGTCTCGTCGGAATCGGGCGGCTTCTATCGCGCCAGCAAACAAGCGTGCGAGCTCTGGGTGGAGGAGTACCAGCGCCAGTTCGCCCTCGACTACACGATTCTCCGCTACGGCACGTTGTATGGACCGCGATCGGATTCCCGCAACAGTGTCTACCGCTACCTCACGCAGGCCCTCAACACACGACGCATCGAAGTCGTCGGCACCGGTGACGAACTGCGCGAATACATCCATGTCAAGGATGCTGCAGAGGCCAGCGTCGCAATTCTTGCTCCCGGTTATCGCAACTTCAGCGTCATCCTTACCGGTCACCAGTCGATGCGTTTCCGCGATCTCCTGCACATGATTCGCGAGATCGTCGGCGCTGACGTCACGATAGACTTGCAGCCGACTGCCAAGGATGCCGACGCCGTCCATGGCCACTACAGCTTCACACCGTACAGCTTTCGACCAAAGGTCGGAAAGAAGCTATCGCCGACGATGTACACCGACCTCGGCCAGGGGTTGATCGAGTGTCTCGAACAGATCTACGCAGAAACGCAGCCCCCGCGCACGACGTCGCGAAGATGAGCCTCTGTCGCCAGACAATCACATAACAG
>Ga0207708_10001328_pt1 | contig 18600 bp, 14 predicted proteins | sample KBSK5101metaG_FD_184340 | JGI IMG/M metagenome (GOLD analysis project Ga0207708, IMG submission 184340) | Corn, switchgrass and miscanthus rhizosphere microbial communities from Kellogg Biological Station, Michigan, USA - KBS K5-10-1 metaG... | ecosystem: Host-associated > Plants > Roots >...
CTTTTTGCCTGCGGCCTGAAGCACATGCGGGACCATCCCGGCAAGCGGTCTATGTACGAACGCCTGGTTCTGACCGCGTACACGTGGGTGAAAACGTATCAGGGGGAAGACGGCGCGCCGCCAGGGCGCGCGCGTACGCCGTCTATGCTACGCAGCACGCTCCAGTCTCTGGATGAGGTAGGCGACTATGCGGACACCGAGACCGAGCGGCGTTTTTGGCGTCTCATCCCCGAACTGGGTCCCAACTTCAAGGGGGGCAACGGAACCCCGCCACCCGCCGAGCCCGTCTATGTGGACCGCGGCCCAGAGGCGTCGGCCTACAATGCGCAGGCCAGGCAGACGATGGTCGAAGGCATGCCCGCAGGGATGGATATCGGTGAGATTCAGCAGTGGACCGCTACGGTTAAGCCCAAGGTCTCGGAGCTCATCATGTGGGGGCAACATGCCCTGGCGTCTTATGCCCGAGATGAGGCGCTGTGGATGGCGCTCTGTGAAGCGATCCATACGCACGATCCGAGGCGGCGCCCTGCCGATCTCGCCAAGCTTTACACGCTCGTTTTGCAATCGGCCTATGCGGCACAGGCCGCTAGCGCCACGCCCAAACGCCGGAGGGATATCGTGAAGAGCGACAGGACTCAGGATTTGATCCAGGGGTTGCTGCCCAGGCAAGGCCTCGTTATCTTGGCTGGCCGTCCCAAGGTGGGCAAATCGTTTTTGGCCCTCGATGCGGCCCTCGCTGTCGCGGGTATTCGCCCGTTCTTAGGTGTTTATACATGCCATGATCCCGGCAGTGTCCTTTATCTCGCGCTCGACATGAATCTCAACAGCTACATCGATCGCTTTGACCGCATGATCGGCGCCGCATATGCTGACAATGATCAGTTATATGTTCAAGATCAAATCCCTAAGCTGGCATCAGGGCGCTTCACTGAACGCGCTGAGCACTGGATACATAACGTGCAATCCCCACGTCTTATCGTTATCGATATGATGACAAACTTGCTCTCTCAGCATGCAAAGGAAGTCAATCCCTATTTGGCTGATTATGAAGACATGCGCAAACTCGATGAGCTCTGCACCGATCAAGGCCTTGCTATACTGGCGCTCACCCACGAAGGCAAAGCCAAGTCCGGTATCGAGGATATCTCCCGCGCCATTATCGGCACCACCGGGATTGCAGCGGTCGCTAGCGGGATATGGCTCATCAGCGCGACCGATAATCAGGGCGGGGCCAAGCTCGCGACCACAGGGCGGGATTTGCCGGAACAGGAGATGACGGTCAAGGCCCAATACGACGGACCTCACGGGTGGTTTTTTTTGACTGATGAGGAAGGGCTTGACCGCCAGTTGCACGCTCAAACCCGCCAGCAAATGCTCATGGTTATCTACCAGCATCAACGCGCCTCCGGATATGGCATCCGCCTCAGGGCGCTTCAGGACACGCTTGAGGATCTGCGCCTCGCCAGTGACCTCCCCGCCGTCAACCGAACGTATTTTTATAAGCTGGTGGACGGACTCGTACGCGACCATCTCGCCACTAAGGCTAGACGATCGCGTGAGGATAAATCCCTCGTCGTCACGCTCAGTGAAAAAGGCTATCATCTCGCCGAACTGTTTGCGGTAAAAGGGGAAACGCCCTAGTGAGCACCGCTGCGCGTGCCTTTGGTGTCTCACGCTTAAGCGGAAACGCTCAGCGTTACTCCAAATGCTGGAGCTTTATGAGCCCACAGACTCTGTATAGCTATAGTATGTGCGCGCGCGCTATGTGTGTGTTCTGAGGGGGGTCTTAGCAAATCAAAGAAGAAAAGACAAAGACGAAGAAGAAGAATGAAAACAAAGACTTAGAGATGTCTCAAGATGCTGTCTCAAGGCGAAAGTTGAGGGTACAGAGGGACAAAAGAGAAAAAGACAAAGACGAAGACAAGAATAAACCCTTGAGACTGCGCACGCTAGCGCGTGCTTGTCTCTGTCTTTTTAAAACCCCTATCGCACGTCCGCGCGTCACGCATACTATAGCTATGCAGTACCGTACAGCATGCTCTCTTGTCTTGGACGCTCGTTGGCGTCCAAGACGAAAGGCGAAGCAACGCGGAGCCGCAGCTGTCTTCGGAGCGTTTCGCTCCCCCGTGAGGGTAGACTCTTGGCGGAAGCAAGCCGCCGCAGGCAGGCCGTCAGGGGGTCGGCAGGACATGCCAGCACTGCCCATCTGAGTAGTCCTACTCAGATGGGCCCGTCGGCTGAGAAAAAAAGGCGAGAGGGGGGGTGGGGTTCAAAACGGCGGGTGAGAGAACGTTGCTTCCCCCCTCCCATTTGTGGGGGTATAGTCTGAGCCATTCATTTTTCCCCTTTGGAGGTGGGCTATGGACGACAGAGAGTTAGTGGTATACCGGGCGCAGGAGACGGTGGAGCAGATGGAGAGGCGTCTTAGGCAGTTGGGGATGGTGGCGCAGATGGAGGCGCTGATGGCGCTTCGGGATGCGCTGAAGGCGGAGCGGGTGTATATGAACCGGTGGGGGGAGGAGGTGCGTCAGGCGGACTGGTTAGCGCGGGTGAAGGCGGCGGAGAGTTTGTACCGCTTGCTGAGTAGTGGCAGCAGTGGGATACCGAAGGAGGTGATTGAGGTGATACTCCATAGGGGTGAAGAATGAAAGCCGGTCTGGCGTTGCTGATAACCCTGCTTTTGCCGTCGCTGTCATGGGGTCTAACGGGGAGCTTTGCGGTGTGCGAGGACATCCCGGACAGTGCGGTGTTGTCGCTGTCGGGGCTGGAGATAGGCGGGGAGAAGTGGAGCAGCGGCTCAGTCATCTGGCAGGGTGAGTGTGCCTCTGGGCGGGTAATCAACCATGCGAGTTTGTTAGTGGGGGGTGTGCCGGTGCAAAGTTCCGCGGCGAGTCCGTATGGGGGTATATACCCGTCGGGCTTTACGGCAAATGGGCCGTTTATCGCGAGCTTGAACTGTTGTGTGAGCAGTAGTGAGTCGGACTGTTTTGCCAGTAGTGAGGTGGGGGTACAGGTGGATGTAGAGGGTCCATCGGGGGAGGTGCTACCGGAGGGGGACTTTGGGACGTCGGGGCCGGTGGGTTGGGGGGTAAGTGAGGCGAGTGATGGTGGGAGCGGGTTGTATACGGCGCAGTTGGTGGTAGCCGGGGTAAAGCAAGGGACGCCTGTGGGGGAGCCGTATGAGGGGACGTATGATACGGCCTCAGTGGCGCAGGGGGGCTCGGTGGATGCGGGGGTGGATCTGTGTGACCGGGTGGGCAACTGTACGGCGCTTACGGCGGGAGAGTGGAAGGTGGACCGGAGCGTCCCCACAGGGGTAACGCTGACGCTGCCGCCGGTGGGGGGGGCGAGAGCGGGGAGTCCGCAGCTGGCGTTTCCAACAGCGGAGGGCTTTGGGCGCTTTGCCAGTGGGGGTCGCGGCGGCAGCGTGTGCAAGGTGAACAAGCTTTCGGATGATGGGTCGGCCGGCACGCTCAGGTACTGCCTGACGCAGAGTGGGGCGCGCACGGTGGTGTTTACGACGGGGGGGCGGATTATTTTAGGTTCGGATATTGACGGTATGCCGGACGATTTGACGGTGGCGTGTCAGACGGCGCCTGGCGGTGGGATTATGATTTCGGGGGACTGGAGTTTAAGACCGCGTCCGGGGGGCAATATGATTTGGCGGGGTTGCCGGGTGCGGCTGACGAATACCGTGGCAACGACGAATCCGGGTCATGGGGGGATGTCGGTAGGGCAGGATAACGAGAACAACAGCTTGATCTTTGACCATATGAGCGTGGGGTGGGTTCGCGATGACATTGTGGGAACGTCGAGCGAGACGAATGGGATTCAGTTGGATGTGACGTGGCAGTGGAGTGTGTTTAGCGAGAATTTCAAGGATGTTGCGGGCTCGGGCGGGGGCTCGTGGATTGGTGGCGGGGGTAACGGCGCGGCGGCGACGATGCATGTATCGTATTTGCATAATTTATTTGCCAACAATTTCAAGCGCACGCCGCATTTTGGCAGTGGCACGGCACAGGTGACGAATAACGTGGTGCAAGACTGCAATGCGGAATGTATTTACATGCTGGCGAATTACTATGCGGTGCAGGCTGCGATTGTCAACAATTACATGAGTTTTGCCACCAGCAATGTGCTCACGGTGGGGTGTGGCTACGCGGGGTTTCCCTCGTGTGTGCAGGCGAAGGTAGACGCTTCGAATATTTACATGAAGGGCAACGTGCATACGACCAGGCGTCCAGACGCCTCTGTGGGTTCGGAGACGGCCATGCTCGATACGCTGGGCGGCCCGTATGCGATTCAGAGTACGACTGTGCCCTCTTGGTACCCGGCTCTGCCGAGTCAGACGAGTGCCGTGCAGGCCAAAGCGGATGTCATTGCCAAGGTAGGGGCGCGCTGGCCTGCCAGAGATGCGATTGACACCAAGGCGGTAAACCACGTCATTAACAACACCGGGGGCAGGTGTGGAGGGTCGGGGGGTCCGACCATTGCCGAGTGTTTGCAGTGGCCGACTTACGCGGCCGGTACAGCGCCACCCGATACAGACAATGACGGCATCCCCAATAGCTGGGAGGTCTCACACGGGGCTGCTGATGGCACGTCCCTGGTGGGCTCAGCCTATGCCTCTAACGGCTACACCAACTTGGAAAACTACTTAAATGAGCTGGCCGGTGACACCATCCCGGCAGGGGCGGGGGGACTGGCGGGAGAAATCACGCTCACAGCGGCGGCTACGGACCCCGAGTCAGGCATTGAGAGCGTCGTCTTTATGGTCGATGGCCAAGACGTCGGGGTATCGTATCAGGCGCCGTATACCTACGGCTACGATACGCGCTTGGTGGCGGATGGCAGCCATAGTTTTCAGGCTCGGGCGATTAACGGCGCGGGCCTGAGCGTCACCACCGTGGCGCAAAACGGCGCGGTGCAAAATGGTGGGGCCGTGGCCGATACGACCGTGCCGTCTTCACCTCCGTCTCTTTCGGCCACGGCGGTATCTTCCAGTAGCATTACGGCGAGCTGGGGCGCGGCGTCGGACAATGTGGGGGTTACGTCATACCGGGTACAAAACTGCAAGGCCAGCGTGTGTACGCCGGATACGTGTAGCCCTTGGGCCTTTAGGGCCGAAGTGCCAGGCTTGAGCTATACGGATACGGGGCTTGATCCGAACGCGGCGTATTGCTACCGCGTTTGGGCCAAGGACGCGGCGGGCAATGTGTCGGCCTCGCCCTCGCCCAGGGCCGGGGCGACGACGCTCTCAGGGGCCACGCCTGCGGGCATTGACGCGGTGGTGACGCTCGAAGCCTATCCGCCGGTCCTGATCCCTGGGCAGAGCGTGAGCCTGAACTGGCATGCGGATTATGCCAGTACCTGTACGGCTTCGGGCGGCTGGAGCGGCGCTAAAGCCCTCGATGGTCCCGCTACCCTGTCGCCTTCGGCTACCGTTACGTATACGCTCACGTGCCAAGGCTCTACCGGCGTCGCCTTTGCCGATAGCGTCACGGTCCCGGTCATGAGCGGGCAGGTGTATCACATTCGGACAGACGGAAACGATTCGAATGACGGCAAGAGCAACAGTGCTGGCGGCGCCTGGAAGACGATTGCCAAGGCCAACACTACGCTCACAGCCGGGCAATCGGTGTTTATTCACGCGGGGACGTACACGGATGAAATCGTGCCTCAAAGAAGCGGTAGCGCTAACAACTATATTTCGTATGCCAATTGGCCAGGCGATGCTGTGGTGGTACAGCCGGGCAGCGGCCGCGCCGCCAACCTCGATAACAAGAGCTATATCTTCCTTATGGGCCTGGGTTTACAGTCGGATGCGACAAGCACGGCGGCGACGCGGACCACCAACATCGTCAACATGGTGGGTGCGTCTCGCAGTATCATTGCAGGAGGCTATGTCAAAGAAATTGGGGCGGGGTGGCGCGACGGCAATGCCATTCGCATGGATAATGCGAGCTACAACCAGGTGCTCCGTGTTCTGGTGGAATCGACGAACGGCGGCACGGCGAAATGTAGCGACAATAATGCCAAAGTTTGCGCGGGCCTCTTTGAAGGTATCAAGATGATTACAGGCTCTCACCACAACCTATTCGATGGCAATACGATTGCCAAGTTCAAGCATTACGCCATCAATAGCGCTAATGTCAATATGACGGCTTCGCATGACAACGTGTTTAGACGAAATCTGTTGCGCAATTTCTGGCACGGCAATTATAGCCCTTATCCGGCACAGTTCGAGATTTTCGAGCAAAATAGCGTCAATCTGGCCAATCGGGATTATGCCAGTACGCCATGGCCTGGGGGTAATAAGGGGGGCAGATACGGCAGTGGTACGCAGCTGGGTGGGCAAGGGCAAAATGATACGACAGGTGCTGTTATTGAGGCGGATCCGACGAAAAATATTGTCCGTTTCAATACCTTTGCTGAAAATGGTAAGGATGTCTGGGGCAATGGGTTGGATAATAGTTGGGTCTATAACAACGTCTTTTATCAAAATTACAAGCAGGAAGCTTACTACAAGGCGGGGCAAACACCGATCGAAGATAACCGATTCATCAATAATATCGTCCAGTCGTCTCGCACCAAGTTTTGCTTGGTGGGCTCTGTAGGCCTTGACGATAATTATATATTCAACAATATCTTGGTTGCAGGGGTGGGTTCTGGAGGGGCTACGGGTGGGCCTCTAGGGGCTGGAGACTGCGTGACCTCACAGTCTCTTTCGAGCTTGCAATCGACGTATCCCAGTCGGTGGAAGGGCAATATTCAGACGGCGCCGGCCTTTGTCGAGGCGCCTATTTACGATTTTCACCTGGCAAATGGCTCTGCCGGTATCGACGCCGGAACCTTCCTCACCACGGCGACGTCAACCGGTAGTGGCTCGGCCATGCCGGTCGTGACCACGGTTCCTTTCTCAGACGGGCGCACGGTCCCCAGTTACAAGGGTGATCTCATCATGACCGCGACGGGTAAGAAAACCGCCCGCGTAACCAGCATTTCAGGGAACACTCTGAATTTAAATAAATCTATCTCCTGGACAAGCGGCGAAGGGGTGCATATGATATTCCTCGGTGCAAAACCCGACATGGGCGCTTATGAAAGGTAATCTCTTGAAAGCGATTATGCCTGATCTCATTGTGCAGCTGCTTCAGGCCTATATTAGCGGTGTGGCAACGCGCACGGGGTCGCGTTTCCCGATTATCGCCCAGCCGCAAATCGACGACGCCATCAAGCTGGCCATCCGCATCGCCACGCAGCTGGAGGCCTCGGGCTATCCCCTGGTGGCCGAGATGCCCACGCCGCCCGGTCCGTTTGAGCCGCTTAGAGAGCGTCCAGACGAAGAAGAGGACGCGGAGGAGGCGCCAGCAACTACCCCTGAATACGTGCCGCAAGGCGAATCCCCTGAAGGTGAACCCCCGGTGGCGGACCCTGGCCCCGAGCCCACGAACATTCCGCCCTCTCGGCCTCCGGAGCCCGAGCCTGAGGATCCTTCCGAGGACGACGAGGACAAACCCGAAGAGGCGCCAGAGCCGGTCTACACGGTGCGCCGGGCGGTCCGCAGGTGACGGTCGAGGGGACGACCATCATCGCCTCGCGGGGGTATATTGCCCAAGCGGGACAAACGGATTTTGGCTTCCCCTTGAAAGTCCCTACGCCTGGCGACCTGGCGGTCTTTGTTGACACGCTGCGCAAGGCCTTGGGGACAGATTACACGGTGGCAGGGGCGGGCTCTCAAACGGGGGCGACGGTGACCTTTCTCAGCCCTATGGCAGGGGGTGAAAGCGTCCTGCTCCAGCTCGATTTGCCCTACACGCAGCCGACCGATTACCTCACCGGCAGCGTCTTCCAGGCCGATCAGCACGAAGATGCGCTTGACCGCCAGGTGCTTCTCACGCGCCAACTGCTCGATAGGGCCTGGCGCGTGCCGACATTTAGCCCGTTTTCTCCGCCGACCCATCTTAACGTGCAGCTTCCGGATATGGTCCCGGGCGCTGTTTTGCGCGTCAACGGCTCGGGCGACGGTCTCGCCTGGGCACCGGTTCCCGTGGCCGACTTGCCGCCGACTCTTACCGTCAATGCTCAGGATGTGGTTTACGACAGTGGCACGAACGTCGAGTCCGAGCTTGACGCCATGCGTACGAAGAACGCGGCGCAAGATGCGACCCTGAGCGCCCATCTCTCGGCCATTACGGCCACGACGAACCAGTCCAATAGCAACGCCTCGGCGATCGCCTCTATCCAAGTGCGCCTGCGGCGGCGCCCACAGGTGACGGATTCCCAGTGGGGGGCGACGGGCAACGGGGTCACCGACGATGCGCCTGCTTTCAAGGCCTGTAGGGACGCAACGAATGGCCGCTTCGACGTCCCTGCTGGTACCTATCTCCTGCTCTCTAACGTTATGTTCACCACCGGTTGCGATGTCTACGGCGCGGGGAATAACGCCACGAGTCTGATCTACCGGGGTAACTACGACTGCTTCACGGTGCAAAACAACCACGTGCCTTGGTCCATCCGCGATATCGGCTTTGGCCACGACCGCAGTACGGGTACGCCTATGGCTGGCGCGGCGCTCAAGCTCACCACGGCGGCGGGTGGCATCATGGACAATGTCCAAATCTTTGCGCCCTATACCGGCATTCACATGGAGCCGCCCGACAACCGCGGGGCACCCAACAATCACTTTCACAACATCACCATTGGCTACATGGAATATGCTGGTGTAGCGCTCCTAGGCTCACTCGGCAATGCGGGCGGCTACTTCAAAGACGTGGTCATCGTGGGGGCGCCAGAGCCCGGTGATTCGACGCACGGACCCGGCACGGCCTGGCTCCTGAGAGATCACGTCGAAGGCCTGCAAGTCATTGGTGGCGACCTCATCTACTGCCAGTACGGCATGGACGCCAGGAGCGTCAACTACGGCTTTGCTGATAGAGTCGAGTACAACACCTTTGACCACATGCAGTTTGACTCCTGCATCAACAATGTCTACTTGGAGCGCTGCGCTTTCATGCGCTTTGATAATGTCTGGTGTGCCTCTTCTGCCAATGACGGCTACCGTATCGTCGATTCGGGTGCCATTGCCATTAACGGCGGCATCGTGTACAACAACGGCCGTCACGGCATCTCGATGAACGGCGGGGCCTTTAGCGAATTTAACCGCTTCCAGGGTATAACCGTCCTCTCCAATTCCGTGGGCGCGCCAGGTATTTGTAGCGGCATCCACGTGGACGCTGGGGCTACAGACTTCATGATTACCGGCAATGCCTGCGGCTCCTCTGTGAACTTTCCCTCTTACGGCGTGCAAAAGTACGGCATCGAAGTGGCAAACGGGGCCTCAGATCGCTACTTCATCGAGGGGAACTTAGTGAAGGGCAATACCACAGCAGGTGTCTTTGACGGCGGCGGGGGCAACAACAAATCGGTGGCGAGGAACTACTAACATGGCAGGGCTCGGGCTCTTTAAAGGCCCTCTTTATACCGATCCGGATGAACCAGGATCGCGTTTTGAGACCATGATGAGTGGGATGGTGGCTGCTACGATTGCTTTGGACGTTCGCGGGCAGCGCTATTTAGCCCTGAGAGCCAAGCGCACCCTCGAGCTGAAGCGTCGCAAAGAACGGGATCAGGAGAATCATGACGGATCAGGAACTACTAGCTGAACTGAATCTTGTCGGTAAGGAACTTAAACAGCTCATCCATGCCATTGTCGACGCCTTGCGGGACGATCCCATGACGTCTCGCAATGAGGCTAAAATCTCGGTCTCTGAGGGCTTCGACATCGCCAAAGAGGGCTACGACTTCGTGCGTGCCCTGATGGACCTGTTTGTCACCTTTGAGGGCGACGTGCGGGACTTTGACACCATCATCGACCGCTTGCATCTCTGTCTAGATGAGCCCGTGGCGGTGGCTCACGACCCTTTAGGGACGCCTTCTGGGACGCCCTCTTCCCCACCTTCTGGGATCCCACAACCCCCGGCACCTGAGGCCTAAGCCATGCGCATCGAGATCCCTTACCACCCCATGCCGCACCAGCTCCCTTTCATCCAGTCCCGCAAAAAGGTCAAGCAAGCGCTCCTCAATTGGCACCGCCAAAGCGGTAAGGATCTCTCGTTCCTCTGTGGCTGGCTCATCCCTGAAGCCTTGGAAACCATCGGCAATTACTGGTACTGCTTCCCCGGCCAAAAGGAAATCCGGCGGGACTTCTGGGACAAGAAGGACAATAAGGGCCGCTCGACCATCGGCTACTACATCCCAGAGGCGCTCATCTACCGCAAGCACGCAGTCAACCGCACTATCACCCTGCAAAACCTCTACAACTGGGGTACACCAGGTTCCATGATCGAGTGCGTTGCCGTCGACACCATCGACCCCGAATCCTTGCGCGGGGCTACCCTCAAGGGCGCGGGCTATTCCGAATTCGCCCACTACAAGTCCGACGTTGCCTACTCCAATCTGCAGGCCTCGATCCGCTCCAAGGAAAATAACGGTTGGCAAGTCATCGTCTCGACCCCAAAGGGCCATAACCATCACTGGCGCCTGTTCAATGAGGCGACAGACAACCCTTATGACTGGTTCACCAATACGGCTACTATCGATGATACCGGTCTCTTTGATTGGGCCTTCATTGAGGCCGAACTGAGGCGGGGCAAGAGCCGCGACTGGCTTATGCAGGAGTTTTACTGCTCCTTTAACGCCTACTCTCAAGGGGTCGTCTTTGCCGAGTCCTTCGAATTCTTGCAGGGCCAAGGCCGCATTACGCATGTGCCATGGAATCCCAACAAACTCGTGCATACGGCATGGGACTTAGGCCATGACGGTACGGTTGTCTGGTGCTTTCAGTCCTACGGTGAAGGGTGGGCCTTTATCGAGTGCATTAGCGATACGCAGATGAACTTCGAATACTACGTGGAAGAACTGCGCCGCCGCCCTTATGTTTACGGCACCTTCTTAGGCCCTTGGGACCTCAAACAGCGCCAGTACTTCCAGCCGGGCTCTGAAAAGCGCCTCGATAGCGCCTTTTCTCTGGGCATCGACTTTGACGTACAGGATAAACTCTCGCTCGACGATCAGGAATCCGCCGCCCGTAGTCTCATGATGCAGTCGTGGTTTGATGCTCGGCTCTGTGAAAAAGGCCTCGAAGCCCTCAGGGAATACCACTACCCCTTCGATGAAGAGCTAGGCGTCCTCAACAAAAAGCCCCGCCATGACTGGACCTCTCACTTTGCCAGTGCCTTTCAGACCGCGGCGATCGGCATTGAGGACGTCCGCGATGGGTTTGCGGCCTGGCAACCGAGCAACCCAAGAGGCATCCCCAAAGACCTGGCATGCGACTACAACTTCCCCCTCTTTGGTGGCAGCTATGCGAACTTTTGAATCGGCTATGGGCATTGGGGAGTACGAGCCCGCGAGCATTGTGGCCATTGCGGCGGTGGCTTCCCTGGCCTTGGGTGCAGGCACAGCGGCTTACCAGCTCTCACAGAGCGGCGCACCCGATATGCCCGAACTGCCAGCCGAAGCCTTGAGTACATTTGGAGCGACTCCGCCGCCTCCTCCTCCAACTCCTCCAGCTCCGGCGGCTCCTCCTCCAGCTTCTCCAGCTGCCAATCTCGATGCGCAGCGGGCGGCTGCAGATGAGGTGGAAGCCCAGCGCCGCCGTCAAAGTCGGCAGTCAACGATTCTCACGTCTCCCATCGGTGCGCCTGCCGGTGGCGTTCTTCTAGGAGCCTAGCATGCCGCTCATTGAAGACCTGCTCTCACGGGAAAATGATCTCTTAAAAGAGCGCATGCTGCTGGACTCGCTCATCGGTACCATCAACCGCTACGTCACACCTTACGACTTTGATCCGCAGACGCGCACCATGCCAGGAGATGAACGTGGACAGTGGATACTTGACGGCACCGCCCAAGACGGTTTGGCAACCGCTAGCAACACGATTATTTCAGCGATTGTGCCCACCGATAGCCGCAACTTCTCCCTCGTGCCCGATGACGAATCCCTCAGGCTCGATGACGACGTCAACACCTGGTACGATCAGGTTTCGACCATCATTTTTCGCTATATCTCGACGTCGAACATCCGCACGGCAGCGCACCCAGTGGTTAGAGATATCTACGCCAAGGGGACCGGATGCGCCTTTATGGCGCTCTCTGCAGATCAGGGCAAGCTGCTCTTTAGGCCCTACGCCATGGGCTCCTACGTCATTGCCGAAAACGATGAAGGGGTCGTCGACACCATCTTCCGGCGCTCCTGCATGTCCCTCAGGAACGTCAAAACGCTAGCCGATAAGCTTGGTCCGCGGGCCTCGCTGTCTCGCAACTCGCAGCACCAGCTTGAGAACAACCGTCTCGACGACCCGGTGGAAATCCTCCACTGCGTCTACCCCAGAGATACGCAGCTCAGAGAAGTCCGTGGCACGACGCCGCCCACGGAGTATCCCTACGCCTCGGTGTGGATCGAGCGGGACAACAACCATGTGATCAGCGAAGGCGGCTTCTTTACTTGCCCCTACCTGGTTCCGCGCTGGAACCTCTACCCGGGCTTTCCTTACGGCTTCAGTCCGCTCATGAACGTTCTCGCCGACGTCAAAACGCTCAACAAACTCACCGAATGCGCCCTCAAAAGCGTTGACCTGGCAGTCAACCCGGCGCTCATCGTTTCCAACCGTGAGGACCTGGTTAAAGAAGGGCAGCGCTTTCGCATCTATCCAGGGCGCATTCTGCCCATGCGCGATATGCAGGGACTGAGACCGTTTGAGCCTGGACAAAAAGTAGACGTGGCGCAGATCGAACTCATGAACTTGCAAAACCAGATCCGCCGCGGCCTCGGTGTCGACCGCATGCAGATTGAACCCCCATCAGGCGATACGCAAAGAAGCGCCACCGAAATCGCCCACCGCATCGCCACGAACAATAGGCAAATGGGGCCAGGCCTTTCCCGCTTAGAAGACGAATTCCTTGAGCCTACCGTGCTCAACACCTTCGTTCTGCTCTCTCAAGCGGGCAAGCTCCCGGCACCACCGGACGCGGTTATCGAGGCCGCCAGGGGCAATATGCTGGGCGTTGGGGTGCGCTTTGAGGGGTCCCTCTCCCGTCAGGCGCGGCAAATCGACTTGCAAGCGATTACGAACTTCTACACAATTCTGCAAATGATCGCGCAGTTTAAGCCCGAGGTTCTCGACCTCCCTGACCACGACCAGATGGTGAGAGAGGCGGCGATGGCGGTAGGCCTAGGCGATAGCTTCATGTTCCCGCAACCGGTGGTGGATCAAATTAGAGCCGATAGGGCTGAGCAGCAGCGCCAGCAAGCGCTTCAGCAAGCCATGGTGCAAGGGGCCGAGATCATGAATAATATCCCTGAACGTGGCCAGGCACAGGCGCCGCAGAGGGCGGCCTAATGGCAGAGCCGCTACCCAAGGACGTCTATGACGTCTTTTACATGAGCGAGCCTGGACAGAAAATCTGGGAATACCTCAAGCAGGTCTATTTCTATCGGCCGTCTTACGCGCTCGGCGGCTCGCAGTCCGATGCCATTTACAGAGAAGGGCAGCGCTCCGTTATTCTCGACCTTATGGACCTGGCTCATGGGCATATCAGGCCTGCTCTTGATCCCGATCTTCTGCGAGACGATTCGCCTTATAGTGTGTTTCAGTCCCCCGCCGACGATATGTCGGATTTCAGCCTATAAAAGGAGTCCAAAGGTGACAGACAAGATTGAACGACGTCAGCTTACCCGACTGGAGCGGGCCATCGAATACACCGAAAAGGCGGCCGCCGCAATCGGAAAGATTCCGATTACCGACGATCCGGAGAATCAGGCCCGCAACATCTACGGGGATATGAAGCGCCTGGCGCAGGCTCTGCGCGCTTTGGGTGAGAATGTGGTGACAACGGAGAATGGGCGCATACGAGAACATCACCGTCCTGATCCGTATCTCGTGGACGAAGACCTGACGCTGGACTCTGTTTCAGATAAGCCTGGGGATGTCCCCTTCTAGTTATGGCAGAAGAACTAGGCGTACCTGGACAACCAACTGACAGCGGAGGCCTGGTGGGGACTCCGGCAGTGGCCACTCCGGCAGAGGTGGCTCCACTGCCGGATGGTCCATCCCCAGATGGCTTCACCTTGCCCGATCCCTGGACCAACATCTTGCCACAGGAGTACCGGGACAAAGGCTACGTCAAGGGCCGGGACTTCCGCGCCTGGCTCCAGCACGTCGACAACCTGGAGCAAATCCGCGGCCGCAGCATCGTCATGCCCGATTCCCCTGACGACCCCGACTATCAGGTTAAACTGGAGGCCATCTACAACCGCTTAGGGCGCCCAGAATCTCCCGACAAATACGCCTTCGAAGTCCCACCGGAAGCGCCCATCAACACGCAGGCCCTCGACGCCTTCAGGACATCGGCGCACAAAGCCGGCCTTAATCAGCGCCAAGCTGACGCCATCGTCAAGGACCAGGTGGAATCGCTCAGGCGCCAGCAACAGAGCGTTGAGCAGCAAAAGGCGCAGATGCACCAAGCCATGAAGGAACGCTGGGGCCAAGACCTCTATGACATGAAGATGAATACCGCTCGCGCCTTTGCTCGCCGCATGGGGCCTGAAGTGGAGCAGAGCCTGTGGGATAACGGCTTTTTCTGCCTCGATGCGGTCGTAGAAGGCTTCTACGACATGGGCCGCTATCTGAACGCCGAAGGCCTCATGCCCGAAGGCCACGGCTCTAGCCGCAGCTACGATGACGTCGACAAAGAAGTGAAAGAACTGAAAGCCTCGCGGGCCTATAACAATACAGGCGCACCGAATCATGACGATATCCGGCGCAAGGTCAAACAGCTTGAAGACCTGCGCTTTGCTCTGTCGAGACGGTAACGACACACCCCTGCGTTAGGGACACGTGTCCTCTTCCCAAGAACCAGCAATGACACTCAAGGGAAGCTTTAACCTACGGAAAGGACCTATCAGATGATGGGTAAGCAATGCCGAATTATAACATTGTCAACTTCCGCACCACGGACTTTGATGAAGACATCACACATGAGTTTCAGCAAAACGGCGCCAAGCTAGAGGGCACCTACAGGGAAGAAGCCCTCATTGGCCAGAGCGCCACGTTTAACATTCTGGGTAAAAGCGAAGCCAAACAGTCCACCGTGATGTTTGGCGACACGCCAGAGCCACCCGAACTGCAAAACATTGTGCGCGTGGCCATTCCGGTCGTGTGGGATGATACGGCTTGGATCGATCCCCACGAGTGGGATAACTCGATGGCGACCACGGGCAAACTTCCCGCCCGCTACGCCCGCAACCTCTCCATGTCGCTCGGCCGCGCCAAAGACCGCACTGTTCTGAACGCCCTCATTGGCGATGCGGTAACGCAGACGATCAACCCGGCCACGACGCTGCCCTCGTTTGACACAACCGAGTTTCCCCCTGAAAACATCCTGCCGGATAACGGGCTACCTTTCATGGTGGATAAGCTCATCGATGCCGTGCAGATGCTCGAAGAAGATGAGGCGCACAACGGCCGCATCTGGTGCGTCGTGGTGCCTAGACAGCGAGCCCAGCTCATGCGCGATACCAACTTCACGAGCTTTGACTTTAATACCGAGCGTCCCTTGGTGAACGGCTACCTGGGAAACTTCTACGGCATCAACTTCATTTGGTCGTCCCTCCTCATGAATCTCTCGGCGGTCCACTCGGATACTGTGGACACGGCGATCATGTGGAACGAGGACGCGGTGGGCTTTAAACGCCAGGAGCCTATTACGACGGAGATATCGCTTCGCCCTGACAAGAAGAACCTGGTACAGCTCTATACGCACATGAGCGGCGGCTTTACGCGCATTCAAGACGAAGGCGTCATCCAAATTAAAACCTTGCGCGCGGCATAAGGAGAACAGGCATGGCCATTATCTATGCGCCTGACTTTATGGCGCAGCAAAAGAGTTCAGGCAATCCCCATAGGGTCGACAACTCTCTCAAGATGTTTGACGGCTCTTACGTGAGCGATCAGGCAGCCGGGCAGCACACGATTATCCTGGGGAAAATCCCCTATTCCAATATCTGGGTCCAGCCTCAACTGAGTATCTTTGGCGCCTCGCAGTACGCTTCCGGCGCTCAAGGGCATCTGGGCTACCGCTACGTCGACCCCGACACGGGCGAGGAAGTGTCCTCCTTTAACTTCTGGCTCGACAACGTCGCTCTGGGCACCGCCGCCACAGCCGCCGATCTCCTAGGTGACATCGTGGGTGTGGCGGCCGGCGGCCTGGTCCCCGCCGCCAACCACTTCAGAAGTGTGGACGGCGTACAGATCGAGTACATGGTGGATACGGCCAACATCCCGACGGGTGGCAGCATCGATCTTTTCCTTTTCTACGCGGCCTTGCGCTAGGGGGTACTATGGATATCCGCTACCTCGCCCTAGCCTGGCTCTTTTGGGCTTCCATTGCTGGTGCTGCCCTCGAAACCAAGACCAATTACACGGTGTTTAACGGCGGCCTTGCCCCGATTGGCGCCGTGGTGGCGCGTTACTGCGGGCAAAACGCCGAAAGCGGCATGACCTTCATGTCGCCTTTTCCGCTAGACGCGCCGCCTGTCGATATCACCAACACGGCTTGTGACACCATGGCTTATGTGGAAGAACAGACGGCGCAGAAGGTGCTTCTTGAAAGCACGACGCTGCGCCCGGCCTTCATCTTCTGTCGCACCACCGCGGAGCTTGGCCAAGGTGAAACCATCACCTACCAGCTTCGCAGTGCCGGCACGGACGTGCCTTCTGGCGTCTGCCAGATGAGCCAGGGCAAGCAAACCTGTGAGGCCACCCTCAACGGCTTCTATAAGCTGCAAGGGGGCACGGCGACGGCGATGGAAGTGACGCAGAAGTCAGACAACATCGACGACCGCAGTATGTGCAGCGTCGTCTACGTGATTAATTAGGAGTCCCCTCATGGTCCGTGTTGGACTGGCTGTCTCTCTCTTACTCTTAAGCGTGTGCCAGGGATTTGCCCTCAACCCCCAAAATCCTTGGGCGGACAACCACCTCAACACGGACCTCTCGACGTGTACGAAGAAGCTCTATTATTCTTCCACCGACGGTGATGACAGCGACTGTTCCAGCCCAGCGAAGGCCTGTAGGACGCTTAGCAAGACCAACACGGTTAACCGCTATCAAGGTGGCATGTGTGCGCTATTCAAGCGGGGCTCTGTCTTTAATCTCAAGAAGAATACTTACGAACCCTTCTTTGGTGATATGCCAAGCGGTACTTCTTCTGCGCCAACGATCTTTGGCGTTTACGGCACGGCTAGCGATCCCATGCCAAGGCTGGTATTTCCCAAGGACGCGGGGGAGAATGATCCCAACTGGGGATTCAAAAACTGGTTCATTATCGAGCACCTTCAGCCCGAGTGGTTCTCTGTCTTTCGCCCGTATGATGGTTCTTCGAACTGGAAGATACGCTGGAACAAGATGGTCAATTTCAAGAAGGCAGGCGTTCAAGCTCAGTCGTGTAAAGACGGCGAGCTTAAAGGTCGAGTTGTCAGCAACTTTGAGATTACAGACAACTACATTCTGGATTCAGGGCATTCTGGCAATGACACCGACTATGAAAAGATGAACGGTGAGGGTGTTTATATATCCTCGGATAGTGGAACGGGGTGCCCGGATCATTGCGGCACTTGTGTGGGCGCCCACGATTTCACCATCGCCCGCAACGAATTTAGCGGCTTCAACAAAGAAGCCATCGATATCAAGCAAGACACCTGGGGCACGATGATTATTGAAGATAACTACATCCATAAGGGCAGTCGTGGCATTGGCGATGATTTTGGACCTATAACGACAGCCCGTTCCCATATGGATATGTTCCCTTCTGCCACACGCAAAGGGATTATTCGGCGGAACTGGATTGACGGGAATGAACGCCGTTCGAACTCAAGCACTGATACAAGCGATGCTATACAAGTGGGTGATGATTGGGAAGCCTACAACAACGTGGTCGTCAATAATAAGATGCGCTGTCTAGGCGTGTGTAATGCCAAAGGGTTTGCGTATAATAATACGTGTTATAACAATAGTCAGGGATTCTTAGTCAAAAAAGTAGGCATTTCATATTGCACGGATACTGCTAGATTCGAGGTCACCAAGAGCGTAAAGGGTAACATTCAAGATACGGACAAGGGTGATACGTATTATTCCCGTCAAGTAGATGGTAACCTGACGGGGTCTTCAAGCATGTTCGTTTCGCCTTCGTCGAGCCTGGGCGGTGACTACCACCTCAAGAGCACGGCTAGCAGTGCCATTGATGAGCTGACACAGATACGCAGTATCAAAGACGACTACGACAAGAATACGCGCCCAGTCAATGGAACGTATGATTACGGGGCTTATGAATACGGCGGCTCAGGGGGCGAAATCCCGCCGCCCCCAGCCAAAGATCAGTGGGTCGATGCATCGAGGCCGGATGATAACGGGCCAGGCACGACCCCAGCGAATGCCTGGAAGACCATCGGCAAGTGCATCGTGAATGCCCTGACAGCGCCGAATTCAAGCTGTACGGTGAAGTCGGGCACCTACGCTGAAGCCATCACCCTCACGGCTAAAG
>Ga0207708_10001335_pt1 | contig 18571 bp, 16 predicted proteins | sample KBSK5101metaG_FD_184340 | JGI IMG/M metagenome (GOLD analysis project Ga0207708, IMG submission 184340) | Corn, switchgrass and miscanthus rhizosphere microbial communities from Kellogg Biological Station, Michigan, USA - KBS K5-10-1 metaG... | ecosystem: Host-associated > Plants > Roots >...
GACAAGGCCCCGATGCCACTCGGCTGCGCCTGCGCCGCGGCGGCGAAGCCGAACGCGAGGCCGCCGAGCAAACCGGCCGCGCCGCCGCCGGTGGTTCCGGCGCCGAGCGTCAGCCGGCACTCGCGCCAGTCGTAACCGCCAGGGGTCGCAACCGCGTGCGATGCCGGAGCACGGTTCTCATCTTCCGGCGCGGCGTCATCGTTCGCCACGCAGCTCACCGTCGCGATGAAGCGATAGCCGTGCTTGGGAATGGTTTCGATCAGATGCGGTTGCGTCGCGCTGTCGCCGAGTTGCCGGCGCAAGGTCTTGATGCACTGCGTCAGGACTTCGTCGGTGACCGGAATGCCCTGCCAGACTTCCTGGAGGAAGCGCTCCTTGCTGAGCAGCGTGCCGGGGTGCCGCAGCAGCAACAGCAGCGCGTCGAAGTAACGGCTGTTGAGCTCCACCAGCGCCTCTCCGTTGAACAGGCGGCGCTCGATAGGGTCGAGGCTGAAACTGTCAAATTGGTAGCGGCCGGCGGCCATTCAGCACTTCCTCAGGGTTTGCTCATGTCATGCAACGCGAGGCGCACTAGCGTGAGCACCGCCATTATTACTGGAGAACAACGCATGGCAACCGGACCCGACGAGCCCAAACGATTTAGCAACTGGACGATACACATCAAGGTATGGAAGATCCTCGCCGCGCTGATCGTCCTGCCGATCCTGGTGATGTGGTTCAGGGTCGTGCACCAGAACGACGAGATCCTGGCGCTGGTCCGCAACGACGTGGTGACGGACGCCGCGGGTCAGCGCACCTGGGCGGGTAGCTTCGTGAATACCAACAGCAGAACCTTGCGCGACGTGGCCGTGACCGTGGACCTCCTCGATGGCCAGGACCGCACGGTGGCGAAGGCCGAAGCGCAAGCCGCCGAACTGCAGTACGGCGAGCGACTCGACCTGCAAGAACCGCTGCCGCCGGACGCCGTCAGGCTGCGCATCTATTCGGTTCAGTGGCGCATGGACACAACCGCCGCCGACCGATGGCTAGGGCGGGCTTCGGAGTCGGCGCTGATGGGCCCTTTCCGCGTGCCGTGGGAGTTTGGTTACCTGATGGTCGACCCTGCCACGATCGATCGTTAGCCGGCCGGAAACGACGCGCACTCGGCACCCGGCGGATCAAGTCGCTGTCGCTGCCTGCGTTGCTTTTCGCTTGCGAGTCCATCCGCGAAGTGCCAGGACCGGGCGTTCAATCGCGTAGTAGGAAAGCGCGGCGCATGCGAACGACAGCGGTATTCGTAACCACAGACTGATCGGGGCCTCCGGGTTCATGAACGGCATCTGCCACAGATAGAGGCTGTAGCTCATCGTGCCGATCCAGACCGGCAACCAATGGTTCAGGATGCGCGGCTTCGCGGTAATCGCCCACAAGATTCCAATAGCCGCGAGAAAATTGAAGATTGTCCAAACGCTATGCGATAGCAGTTGCGGCCATGGCGAGAGCCACTGAGGGAGACTGCCTTCCGGCAGAAAAACTGGCACCACCAATGCCAGCGGCCACGCGAATCCCAGCCACCGGCGGTTAGAAACGAACGGGATCAGTTTCGGGGCATAGGCTGCAAGGAGACAACCTGCGGCGATGGAATCCATGACTTCTAGGGAGACGAGCATGTCGAGTCCATGGCTTACATGGTGCGCGTGCTGAATCAGCGGGGCGGCCAATACCGCCGCCCATGCCATCTGTTTGGTCCGGATCAGCCCCAGTGCGACGACGAGCGGCCAAACGAAGTAGAACTGCTCTTCGACGGACAGCGACCATAGATGGGAGAGGTCCCAGGGGGGGCGCCCGAAAAGCGGCGCGAACGAAGCCAGATATCCCCATGACAAGCCGATATCCGTCCACGAAAACTGCTCGTGCTCGATCCAGGTAATGACGGCCAGATAGGCATAGGCCGCGGGGAGGATTCGCCAGGCCCGGCGTATATAGAAGTCCTTGATGCTCAACGTGCCGTTACGCTCGATCTCGCGCAACATCAAGGTCGTTATCAGGTATCCGGAAATGACGAAGAATATGCGCACACCGGCGTGCGCATAGATGTCGGTCAATTCAGAGTGGAAGCCTGCGGCGAAGGCAAAGTGACCAATCAGGACAAGCAGAATCGATGACGCCCGCAGGCCGTCCAGTGACGGAATCCGAGTCATTGAGGGCCTCCCTAGCCCGACCCGATCTTTGCAATATCCGCGCCACGTCCTCCCAGGACGGAAATGCACACGGCGGGACTCTGCGGTTCGGCTTGAGACGCCGCGTCGAAGGCGGCTAAGCCCCGCAGTCCGAAACTGTGGGTGCAACGTCGCGTCGATCGCCGACGTAATCAGCGACGGCTAATGGGAACGAGTAGGCTTGGCGGCGCCTGCGACTGCACTATCGGACCGTGCCGATCTCCACCGCCTCGCTCTCCGAAGGCGGCGCAAAAATCCCGATGCCGCCGCCCGTGTTGCGGGGCTTGGGTCGCTCAGGGATCGGCTCGCCTTTGGCGCGCGCGTCGGCGACTTTCTGCTGGTACTGCTGCTCCGCGCGCAGCGCCGTGCGGATGAAGTTGTTGCCCTCGTGGCACGAGTACTCGAGCACCTCGTAGCCGGGCTGCGTCGTCAGCGTCATGCGGAATGTCCACGGCGCCGTGTAGGTTCTCGGGTCGTCGACGGTCACGACGTAGTCGATCATGTCGGGGTCGATGCGCGTGAACCGCTCGGTGAGCTTCAGGTCCTCGCTGTGCGGCATCCTGCCGACGGGGAGCTCGTCCGTTAAGTTCGTGGTCTCGACGACGAGCGTGTTGCCTTCGAAGTGGCCGACCGACGATCCCATGTATTGGCGCACACCCGTGCTCGCCTGCGCTCGTCCGTCGAGCGGAATGACGCGCGTGTCGTGCAGCATCTCGTACGTGATCGCGACCTCGGTCGGCGACTGAACGATGCGCATCGCATCGCCGTACAGCGACGGCATGATCGAGCCGGTGATGCCGCGCGTGATGCAGCGGTCGTAATAGGAGAAGTCCTCCGTCGTGAAGAACGGACCGTTCGCCTGACCACCGCCGCGCGGCCGCCGCTGCCCCTCGTCGGTCATCGTCGGTAGGCGGCCGTTCAGGGGCTCGATGACGTACGACGTGTAGCCGAACACGCGAGTGCCGCGCTCCGTCGAGTCGAGCGCGCTCAACTGGAGCCTGCTGTCGTTTTCACTCTGCTGGTCGACGAACGCAGCGAAGCCGCCGGGACCGCTCGTCGCGCGCTGCTTGAATTCCTCGGGCGTCAGGAACTGGCGCGTGCCCATTGCCTCGGGCCGCTCGAACGGGATTGCCTGCATGTCGCGGCTCGTGAACGTTCCCTCGAGGTTCGGCTGGCCCCACGAGAACCGCGGCGGCTTCCAATTCCGCTCGCGCGCAGCGGCCGCCGTTTGCTCGGCGGGGACCGCCGGAGCCGCAGCCGCGGCGTTCTGCGCGCCCGCGTTCACGGTGCAAAAAACACCCGCCGCGAGCGCGATACTCAGCAACGAAAGGCGTGGCGCTCCCAAAGTGGAAGCGGTCCGGTCAGCGTTCGGCTTGGTGCGCATATTCAAGTGCCCCTCCAACTTCGGGTAGAGTAATTTGGATGAGCAAAAGAATTCCAGCGGTAGCCGCGTTAATCCTAGCCCTGTCCATGCTCGTGCAACCGGCCGTCGCGCAGGATCGCGGCCGGCCGGCGCGCATCGGCGGCAAACCGAACCTGAACGGTATCTGGCAGGCCGCGAACGAGGCGTACTGGAACCTCGAGGGCCATTCCGCGGAGTCGCTGCCCGAGTTCGCCTCGAAAATGGGCGCCATCGCGGCCATTCCGGCAGGGAATAGCGTCGTCGTCGGCGGCACGATCCCGTACAAGCCCGAGGCGCTCGCGAAGCGCGCCGAGAACCGCGCCGGCTGGCCGGCATCGGATCCCGAGGCCAAGTGCTACATGGCGGGGATTCCGCGCGCGACCTACATGCCGTACCCCTTCCAGATCGTGCAGGGGGAGGGCGACATCATTCAGTTCGCCTATACCTACGCGAACGCGAACCGGCCGGTCTTCATGCGCGACCATCAGCGCGCGCCGGTCGATCTCTGGATGGGGCGGTCGAACGGCTCGTGGGACGGCGACACGCTCGTCATCGAGGTCAATTCGAACATCGAGGAGACGTGGCTCGACCGCGCCGGCAATCACCACAGCGCTGCGATGGTCGTGACCGAGCGTTACACGCTCGTCGACGAGCACATGATGCAATACGAGGCCACGATCGAGGATCCGGAGACCTTCAGCCGGCCGTGGACGATCCGCATGCCGCTCTATCGGCGCGCCGAGGCCGACGCGCGGTTGCTCGAGTTCAATTGCGTGAAGTTTTCCGAGCCGTTGCTCTACGGCAAATTCGAGGCCGGGGATGCGGCGAGGCCGTCCGGTAATCAGTAGATTGCGAGGCAGAATGCCAACGTCACCGATGCGAGGCGATTCAATGTCACGACACACATTCATTTCCGCGGCGCTTGTCGCCACGCTTGCGGCTCTCGCCGCGCCGGCGCTCGCGCACCACTCGTTCGCGGCCGAGTTCGACATCAATCAACCCATCGAGCTCAAGGGCGAGGTGGTCAAGATGGTGTTCACGAACCCGCACTCGCGGATCTTCTTGAAGGTCACGACCGCGAGCGGCGAGGTGCAAGAGTGGTCGATCGAGGGCGGAGCACCGAATGCGTTGATTCGGCGCGGCTGGAACCGCGACTCGCTGCCGCCGGGCACCGTCGTGACGGTACTTGGTTATCGCGCGCGCGACGGCTCGTTGTCGGCGAGCGGCGGCGCGGTCACGCTGCCCGACGGATCGAAGCTCGACGCCACGTCCGCCGGCGTAGGCGCCCCGAGCGCGGAGTAGCCGCATCGAGGAGCTCTTCAAGTTGCCGCTCGGCGAATTCACCGCCGCGCGCAACAAGCTCGCCGCTCAGCTGAAGAAAGAAGGACGGGCGGCCGAGGCGAACGAGGTCAAGGCGCTCGCGAAGCCGTCGGCCTCGGCGTGGGTCGTCAATCAGCTCTACTGGCGTCATCGCGAATCGTTCAACCGGCTGCTTGCGACAGGCGAACGGTTGCGTCGTGCGCACGCGAAGGACCTGACAGGCGACGCTGCGCGCGATGCCGTCAACGCGCGGCGCGAGGCGATGGCCGAGCTCACGCGGCTCGCCGAGCTGATCGTATTGCGCGACGGGAGCCACAGCGCGACGCGCGATCTGATGCGTCGCGCCACGACCACGCTCGAAGCCTTGTCGAGTTACGCGCCGTCCACGGGCGCGCCCGTCGCCGGGCGCCTCACGGACGACTTGCAGCCGCCAGGATTCGAGGCGATAGCGGGGCTTCTGCCGGAAAACGGGAAACGCAAAGCGAGCGGTCAGATTCCGATGGCTCTGCCGCACGCAGAGCCCGTGACGAGACGCGCGGGCATCGCGGCCGTTGCGCAGCGTGACGAGAAAGATCGCAAGGCTTTGGTAGCGGCCGCCAAGGTCGCTGTCCGCGACGCAGAACGCGCGTTGAGCACTGCTCGTAAGCAAGCGGAGCGCGCTGCTGCGAAAGCCGAGACCGCGGCGAAGCGCGCGAAAGAGCTCGAGGGCGAGCGCACACGAGTCGAGAAGCAGCTCGCCCGCGCGTCGAGCGACGCCGAAGCAGCGCAAGCACAGGCGAGGGAAGCAGCGACTAGCGCCGATGCGGCGACGAAGTCAGCGGCAAGCGCCGAGCGCGCCCTGGAGCAGGCGCGCCAACGGTGGCAGCAGACGACAGGCGACCGAGACTAACGACGAGGAGCTATCGCGCGCGCGGCAGCATGTCGTCGGCGCCGCTCAACCGCCGCAGGCGGACGATCGTCGCGAACGTCGATTGCGGGTTGCCGCTCGGCAGCGTGACGACGAGCTCGTCGCCCGAGATTTTGGCGAAGCGGCGCAGGATTGCGCCCGCGCTTGGGCTAACGCCGCCCAAGATGTTGTGAAAAACCTCGCCCGGATATACGCCGAGCGCGCCGTAGTAACCGAGGTAATTGCGCGCGGCCTGCGCTTCTTCTTCGGTTGGCGTTTCTGCGGCGAATGGTGTGCGCCCGAGCGTTGGGAAGTGCACTCCGACGAACCCGCCCGGCGTGTAGACGATAACGCTCGGTGCGCGTTGGCGCACGTTGTCCACCGCGCCCGTCGCCGTGTTCACGCGGCTCTCTTCGACGTGCCGCCAAAATCCGACGACCTCGCGATACGCGGGAGATAAACCTTCGACGGTGGGAACGCGTTGCCACGTCAAGCGCACGTCTCGTTGCGCCTGCGGTTCGTTCGTCGACGTGATGACGAGCCTGTCGCCCGCGAGCTCGTAGCGTCGCGAAAACTTCAGGCCGTGCACGCTCGGGCTGACGCCTTCCTCGGCCTCGAAGTCGATGCGACCGTCCGCAGGAAAAGCTTCGTAGCGTCCCCAGAATCCGCCGTTGTCCGAGAAGATGCGTCGCGGATCGAGTTGCGCAGCGTTAGCCGGACTGCCGCTCGGAGCAGTGAAGAACTCGAACACGTTGCCGGCACCGTCGAGGACGAGCAGGCCGCGTGACCCGGTGACGCGACGCGGTTCGCCGCTCGCGACGTCGCGTTCTGCGCCGACGAGCAGCCACGAGCTCACGAGGTCCGCGGCCGCGCCGGTCTGCTGGGCGTCGACCTGCTGTGCCGCCGAGATGACAAGCACTGCGCACGCTAGCGCTGCGCGCACCATACCGATTCTCCTCGTCGTCTTTAGCTCCGATCGAAACTCGCGCGCGGGTGTTTTTGTTCCACGCATGAAGTGAGCGAGCATCGTACCGTTTCTGGGACAGCGAATTCCGCTTCATGGCATCGTTGCATTCGCGTCTTGCCTGATCTCGCGACGCCGTGCTAGCTTCGCGCCGTAAGTTACGGGGAGGCTGGGTCTACAACAACATTGTCTGAATCACGATGTGCGCCCGCGCTCGCACATCGGTCGTCCGCGTAAAACATGTCCTAACAGGGGGAAACATGCGTCACGCCACGCACCGTGCTCGTCCACGTTTTAGCGCGTTGTCCTCGGCGATCGCCGAAACCTTGCAGTCAGCGCTGGCAACAGCTCGCCGGCCGCAGGCCGTCAATGTCAGATCGGCCGTCATCTCCGCTTCGAGCGGCATCATCGTCACATCGGCGCTCGCGGTCGGGCTTCCAGCCGTAGTCAAAGCCCAAGAGCCGGCGGCGGCGCCCGTAGAGGAAGTGACCGTCACGGGCTCGCGCATCCGCCGTCAGGATTTCAGTGCGAATGCGCCCGTCGTCTCGATCGACGAGGCGATGTTCGACGACACCAGCTCGATCGGCGTCGAAACCGTCTTGAATCGCCTGCCGCAGTTCACGCCGGCCGTCACGCAGTTCACGACGACCGACGTGCAACAGACCGCCACGAACACAGTGGGCGTATCGACCGTCAGCCTGCGTGGCCTCGGTCCGAACCGCAATCTCGTCCTCATCAACGGCCGCCGTGGGATGCCTGTCGACGCGTCGATGGTCATCGACACGAACTCGATTCCGGCATCGGCGATCTCGCGCGTCGAGATCATCTCGGGCGGTGCCTCGGCAGTGTACGGCGCGGACGCCGTCGGCGGCGTCGTGAACTTCATTTTGAAAGACGATTACGAAGGCGCTTCCGTCGATCTCCGCTTAGGCGACACCGAGCATGGAGGCAACCAGGAGATCACGTTTTCGGCGCTGCTTGGCGCCAACGTGGCCGACGATCGCGGCAACGTCATGATCGGCGTGGAGCGCGCGACGCGCTCGCTGCAGCGGCAGTGGGAACGAGGCTGGCGTGTCGCGGATTTCGCCGATCCGAGCGCACCGGGCGGAGTCTTCGAGTGGGGCAGCACGCCCTGGATCAGAAACGAGGTCAATTTCTCGTCGCCGGTTCCCAATGTGAACACCAATCTGCCGGTTCAGTCCCAAGCCGCTCTCGACGCGTGGCGGGCGGCGGATCTAGCCAACCGGGCCGGCAAAGGCACGTGCGTCGACTGCATTTTCAATCAGCTCCCGCCCGGCACGATTCCTAACAACGTCAACACGGTGAACTACCGCACCAACGACGATGGCACGATCTTCACGGGCATGGGTTTCGCGCAGGACGGCCCGACGATGGCGCCCGGCGGCTACCGTTTCAACGGCCCGCTCTACGACCCGAACATCCCGGGGTCCGGCGGCAACCATCAGGGCGAATTTGCCGGCCTGCCCGTATTCGTTCGTGCGCCGAACGGGTACATCAAGGAGAACAATCTCTACGCGTGGGCGTCTTCACCGCTCGAACGTCTTTCGTCGTTCGCGAATGGGCACTTCGACGTCTCCGACAATCTCAGGGTGGTGGCGCAAGCGTACGTGACCCGCACGCAGACGGAGTCGAGTCTCGGTGCCACCGCCGCCAACATCAACCAGTGGGCTGCCGCGGTTCCCTTCGGCAACCAGATCTACCGCGGCAACAACACGCCGCTGTACCCGGGTGCGGCACCGGATCGAAGCATTTACGACGTCCCCGACTCGTTGGTCGACGTCAACGGCAACGGCGTTCCGGATTTGGGCATCGACAGGACGAACGCGGCCTACACAGTCGACGGCCGTTTCGGCGTCGAGTGTGATGCGCCGGCGACTGCCGCCAAGCCGTGGCTCGACGGCCTGCCGGGCTGCACGATGTCGGAGGCTTGGCCGACGACCGCCGAGATCTACAACCTCTTCATGACGAGGCCGGATCCGAACCAGATCATCTGGGGTAACCGCTCCCCCGACTACCTGAGAACGGCGATCGGTAACGGCCGCTCGACGACGAACACCACGACGACGCTGAACCTCTCGGTGGGCCTCGAAGGCAGTCTTCCGAGCGGCGACGATGTCTGGGACGTCAACTTGTCGACGGGCCGATCGGACAACCTCGTCCGTCAGCTCGGCTCGGTTCGCCTCTCGTCGCTGAGAGCCCTGTATCTGTACCCGAACTACGGGCGCGGTGCGATTTTCGACCCGAACCCGACGCATAGCGGCTTTGCCGAGAGCAACCCGACGTGCACATCGGGGCTCCCGATCATCGAGCGGTTCGTACCGACGCAGGATTGCGTGCAGATCATTGCGCCGAATCTCAAGAACGAGCGTGAGATGACGCAGACGGTTCTCGAGGCCAACATCACCGGCGATCTAGCACAGATGTCTGCCGGCGCTCTGCAGTACGCGCTCGGTTTTGCCTATCGCGAGGACAGCTTCGATTTCGTTCCGGACAATTTGAGCGACAACGCCAATTTCCTGGATCCGATCGCCGGCACATACCCGAACGAGCACAGCTTCGGCGAGTTCGACGTGTCCGAGATATATGGCGAGCTCATAGTTCCGATCGTTTCGGACGGCCCCGCCATAGCCAACCACTTCAACCTCGAGCTCGGCGGCCGCTTCTCGGATTGGAGCATGGACAACATGCCCACTCTCGAGACCTACAAGGCGCTGATCGATTGGGGAATCGGGAACGACGGTCGTTACCGCATGCGCGGCGGATTCAATCGGGCATTCCGCGCGCCGAACCTCGGCGAGCTGTATATCGCGCGTACGCAGATATTCGGCGGTATCGGCACGCGCGACCATTGTTCGCGGAATCTCCAAGCGGATCTCGGTTATGGTGCCTCGTCGCCCAATGCGGCACAGGCGGCGCATTCGTACAACATCTGCCGGCAGCTGATGGGCACGACGGGTGCGTTCGAATACTACGACAATCGCCCGGTCAACCTGCAGCCGACGGTCGGCAATACCGGTGTCTCGAACAGCTTCGGCAACCCCAACCTGAGGGAAGAACAGGCTGACACGTTCACTCTCGGCATGGTCATGGACTTGCACGACAACATCACGCTCACAGTCGATTGGTACGAGATCGAGATCAAGGACATGATCGCGCTCGAAAATGCCGATGCGATCTATCAACGCTGTCTGAGTCTCGACTTCAACCCGGCCGGCGATCCAAATATCGAACCCTGCGTGCTCGTCAATCGAGATCCGGCGAACGGCGCGCCTGCGAACGTCGATCGCACGTTCACCAACCAGGGGCGCGCGCTGATGTCCGGCGTCGACGTGCAGCTCGACTGGAGGCGGGAACTGTTGGGCGGGATGTTCGGACTGAACACCGTCGCGAACTGGGGTCTCGAGTCCGTCACGCAGGAGCGCCCGGATCTTGCACCGGTCGAGAACGCCGGCTACAACAGCTGCTCTCTGCAGATTCAATGTCAGCGGTACGAGTACCGGTTGTTCACGACCTTCAATTACTTCAAAGGCTCGTGGAACGCCTCGTTGAGGCACCAGTACTGGCCGGAGCTCCAGGACGGCGCCTGCCGCATCAACCCGGCGGCGGACGCTTGTCGCTACAGCACGTATCCGGACCAGCAACTGCTTTCGGCGACGTTCGGCTACACGTTCAACGAGAAGTACCGACTCAACGTCGGCATCGAGAACCTGTTGGATCAGGATCCGCCGTGCGTTGGCGCCGAGCCGAACCGTGCACCATATCCGTACACCTGCGAGCATGCGTCGCAAGTTCCCGACGATCTGTACAACGCGACGTTCGACCAGCTGGGGCGGCGTTATTTCCTCAGCATGACGATGGATTTCTGATCCGTTACCCCGGCGCGGGGAATCGGACGTGGAGCAGGATCATCAGAGCGAGAATCGTGGAGTGCCACGAGGATTCGCCGGGATTGCCTGCGCCTTCGACCGGTCTCCCCCAGCCCCCGTCGTCGTTGCGAATTGCGATGACGCGCCTGACGAAGCCGAGGTCGACTCGGTGCACTTGATGCGCAAGACAGAGGAACGCACCGGCTTCGAGTTTGATGTCGTTCACCGACGTCGGATCCTCGTCGATGATCGTTGCGACGGCGTGGCACATGTCTTCGAAGAGCCCGGCCGGCGCGGCCAGTCGGCAGCCGTTCTCCTGGATCCAGACCCACGCGAGTAGAGCGTGGGTCGCGGCATAACGTCCTTGACTGGCGGCTCGTGCCAGGACGTCGGCGAACGACTCGGGCAGCCCCAGGCGGTCGCAATAGAGTGCCGAAATGAGGAGGCGGTCCGTCGGGATCGTCACATGCTGCCAGTCCTCCGGTCGGATGGGATTATTGGCATCGAACATGCGACGAAACGCGCGCAGCACGGGCGCGCGATCGGGATGCTTGGGTAGCTCCTCGTCGTAGACCGAGAGCGCGTTGGCGAACTCCTTGACGCCGAAGCGTCGGTGAATGAGCCCCATGAACAGAAGCGCGTGCGGTTCGCGCGCCGATTTCAGGAAGGCGATCGCCTTCGCGACGACGGCACCAACCTCGGCCTCGGTCAGCATGTCGAGTGGACGAGCTCGGGCCGCTCCCCGAACCGAGGGCTTACTGCGGCACGTGCGGCTTGTACCTGGCCGCGTTTTTCGGGTCGCAGCCGTCGACGTCCTGCGAGAACTCGAGGTCGGGGCGGTGGTCCCACTGCATCGACAACGTCGCCGGTCCCGTCAGGTACTTCGGATCTTCGACCGTGACCTCGTAACGCAGGCGCGTCTTCTCGGGAGTGAGCGTCAGCCGCTCGACCACATGCTTGCCCGCGCTCGACGGCACGTTGATGCCGAGGCCGGACGGATTGGGCTCGAAGCCGACCGTGTCGATCACGAGCGTCTCGCCGTCCCACCGCCCGATGGCGTGCCCGTGGCGCGAAGGTTGAACGTTCGCCGGATGCGCTGCGGTCATGTGGATGATGCGGTCGAAGTGATCGCCCGTGTTGTCGAATCGCATCACGATCTCGTCTTTGCCGAGCTCGATGGTGCGCAGCTCGTCGAGCACCGCGACGAACGGAATGGGCTCGACGTAGCAGAGCCCGTCTGCGATCAGCTTCGTCTGTTCCGCACGGCCTTCCGGGGTGACCGGCCAGCGCGCCATGGCACCGAACCCCGCGCCGATTCCTGCCCGGTTGGGCGCCCAATGACCCGCAAGACTCTCGGCCGGCTTCAGCACACGCGTCCGGGTGTTGGCCGAATAGAACGGGTGAATCTCACCGTCCTGGGTCGTGACGTCCATGATCCGGACCTGCTTGCCCCAGCCCCCGCGATTGGGATTGGCTCGCATGACGACCGGCGTGCCGGGCTTCAGTGCGTCGCGCTCGAGGCCGTCGACCAGAGCCTGCGTGATCCCGAGGCCTTCGCCTTCGACCAGCGCCGGCTTACCGTCGGGGCCCTTGGTCTCGACGACGAGGTACATGTGCGGATTCACCCAGTCGAACCGCGCCACCGTGCCCTCGACCAAGATTTCCTTGGTCGTGTCGAACATGGCCTGGCTGTGGTGGGCGAAAGCCGGTGCCGCGAAAGGCGCGACCGCGGCGAACGCGTAGAGGGCGGTGGGCAGACGTCGCATGACGGAACCTCGGATAAAAACCTACCGGAATGATAAAGAGATCAAAGGTTGGTTCATACGGGAGGCATGGGTAACAGCTACGCCCCCCTGGGGGCGCCCAGCGATCGGTACTTTCCAAAAACGTTCCCAAATCCCTCTACGGAGTCGGTTTCGCCGGTCCCGGTACGGCGCCCGCGCTCGCATTTTACCGGGCGATGCGACACCGATGCTGGGCACGGTACTTGCACTCTGCAAGTACAAGGGATTCAGGGAGAGTCTTTCATGTTGCACCGGGGATTTGCAGTTCTTGGCCTTCTCGCTATTACGCCCGCTCACGCGACACTCATCGAATACTCGTTCACTTCAACCATTGCCGGCTATGGCGGCACGGTGGGCAACGACTTCGGTGTAGAGGTTGGCGACTCGATCAAGGGCGGATTCATCTTCGACGACGCGGCCCCCATGACTGCTCACGTGGAGGGTGAGATCGTCGGCAATTACGGCTGGGCCACCGGCGTCGCAACGGCGTCAACCTACGACATGAGCGGACTACAGCTGTGGGCGAACGTCGGCGATCACATGATCACCGCGACCGGCGACGAGCTCTTTATCGGAGATGCGCCGGATCTCGTTTACAACCCCGACACGTGGCATCTCGGGATGCGCGGAGACGGTCGCGCAGTCAACGGCTATGTCGTCGACGGAATTCAGATGTTCTTGCAGGAGTGGTTTTGCGGCCCGCTGCACAGCTCCGAGCTTCAAGTTTCAGACGCAGCCGGGTGGGGCTATGGTGGGTATGGATCCTTCAATCGTTGGTTCGACATCGCGTTTGCGGATGGATCCTTCATCAACGGCCAGATGAGCTCGATCACGCCGGCGTCCGTGCCCGAGCCGGCAACGCTGTCGCTGCTCGCTGCCGGAGCGTTGGGAGCGTTTGCGGCGCGCAGGCGAAAGCAAGCGGCCGACGCCAAATAAGCCGGTAAGACGCCCGTCATAGGCTCGAATGGCTCTCGCGCTCAGGCGCGAGAGCCGCGTTCGTAAACATAACTTTGCGCGGGACCGTCTTGCCTGCGTTGCAAAGTTTGGGATCGATGCACCGGCCGTTCTGCTTCCTGACGATCGGACTAGACGCCCGCTCGCTTTGCTCGGCTTCTCGGGCTGCAAGTGTCACCGTGGCGGCGGCGAAATCCCTTTCGGGCGTGCTTTTTGCATCGTTAGAGAAGGGGATTTCTACGAAGTTGAAGTGCGCATGGACGCGCCAGTAGGGAGGATCGTCCAAATGTTCACTATGCGTTTCAGGGACCTGTTCGGGTCCGATGGGGTGTCGTGCGTGAAGCTTCCGGCGGCCGTTGCGTTCCCGACCGACGATCGGCTGCTGCAGAGAATCGGAGAGCTGCGGCGTGCGTTGCCGGCGAATAACGTGAAGCCGCTGTGGAAAAGCCCGTCGCAGGCGCAGCCGCCATCCCCGCTGCCCGAGCGCGATGTCCAGCAGCAATTGATGATCAAGATGCCGCCGGGCGGGCTCGACGCGTTCAAGGCACGAGTGGAACCGCGGCCGCAATCGGTTCAGATTTCCGTTGCGCTCGAAACAGAATCGCGAACGCAGGACTTGGACCCGCCGACGAGTATCGTGCCGATGGCTCGCTCCCTCGCGCGAGTACGCGACGGGCGCAGCGCTTCGGCGGCGTGATCCGGAACGCGTCGCCGCGGCGATCGCCGCGATCGCTGCGTAATGGTCGTTGCTGAACCGACGATCGCGCGCGGCCGGCGAAGATTTCGACGACGTCCGACGCCTCGTCGAAGACGTTCGCGCTGCGCGGCATAACCGCGGCCGCCCAGCCGCGCGGCGCGGCTACGGTCTGCAGCGACCCGGTTTCGATCCGTGCGTGAACTTGACGACGTCGGCCCAGAGGCGACCGAAACCGTGGCGCCCGTTGCCGGCCTTCACGTGACCTTTCGAAAAATCGTCGGCCGTCGTCTTCCACGTCAGCCCATGGCCGAGCTCGCGTCGCGCGTCCGCGCCGTAGTCCGCCCGCGCGAGCGCGGAATCGACACTTCCCTGGTACGTGAGATTGAGCTTTAGCTCTTTGCCGGCAGCCGCGAGGGGCAACAGGCAAAGCAGCACTGCAGCGACCTTCGTCATGGTTCCTCCCTGCGTCGCAAGCGACGCCATGAAAGAAGAGCAAGAACCGTGCCTCCGGACGTATTCCAGCGGCCGCCCTTCAAATCGCTGGCGCAGAGCTCGCTAGCGGAACAATGCGAGATCGACGGCTTCGCCCATCGCCTTGTAACCCGCGTCGCCGGGATGCAGGTGATCACCCGAATCGGCGAACGCCGCGAACTTCGTCGGCGCCGCCGGATCGCGCGTGACGGCATCGAAGTCGATGACGCCGTCGTACTCGCCGCTCTTGCGAATCCAATCGTTCAATGCTTGCCGCTTCGCCTCGCCTTGGGGCGAGTAATACCCGGCGCCTTCGTACGGCGTCAGCGTCGCACCGTAGATCTTGAGTCCACGCGCATGAGCCCGCGCGATGAGCTGGCGATGCCCGGCGATCAGATCGTCGGCGCTCGGGCTCGGATTCGCGCGCGCGATGCCGATGTCGTTGATGCCTTCCATGACGATGACGTGCGTGACGCCGGTCTGCATGAGCACGTCCTTGTCGAAGCGGGCGAGCGCGCTCACGCCAGCGCCGTCGCCGAGCACTTGATTGCCGCTGATGCCGGCGTTCAACACGGCGACCTTCGGGCCACGGCGCTGCTCGGCGAGCCGGCGCGCGAGCGTGTCCGGCCAGCGCGCGTTCATGTTCGCTGTCGAGCGAGCGCCGTCGGTGATCGAATCGCCGAACGCGACGACGACGCGCGTGTCGGGCGCTGCCGCGACCTCGACGCGTGCGAGCGAGATCCATGATCCGGTATCCCGGTACACGGGCAAGTCTTCGACGCCGGCCCGATTGCCGGGCGACGAGACATAGCTCGTCTGCGACGCGCCGTTGTGCGTCGTGACCGGCGAAGGTCCGACGCCCAGGTCGCCGGGCACATAGAGGTCGATCGCGAGATCGGACGTCGGTGCCACGGTCAGGGCGACGGGATCGCTGACGAGCACCGCTCCCGCAAGAATCGTCGCGGTCGGTTTGCCGGCGAAGGTCAGCGGCCGAACGCTGCCGGACTGAACCTTTGCGCCTTCGGCTCGCAGCGCGATCGCCGCCGCGCCAATCTCGAGTGGAGCCGTGCCGAAGGCGTTGCTGAGCACGACGCGGACGCGTGCGCCACCGATGCTCGTATGGACGATCTGCCGCAGCGTTTGGTTGCTGACGGTCAGCGGCGGAGGCTGGGGCGGGCGGGCCGCGGGCGGCGCTCCGGCCGGCGCAGCCGGGGCTGCCGGAGTCGAGGCGGCGGCCGCGGGCGGTGCCGCAGGCGCCGCGGGTGCCGCAGGCGTCGCCGGTGCAGGCGGCGGCGCGGGCGGCCGCACGACAAGCGCGGTGGCCCAAGTGGCGGCCCACCGCTCATCGGCGTTCGATTGGCCGAGCGCCGGCAGCGCGACGGCCAACGTGACGACGCAGCCGAGCAGCGCTCGACGGAAATCTCGCCCGACGCGAACAGCAATCGACATGTCATTTCCCCCGCAGATGACAGAGCGCCAGCGATTGAAGCGCCGGCCATGCGCTCGTGTCAATTCTCGCGAGGGTTGCGTCGGGCGAGGGTGGCCGCCCGCGGTTTTGCGATCAGCTGTCCAGGATCGTCTGGAACCCACCGTAGATCATTCGCTTGCCGTCGAACGGCATGGCGGCGTCCTTGACGCGCGGGTCGTCCATGACCTTCTTCATTGCAACATCACGTACCGCGCGCGAGGGCCAGGCCACCCACGAGAAGACGACCGTTTCGCCGGGCTCGAGCTTCACGGCTTGCGGAAACGACGTCGTCTTGCCGGTCGGGACGTCGTCCCCCCACGCTTCGACGTAGCGCGTCGCGCCGTTTTCTTTGAACACCTCGGCGTACGCCTCGGCGTGCTGGCGATACTTCTCGCGATTGGCGGTCGGAACCGCGACGACAAATCCATCGATGTATTCCATGTCTGTGACTCCTCCGTGTTTGTCGACTCGAAGCCGCGGAGACGCGGCAGCGCTCCGCGTACGGGGTGGGAGTCCACGAGAACCGTTGAGGTTCCCGAGAACGCGAAACTAGTTCGCGCGGCGCGCCGCGGCGACGAACTCGCAGAAGCCCGCGAGATACTTCTTCAGCTGCTCGCGGATGCGCTCGTCGACAAGCTTCCCTTCGCCGTCAAACACGCCGTCGGCGCGCGAAACTTGCAGGCGTCCGCCGAAATACGCGGCGGTGCCGAGTGTCTTCAGCACGGGCAGCCATGCAGTTTGTGAGAGCAGCGTTCCGAATCCTCCGGGCGACGCGCCGATGACGCCGACGGGGCGCTTCGCGAACACACGCGGAATGTCTGCAGGCGGCCGCGTCAGCCAGTCGATCGCATTCTTGAACACGCCGGGGATCGAGTTGTTGTACTCCGGAGTCACGAGCAGCAAACCGTCGGCCGCGACGACGCGCTCCTTGAGCTTGACGACCGTGTCCGGCAAGCCCTGCTTCTCCTCGACATCGCCATCGTAGAGCGGTATGCCTCTGATGGTGCCGATCTCGAGCTCGACGTCCTGCGGCATCGCCGCGGCGGCGGCGCGCAGCAGCGAGCTGTTCAGCGAGCCCGTCCGTAGACTTCCGGAGAGGCCGAGAATCGTCGTCATGACCGCACCTCGCGAGTCGCTCGTCTTCGAGTCTCGAGTCTACGCCGACGGCGAGCGCGCGTGGGCTACGAGCAATCGCCGAGCTCTTCACGAATCGGCCGCCAACCCCCCGATGCCGCGACGAGCGCGTCTGCAGCGGCCGGGCCGTGCGAGCCGGGCTCGTAGAGCTCCGGCGCCTCGCGCGTATTCAGCAATGGATCGACGATACGCCAAGCTTCGAGCACGCCGTCCTCGCGCGCGAACAGCGTGCGATCGCCGACGAGCGCGGCGCCGATGAGCCGCTCGTACGCCCCGACCTCCTCATGGCCCGTGTCGCAGACGAGGAGCTCGACTTCGCGGCCGCTCATCTCCGGTCCGGGGCGTTTCGCGTTCGCGCCGAGGGCGATTGCGACGCGCGTGGGGCCGAGCCGGAAGCGCAGGTAGTTCGGTGCGTCATGGCCCGGGAACACGTCGTGCGGCGGACGCTTCAACGTCGCGACGACTTCGGTCACGGTCGAGTCGAGGAGCTTGCCGGAGCGCAGATAGAAGGGCACGCCGGCCCAGCGCCAGGAGTCGATGTCTAGGCGCAGCGCGGCGTACGTCTCGACGCTCGAGTCCGCCGCGACGCCGGGCTCGTCGCGGTAACCGCGATACTGGCCGCGCACGAGATCGTCCGCCGAGGCCGTACGGATCGCCTTGAACACCTTGACCTTCTCGTCGCGCAGCGAGTCCGCGTCGGGCACCACGGGCGGCTCCATCGCTAGATGCGCGACGACTTGCAGCATGTGATTTTGGACGACGTCGCGGATCGCGCCGACTTCCTCGTAGAACTTGCCGCGGCTGCCGACGCCGAAGCTCTCGGCCATCGTGACCTGCACGTTGTCCACGTAATTGCGGTTCCAGATCGGCTCGAGGAACGAGTTCGCGAAGCGGAAGAACAGCAGGTTCTGCACCGACTCCTTGCCGAGGTAGTGATCGATGCGATAAACCGACGGCTCGGCGAAGCTGCGGTGCAGCGCTTCGTTGAGCTCGAGTGCCGAAGCTAGATCGCGCCCGAACGGCTTCTCGACGACGACGCTCGCGCCATCGGCGGAGCCCGACTCGCGCAGCTGGTCGGCCACGGTCGCGAACAAGCTCGGCGGCAACGCCAAATAGTGCAGGGGATGCTTCGCGTTGCCGAGCGCTTCGCGCAACGCCGCGAAAGTCTTCGGCTCGCGGTAGTCGCCGTCGACGTAGCGCACGAGCTTCGTGAGGCGCGAGCACGAAGCGTCGTCGACGCCTTCGTCGCTCTCTCCGAGGCTGTCGCGGATTCGTTCGCGCAAGCCTTCGACTCCCGAGCCGCCGCGTGCGACGCCGATGACGGGCACGTCGAGCTTGCCGTGCTTCACCAGGCCCTGAAGCGCGGGAAAGATTTTCTTGTGCGCGAGGTCGCCGGTGACGCCGAA
>Ga0207708_10001343_pt1 | contig 18506 bp, 17 predicted proteins | sample KBSK5101metaG_FD_184340 | JGI IMG/M metagenome (GOLD analysis project Ga0207708, IMG submission 184340) | Corn, switchgrass and miscanthus rhizosphere microbial communities from Kellogg Biological Station, Michigan, USA - KBS K5-10-1 metaG... | ecosystem: Host-associated > Plants > Roots >...
AGTCGTGAAGCGCTTGTTGCACATTGCGCAGCGCCGCCGGCGGCGAATGCTGTCGCCGTCGTCGTTCACTCGCGAATCGATAACCTGGGTGTCGGGCGCTTTGCAGAAAGGGCAATGCATATAGATTCAGGATCGAGGAATGAGAACTGAGGATTGAGAAGCGCAACCGTTGCACTCGCGCGCGCCCCCCGGTTTTACCTCTATCCTTAATTCCCGATCCTCAGTCCTAGTTTCCATAGACGGGAAATTTCGCGCACAACGCCCTGGCCCCGGCTCCTGCGCGCTCGATCACCTTCTCATCCTGCGGCGCATCGAGCACGTCCGCTATCAGGTTGGCGAGCTCGTGCGTTTCCGCGAGGCCGAATCCGCGAGTGGTGATCGCCGGTGAACCGAGCCGGATACCGCTCGTGACTGCCGGCTTTTGCGGATCGTTGGGAATGGAATTCTTGTTGATCGTGATGTGCGCGCGGCCCAACGCATCTTCCGCGTCTTTGCCCGTCACGTGTTTCGCGGTGAGATCGACGAGGAACAGATGGCAATCCGTGCGGCCTGAGACGATGCGGCAGCCACGCTGCTGCAACTGGGCCGCCATCGCCTGCGCATTCGCGATCACCTGCTTCTGGTAATCCTTGAAGCCGGGACTCAGCGCTTCCTTGAACGCGACCGCCTTGGCAGCTATGACGTGCATCAGCGGGCCGCCCTGGCTCCCGGGAAAGATCGCGGCGTTGAGCTGCTTTGCGTATTCGCCGCCGGCGAGTATCAGGCCGCCGCGCGGTCCGCGCAAAGTCTTGTGCGTGGTCGTCGTGACAAAGTCCGCGATGCCGACCGGGCTCGGATAAACGCCCGCCGCGATCAGGCCCGCGTAATGCGCGACGTCCGCCATCAGCAGCGCGCCGACGCCGTCCGCGATTTCGCGGAAGCGCTGCCAGTCGATCGCGAGCGAATAAGCGGAGGCACCTGCGACGATCATCTTCGGCTGGTGCATGCGCGCGAGCTCGTCGACCTGCGCGTAGTCGATCACTTCCGTTTTCGGATCGAGACCGTACGTCAACGCATGGTAAAGCTTGCCGCTGATGTTGACCGTGGCGCCGTGCGTCAGATGGCCGCCGTGCGCAAGCGACATGCCCAGGATGGTGTCGCCCGCATGCAGTACCGAGGAATAGACGGCGAAATTCGCCTGCGACCCCGAGTGCGGCTGCACGTTTGCATATTCCGCGCCAAAGAGTTCGCGCGCGCGGTCGATCGCGAGCTGTTCGGCGACGTCCACGTATTGGCAACCGCCGTAATATCGCTTCCCGGGATAGCCTTCGGCGTACTTATTGGTAAGGACCGAACCCTGCGCCTCCAGCACGCGCGGGCTGGCGTAATTCTCGGACGCGATCAGTTCGATGTGGTCTTCCTGCCGCTGGGTCTCCCGCTCGAGCGCCCAAGTCAGCTCCGGATCGAACCCGGCGATAGTGTCGCGCGTTGAATACATGTTGGTCTTTTCGATTCTAAATTGTTGATTTTACCATGGTTAATCGAATTCGCCGGACCCGGCAGAAGCGCGCGCAAGCGCGCCCTATTACCGCCAACTCAACATTCTCGCGCCCGTCCCGCGCGGCCGGTAGAAATTTTGCCCGCTGCGCAAGTTGTCCGTATCATTAGCCACAGCGCGGGGGAGCGACCGCGTAACAAGGAATAAAAGGGGCCACGTCGCATGCGAAACCTGCTCGCGCTGTCGCGGGTCATCGACGCGTTCAACGAAAAATTTGCCGTCATCGCCAACTGGCTGGTGTTGCTGTCCTGCCTGATCAGCGCCGGCAACGCGTTCTCCCGCTATGCGTTCAGCCTGAGCTCCAACGCGTGGCTCGAGATCCAGTGGTACATGTTCGGCGCCATGATTTTGCTCGGCGCCTCTTATACCCTCAAGAAAAACGAACACGTGCGCGTTGACATCGTCTACGGCCACCTGTCCACGCGCACCCAGATCTGGATCGACATTCTCGGCGGGATATTGTTTCTGCTGCCGGCGACCATCATCATCGCGTGGCTCGCGTGGCCGATGTTCCACAACTCCTATGTGCAGCATGAAATGTCCGGCAACGCCGGCGGGCTCTTGCGCTGGCCGATCAAAATCATGATCCCGATCGGCTTCTGGTTGCTCTCGCTGCAGGGCGTTTCCGAAATCATCAAGCGCATTGCCATGCTCACGGGGCATTTGCCGGCCGACGTGCACTACGAAAGGCCGCTGCAATGACCCGCGAGCTGATGGCGCCCCTGATGTTCGGGGGGCTGGTCGTCTTCATGCTGATCGGTTATCCGGTCGCATTTTCGCTCGCTGCGGTCGGTCTCTTCTTCGGCTTCTGGGGCATCGAGCTCGGATTTTTCCAGATCGAGCTTCTGCAGGCGCTGCCGGAGCGCGTGTTCGGCATCATCTCGAACGACCTGCTGCTCGCGATCCCTTTCTTCACGTTCATGGGCGCGATCCTCGAACGCTGCGGACTCGCGGAAGACATGCTGGACAGCATGGGGCAGCTGTTCGGCCCCGTGCGCGGCGGCCTCGCTTATGCGGTGATCATCGTCGGCGCAATTCTCGGCGCAATCACTGGCACCGTCGCGGCCTCCGTGATCGCGATGGGCATGATTTCGCTGCCCATCATGATGCGCTACGGCTACGACATGCGGCTGTCGACCGGCGTAATCGCCGCGTCCGGCACTATCACGCAACTTATTCCGCCCTCACTCGTGCTGGTGGTGCTCGCCGACCAGCTCGGCCGCTCGGTCGGCGACATGTATGCGGGCGCGATCGGCCCCAGTATCGTGCAGATCCTGCTGTTCTGCGCGTACATCGCGGTGCTGAGCATCATGAAGCCGCTGGCCATGCCGGCGGTGCCGCTCGAGGCGCGCACGCTCAAAGGCTGGCCGCTGATCCGCAAATGCCTGTGGGGCATGATCCCGTCGATCGTGCTGATATTCCTGGTGCTGGGCACCATCCTGATGGGCCTGGCGACGCCGACTGAAGGCGGTGCGATGGGCGCGGTCGGCGCGATCGTGCTGGCGGTGCTGCATCACAAGGAATTCTCGCGCCGCGGCAAGATCGCCGCGTGGGTCGCGCTCGCGGCAATCACGCTGCTGGCGATACCCGCGATATGCGTATGGCAGGACGCGTGGATGCCGGCGCCGCTCGTCGCCGCGGGCGGCGCGTTCCTGCGCGTCGCGCAGACGCCGCTGTTCATCGTGTTCTATGCCGCGCTCACGGTGCTGCTGCTCGAAGCGACGTTCATTGTCGAGTTGCGCGGCCTGATCCGCGAAGCCTGCGGCTCGACGATGCGCATCAGCGCGATGGTGATCTTTATCCTGGTCGGGTCGACCGTGTTCGGTCTCGTGTTCCGCGGCGTCGACGGCGACCTGTGGATCGAGCACCTGCTGACGTCGCTGCCGGGCGGCGTCACCGGGTTCCTGATCTTCGTCAACGTTTTCGTCTTCTTTCTTGCATTCTTCCTGGATTACTTCGAGATTGCGTTCATCATCATTCCGCTGCTGGCGCCGGTGGCGACCAAGCTCGGCATCGACCTCATCTGGTTCGGCGTGCTGCTCGGCGCCAACATGCAGACGTCGTTCATGCATCCGCCGTTCGGCTTTGCGCTCTTTTACCTGCGCGGCGTGGCGCCCAAGGAGGTCAAGAGCTCCGATATTTACTGGGGCGCGATTCCGTGGGTCGTACTGCAGCTGATACTCGTGGGCATCCTGATCTTTTTCCCCGGCCTGGTCACGAGCTTCGTCAACACCGGCCCCACCGGCACGCCGAGCACCATCGAGCTGCAGATGGATGAGCAGCGCAATACGGCGCCCGATGCCGAAGGCAAAACGGAGGATGATCGCGCCGCCGCCGATCTCGAAAAGGCGATCCGCGAAGGCAAATAACCTTCGACATAAAAAAAGCCCCGCCGCGGCGGGGCTATTTTATTTCCGCGCTCGGTTATTTCTTGGCGGGAGGTGCCGCCGCCGGCTTGGCCCGCGGGCTGTACGCGAAGTTATCGAAACCGTATTCGGCCACCCTGAACCATTGGTACTGCTCGTCGCGGAATTTCCTCCACGCGGGATAAATCCGTTTCCAGTGCGGGCTTTTCTCCGATAACTCGTCATACAGCTGGAACGCGGCTTGTTCGCACGCCTCCATAACCGGCCGCGGGAACAGGCGCAGTTGCGTGCCGCCGCCGACCAGCCGTTTCAACGCTTCGGGATTTTTCGCATCGTAGCGCGCGACCATGTGCACGTTCGCTTCGGCACACGACGCTTCGAGCGCCGCCTGATAGTGCTTGGGCAAATCGGCCCATTTCTTGTCGTTGATGAGCAATGAGAGTTCGGGACCACCCTCCCACCAGCCGGGATAGTAATAAAACTTGGCGACCTTGTTGAAGCCGAGTTTTTCGTCATCGTAAGGGCCGACCCATTCCGCCGCGTCGATGGTGCCGCGCTCGAGTGCGGGATAGATGTCGCCGCCGGCAAGCTGCTGGGCAACCACGCCGAGTTTGGCGAGCACCTGGCCCGCCAGCCCGCCGATGCGCATTTTCATGCCTTTGAGGTCGGCGACCGTCTTGATCTCCTTGCGATACCAGCCGCCCATTTGGGCGCCGGTATTGCCGCAGGGAATGTGGATGACGTTGTAATCCTTGAACAGCAGCGCGAGAGCTTCCATGCCGCCGCCGTAGTATTTCCACGCATTCTGCTGGCGCGCATTGAGGCCGAACGGTACCGCGGTGCCAAACGCAAACGCCGGATCTTTGCCGACGTAATAGTACGGCGCCGTATGACCGCATTCGACGGTGCCGTTCTGCACGGCGTCGAGCACCTGCAACCCAGGCACGATTTCGCCGGCCGCAAACACGCGGATCTGGAACTTGTTCTCGGTGATTTCCGCGACGCGCTTCGAGACGATGTCCGCGGCGCCGAATATCGTATCCAGACTCTTCGGAAAGCTCGAGGCGAGCCGCCACTGGATTGCGGGCTGCGATTGCGCGATGGCCGGGGCGGCCACCGTCCCCGCAGCCAGACCCGCTGCCGCTTTCTTCAGAAATGAACGACGTTTCATTTTTCAACTCCTCCGTTATATTTTTAAGTGCATCCGCGGGTCGAATTGCCCGCATTACCGAGCGGCCGGGTGTATTGAACAGCAGCCGCCGCGCGCGGTCAATCCCCGGCGACGGTCATGCGCTCTATCAATATCGATCCGCACTGCTTCGAGCCGCGCTTTACGATGTCCGTCCCCGCGGCGACGACGCCGAGAAACATGTCCTTCAGGTTGCCGGCGACGGTAATCTCCTGCACCGGATACGCAATTTCGCCGTTTTCGACCCAGAAACCGGCCGCGCCGCGCGAATAGTCGCCGGTCACCATATTGATGCCCGAACCGAGCATCTCGGTCACCAGCAGCCCGCGATCCATCTGTTTCAGGAGCTGCACCATATCCTGGCCTGTGTCTTTCAAGATGAGGTTGTGCGTGCCGCCGGCATTGCCGGTGGTTGGCATGCCGAGCTTGCGTCCCGAATAGCTGCCGAGAAAATACCCGCGCACTACGCCCGCTTCGACCACCGTGCGCCGGCGCGTGGCGACCCCTTCTTCATCGAACGGGCTGCTGGCTTCGCCTTTGACAATCAGCGGATCCTCGGTGATCTCGACCAGCGGCGAGAAGACTTGCCGGCCGAGGCTGTCGACGAGAAACGACGATTTGCGATAGAGGCTGCCGCCGCTGACGGCGGAAACGAAATGGCCGAGCAACGACGCCGCGACCGGCGCTTCGAACAGCACCGGCACCTGCGCGGTGGCAATTTTCTTCGCGCCCAGGCGCGCGAGCGCCCGCGTGCCGGCCGTCCTGCCGACGTGTTCGGGCGCGTCGAGCATGGCCGGCTCGCGCGCCGACGTATACCAGTCGTCGCGCTGCATCGCGTCGCCTTTGCCCGCGATGACCGCGCAGCTTATCCAGTGGCGCGAGCTCGGGTAGCCGGCGAGAAAGCCGAGCGAATTGCCGTACGCGAAATGCGACTGCTGCAGCGACACCGTCGCGCCTTCCGAATTGGCAATGCGCTTGTCGACGGCGAACGCCGCGTCCTCGCATGCGCACGCGAGCTCGATCGCGCGCTCGACCGGCAGCTCCCACGGATGGTAGAGGTCGAGATCCGGTATCTCGCGCGCGAGCAGCTGCTCATCCGCCAGGCCCGCGAATTCGTCGCTCGCGGTGAATTTCGCGATAGACAACGCGGCATCCGCCGTGGCGCGCACGGCTTTGAGCGAAAAATCCGACGTGCTCGCATGACCGCGGCGCTGCCCGATGTAAACCGAAATGCCCATGCTTTTGTCGCGATTGTATTCGATGGTCTCGACTTCACCCTGGCGCACCGTGACGGTCTGGCCCAGGCCCTCGGACACCTCGGCTTCGCATGCGGTGGCGCCGCGCTCGCGCGCGTACTTGAGCACATCGGCGACAATTGCTTTGAGGCTCGCCGCGTCGTTGGCAAACTGGGTGGACGACGCGCGCGGTTGAACGGCGGTGGACATCGGCGGAGCTTTCCCAAAAGCCGTTATCATACCAGCATGAATAGCGTGATCGACGATCGTGAAGAGCCTGAACGCCCGAGCAAATCGCAGCGCAAACGCGACATGGCGGCGCTGCAGGAGCTCGGCACGGAACTGGTCATGCTCAATGCCGATCAGCTCGCGCAAATCGAGCTGCCGGAGCGCTTGCACGAAGCGATCGCCGACGCGCAGCGCATCCGCGACTTCGAAGGGCGCCGCCGCCAGATGCAGTTCATCGGCAAGCTCATGCGCGAAACCGACCCGGCGCCGATCCGCGCGAAGCTCGACGAGTGGAGCGGCGTCGCGCGGGCGGGCACCGCGCAGCAGCGCCTGGTCGAGCGCTGGCGCGAGCGCCTGCTGGCCGACGATACCGCGCTGACCCTGTTTGCCGCCGAATATACGGGCTGCGACCTGCAGCATCTGCGGTCGCTGATCGCGAGCATCAAGCGCGATCGCGCGCTCAACCGCACGCCCAAGAATTTCCGCGAGCTGTTCCGCGCGCTGCGCGACATTGTCGCGGGAAAGGCGATAGGCGATAAGAAATAGGCGACCGATAGCGAGCGAGAGGGAAGATGCACGCCTGACGCCTTTCGTATGTCAAAAATTTGTATCCTTTCGCGCCTCATCTCCCGCGCCTGCCGCCTCTCCCCTATCGCCTATCCCTTCACCCTTCACGCCTGACGATATAATCACGCCATGACTGACGAACTATTGATCGGCCTCGTTTCGATCAGCGACCGCGCGTCGAGCGGCGTTTACGAAGACAAGGGCCTGCCCGCCCTCCAGGAATGGTTCGGAGCAGCCCTGGCTACCCCGTGGAAAATGGTGACGCGGCTGATTCCCGACGAGCAAGCGGTGATCGAGCAGACGCTGCGCGAGCTCGTCGACGTGGACCGCTGCCATCTCGTGCTGACGACCGGCGGCACCGGCCCGGCGCCGCGCGATGTAACACCGGAAGCGACCCTGGCCGTCGCCGATAAGGTGATGCCCGGGTTCGGCGAGCAGATGCGGCAGGTCAGCCTCAAGTACGTGCCGACCGCAATCCTGTCGCGCCAGGCCGGCGTTATCAGAAAGCAGGCGCTGATTCTGAACCTGCCCGGCCAGCCCAAAGCGATCAAAGAGACACTGGATGGCGTGTTTGCCGCGGTGCCCTATTGCATCGACCTGATCGGCGGCCCGTATATCGAGACCCACGAAAATATCATCAAGGTGTTCCGCCCGAAGTCGGCCATTCGGCCGAAGTAACGCGTCAGGCACGAGGGTAAGGAGTAAACACTCCAGACCCTGCATGCCAAGCCCTCCCCTCTTCCTCCTAACGAAGTTCACATCATGAGCGACCTACTCGAAGCTATCGAAATCGAAACGGCACCGAATCCCGCAGCCGCCGTTATATGGCTGCACGGCCTGGGCGCCGATGGCAACGATTTTGCACCCATCGTGCCTGAGCTGCGGCTTGCCGGCGCGCCCGCGATACGCTTTGTTTTTCCGCATGCGCCGATGATGGCGGTCACGATCAACAATGGCCACGTGATGCGCGCATGGTACGACGTGAGCTTCGGCGATCTCGAGGGCAACACGCGCCGTGCGGATGAGACCGGCGTGCGCGCGTCGCAAGCAAGCGTAGGTAAGTTGATCGAGCGCGAAATTTCGCACGGCATTCCCGCACGCCGCATCGTAATTGCCGGGTTCTCCCAGGGCGGCGCGATTGCGCTGCAAGCCGGCGTGCGTTATCCGCACCGGCTCGCCGGCATCATGGCGTTATCGACTTATCTGCCTATGGCCGACCGCCTGGAGGCCGAAGCTTCCGCAGCCAACCGCGATGTCCCCATTTTCTATGCGCACGGCACGCACGATCCGGTCATTCCGCTTGCGATGGCAACGGCTTCGGTCGCCAAATTGACCGCGGCGGGCTACCGCGTCGAATGGCAGGAATATCCGATGCAGCATTCCGTCTGTGCGGAGGAAGTCGGTGCTGTGAGCGCCTGGCTGTCGCGCGTGTTAAGCGCGTAGCAGCCACCCTGCCTAGATGTTTTGCATCACCTTGAATTGGCCCCAGTCGAAGTCTTCCCCGCCTTCAATCAACCGGCGCGGCATCAGATAGTACCGCTGGCCGCTCACGTTCATCTCAAGTAGCTGCGTCATAGTGTAGCTGCCCGCCTTGAGCAACAACGCGACGTCGCCATTCTTGTCCGGCGCCGTCGACAACAGTACCGCCGAATCGCGGTCGTGCATGACATTGATCGACGACACATCGCCGGCAGGCGACAGGCGCACCGGGATGATCGCTTTCGATAAAAGCTGAATTCCGACCCGGCGCTGCTGAAATTCGTCGCACGTGAGCCGCCGCACCACGCCCACACCCCAGTATTTCGACGTTTCCCTGAGCAAGCCGAGCAGGCTGCCGACCTTGAGCCAGTCGCCTCTCACGGGCGGCACGATCGCGCCAAAGCCCCCGTCGCTGATGTTTTCGACGATCCAGCTCTCGCCCGCGGCCTTGGCCTGGTAATCAAGTGTAAAGTCGATATCCCGCGGCGTGACGCAGCGCAGGATGTCGTCCATGCCGTGCACGACCGTCAGCCGGCTGGCGATTTTGCGGCGCTCCGAACTGCGTGCGGGCGGCTTGTCCGACCAGCACATCGCGAGATGCGCCATCACCGACCGCACGAGTTGAGGCTCGTAGGAGCCGCCGAGATTGACGTCCGGCGGCACCGCCTGTTTTTTCTTGATGTCCTCGATCATCGCGCGCAGCGCAGGCAGTGCCTCGCCCGGGCCGAAATAACGGTTGGTGGGGCCCGACGTTAAACTTTTCATCACCCGCGCCGGCGGCTTGCGCATCGCCAGATCGAAGTAGTAATTGCCCTCAACCGCGGACTTGCCCTGCATTTTGTAAAGCGCGCCGAAATGCGCCACGATGCGCTCTGCAATTTCCTGCTTGAGCGGCGTCAGTTTATCCGTCGACGAGACGCCAAGCATTAGCGCCTTTAGGAATTCCTGTTCTACCGTGCCCTTTCCTTGCGCACCCGGATAGATATCGACCGGCGTAGTCGCCATGCGGCGCGACTCGGCAAACAGGTAGAGGCGCCCGAGTTCGCTCCAGACGCGGTCGTCGATCGGCCCATAGCGCAGCGCGCTCCATTTCAACTGCAAGGTGAGACAGCGCAGCGCGCGGGCGACCGCGACCGGCAAATCTTTTTTCAGCGCGCTCGCGCCGCCGGTGCCTGCCTGAAACTGCTCAACGCACTGGTTGTAGCACGCCCCGAGCGTCTTCCAGAAATCGAATAGCGAATGCCACAGCTTGCTCTCGCGGAACTTTTCCTGCCGATCGGTAGCGAGGTAATCGTGAGCGAGCTTGCGCTGATGCATCCTGGCTGCCTGATCGAGCGCATCGTACAGCTCGAACCGGTAGTCGAGCTTCAGGCCGTCGGTGCGGTTTACCGAATCGAGCCAGAACGTGACCTCGTCGAGCGCTTTGTTGGCGTCATGTGCAGCAAATTCCGCGATCAGGTCGCGCGCCTGCTTCATGTCCGCCATCGGATGATCCGGCTTAGCGCCGCCGAACAATGCCATCACTGCGCCCCTTTTTTTGCAATACGCGTTATTGACAACGGGATTTTCGCACACAAATATAGACGGACGCGCATAACCCCTATAGGTATTTGGTCACAAGTGCGAGCTCAGCCGCGAAGCGGCGCCTCTCCTAATGCTACTGTTCGTCGGTCTCCGGCCGGCTCTTGATATAGCGTTTGAGCAGGCGATTTTCGAAACTGGTTTCCTTGATCACCGCTTTGGCGATGTCGTGAAACGAGATTACGCCGAGCAACCGGCCTTCTTCGGTAACGGGCAGGTACCGAACATGATTTTTCGTCATAACTTCGCGCACCTCATCGAGCGTATCGCCGGGGCTGCCGCACACTGGATCGCCGACCATGATGTCGCGAAGGCGCAGATCGGCGAGATTACCGCCCTTTGCATCGAGCGCTTTCAGCACTTCGCGAAACGTCAGCATCCCGGTCATGCGCCCGCCTTCCATCACCACCAGCGAGCCGATATCGTTTTTGACCATCATGCCGACCGCCTCCGCGAGCCGGCTGTCCGGCGGCGCGCTGAAAATGGCGCCGCCTTTCATGTTCAGGATGTCGCGGATGATCATCTGCGCCTCGCCACCATGTGCGTTAAGGCATCATAGCAAAGCGCAGGATTGAGGATTGACGATTTCGATCGAATCAGAGGGTTTGCTCGATCCTCAATCCTCATTCCTCAATCCTAAAGGCGTTCCGTCTCGCCCTGCGCGGGGCGCCAGACCAGCAGGCGGCGCTCGGCGAACGATACCAGCGCGTCGAGCGCCAGCGCGAACGCGGTCAGGACGAGTATTCCGGCGAACACCGTGTTGATATCGAACGCACCTTCGGCCTGCAGGATCAGGTAGCCGACGCCGCGCGCCGAGCCCAGGTATTCGCCCACGACAGCGCCCACGAAAGCCATGCCCACCGACGTGTGCAGGCTCGAAAACACCCACGACATCGCCGACGGCACGTACACCGTGCGCAACAACTGTCGCGAGCCCGCACCGAGCATGCGCGCATTGTTGAGCACGACCGGGCTCACCTCTTTGACGCCCTGGTAGACATTGAAGAACACGATGAAGAACACCAGCGTGACGCCGAGCGCGACTTTGGACAGGATGCCGAGGCCGAACCACACCGCGAAGATTGGCGCGAGTATCACGCGCGGCATCGCGTTCATGGCTTTGATGTACGGGTCGGCCAGCGCGGAGGCAGTCGGCGACAGTGCGAGCCACAGCCCGACACCCAAACCCAGCAGGGTGCCGATGACAAAAGCGAGCATGGTTTCGACCAGAGTGATCCACAGGTGCACATATATCTTGCCGCCGGCGAACCAGTCCCAGATGCGCGCCAGAACCTGCCCCGGCTGACCGAAAAAAAACTTGGCCTGATTTGCATCCTCGAAAAAAAACGGCGGAATCAAGCCCGGCTCGGTCATCACGTACCAAAATGCGAACACGGCGCTGAGCAATAGCGCATGGAAGAGCGCGAGCCGGCCCGCGGGGAGCGGCTTACGCATGGCGCGACTCGATTGCGCGGACTTTGTGCATGACCCGCTTCATGTGCGCTGGCCCTGCGCATAGCCCTTCAAGACTTCGTCTTTCATCGTGCGCCAGATTTCCGCATGCAGCTGCACAAAACGCGGCGTCATGCGGATCTCCGCCACGTCGCGCGGACGCGGCAGGTCGATTGCGAACTCCCCGATCGGGCGCGTCGCCGGCCCTGCCGACAACACCACCACGCGATCGGACAGCGCGATCGCCTCTTCGAGGTCGTGGGTGATGAACACCACCGATTTTCGGTCGGCCGACCACAACTCGAGCAACTCGTTTTCCATCAGCTGGCGCGTCTGCACGTCGAGCGCCGAAAACGGCTCGTCCATCAGCAGTATTTTCGGGTCGAGGATCAGCATCTGCGCGAGCGCCACGCGCTTTTTCATGCCGCCGGACAGTTGATGCGGATAGCGATTGCCATGCGCGGCGAGCCCCACGCGCGCGAGCCACCCTTCGACCCGCTCGCGGATCGCGGTTTCGGCGACACCGCGATAACGCAGGCCGAGCGCGACGTTGTCGAACGCCGACAACCACGGCAGCAGCGCGTCAGACTGAAACATGTAGCCGGCTTCACCGTTGATGCCCACCAAAGGCTCACCGAGCGCGCGCACTTCGCCCGCCGATGCTTCGAGCAATCCGGCTGCGACATTGAGGAGTGTCGATTTTCCGCATCCGGTCGGCCCGACAACCGACACGAATTCCCCGGCGCCGACGGTCAGCGTCGTGTCGCTCACTGCAGTGTAGGTTTTGCCCCCAGCATCGGCGGCGACGAACGTCACCGTGATGTTGGACAGCGCGAGCGCGGGGGCTGCCACGGCGCTACTTGCGATATTTCTTCAGCGCTTTCTGCGCGAAGCTGTTGTCGAACGTTTTCTCGAGATCGATCTTCGCGGCCTGCACGGTCGGCTCGAAAGAATTCAACACCTTGTAGACGTTCTTCGCGCCCTCCATCGAGAAGAGCCCGTCCGGCGAATACCCTTCCATGTTTTTCAGCAGCGCGACCTTGTACATTGTCGGATCGTCACCGTAATATTCGGCCGGCACGCTCGCGACCACTTCCTCAGGGCGGGCTTTCTGCAGCCACAGGTCGGCGCGCACAATCGCGTTGACCACCGCCTGCGCCGTATTGGGGTTCTTCTTCACCCAGTCCACCGGCGCATAAATGCAGCCCGCATGATAGGCGCCGCCATAAACCTCTTTCATGCCCTTCGCGGTGCGCGTGTCTATCACGGGAATGATATCGCCAGACGCCTCGAGACGCGCGATCACCGGATCGAGATTCGAGATTCCGTCGAGTTCGCCCTTGCGCATCGCCGCGACTGCGCCGGCCGTGGCGCCGACGCCGATTATGGAAACGGCGTCAGGCTTGAGGCCGTCTTTCGCGAGCAAGCTGCTTACCATCATGTTAGTGCTCGAGCCCGGCGCGGTGACGCCGATTTTCCAGCCCTTCATGTCTTTCGGCGATTTGTACTGCGCGACTTTGTTTTTATGCACGCCCAGCACGATCCCGGAATAACGGCCCTCGAGCGCGATGGCGACGATGTTGATGCCTTTCGCCTGCATGTTGATCGTGTGTTCGTAGGCGCCCGACACAATGTCCGCGCTGCTACCGACCATTGCCTGCAGCGCCTTCGCGCCGCCTGGAAAATCGACGATTTCGACGGTGAGACCCTCGTCCTTGAAATAGCCGCGCTTTTCGGCGATCGTCAGCGGCAGATAGTAAAAAAGATTCTTGCCGCCGACCGCGATCGTGATCTTCGGCTTTTCGAGCGCCTGCGCGTACGCACCGCACGGCGCGATTCCAAAGACGAGCAGCAGCGCGGCAAAAAAGTTGATGGCAGTACGCATGGCTTCTCCAGCGGGGTTCGTTATTTTGCGAGCGATGCTCACATGGGGCACATTCAGTGTCAAGCAGCAATCATCGCGTTCATATCACGCTGCGCGCCTTGAAATCGCGCCGGCTCGCAGCATCGTAGCCGAGCGCTGCGAGTATTTCGTCCGTGTGCTCGCCAAGCTTCGGCCCTATCCACTTCGTCGCGCCGGGCGTTGCGGACAGTTTCGGCACGATGCCCGGCAGCTTGACGGGCTTGCCGTCGGGCAACTGGTGCTGCTCGAGCATGCCGCGCGCGATGTAATGCGCGTCTTTCACGATGTCGGCGACATCGAACACCTTGCCCGACGGGACCTGTGCCGCTTCGAGCGCGGCAAGCACGAAATCGAGATCGTGCCGACGCGTCCAGTCGGCGATCGCGCCGTCGAGCTCCGCCGTGCGCGGCACGCGGCCCGCATTGGTCGCGAGCGTTGCATCGTCGGCGAGATCGGCGCGCCCGATCGCGGTCATCATGCGTTTGAATATCGCATCGTTGTTGGCGCCGACGATCACGAACTTGCCGTCGCGCGTCGGATACGTGTTCGACGGCACAATGCCGGGCAGCGCATTACCGGCTCTCTCGCGCATGAAGCCCAGCACATCGAATTCCGGCACCAGGCTTTCCATCATGCTGAAGACCGCTTCGTACAGCGCGACGTCGACGACCTGGCCGCGGCCGCCGTTCACGTTGCGATGATGCAGCGCCATCATCGCGCCGATTACGCCGTAGAGCGCTGCGATCGAATCGCCGATCGAAATGCCCAGGCGCACCGGCGGCCGGTCCGCATAGCCGGTCACGTAGCGCATGCCGCCCATCGATTCGCCGATTACGCCGAAGCCCGGCCGGTCGCGGTACGGCCCCGTCTGCCCGTAGCCGGACAGCCGTACCATGATGAGCCGCGGATTGATTCTGGCGAGGTCGTCGAACCCGAGATTCCATTTCTCGAGCGCACCAGGCCGGAAGTTCTCGACGACGACGTCCGCCTCGGCGCACAGCTTGCGCACTATCTCCTGTCCTTCAGGCACGCGCATGTTGACCGTCACCGACTTCTTGTTGCGCGCCTGCACGTACCACCACAGCGACGTGCCCGCGTACATCTTGCGCCATTCGCGCAGCTGGTCGCCGCCGTCAGGCGCTTCGATCTTGATCACCTCGGCGCCGAATTCGCCGAGGATGCGGGTGCAGAAAGGCCCGGCGATGAGGGTGCCAAGCTCGATGACCTTGATACCTTTTAATGGCGGTGCGGCGGTGTCACTCATATAATCCGGATTCGCTTTTTTAAATGACACATTCTAATATGGCCAGCAAGCAGTCGCTGTTCGCTATCCTGTCGCGCCAGCCGTGGTGGTTGAGCGTATTGGTCGCCGGCGCGTTGTTCGGCAGCGCGCAGCTCTTTTTGCCGGGCATGATAGCCGCGGCGATCGCGATTCCTTTTCTGGGCATAGCGTGCTTTGCGGGCTGGCGGCAGATGCGCTCGCCCGGCGCGAGCAACGTGGCGGCGACGCTCGAGCGGGTGCGCGGCATGCCGTGGGAAAATTTCTCCGCGGTTATCAGCGAAGCATACCGGCGTGACGGCTATGCAGTCACCGAGGTTTTCAAAGGCGCCGTCGATCTCAAGCTCGACAAGGCGGGGCGCACTACGATCGTCAGTTGCAAGCGCTGGAAGGTTGCACAAACCGGCGTCGGGCCGCTGCGCGAGCTGCTGGAAGCGAAAAAGGCCCAGGACGCCGCGGAATGCATCTATGTCGCCGCCGGCGATTTCACGGCGAACGCGCGTGAACTGGCGACGCAGAAATCGATCCGTCTCGTGCATGGCGCGGCGCTCGCGAACCTTATCGCGCGTGTCGAGCGCGGCACTGGCGGCTGGTTCCGTTTCCGCTGACTGATTCAGGCGATGGCGCCGGGCGTACTCTGCAGCCAGTCGAGATAATCATCGAAGCCGGCGTCCGTCGCGCGCGGGCTAAAGCCAAATTCGCTGACCATGCGGCCGATGTCGAGCGGGCAACGGTCGCGATCGGTGTAGCCGATATTGGGCGCTTCCCCGCTGGCCGCAATCCGATAGTCGAAACGCGGATACGCAGCCTTTAATCGGGCGCACCATTTCTGCACCGGACCCCAGTCGCCGCCCGCGCTCAGGTTGTAAACGGCATGCCGCGTCGACTCCGCTTCGAGCAGCAGGATAAGGCCGCCGGCCACATCGCGGCTGTATATCCAGTCGCGCCGCACGGCGTGTTGGGGCAATACGGCGGTTTCCCCGCGCAACGCGAGGCGAGCGAGTTGGGAATGCGTGCCGAAATTGTCGCGCACGCCGGTCGCGCGTTCCCACGGCCCGACGAGCGTTCCCAGGCGCGCGCACACGACGTCGAATTGCCACAGCTCGCGCAACCGCACGCACATGCGCTCTGCTGCGTACTTCGTTATTCCGTACAGCGAGACCGGCGACACCGGCGAGCTGTCTTCGTATATACGTGGCAAGCGGTACAGTGATTCTCCATACACAGCCGCCGAGCTCGTATAGACGAAGCGCCGCACGCCGTGATTGCGCGCTGCAGTCAGGAGATTGAGCGTGCCGAGTTGATTGACCTCGACGCTCGATGCGGGCTCGCGCGCTTCCCGTTCCGTGCCGGCTGTGACGGCCGCGCAGTGAATTACGCCGTCGATGCGCCGCCCGGCGAACGCGCGCTCGACTTCGCCCGCATCGCGAATATCCACCGGGATGACGTCTGCCAGCGCGCCATGCTGCGCCAGCGCCGCGGCGATCGGCGCAGTCAGTTCTCCGGCGTCGAGCAGTGCCACCTCAGTGCGGCGCGCGAGCAGCGCCTCGACGACGTTCATGCCGACATAGCCCGCGGCGCCGGTCACCAGAACCTTCATCGTATGGAGCCGCCCGAAACTACAGCGAGAAACCGTCTGCGAATACGCGAAAGTCGGCGATGCCCTCGAGCTTCATCAGGCCGTCGTAAAGCTTTTGCGTGACCGGCCGGCCCCATACCGGCTCGCCTAGCTCGAAAAATTTGCCGGTCAACTCGGCCTCCGTGTGCGGTTTGGCCGCCTCCCCTTTCGTGATGACGCAATTGCCTTCGTGGGCAGTGCCGTCGCGCATCACGATGCGGACCGTGACCGGCTGCTCCGTAGGAAAGCGCGCGGTGAACGCCTTGTCTTCCTGAAGATCGACGCGCTGCACGAGCGCCTGGACTTCGCGATTGGCGACGGCTGCATCGTCGAAACTTTTGAGCCCGGACCGGCCGTGATAGAGGATGCTTGCGAGCGCGAACGGCACCGAAAACCGCGCGCCGAAACTCGATACGATATTTTTGCCGGCAAGGCTCGCCGCGAGCATATAGGCCCTGACTTCGATGCGCTCTATCGCATCGATCGGCAGCCGCCCGCCCGGCACTTTCGCGAGCAGGTCCTCGAGCGCATCGACGGCGGAGTGGCCGTAGCGGCCGATCGGGTGCAGCTTGAAATAGCTTTGCGTGATCAGCCAGTCCGTGCCGAGCCCGGCGACGGCGAGGTCCGGATCGAATTTGTCCGAGTAGACACCTTTACCGTACACGTTGCCCACGCTGTCGATTTCGCCGGTGAAACCGCATTCGACGAGCCGCGACGCAGTGAGCCCCATGAATCCCGAATGGCCGGTGAAAATATTGCGCACGGTCGCGCCGTCGAGCAGGGTCTGGCGGCTCGTGGCCATTCCCATGGTCGACGCGCAATTGAGGAGCTCGAGCATTTGCGCCGCGTTAAACCGTTTGAGCACTGCGGCCGCAATCGCCGCGCCGATGACGCCGTAGGTGCCATGCGGATGGAACGCGAGCCGCATCTGGGCTGCGCGCGTAATGCGCGCGGACACCTCGTAGCCGAGCGCGACCGCGCGCACCAGTTCCCTGCCGCTGCAGCCGCTTTCCTGCGCGAGCGCAACGGCCGCCGGCACGACCTGGATGCCGGGATGCCCTTTCGCAAACAGATTGCCTTCGTCGAGCTCGAGCCACGTGCCGGCCGTGCCGTTAAGCAGTGCCGCATCGAGCAGCCCCGCGCGCTTGCCCGCGCCGATCACCCATGCATTGCCCGGCGCCGCACTCGCGAGCTGGCGCGTCACGAACGCCTTCATTTCCGGCTCCTGCATGCCGGCAGCCATCACAGGAATCGAATCCGCGATCACCCAGCGCGCGCGCGTGCGCGCCGCCTCGCTGATGTCGCTCAATTGAGTGCCGGCGGCGAATTGCGCCAGCGTCGTCAGATATTTCGGTGGGGTACGGTCAGGCACTGCGATTTCCTCCTGGTTTGAATCGGATTCCATGACGCGCAGACTGCGCGCTCAATCGGCTTTCACGCCCATCGCTTTAATTACTGCGCCCCATTTCTTGAGTTCGGCTTCGAGGAACGCGCCGTATTGCGCCGGCGTGTTGGCCACGGTGTCCGCGCCCACCGCTGCGAAACGTTCGCGCAATTCCGGCGTGTTCATCGCTTTCACCATTTCCGCATGCAGCTTGTCGATCGCCGGCTTGGGCGTTCCGGCCGGCGCGTGAAAGCCGTACCACGAGCCGACTTCGAAGCCAGGCAGCCCTGCTTCGCCGACGGTCGGCACATCGGGCAGCAGCGGCGAGCGGGTCGACCGCGCCGCGCCGAGTGCGCGCAACTTCCCGGCCTTGACCTGCGGCACGATAGGCGGCGGGCTTTCGATCGCCATCTGGACTTCCCCGCCGATCACCGCGCTGACGGAAGGCGCACCGCCCTTGTACGGCACGTGGATCAACCGGATGCCGGCGCTCGACTGAAATAGCGCGGAAGCGAGATGGCTCGGGCTCGCGTTGCCGGCCGACGCGAACGCGAGCTGGCCCGGTTTGGCTTTGGCGAGCGCAATCAGCTCCTTGACTGACGTCGCGGGCAGCGCGGGATTAGTCACCAGAAAAAACCAGCTCGTCGCGGCCAGCGTGATCGGCGTCAGGTCCTTGACCGGGTCGTAC
>Ga0207708_10001345_pt1 | contig 18493 bp, 15 predicted proteins | sample KBSK5101metaG_FD_184340 | JGI IMG/M metagenome (GOLD analysis project Ga0207708, IMG submission 184340) | Corn, switchgrass and miscanthus rhizosphere microbial communities from Kellogg Biological Station, Michigan, USA - KBS K5-10-1 metaG... | ecosystem: Host-associated > Plants > Roots >...
CGGCGCGCAGGCGCGGCTCTGTCGTCGGGAAGTCCGGGTTGATCGACGGCGACGTCGTGACCAGGCGCGCGTCCGCCCAGGTGGACGCCGGGTCGACGCCCGGGCCGAGAGCGAGGCGGACCGATCGCCCCTCGAGCGCACCGATCGCCTCTGCGAGTTCGGCCTCCGTTCGTCCGTCGTACACGGTGACCCGCGCCCCGGCGTCGGCGAGGAATCGCGCCATCGCGATGCCGCTCCGGGCGAGGCCGAGCACGGTCACCGGCACCTCGGCGAGCATGCCGTCGCGGATCGCATCGACGGTCAGGGCATCCGGGTCGATCGCAGGCGGTCGGGTCATGACGGCCGCGCTCAGATCAGCTGTCCCGGCTGGGTCGCGAGGAACAGCGTCACGCCAAGGAGCGCTGCGAGGATCCCGACGATCCAGAACCGGATCGTGATCTTCTCCTCGTCCCAGCCACCAAGCTCGAAGTGGTGATGGATCGGGCTCATCCGGAACAGCCGGCGGCCACCCGTCATCCGGAAGTAGATGACCTGCAGGATCACCGACATCGTCTCGATGACGAAGATCACGCCGATCAGCGGCAGAACGAGGATCTGGCCGGTGATCAGGGCGGTCACGGCGAGCGTCGCGCCCAGGGCCAGCGCGCCGGAGTCGCCGATGAAGATCTGGGCCGGATGGACGTTGAACCAGAGGAACCCAAGGAGCGCGCCGACGATCAATGCGCAGAGGAGCGCCAGGTTGGGCTGGGCCGGGGTGTTCAGCAGCGCGATGAGCATGTACGCCACGAACGCGATCGCGGCGGTCCCGCCCGACAGCCCGTCGAGGCCGTCGGTGATATTGACGCCGTTGGCCGCGGCGATGATGGCGAACGCCGCGAAGAGGACGTACAGCCACGGCTCGATCGGCAGTGGACCGTAGAACGGCACCGCGATGGCGGTGATCGCGTACGTCTGCTGGATCTGGTATGCCGCGACGAAGGCGACGACCGTGAGCCAGATCAGCTTCTGGCGGGCTTTGATTCCCTCCCCCGTCCGCGCATTCAGGTAGTCATCGAACGCCCCCAGCGCACCGACGCCCGCGAGCGCAGCGAGTGGAGCGAAGGTCGCAGCGTCCGGCTGGCGAAGGAAGAAATAGATGCCCAGGACCACGACGACGAGGAGTAGTCCGCCCATCGTGGGCGTGCCTTCCTTGATGAAGTGACTCTCGGGACCCTCCTGGCGGATGCGCTTGCCGAACCCGATCGCCTGCAAGAAGCGGATGTACGGCGGCATCAGGATCACGATCAGGGCGAATGCGAGCAGGAGGCCCTGGATCAGCTCCACGGTCACCCCGGCGCCTCACCCTGGCTCAGTCGGAGGCCATCCACGACCCGATCGAGCCCGATCCCACGCGACGCCTTGACCAGGACCACATCGCCGTCGCGGAGCCGCGGCTCCAGCGTGTCGAGCGCAGCTTCGGCGTCGGGCACGAGATGGATCCGCGAGCGATCGAGACCCGCCTCGGCCGCGCCGTCGGCGATGCCGACGGCTTCGGCGCCCACGACGATCAGCAACTCCGCGACACTGGCCACCGCCTCGCCGACCGCGTGATGACCGCCCTCATGGGCCTCGCCGAGCTCGAGCATCTCCCCGAGGACCGCCACGTGGCGGCCGGGGAGATCGGCCAGCACCTCGAGCGCCGCCATCATCGAGCCGGGTGACGCGTTGTAGCTGTCATCGATCACGGTCGAGCCACGGAGCCGGACCAGCTCGACGCGGTGTGGCGCAGCCCACCCGAACTCGAGCCCGGTGGCGATCGCATCAAGGTCCATACCGGCCGCGATCCCGACGGCCGCGCCGGCCGCCGCGTTGTGTACCGAAAGGCGGCCGAGCGCCGGGATCGTGACCGGACGTTCGCCGGCCGGCGTCCGCAGCGTGAAGCGCATCCCGGCGGTCCCGCCCGACTCGATGTCGACCGCCCGAACGTCCGCGCCCTCGTCGAACCCGTAGCGCAAGGGCCGCGCCACGGTGCGCCGGTCCATCCGATCGACGATCGGGTCATCGGCATTCAGGACCGCCGTGCCCGAGGCGGGGAGCGCCTCGAGCAGCTCGCCCTTCGCCCGCTCGATCGCCTCGAGCGAACCGATCCGCGACAGATGGACGGCCTGGACGGCGGTCACCACCCCGATCGACGGGCGGGCCATCGCGGCGAGGTCCGCGATCTCACCGGATGTGTACATGCCCATCTCGAGGACGGCGGCTTCGTCCTCCGGGCCGAGTCGCAAAAGCGTCAGCGGCAACCCGATCTCGTTGTTCTGGTTGCCCTCGGTCTTGAGGGTGCGCCGCGTCGCCCCCAGGACGGTCGCGACCGCCTCCTTCGTCGAGGTCTTCGCGATGCTTCCTGTGATACCGACGACGAGCGGGTCGAACCGCCGACGCCACGCGGCGGCGACAGCGCCCAGCGCGGCGAGACCATCGGCCACCCGGACGATCGTGAGATCGCCATACGGCCGGACATCGTCGACCTGGCGCATCACGAGGAGTGCGGCTGCGCCGCGCGCGACGGCATCGTCGAGGTGGAGATGACCGTCGGTCCGCTCCCCCGGTAACGCGGCGAACATGTTGTCCGGGTGGACGAGCCGCGAGTCGACGGCGGCGCCACGGATCGGGCGTTCGGATCGGGCGAGCAGCCGGCCCCCGGTGATCCGGACCAGGTCATCGGCAGTGAGCGCGACGGAGGGGTCGATCGGCGTCCCCCGCGTCGGGTCGTCGCTCACGAGGGCGAGTGTCCCATAGCCCTCGGTCACCGGTCCGTCACGGGGATCGGATCGGCGACGGTCCGATGCTGGAGGAGGTCTGGCGTGGTGATGGCGTTCGTCGCGATGCGTCGGAACAGCTCGAACGACATGACGGGCATCTCCAGGTGGCCGAGGCGTGCGATCGTCGGGCGCCCCTCCTCGATGCGGACCGCCACGACGAGATCCGGGGTGCCGGCCTCGCGGCTGATGTATCCGACGAACGAGTAGTTGAAGAGGTTGTGCTTCCACTCCTTCTCCTTCGCGTCCCAGATCTGGGCCGTGCCGGTCTTCCCGCCGACGTGATAGCCGGGAACGAGCGTCCGATCGCGATAGAAGTCCACCTCCTGCACGACGTGATCCATCATGTGGAGGAGGGTCTTGGAGATCTTCTTGGGGACGAGCCGGCCCTTCTGCGGCACCGTGACGTCGCGCGATCCGACGCCGCTCACCACGTGCGGCTGGATGGCCATGCCGCCGTTGAGGAGCGTCGCGTAGGCGGTCGCGAGCTGGATCGGCGTCACCGCCACGCCCTGCCCGAACGCCCCATTGGCGAGGTCGATCTCTCCCCATGGCTTCACGTTCGGGTCACGGACGTACTGGCTGCCCGACGCCTCGCCGGCGACGTCGATGCCGGTCTTCTGGCCGAAGCCCAGGGTGCGCCACGTGTCGTAGAGCATCGTCGCCGACTGCTTCGTCGACTTGGACAGCCCCAGCGCGACCTTGGCGGCGACCACGTTGCGCGAATACGCGACGCCGTCCTCGAACGTGATCCAGCCCATGCCCTTGTGGTCGGCGTTGTCGATCTTCGTCGTGCCGTGATCAAGCCGCAGGGTCCCCACGTCCTTGATCCGCGTCGTCCGCGTCACCGTGCCAGCCTCGAGCGCCGTGACCGCGGTCATCATCTTGAAGACGGACCCGGGCTCATAGACGCTCGACACGACGGGATCGATGAAGCGCTGCGGCGTCTCCTTGGCGACCATCTTGTAGTCGTTGGCGTCGTACGACGGGTACGTCGCCTCGGCGTACACCTCGCCGCTGTACGGATCCATCACGACGGCGGAAACGCTCTTCGCCGAGTCGGCGATCCACGCAGCGAGCAGCTCCTGCTCGAGGGCGAGCTGGAGGCTCGCGTCGACCGTGAGCCTGATGTCCTCGCCGATCGTGCCCGGTTCCTCGACGACTGATGTCTCCGGCATCGCCCGACCGTTGACGTCGCGCTGAGCGACCATCACTCGTGGTGAGCCCGCCAGCGTGTCCTGGTAGGCCTGCTCCACGCCGTACTGCCCGACGTTCTCGCGATTGACGAACCCGAGAAGCTGGGCGGCCAACGTGGAGTCGGGGCCGCCACCGGACTGCGGATAGACACGCTCCGGCTCGGCCTCAAGGGACACGTCCTCGATGCGCTTCTCGCGGAGCGCCTGACGGATCAGCTCCGACACCGACGGTTCGATGCCGCGCGCGATGACGATGTACGGCCGACCGGAGTCGAGTCGCTCGCGGAGCGCTTGGGCGTCCTCCGGGTCGAGCTTGAGGATGCGGACGAGCTCGTCACCCGTCCGTCGCCGCGCCTCGGGATCGCGTTCCAGCTGATCGGCTGCCGCGACGAGCCGGTCGCGGTCGATGGTGGTCGCGAGGAGGACGGTGCCGGTCCGGTCGTAGATGTCGCCGCGCCGCCCGGCGACCTCGATGCGGACGGTGGTCTGGGCCGCGGCGCGCGCCATCAGGAAGTCGCCTCGAAGGACCTGCCAGTACGCGGTCCGGGCGAGGAGCGCCATCGAGCCGACCGCGAAGATCATCAGCAGGACGAGTAGGCGGCGGCGCGAGTCCGTGCGACCCAGCATCGGTCGTCAGCCTCGGTCGATCAGCGAGCCGGCAAGACGACGGGCTCGCCGAGTTCGCCGAGACCGGCATCGAGAGCGAGCTTGCGGATGGCCGGTTCACGGCCGAGGCGGCTCAGATCGGAATCGAGCTCCTGGAGCTGCGCGTCGAGGCGCTCGCGTTCGACCTGGAGCCGGCCGATGTCATACGTCGTCGCGGACACCCGGACCTGTTGAGCGAGCGAGAAGAACGCCAGCATGAACGCGACGACGATCACCGCGAGCAGGAGCCCGGGTCGGGCAGCGACGTTCCGCCGAGCGCGGACCGCGGCGCGTGCGCGCCGGCGCGGCAGCGTCGGCGCTTGCGCGACCCCGTCGAAGAGCCGCGGCCGGCCTGGCAGACCGACGGTGCGCGGACGTGCGCCTTGATAGACGGCCATCGATCAGTCGCCGATCGCGAATCGGAAGCGCGGCGCGCGCGGATCGAGGAACGAGAGCGGATCGGACGGAGCGCCGGAGCCCCACTCCTCCTGGTCGAAGGCGGACGCCTCTGCGTGCTTCGAACGGTCGTTCCGCTCGTGGACTTCATGCTGGCGACGGCCGTAGGCCTTACGCCGCCGGTTGTGATGTCCCTTGCTCATGGGGGCCCTCCTTCCATGCGTGGTGCCGCGCTATGCGGCGAGGCGTTCGGCGGCCCGCAGGCGAGCGCTGCGGGCGCGTGGATTGGCCTCGACCTCGGACGCCGTCGGCATGACCGGCTTGGACGTCAGGAGGCGGAGGCGGGGGTTCCGGCCGCACACGCAGACCGGTAGCTCCGGCGGACAGATGCAGCCGCGCCGTTCCGCCGCGAAGAAGCGCTTGACGATCCGGTCCTCGAGCGAGTGGTAACTCAGGACGACGAGGCGGCCACCCGGACGGAGGAGGTCAACGGCGGCAGCGAGTCCTTCCTGCAGGGCCTCGAGCTCCTCGTTCACTGCGATCCGGAGCGCCTGGAAGACACGGGTCGCGGGATGGGTCCGGCGTCCGGGACGGCGCGGGTTCACCGGGACGACCCGTTCGACGAGGGCGGCCAGGTCTTCGGCAGTGGTGACCGGCTCGGTCCGTCGCTCATCCACGATCGCTCGTGCGATCCGGCGTGCGTTCGGATCCTCGCCGTATCGCCGGAAGAGCGCGGTGAGCTCATCGGCATCGAGCGTCGCGAGGAGCTCGGCGGCCGGGACGCCGCGCCGTGTGTCGAAACGCATGTCGAGCGGACCGCCGGCACGGAACCCGAAGCCGCGCTCGATGTCGGCCAGCTGGTAGCTCGAGAGTCCGAGGTCGAACAGCGTGCCGTCGACTGCACCGAACCCTGCATCGCGAGCGACGACCCCGAGCTCGCGAAAGTTCGCCTGGCGAAGCACGAGGCGATCCCCGAAACGGGGGCGGAGGCGGCCGTCCACTCTGGCGACGGCCGCCCCATCGGCATCGATACCGAGGAGGCGGCCATCAGGGTCGGTCGCCTCCAGGATCCGCTCGGTGTGCCCACCGCCTCCGAGGGTGGCGTCGATCTGGAGGCTTCCCGGGGCAGGGCCGAGCATCGACATGACCTCCTCTGCCAGCACCGGGATGTGCCCTACCTCCATCTGACCTCCCACTCCTCGTCGATCGGATCCCGAGCGGACCCTGGAAGCGCATGTGGTGCGAGCTAGATCCCCAACCCCTGGAAGGCCTGGGCCAGCTCGTCGGAGTCCTCGAGTCCCTTCGCGTAGGTCGCCCACGTGCCCGGGACCCAGATCTCCGCGTGATCGCGCGAGCCGACGACGACGGCTTCGTTGCCGAGGTCGATGTGCTCACGCAGGTAGGCCGGCAGCAGGACCCGGCCCTGTTTGTCGAGATCGACCTCCGCCGCCCCGGCGAAGATCAGGCGCTGGAAGCGCCGCGCATTCGGATCGGTGATGGGCAGTGCCGCGACCTTCGCGGCGAGGCCGTCCCATCCATCGGTCGTGTGGATGGCCAGGCAGGCATCGAGCCAGCGGGACACGACGGCGCCCGCGCCCAACTGGGCGCGGAACTTCGCAGGGACGGCGATCCGTCCCTTGTCGTCCACCGTGTGCCGGTACTCGCCGGTGAACACCCGTGGGGGCTCCTTGGTGCCTTGGCCTGGTCCGCTGGGTCCGGGGGCTCGCATCCTGGGTCCGCGATTCCCCACTTCCCACCACTTTGGACCACTTCGGTGCATCGTAGGGCGCGGATCATGGCGCGTCAATGCGGAAATGCAGGCGCGATCTGGAGGCACGCGTCGGGCGGGGTGCGTGCGCGCCGTCAGGCGCGGTCCGGCGGCGCGCCGTCAGACGCGAGGTCGGACAGGCGCTACGTGGGCCGCCGCTGACGGTCCCTAGCGGGTCGGGGGCGGCAGCCTCAACTGCTGGCCAGCGCGCAGCCCACTGTTCCGCAGCCACGGGTTGCGGCTGTAGACGGCGTCGGTCGAGACCCCGAAGTAGTGGGCGATGCTGAATATGTTGTCGCCCCGCCGGACGGTGTAGATCCAGCAGCGCGCGGTGTTCGGGCAGGCGGTGAGGAGCTGGTACCGATCGGAGGACGGGGTCGGTCGCGGCGTCGGACTCGGACTGGGCGTCGGGCTCGGGCTCGGCGTGGGATCGGGCGTCGGGCTTGGCGTGGGTTCGGGCGTCGGCGTGGCCTCAGCGACAAGGGACGGTGAGATCGACGGCCCGATCGACGCAGGCGACGACGACACGATGGCGACCGGCTGCGATGCCGCCGGCGATGCCCCTGGCCCGATGCTCAGCGCTCCACCACGGGCCAGCACGAACCCGACCGACGCGGTGATCGCGATGACCAGCACGACCAGCGAGGCGAGCATGGGCACGGACATCTGCTGGCGCTCGCGCACGACGGGCTTTGGCGTTTCCGTCATGACTGCCGCGCCACGGAGATACCGCGGGCAGTTGACGTGCCCGGTCGTCAGGCAGACGAGCTCCTGCTGCCGGAGTGACTGCGGCACGGCTTCGGCGAGTGCGGCGCAACGGTTAGCCGCATCGGGCTGTTCGAATGGCGCCGCCAGACCGCCCTCGCCGATCGCCCGGAGGAATGGACAGACCTCGGGGTTCGGCGAACGGTCATCGAGGACCGCAAGCCAGGACGGTGTCGTTGCGGAGACGGCGCCGGTCGCCACGGCGTCCGCTCGATCCGGGAGCTCCTCGACGACCGGCTCGGCGTCTCGGTCGACGACGCCGACGGCTCCGGCCGCAGCTGCAGTCGCCGCCGCTGCCACCGCGGCATCGGGAGCAGGCGTCGAACGCTGGGGCTCCTCATCCGTGTGACCGAGCGCGCCACCCGCCGCCCCGATGCCGCCGCCCGAAGCGCCCGCGGCGCCCGCAACGGTCGCAACGGTCGCGGCCGCAGCCATCCCCGGGACGTGGAAGACCTTGGTCCCCTCCTCCACCGGCGTGATGGACTCGCCCGGCGCATCGACCACGGCATCCAAAGCGGCGGCCGCCGCGAGGGCCTTGCCATCGGGTCCGGTATCGGCTGCGGGCGTCCCACGCCGACGTCGCTCGTTGGCCACGGGCGGGCTCGGCGCGTTCGGATCGATGTCCGTACGCCGGCGTCGCGGGCGCGGTTTCGGGGGCAGGTGTGTCTCGTCGGACACGCGTCCTCCGGCTGGGGTGGGCTCGGACGGCGCGGAGTCTAGTACCTTTCGCGCCTTGTCGACGCCGAGAATCCGGTGCTAGGCTCCGGCGCCAAGGTCCATCTGACCATGTTCTGCCGGCTTCCGCGAGGACCCATACGTCCCGATGGCGCTTCCACTGCCCGTCATACCGCCCCAGCCGGACGCCTACCATCTGGCGCCCCACAGGATCAAGCGCTGCACGTTCCGGCGGCTGATCGACGTGGAGGCTGGCTCGGATCGCGTCTATGACGTCGAGTGCCTGTTCCCCGATCGGAAGATCCCGATCCCGCTGGGCGACCTCGAGTCAGCCATGCCGATCTGCAACGCCTGCACGGCGCCGCACATCTTCCGCCCCGACGAGGACTGACGACCGCGGAGGTTGACCTCCGCTGACGTGGACCTGGCTACCTGATGAAGGGATCGCCGGGTGGTGTCAGCACCGTCGCTACCCGGTTACCGCCATCGTCGGCCCATTTGAGGACGCACGGCGCCACCGGATCCTGAGGGTCGCAGTCCGGCAGGAGACCCGTGAACCAGGTCGTCCCGAAGTAGGCGCTCGGCCCGTCGGGCCAGGGGTCTTCCCGAGCCGGCGAACCCGTGCGGTCGGTGAACCGGACTGGTGACGAATAGGCGACGCGATAGTCGGACGGGGCGTTGTCCGGTGTCTGATCGACGAGCGACTTGTGGATGACGATCTGGATCTCCTTGGCAGACTGCGTGTCCTCGTCGTCGTAGCTGTACCAGATCGCGTTCGGCTGGCGATCGTCGGAATAGAAGAATGGGTCGAAATCGCATGACACCTTGACGCCCGGCAGGTTGGCGGCCGACGCCCATTCGGCGCCCAGCCGGCTCTGCTGCGGGGTCGTGGTATAGGTGTGGTCGCCCTTGGTCTCGGTGAAGCTGCAGTCGGGTCCGGTACAGGTTTCGACGGTGTCGGCGACCATGAACCCCTGCGACACCGTGGTGTCCTTGTCGCCCGCGCTGCTGGCCTCGAGCGTAAAGAGTCCTGGCGTGTCGATCGAGAGGTCCGCGAACGTGGCGACCCCGCCGACCGCGGTCGCTGTCCCTCCGCTGAGATTGCCGCGCCCGGAACCCAGTCGCAGCGTGAGGGTGACCTCCACGTCCGTATCGATGGTCTTGCCCGTAACAGGGTCGTAGATCTCGACCCTGATCGCGTCGCCCTCGCTGTCGCGGCCATCCCTGGTCAGACGGCGGGTCCGGGTCGTCTTCGGCTGGTTCGCGAAACGCAGCATCGCCGGCTCCTTTAGGCGCCACGGATCGTGCGCCTTCGGCGGACACGATCTGAGGCCGGCTGACCCTACACCGCGGGCGTCTTGCGCCGCGTGCGCCGAGCGTGGGTGCTCGCCGCTCCACCCGGCAGAGCGAATGCGGCGGCCCGGGCCGCCGATACGATGTTCCCCTTGGCCTCGAAGAGCGCACGCGCCTCGGCCGCGGACCGCGCGGCGTCGTCCTCTCGACCAGCGGCCGCCTGCGCCTCGGCCAGGAACAGCAACGCGTTGCCCTGCGCCTCCAGGTCGTCCGACGTCCGGGTCTGGTCCACGGCCGACGTGGCGAGCGTGATGCCCTGATCATGATCGCCGTCGCGAGCCAGCAGCTTGCCCTTGATGCCACGCCACAGGTACTGCGAGGACACGTCGGATGGCGCGGCGACCTCCTCGCAGAACGCCGCATGTCCTCGAGCATCCTCGAACCGGCCCTGCCGATAGACGGCTTCCGCGAGGAGTCCCGCGATCGACGAGATGTAATTCCGTTCGCCCATCGCATCGAGCGCGTCGTAGTCCTTGCGCAGCTCGGCCTCGGCCGCGACGGGGTCGCCCGCGAGCAGCTCGACCGGGCCCGAATCGATCGAGATGAGGGCGGCGTCGAACCGGAGGCCAAGCTCCTCGAGGATCGCGCGAGCACGACGGTAGTCGTCGCGCGCCCGCTCGAAATCCCCGACCATCGCCCGCAGGTGAGCGAGACCGCCGAACGTGACCGCTTGCGCGCGGCGTTCGCCTTCGCCGACCTCGATCAGCGACTCGCAGCCGGTGATGCCCGTCGGTGCGGGCGTCGGGCCCAGCACGAGGACGAGCGACGCGGTCGCGTAGAGTCGCTTCTCCATCACGCGGTCGCCGGCGCGACGGGCGTACTCGATCGCCTTCTCATTCGCGGCGCCGCAGGCCTCGTAGCGTCCGGACACGCCGTGGACCAGGCTTACCAGTCGCCACGCCCGTGCTAGCGCGTTGGAATCGTCGAAGGCTTGCAGATCCTCGATGCTCGCCTGCGCCTCGCGCATGACGTCGTCGATCGATGTCGAGGCCTCGCTGCGGAACTTGAGCTGGAGACGGACGAGGCTGGCAGTGATCAGGACTGCCCGAGCCCCGACGTCTTGAGCTACGGCCGCAGCCTGCACGAGCACGTCATCGGCGGTGGTGAACTCGCCGATCTCCAGATACGCCTCGCCTGCGGCGACCAAGAGCCGGGCTCGCTCGGGATCGCGTCCACCGAGGACTCGCGCCGCGCGGTCGAGGAGGTTGGCGGCAGCCGTGAAGTCACTCCGGGCGAGAGCCCGTCGACCGGCGGATGCAAGCCGAGCCGACGCACGGCCGCCGAGGGCGACGGCGTCATCGTCGAGTGGTCCGAGCTCATCGCGGTAGCGGTAGGCCTGCTCGAGGTGGTAGCCGAGGATCTCCTCGACCTCGATCTCGCGCTCCCGCTCTTTGCTTGATCGCTCGAGCCAATCGGCGAACCGCTCGTGGAGCTCGCTGCGGTCACGCTTGGGCAGGCCCGCATAGGCCGCATCTCGGATCAGGAGGTGCCGGAACCGGTATGCGTCCTCATCGGCGAAGTCGGACGACTGCGGTCGGATGAGGTCCCGCCGCGCGAGCCGGGCTAGACGGCCTGCCACGTCGCGGCGCTCACTATCCGGCAGGAGCTCGGTCAGGGCTCCGGTCCAGAACGTCCTGCCGACGACAGAGGCTCGCTCGAGCACGTGACGTTCGGACTCGGGCAGACGGTCGAGCCGTGCTGCCAGAAGCGCCCCGATGGTCGGCGGGATCGCCAGGTCGACCGCGGTCCTCTCATCGAGCGTGAGCCGTCCTGCCAGCGCTTCATCCGTGGCATAGGCGACGAATTGCTCGACGAACAGCGGGTTGCCTTCGGCCGAAGCCAGGATCCGCGAACGCAAGTCCCCAGGAGGAAGCTCGGGCGCGAGATGATCGAGCAGCGTCGCGGCATCGGTCTCGACGAGTGCGTCCAGCCGCACGAGCGCGAGGCTCGAGCGCGCCAGCCACTCGGGTCTTACGTCCTCGAGCTCCGGGCGCGCGATGGCGATGAGGAGGATCGCACCGCGACCGAGGTCGAGCAGGTGATCGAGGAGGTCCATGAGCACCAGCTCGGCCCACTGAAGGTCATCCACGACGAGCACGAGCGGGCGTTCGGCCGCAAGCAATTCCAGGAACCGGCGGACGCCCCAGGCGATCTCTTCGCCTGGGACTGGATCATCGGTCAGACCCATGATCGACGCGACGCTGCCGCGCACGAGGTCGGCCCGATCGACGCTGCCGAGGATCGCGTCGAGCTTGCCGAGGGCATCGTCGCGCGGTTCGCCATGCTCGATCCCGGTCGCCGCCTGGACGAGCTCGCGGAGGGGCCAGTAGGTGATCCCCTCCCCGTAGGGCAGACAGCGCGAGCGCAGGACCGTGGCGCGCTCGGCGACGCGGGCCAGACACTCAGCGACGAGCCGGCTCTTGCCGACGCCAGGCGCGCCGGTGACGGTCACGAGCCCGGGCGTCCGGTCGGCCGCTACGCGTTCGAAGGCGGCCACCAGCGCGTCCAGGTCGACGGCGCGGCCCACGAACGGCGTCGTCATCCGACGCTCGATGGGCTCGCCCTCGCTCACGGCCAGAAGACGCACGACGCCTGGCGTCGGGCCGTCCTCGTCACCGTCAAGCGATGCCGGCTCGGTCGTGGTCGAGCCGCGGACGAGCCGCTCGGTCTCGGGCGCCAGCAGGACCTCGTCACCCTCGGCACGCTCGGCAAGCACGCCGGCGAGATGGAGCGGGGTGCCGGTCATCAACGAGCTGTGCCCGTCACCACCGCCGGCGAGGACCTCGCCCGTGGCCACGCCGACACGGAGGACGACCTGCGTCAGGGGAAGATCCGTGCCCGCTTCGCCGCGCAGCTCAGCTGCTGCGCGGACGGCCCGCAGCGCGTCATCCTCGCGGGCGACCGTGAGCCCGAACACCGCGGTGACACCCTGGTGATCGGCGTGGTCGATGATGCCGCCGTGTCGCTCGATCGCTCGACGGACGACCTCCTCGGTACGTCGCCCGAGCGCCTCGAGGATCTCCGGGTCGATGCCGTCGCCGGTCGAGACCGAGCCGGCGTGGAGAACGGTGACCATCCTGCGCCGGCGTTGCGTCCTCGGCTCGCCGCCACCCTCCGACGCAGAGGTCGGTGGCTCGTCGGCAGGCGCCTCCTTGGCGGCTGCCGGAGCAGGTTCGAGCTCGCGCCGAGCTGGGAAGAGGGCTTCCTGATTGAGGATCGCCCGTTCGAGTTCCTGTAGCTCCGGGCTCGGGTCGAGACCGAGCTCATCGTCGAGGTATCGACGGGCATCCTGATAGGCCTCGAGGGCGTCCGCCTGGCGGCCATCGCTATACAGCGCGAGCATGAGCAGCCGCCACAGCGACTCCCGCCCGGGCGCGTCTGCCACGAGGCCACGCAGTTCGGCGATCGCCTCGCGGCCACTGCCGATGTCGATGCGCGCCTGGTACAGCTCCTCGATGGCCTGCAATCGGAGCTCTTCGAGCCGATCAGCCTCGCTGCGTGCGAAACGTTCGTCGGCCATGTCACCGAGCGCTGGTCCTGACCACTCGGCGAGCGCGGCCTCGAGCGTGGCGCGCGCGCGGTCCTGATCACCGGAGGCGCTCGCCTCGCGCGCCTGGCGTAGACCACTTTCGAAGCGTGCGACGTCGAACTCGTCATCGGCGACCGCCAGGCGATAGCCCGACGCCGTGGAGCTGAGCCGTCCGGCCTCGTCGCCCAGCACGTCGCGCAGCCGGGAGACGTAGATCTGAACTGTCTTGATGGCGGTCAGCGGCTGGTCGTCGGGCCACAGCTTGTCGGCCAGCGACGCGGTCGAGACGGCTCGATCGCGCTGCAGCAGCAACAGCGCGAGCACGCTCCGTTGACGCGGCCCCCCGAGATCGAGGCGGCGACCATCGGCGAGGACGGAGAACTCGCCGAGAAGGCGGAATTCGAGCTGCAATGCGGCACCCGCGCGGCGTTCGGCTTGGCTGATCCGACGCGCAGCACATTACTCCGGCCGGTCTGCCCGTCCGTCGGCATCGACACACGAATCGAACGGCCGGCCCCCCCCCAGGGCCGGCCGTTCCGGTATGCAGTCGTGCGGGGCAGATATTCAGTTGTGCGTGGGTCGGGCGACTAGCGCAGGGCGCCGTGCTCGCCACGGAGGTGCTCGATCACGCTCTGATCGAGCGTCGGCATCGCATTGCGATAGCCGGTGTTGCCGAAGCCGTTGAAGCCGTTCGTGCCGGTCGTCTGCAGCTTCGGGATCTCGAGCGAGTTCCCGCGGCCCAGATGCTCGGACCGACCGTTGTCGTTCGCGAACGTCTTCGGAGCGGCGACGGTGTCGCCACGCTCGCCGCGTCGCTGCTCGACCAGGCTATCGGTCATGACCGCGTTCTTGTTCGCCGCGACGGTCCCGCCACGCTCGCCGGCACGCTGATCGAGCAGACCCGGCTCCTGCAGGGTCTGGATCGTCGTGCCGCTCGGGGCGACACTCTTCGGGGCGTTGAGGACCGCGAACGCTCCCCACACCAGTGCGATGGCGATCGCCGCGACGGCGATCCCGGCCAGGAAGCCCTCGAAGAGCTTGCGCTGGTTCGGTGCGACCTGACCCTGGCTGATCATGTTCATCTCCGTGACCTCCTTGTGCACTCATCAGCGAGTGCTTCTGGGAGGACCATGGCGATGGCTGGTTGCAGCGGGGCTGCAGACGAGTAGCAGCCGAAAGTCGCGCTTGGAAAGCACTGGATCGGGCACCAGCGATGCGCGGCCAAGGAGACGCATCACCGATACAGGATCGCGTTCTACTGCAGTGCGCCGTTCAGACGCCAGCCTTGACCGACACGACCCACGACGGGAGACAGGCACGGGAGCGTGGCTCGTACCGAGGGAAGCGCAAAGAGAACTGGAGCTAGGTCATGGAACCGGCTGCCAGGCCGGACCGCCGCCGTCGTCCGCCACCTGCCGCACCCCGGTTCCATCAGCGTTCATCACGGTGAGGCCGCCTGGAAAGGTGTCACTTCGGAATCCGACGAACGCGAGGCTGGTCCCGTCCGGCGACCAGGTGAGGCTCGGCGCGCCCCCGAGGCAATAGCAGATCCCCGCCTCGTGCAGCTCGCGTGGCTCCGAGCCGTCCAGACGGATGGACATGACATGGAGCTGCCATTGGTCATCACAGGTAGTCGTCGAGGTAGCTCGATTCTCCCTGCAGACCCGGATATCGGTCGACCCGAAGTACGCGATCGTCGATCCTTCGGGTGACCAGGCGGGGTCGGACGTTCCGATTCCGGGAAGCGGGCCGAGGACGGGGGTCCGATCCGACCCGTCCCGATCGATGGTATAGAGACCCCTCCCTTGGCCGATCCACCCATTGAAGGCGATCCGGCTTCCGTCGGGTGACCAGGTCGGCTCCGACAGCCCACCTCTGCCGATAGGGTGGATCTGCCTCCAGAGCGTCGCCCGGTTGCTGCCGTCGGGATCGACAAGCTCGAGCGTGTCACCGTGGGCGACCGCGATGCGCGAGCCCTCGGGCGACCATGCGATCGTGCACCCATCGGCTCCCTCGCCGCAGCTCAGGATCTGCTCCGACGTCCCGTCTGACACGTCCATCACCCAGACCCCGCCCGGCGCCGTGAACGCCAGTCTCCGCCCATCGGGAGCCCATGTGAGGTCCCCCACCTCTGCCGAGCTGACCGGGATCGTCTTCACCGTCGTGCCAGTGACCGGGTCGATCAGGGCGATCGCGCCTTCCCTCGTCACCGCGATCGCGCCGTTTCGAGCGACGCGGTGGGTTGAGATCGCCGACGGTGATGGGACCAACGACGGTGGCGGGATCACGGCTCGAGGTGGGACCAACGACGGGGTTGGTCGTGGACCGAGGATGCCGCCGACCAAAACCGTTCCGGCGAGTGCGCCGCCCAGGATCGCCGCGACTAGGGCCAGCAGGATGAGTGCCCTCGACCCGCTCGAACCGACCCGCGGGAACCAGCGCAGGCCCGTGCTCGACCCCGGACCGCCGATCCAGTGACCGCCGACCCGAGCCAACCACGCGGCACGGGGCGAACGGCGGCGCGTGGCGTCGAGCGCCTGGTCGAGTCCACCAAGCGGGATCGGCGAGACCGCCTCAGCATCGAGCCAGTCGGCGAGCGTTCGATCGAAGTCGTCGCGAGCGGTCATGCGATGGACTCCTCGGCGATGGCTGGTCGGCGGTCGTCAGCGTCGAGTGCAGCCCGGAGAGCGTTCGAGGCGCGATGGAGCCGGGACTTGAACGTGCCGACCGCGACGTCGAGGACAGCGGCCGCCTCGGCATCCGGCAGCCCGAGGTAGTGGTGGACCACGAGCACGGCACGCTGGTCGGCGGACAGCCGACGAAAGCCTCGCTCCAGCTGGTCCCGCACGGCGGTCAGCTCCTGCGTGTCACCTGGTGCCCGTGCGTCGGGCAGCGTCATCTGGATCTCCACGACGCCGCGTTGCCTGACCCGCCTTGCCTCCCGATAGCAGGCGTTGACCAGGAGCCGATTGAGCCAGGCGTCGAACCGGTCCGGGTCGCGCACGGCGCGGATGTGCAGCCAGGCGGCCAGGAGCGAGTCCTGGACCGCGTCAGCCGCCTGATCGTCGCTTCGGAGGATCAGCCGTGCGGTCCGGTACAGCCGCGCGAACGCTGCCGAGGCGAGGGCCGTGAAGGCCTCGTGGTCACCGTTCCTAGCGCGGAGGACGAGGTCTCGCTCCATCGGACACCGGGCTTGTGGCGGCCGACTGGCCGTCGTTACCCATCATGAGTCGGACGGCAATCGAGTCGTTCCATCTTGCATGGTGGCCGTCGATCACCGCAAGGCCACGCGGCGACCTTCGCTGAGTGGCTGCGCGTCGAGGCCTGTAGGTTCACCCGAAGGATGAGCGGGCGTGAAGGAGCTGCGTCGTGTTGACCCGTGAAGGCCTCCCATCGTCCGCTACGGGATCTGCCAGACACTCGGGCCGGGCCATGTGCCGATCGATGACCATCGGAGCGTCCCGAGATCGAGCCGGCCAACGGTGAGTCCTTGCTGGTTTCCGCCATCATGAGCGGCGATGAGCGCCCGGCCATCGCCCGACCAGCTAACTGACCCGGCCTCGTCCTCGTTCTGGATGCGGATCGGTGTACCACCCGAGGTCGACGCCAGGTAGCGGACGATTCTGAAACTGTCTCCTGGCACATCCCCGCGCTCGCCACCGAGGAACGTGAACCACCGGCCATCGGGCGAGAGGGTATCGGGTGCCGGCGCGACCAGCTCGATCCCCGTTGCATCCAGATCCGAAAGGACGGTCGAGGCCCCTGACGCGACGTCGTATGAGGTGATGGTGTGCTCGCTGGCGCTGATGATGTGCCCGTCTTGGGTCCACACCATTGCCAGGATGGATCCGACCGGCGGGACGTCGACCGGTGGTGTGGCTCCGGTGGGATCGAAGATCCTGACGGCCTGGTCGCAGGCCACCGCCACCCGGTCGCCACGCGGCGACCAGGCGATATTCACGGGATAGCTCCCGGAGTAGTCGTTGTTGCACGGCTGGTCGACGCGTCGGCCGGTCGTCATATCGAGGACGGTGAGCGTCGCGACATGCGGAGTGGACCCAGGCCAGGAGTAGGCGACCAGTCGGCCGTCCGGCGAGAGGGCCGCACCCATCACCGGTTGTCCCATCCCGCGAGCCGTCAGCCGGCTGGACCCTGAACCGTCCGTTCGGACCGCGTAGAGGTCCGCGCATTCGAACTTGGGACTCGCAGGGTCCGAGCTTCCAACCCATAGGAGCGCGATCGAGCCGTCTTTCGAGAAGCCCAGAACGTCGTAGAACAGATCCTTGGGGACCGTCGGGTCCGACGTGATCGTCGCGATCGGATGAGCCGGCGCATCGCCTGGGCCGACCGCCCACAACCCGAAGGGCGAGGTGCCGACCGAACCCATGTAGACACCGCGACCGGAACCAAGGGCCGCGAACGAGGGACCAACGTGATCGCCGCCCGCTGTCGCCCGCATGGCATCGCCCGTCAGGACCTGCAATCTTTCGGTGATGCACAGTCGCGGGCTGGGTGCGCGGCTGGCAATGAAAGCGCCTGGTGACGAGCTCGGTGCGGGCGTCGGGCTCGGATGGCCGACGTCATGCTGGTTCAGTCTGGCCAATCCGAAGGCAGCCCCCACGACGATCACGACGATCACTACAGCGGTTGCCAGGCGGCGCGCGAATCCGGTCGGCGCTCCCACGCGTAGCACGCGGATTCCGTTGCGCAACCGAGCGATCGAGTCGCCCAGCCTGCCCGGGGATGCCGCTGTGATCGTGGCGAGGCTCGAGCGCAAGGCGGACGGAGCCGTCTCGTCGTCCGTGATGTCGGCGCGGTACCAGGCTCGCAGTCGCCGTTCGAGCTCTTCGTCGGTCATCGCGTTGTTCCCTTGCTTTCGGCGAGGTCGATCGCCGCGTGAAGCCGCTTGAGCGCGTAATGCAGACGTGATTGGACCGTGCCAGCAGGGATCGCAAGACGACTCGCGATCGCCTCGATCGGTAGATCGCCGTAGTAGCGGAGCGCGATCACGACGCGGTGGTCTGGCGACAGCGCCGCGATGGCACCGGCCAGAACATCGCGGTCGTGTGCCTGTGCGAAGGGGTCATCGGCCGCCGTCAGGACCTCGGACGAGATATCGACGACCGATCGGCGGCGAGAGTGCAGTCGATTGCGACAGGTGTTGATCAGGATGCGGTCGAACCACGGCTCGAAGCGTGTCTGATCCCGCAACGTCGACCACTTGAGCCAGGCCTGCTCGAACGCGTCGTGCGTCGCGTCCTGTGCCTCCGTCGGGTCGCGCAGGATCGCGCGCGCCAAGCGATACGCCGCGTCCAGATGGTCGTCCGCCAGTCGTAGGAAGGCTTGGGCGCGCTCGTTCGGCTGTTCGACC
>Ga0207708_10001348_pt1 | contig 18419 bp, 22 predicted proteins | sample KBSK5101metaG_FD_184340 | JGI IMG/M metagenome (GOLD analysis project Ga0207708, IMG submission 184340) | Corn, switchgrass and miscanthus rhizosphere microbial communities from Kellogg Biological Station, Michigan, USA - KBS K5-10-1 metaG... | ecosystem: Host-associated > Plants > Roots >...
CCCCGCCGAGTCGACCAGGTAGACCATCGGGATACGGCTGGCCAGGGCCTTCCCCTGGATGCGCAGGATCTTCTCGACCGTCTTCGGGCCCCACGATCCCGCCTTCACCGTGGGGTCGTTGGCCATGAAGGCAACCGGCCGGCCGTTGACGGTGCCGGTGCCCGTGACCACGCCGTCGGCGCCGAGGCCCTCGCCGTCCCAGTTGGCGAGCAGCCCGTCCTCGACCATCGAGTCGGCGTCGAGCAGCCGCGCTACGCGCTCGCGCACGGGCAGCTTCCCCTGCTGCTCGGACTTCTCGTGGTGGCGCTGCGGCCCACCGGCGTGGGCGCGATCGGTGGCCTCTCGCACGTCGCTCATCGGGCGCGAGGATAGGACTAGTCGTCGGTCTCGTCCGCCCACAGCCGCCGCGTCGACCGCGTGCGCTGCGTGTCGGGCTCGGCCTCGGGCTCCGTCGGCGGCGGCTCGGGTGGAGGCCGGATGGGCGTGGTCGGCGCCGTGCGCTCGGACCCCGGCTCGGGCGGCAGGCGCCGGCGCGGGCGCAGCCCCAGCCCCACCCCGGCCACGCCGACCAGGAGCAGGAACAAGGGCCAGAACACGAGGTCGCCGTTGGGGTTCGGCCGCCCGATGAGCAGCACCGCGACGGCCAGCACGAGCACGCCGAGGTACCCGGGACCGGGCTCGCGGTCCACGGCCGCATACGCGATGAGGCCAAAGCCGCCCGCGAGGATGACCAGCGCCCAGCCGAAGCCGGGCGCGGCCGGCAGCGGGCCGAAGATGGTCAGGACCGAGCCGAAGAACGTCGCCTCGAGCGCCAGCACGGCGAGGCCGGCGGCGTTGACCAACTGCACGGCGTGGCGGCGTTCGCGGTCGCGCCGCCACAGCGAGGCGAGCACGTACGCGGCCAGCAGGAAGAGCAGGATCCAGCGCGTGGTCGTCGGCCCATGGGGCTTGAACACGAGGTCGACGAACGCGAGCAGGGAGATCCCACCCGCCACCACCTCGATCAGCGCGCAGATGGACGAGTTGCGCCCCCAGGCCGGCCACGCCGCCACTCCGGACAGGATCAGCGTGATCCAGAACACCGTGCCCGACGCCGACAGCGGCGACTCGACGCTGAAGACCTGCGCCAGCCGGTACAGCGTGAGCGCGAGCAGGAACAGGCCGGCCACGAGCAGCGCCGACTGATAGGGGCGCGGCCGGCCCTCCTCGAGCTCGGCCAGCATGCCCATGGTGAACACGAGCGCGAACGCGAGCAGGTCGAGGACGAGGAAGACCCCGTTCCCCCAGGTCGCGTCCATGCGGACGTTGACCATCGCGATGGCGACGGCCAGGACCACCGCTCCCGCTCCGACGATGTCGCCCCGGTGCGGATGGGGCCGCAGCCCGTCGAAGACGCGATCCAGCTCGGCCGGCCGGTTCACGGGCGGGACCATACGCTGCCTGCCGGTCAGCGCCCCAGGATGGGCCCGGCGTTGAGCAGCGCCACGCCCCACAGCGGCAGGAGGAGCAGGAAGAACGCCCACAGCCGCCGCGGGTGCCCGCGCAGCGGCCCGAGCGGCGGCGGTCGTCCGCGACGCGCCCGCACGACCGCGAACGCGCCCCAGGCCAGCAGCGCCGCCCACAGCACGAGCCAGCCCCAGTTGTAATCGAGGAAGCGCGTGTCGCCGTTGCAGAAGTAGACGAACGCGCGGGTCGCCCCGCACAGCGGGCACGGCAGGCCGGTGAGCGCCCGGAACGGGCACACCGCCGGCGCGTGGTCCACGGCCACCGGATGCCACAGCGCCAGCGACGCCGCGGCGGGCACGACCGCCAGCGCCGCCACGCCCACGCCCAGCTCGAGCGAGCGGCCGCGGGCGCGGACGGCGTGCGCGGTCATGCGCCTACGAGCCGCTCGAGATGATGATCGCCCCGACCAGGATCGCGAACAGGATCGACAGGACGGTGCCGATGATCGCGCAGATCAGGCCGGCCGTGGCCATCGAGGTCGGCAGGCCGCGCTCGCGCGCCTGGTTGCGCCCGATGTAGCCGCACACGATCCCGGCGATGCCGATCGGCAGCGCGAACACGCCGCAGAGGATCGGCGCGAGGATCGAGATGATCCCGAGCACCAGCGCGGCGATGGCGATCCCCGGCTGGCCCTGGCCCTGCTGCGGATAGGGGGCCGCGACCGCCCCGGGCGGTGCCGCGTAGCCGGGCGGCGGGGCCGGCGCACCCGGCACGGGCGCGGGTGGCGCCGCGGCCGGCTGCCCGGGCGGCGGCGGAGGCCCACCCGACGGCGCGGGCGCCGGCGGGGGGCTGGACGGCGGCGGCGCCGGCGGCGCGGGCGGCGCGCCACCGGATGGGGGCCCTGCCGGCGGCGGGGGCTGCTCGCCGCCCGACGGGGCCTTCGACGGCGGGGGAGGCGGAGGCGGCGCCTGCCCCGGCGGCGGGGGCGGGGGGGCGGGCGGGCCCTTCTCCAATGGATCGCCTGGCGTCGGCTGATCGGGTGGGTTGGTCATGACTCTCCTCTCAAAGCCCCGGGTTGGGCAGGGGCTCCTCCCCCGCGTAGTCGTAGAAGCCCATTCCGGATTTCCGACCGTACCAGCCCGCAGAGAGCATTTTCCGTAGGAGCGGGGGTTGCGCGAACCGCCGCTCGCGGAACTCGTCGAACATCACGTCGGCGATCGCGCCGAGGGTGTCCAGCCCCACGAAATCCGACAACGTCAGCGGCCCCATGGGGTGCCCCGCGCCCGCCTTCATGGCCTCGTCGATCTGCGCGATCGAGCCCACGCCCTCCTCGTAGGCGCGGATGCCGTCGAGCAGGTACGGCACCAGCAGCCGGTTGACGATGAAGCCGGCGGTGTCGCGCGTCTGCACCGTGAGCTTGCCGAGCTTCTGCCCGAAGGCCATGCCGACGGCGAAGGCCTCGTCCGAGGTCGTCACGCCGCGGATGACCTCGAGCAGCTTCATCACCTGCACCGGGTTGAAGAAGTGCAGGCCGAGGAAGCGGTCGGGCCGCGACGTCGCCGCCGCCTGGTCGATAACCGGCAGCGACGAGGTGTTGGTGGCCAGGAACGCGTCGGGCTTGACCAGCCCGTCGACCTCGCCCCACATCTCCAACTTGCGCGGGAGGTCCTCGGTGATGGCCTCGATGACGAGGTCGGAGTCGGCCAGGTCGCCGTACTCGAGCGTGGGTGTGATCCGCCCGCGCACGGCCTCGGCATCGGCCTGCTCAATGCGGCCCTTCTCGACCGCGCGGGCAAGCTGCTTCTCGATCCGGCCGATGCCCTTGTCGAGGCGGTCCTGGTCGACCTCGCGCACGACGACGTCGTAGCCCGACTGGGCCGCGACCTGCGTGATGCCGTGGCCCATGAGGCCGCAGCCGAGGACCCCGATCCTGCTCAGGTCGGCCATCAGGACTGCCCGACCGCGAGGACGACGACGAGGATGATGTAGAGGATCCACAGCACCAGGAAGACGCTGTCGACGATCCCCAGGATCTTCCCGGCCGTGGCCATCCCGCGGCCGCCGAGGGTTCCCTGGGCGGCGTCGGCCGTCTGCTCGGCCTTCTGGCCGTAGTAGTAGGCGAACGGGCCGCAGACCGGGCAGAGGAAGGGCAGCCCGACGATGCCGAGCACGAGCGCGGCGACCGAGCCCGGCGCGTTGGGCAGCGCTGCGGGCGCCGCGTAGCCGCCGGCCTGGTAGGCCGGGGCGCCGCCGGGCGGAGGAGGCGGCCCGAGCGGCGCGGGCTGCTGGGCGGGCGGGCTGGGTGGCGGCGGGCCGGGTGGCGGGGGCTGCTGTCCCGGCGGGGGCGGCGGCCCGGGCGGCGCGGGCTGCTGAGCGGGCGGGCTGGGTGGTGGCGCAGGCGCCTGCCCCGGTGGCGGCGGCGGCGGGGGTGGCGGCGGTGGCGGCGGCGGGCCACCCTGGGGCTCGAGCGGATCCCCAGGGGTCGGCTGGTCAGGCGGTTGCGTCACGGTGTCTCTCCACTCCTAGTTCGACGATGCAACGACGACGGCGTAGACGATCACGCCGATCACGGTGATGACGAGGAAGACCGTCCCGACGATCCCGAGGATCTTTCCGGCGGTCGCGAACGACCGGCCGTCCAGCGTCCCCGCGGAGGCGTCGACCGCCTGCTCGGCCTGCGCGCCGAAGTACCAGGCGAACGGCCCGCACACGGAGCAGACGGCCACGCCCACGATGCCCAGCACGAGCGCGAGGACGGCGTTGGGGGCGTTGGGGCGGGTGGCCGGCGGCCGCGCGCTCACGGCGCGAACCTGACCATCTGCACCACCCAGCTCACGAGCACCACGCCGAGGCCGACCCACAGCACCGGCGTCGCGGGCCAGCGGATGCGGCCGCCGCGCAGCACGATGCGCACGCCGAGCACGAGCAGCACGAGGGCCAGCGGCAGCACCAGGAGCCCGAGCGGGTTCTGCGCCACGGCGGCGGCCAGGTTGCCCTGGCCCAGCGCCATCATGCTGTGCGTCAGGCCGCAGAACGGGCACGGGATGCCGGTGACGGCGCGCAGCAGGCAGCCCGGCGCCCCGGGGTGGGCGACGTCCGCGCCCGACAGGCCGCCGAGCACGGCCGCGCCGACGCAGCACACGCTGAGCCCGAGGGCAGCGCGATCCACCCCTTGCGGCGCGTGCAGCGCCGGACGGCGGAGAGCGCTGGTCGAGACCGCCATCCCAACCGCGCGCCGCTCAGTTGTTGTGCACGAACAGGAACGACCCGCCGGCGATCAGGACGATGATCGTGATCACGAGCCAGATCACGAACAGCACGGTCCCGATGATGCCGATGATCTTGCCGGCCGTGGCGATGCCGCGTCCGCCCTGCAGGCCGGCGGAGGCGTCGATCTCCTGCTCGGCGCGCGCCCCGAGGTACCAGGCGACAGGGCAGAGGATGCCCCCGCACAGGAAGAGACCCACGATCGCGAGGACCAGCGAGATGATCGCGTTCGTGTTGGTGGGCTGGGGCTGGGCCTGAGGCTGCGGCGTCGTCATCTGTACCTCGCAAGTCGCGGGCCGGAGCGTGCGCGCGGCACCCTACAGGGCTACGCTGCGGAAATGGCAATAGTGCAGATCGAGGACCGTGGCAGCGTCCGTCACGTCATCCTCAACCGGCCGGAGAAGCGCAACGCGATGAACGGCGAGCTCGTGAGCGAGATCGGGCGCGCGCTGCGCGCGGCGGCCAACGACCCCGACGTGCTCTGCGTGGTCATCCGCGGGGAGGGCGCGATGTTCTCCTCCGGCATGGACTTCAACACCCTCGGGGACCTCCCGGGGCAGGTCGAGCTGCTGCGCGCCTTCCGCCGCGAGTGCCTCGAGGCCTGGAACCTGGCCGAGGAGATGCTCAAGCCCACGATCGCCTCGATCCACGGCGGCTGCATCGGCGGGGCCATGGAGCTCGCGCTGGCCTGCGACCTGCGCGTCATGGCCACGGACGCGGTCATCGGGATGCCCGAGACCCGCGTCGGGCTCATCCCCGACGTGGGCGGCTCCTCGCGCCTGCCCGCCGTGGTCGGCCTGGGGCGCGCGAAGGAGCTCGTGATGACCGGCAAGCTCATCGGCGCCGAGGAGGCCGAGCGCATCGGCCTGGTCAACCGCGTCGCGCCGGCCGACGGCCTCGAGGCCGCAACCGACGCCCTCGTGGGCGAGCTGCTGGCCTGCGCCCCGCGCGCGGTCGGCCTGGCCAAGCGGGTGATGGACGCGTCGGCGCGCCCGGCCCTGGCGGTCACGCTGGAGATGGAGGTCAGCGCCCAGGAGCAGTGCGCCCGCTCCGACGACTTCGCCGAGGGTGCCCGCGCGCTGGCCGAGCGACGCCAGCCCGAGTTCGCGGGCCGCTAGGGGGGTGCCCGGTGGCCGCGGCTGGCGGGACTCCGAGCCGCGGGCCGGGGTGGGTCAACCCCTACCGCAGGCGCGGCCTGCTCAGGCGCGCCTGGCCGTTCCTTGCCGCCACCGGGGTGGCCTTCGTGCTGCTGCCGGTCAGCGCCACGGGCGCGATCGACTCCGTCGACGTCATCGTGGGCGCCGCGCTGTTCCTGGCCATCATCGCGGCGATCGTGTTCGTGCCCTGGGACCGCGTCCCGCGCACGCTCACAATCTTCCCGCCGCTGGTCTACTTCGGCGTCGTCGACCTGCTGCGCGACGCGACCGGCGGCGGCGCCTCGGGCTATGCCGCGCTGGTGCTGCTGCCCGTGCTCTGGGTCGCGCTCTACAGCGGGCGGGCCGAGCTCATCGCCGTGCTGGCCGGCGTCTGGTCGACGTTCGTCATCCCCATCCTCGTCGACAAGACCCGCTACCCGGAGGGCGACTGGCGCTTCGCGGTCCTGCTCACGCTGCTGTCCGCGTTCATCGGCTTCGCCACCCAGGCGCTGGTCGAGAACGTGCGCCTCCGCGCCCGCAACCTCAGCGCGGTCATGACCAGCGCGGCCGAGGGCATCATCACCCTCACCCCCGAGGGCCACGGCGTGTTCGTGAACCCGAGCGCGGCGCGCATGCTTGGCTATGAGCCGTCCGAGCTCGAGGGCCGCGTCCTCTTCGACCTCATCGTCGACGGCGAGTTCCGCTCCGGGCAAGGGGACGCGATCGGCGACGAGCACTTCCGCCGCAAGGACGGCACCACGTTCCCGGTGCTGTTCAGCAGCACGCCGATCCAGCTCGACAACGGCGAGACCAGCGGCATCGTCGTGACCTTCAGCGACATCACCGAGCGGCGGGAGATCGAGCGCATGAAGGACGAGTTCGTCTCCGTGGTCGGGCACGAGCTGCGCACGCCGCTGACGTCGATCCGCGGCTCGCTGGGCCTGATGGCCGGCGGCGTGTTCGGCGAGCTCGACGACCAGGGCAAGCGCATGCTCGACATCGCCGTCTCCAACACCGACCGGCTGGTGCGGCTGATCAACGACATCCTCGACATCGAGCGCATCGAGTCGGGGCGCGTGACCATGCAGAAGGTCACCTGCCGCAGCGATGACCTCGTCGCCCAGGCCATCGAGGCCATGCAGGGCCAGGCCGAGACGATGGGCGTCGGCGTGGTGAGCCAGGTCGACCCCGTGCTGTTGCGGGCCGACCACGACCGGATCATGCAGACGCTCACGAACCTGATCTCCAACGCGATCAAGTTCTCGCCTCGTGGCGAGGAGGTGCGCGTCACCGCCCACCCCACCGCCGACACCGTGCTGTTCAGCGTGGCCGACCACGGCCGGGGCGTGCCGGCGGACAAGCGGGAGACGATCTTCGAGCGCTTCGGCCAGGTCGACGCCTCCGATGCGCGCGACAAGGGCGGCTTCGGACTCGGGCTGCCGATCGCCCGCTCGATCGTCGAGCAGCACGGCGGGTCGCTCTGGGTCGACACCGAGCCCGGCCGCGGCGCGACGTTCTGGTTCACGCTGCCGCGGTCCAGCGAGGCCGTGGGCGAGGTCGACGGCAGCAGCGGCGACAACGGCCGCGCCGCGCTCGTCGTGGAGGACGACGCCGACCTGGCCCGGGTCCTGCGCGCGATGCTGGCCCGGCAGGGCGTCGAGGCCGTGGTGACCCCGAGCGCCGAGGAGGCCGTCCATCTCATCGACGACGTCGCTCCCGTCCTGCTCGTCCTCGACATCGAGCTCACCGGCGCCGACGGCCTGGCCGTGGTCGACCACCTGCGCGAGCACCCCGAGATCCCGCCCATCCCGGTCGTCGTCTACACGGTTCGCGAACTCTCCGAGCACGACCGGCAGCGGCTCACGCTGGGCAAGACGCTGTTCTTCACCAAGGGCCGGGTGGCGCCGGAGGAGTTCGAGCGCCGCGTGGCCGACCTGCTCAAGGAGGCCGCGCCCGCCTCGTGAGCCGCCGCACCGTCCTGCTCATCGACGACGAGCCCGACATCCGCGAGGTCGTGGAGCTCTCGTTGGGCTCGGTGGCGGGCTGGGAGGTGTTGACGGCAAGCAGCGGCGCCGACGGCGTCGCGCTGGCGTCCGCGCAGCGGCCCGACGTGATCCTGCTCGACGTGATGATGCCGGGGCTGGACGGCCCGGCGACGCTGGACGTCCTGCGCGGCCGCGACGAGACGCGCGCGATCCCGGTGCTGTTCATGACCGCCAAGGCCCAGGCGGGCGAGCTGACGCGCTACGCGTCGCTGGGCGTGGCCGGGGTGATCCCCAAGCCGTTCGACCCCATGACCCTGAGCGACCGTGTGGCCGCGGCGCTGGGCTGGGAGAGCTGAAGGTCGATCGCGAAGGCGGTGCCCTTCCCGGGGGCGCTGACCACGGAGACCTTCCCGCCCATGGCCTCGGCCAGCTCGCGCACGAGCGCGAGCCCGAGGCCGGAGCCGACCGGGCGATCCGAGCGGTAGCGGTCGTGCAGGTAGAAGCGGTCGAAGGCATGCGGCAGGTCCGAGGCCTCGAGACCGGGGCCGTTGTCGGCGACCTCGATGCGCCCCGGGAACACCCGCACGACCACGGTCCCGCCGGCGGGCGTGACCCGCAGCGCGTTCTCGACCAGGTTCGACACCGCCTGCAGCAGCCGGTCGGGGTCGGCGAGCACGACCGCGTAGCCGTCGGCCTCGACCCGCAGCGCCACGTCGAGCTCGCGCGCGCGGACGGCGAAGCGCTCGTGGGCGCGCGCGGCCACGGTGGCGAGGTCGACGGGCTCGGTGGCGATCGAGAACCGCCGCCGCTCGAGCTGCCCTAGGTCGAGCAGGTCGCGCACGAGGCGCTCGAGCCGCTGGGACTCCTCGCCAATCGCCGCGCCTGCCTCGCGCGGCGCCACCGCGCCGTCGCTCAGGCCCTCGGCGTAGCCGCGGATCGCGGTCAGCGGGGACTTCAGCTCGTGCGAGACCGAGAGCAGGAAGCGGCGCTCGGCCTCGCGGGCGTCGGTGAGCTCGGCGGCCATGGCGTTGAACGCCGCCGAAAGCTCGGCCAGCTCGTCCTCGCCCTCCACCGGCACCGACACGTCGGACCGCCCCGAGGCGACCGCGCGCGTGGCCTCCGACAGGCGCCGCACGGGCCGGGTCAGCCGCCGCGCGAGCACGAGCGCAAACAGGGTCGCCACCACCGCGCCGCCCAGGCCGGCGAGCACGAGCGAGACCACGAACGGGCGCCAGTCGCCCGCCGACAGGCCGGACGGGCGCACGACCACGATGCGCCCGCCGGACGCGGTCGTGCGCGCCGCGTAGAGCAGGCCGTCGCGCTCGCCCGAGGCGTCGCCGGAGGGCAGGCCCGTGGGCGCAGCGAGGCGGCGCGCGCCGGCGACGCCGTTCTGCCGCAGCGCGCGCAGCGGCGCGCGCGGCCCGGCTCGCACGACCCGCGTCTGCCCCGCGGGCACGGCGGCGATCGCGGCGGCGGTGTCGGCCTGGCGCTCGAGGTTCGTGAGCGCCTGGTCCTGCACTTTCCCGCGGACGAGGACGCCCGCGACCACGACGGTCAGCACGGTGGCGACCAGGACCGCCGTGCCGATGGTGAGAAGGAGCCGCGCGCGCAGCGAGCGCACGCGTTACGCCACCGCCTTGTACCCGACGCCGCGCACGGTGCGGATGAGCTCGGGCACCCCGAGCTTCTTGCGCAGCTGGGCGACGTGCACCTCGACCGTCCGCGTCTCGCCCGGGTAGATGAAGCCCCAGACGCGCTCGAGCAGGTCGTCGCGCGAGACCACCGCGGGCGCGTGCTGGACGAGGTAGGCGAGCAGGTCGAACTCCTTCGGCGTGAGCTCGATCTCGGCGCCGTCGAGATGCACCTCGCGCGCCGGCAGCGACACCCGCACCGGGCCGAGCTCGAGCAGGTCGGCCACCGGCTTGCCGTTGCGCGCCCGGCGCAGCACGGCGCGCACGCGCGCGACGAGCTCGCGAGGCGAGAACGGCTTGGCGATGTAGTCGTCGGCGCCGATCTCCAGGCCGGCGACGCGGTCGGCCTCCTCGTCGCGGGCGGTGAGCATGATCACCGGCACGCGCCCATCGACCCGGCGGCACACCTCGAGGCCGTTCATGCGCGGCAGCCCGATGTCGAGCACCATGAGCGCGATCGGGTGCCGGACCAGCTCGGTGAGGGCATCCTCCCCCGTGCGCACCCAGATGACGTCGAAGCCGTCGCGTTGGAGATAGGTACGGACCAGCGCGCCGATGTTGTGCTCGTCCTCGACGAGCAGGATGGTCCCGGACACGGGCCTTACAACCCCCGAACACGGCGCTTGATGCGGCATGACGTGCGCGCGCCATGCTCGCGTCATGAAGCGATACCTCACCCCCATCACCCTCGCCGCCGCCCTCGTGGTTCTGGCGATCGGCGCGGCGGGCGGCGCGGTGGCGGCCTCGGCCGCCTCGTCCCCGGGTCAGCCGAACGCGGCCCAGATGCGCGCGAAGTGCGAGCAGCGCGCGGGGCTGCGCGTGAAGCTGCGCGAGGCGTTCAAGGCCGAGCGCCAGAAGGAGAACGTCCTCCGCCTCGACCCGAGCAAGCGCCAGGAGCTGGCTCAGCCGATCCTCGACCAGGCCGTCTCCGACCACCAGATTCCGGCCAAGGCGCGCGACCGAATCCTCAGCGCCCTGGGTCGTGCCAATCGACCGGGCCGGCCGTGAGCACGTGAGACCCCAGCGGCCTGCCGAGGACCTCGCGCACCGCGCGCGCGGCCTCGAGCAGACGCTCGAGCGCGATGCCGGTCTCGATGCCCATCTCGTGCAACATCGAGACCAGGTCCTCGGTGGCGATGTTGCCCGTGGCGCCCGGCGGGACCGGGCAGCCGCCGAGCTCGCCGAACGAGGACTCGAACGAGTCGATGCCCTGCTCGAGCGCGGCCAGCACGTTGGCCAGGCCCTGCCCGCGCGTGTTGTGGAAGTGGGCCGTGAGCTCGACGTCGGGGCCGAGCGCCTCGCGGGCGGCAGCGAAGAACGGCCCCACCTGGCGCGGGTTGGCCATGCCGGTGGTGTCGCCGAAGCCGACCTCGGCCGCACCGGCGTCGCGCAGGCGACGGGCGATGGCGAACACGCGCTCCTCGGGCACGTGGCCCTCATAGGGGCAGCCGAAGGCGACCGAGATCACGCCCTCGCAGCGCAGGCCCTCCCCGCGCGCACGCCCGAGCACGCGCTCGATCCCGGTCAGCGACTCCTCGATCGAGCGGTTGACGTTGTGGCGGTTGTGGGTCTCGCTGGCCGACAGAAAGCAGTTGATCTCGTCGAAGTGCGCGCGATGGGGCAGCGCGTTGTCGAGGCCGCGCTCGTTCGGGATGAGCACGGAGACGTCGACGCTGTCGGGCACGTCGATGGCCGCGAGCACCTCGGGGCCGTCGGCGAGCTGCGGGATGACGTCGGCGCGCACGAAGCTGGTGGCCTCGAGCCGGCGCAGGCCCGTGCGGGCGAGCGCGTCGATGAGCCGAACCTTCACGTCGGTGGGGATGACCTCGGGCTCGTTCTGGAAGCCGTCGCGCGGTCCGACCTCGCGGATGCGGACGGCGTCGGGGTAGGCGCTCACGGCGCGATCGCGCGGCGCTCGTGGGTGCCGACGCCGATGGTGCGGTCGCCTTCGCGCACCTCGACGTCGAAGCGGAGCTTGCGGCCGTCGACGATCTCGTTCAGTTTCGCGTGCGCAGTGCACCGCGCGCCCTCGTGCGCGCCGGCAACGTGCCTGACGCACACCTCGAAGCCGACGGTGACGCGGCCGTCGTCGAGCACCTCGAGCGCGAGCATGGCCGCGGCGCGCTCCATCATCCCGATCATGCCCGGGGTCGAGAGCACGGCGGTGTTCAGGGTGCCGCCCACGTCGGTGAGCAGCCACCCCTCGACCACGAACGCCTCCGTCCGCTCGCTCACCACATCGACAGCCCTCCGGAGACGCCGACCGTCTGCCCGGTGACGTAGGCGGCGTCCTCGCTGGCCAGGAAGGCGATCACCGCCGCGACCTCGTCGGGCTCGCCCGAGCGGCCCATCGCGGTGGCGTTGATCATGCCCTGCTTGAGGCGCACGCCGAGCTCGCCGAGCTGCTGGGGCGCGGCGTTGAGCAGCGGGGTCTCGATCGGCCCGGGCGCCACCGCGTTGCAGCGCACGCCGTAGCGGGCGGATTCCCGCGCGAGCGCCTTGGTGAAGCCGATCACGCCGGCCTTGGCGGCCGAGTAGGCGACCGAGCCCTGGGAGCCGACGCGGCCGGCCTCGCTGGCCACGTTGACGATCGCGCCGCCGCCGCGCTCGTGCATCGACGGCAGCACGGCGTGGGTGACCGCGAGCGTGCCGCGCAGGTTGACGCCGAGCACGATGTCCCACAGCTCCGGGGTGGTGTGGAGGAAGAAGGCGAAGCGGTCGGTGCCGGCGTTGTTGACGAGCACGTCGATCGGCCCGACGAGCTCGGCCGCCTCGGCCACGCCCGCCGAGGCCGAGTCGGGGTCGGCGACGTCCATGGCGACGGCGTAGCCGTCGATCTCGCCGGCCACCGAGTGGGCGCCGTCCTCGTCGAGGTCGGCGAGGGCGACGCGCGCTCCCTCGGCCGCGAGCCGGCGCGCGGTGGCCGCGCCGATGCCGCTGGCCGCGCCGGTTACCAGAGCGCTGCGTCCGTCCAATCGCACGAGGGGGACTCTAGAGTCCCCCGCCGTGGATCCCGTCACCGTCATAGGGGGCACCGGCGCGCTCGGCTTCGGGCTTGCTGCGCGCCTGGCCCAGCAGGGCACGCCGGTCGTCATCGGCTCGCGCGACGCCGGCCGCGCCGGCGAGGCGGCTGGGCGCGTGCGCGCTCTCGTGGGCGGCGCCACCATCGAGGGCGCGGTCAACGCCGAGGCGGCGCGGCGCAGCGAGGTCGTCTTCCTCTGCGTGCCCTTCCGCAGCCAGTCCGAGAACCTCACGAACCTGAAGGACGAGCTGCGCGAGGGCCAGCTGCTCGTCGACGCCACCGTCCCGCTGGCCGCCGCCGTGAGCGGCAAGGCCACGCGCGTGCTCGGCGTCTGGCAGGGCTCGGCCGCACAGCAGGCCGAGGAGATGGCGCCCGACGGGGTGCGCGTCGTCTCCGCCCTGCACACGGTCAGCGCCGACGCGCTCGCCCACGTGGAACGGGGTCTGGACGAGGATGTGCTGATCTGCGGCGACCGCCGCGCCGACAAGGCTCAGGCGGCCGAGATCCTCCAGCGCATCCCGGGCCTGCGCTGCGTCGATGCCGGGCGGCTCGAGATGTCGCGGATCACCGAGACCATGACCGCGCTGATGATCTCCATCAACGCGAAGTACAAGGCTCACGCCGGCGTCCGCATCGCGAACCTCCCCGAGCACCCCCACGAGGCATGGCCGCGCCGATCGTCGTCCTAGCCGGTGGGACCGGAGGCGCCAAGCTCGCGCGCGGCATGTACGACGTGGTGGGCGAGGACCTCGTGGTCATCGCCAACACCGCCGACGACGTCGAGCTCCACGGCGCCTACGTCTCCCCCGACCCCGACCTGATCACGTTCTGGCTGGCCGATGAGATCGACGCCCGCGGCTGGGGGCTGCGGGGCGACACCTTCGCGGTCATGGACGCCCTGCGGAAGATGGGCGAGGACGTGTGGTTCAACCTCGGCGACCGCGACCTGGCCATCGGCCTGCGCCGGACGCGGCGGCTCAACGAGGGGGCCCGACCGACCGACGTGGCGGCCGAGCTGGCCGAGACGTTCGGCGTGGAGGCGCGCGTGCTGCCGATGACCGACGCGCCCGTCCGCACCCAGGTCAAGGCGCGCGGCAGCTGGATGGGGCTGCAGGAGTTCCTCATCCGCGAGGGCGGCGAGGGGCCGGTGGAGGACGTGCGCTTCGAGGGCGCCTCGGACGCCCCCGCCACGAGCGAGGTGATGGGCGCCATCAGCTCGGCCCGGGCCATCGTCATCGGCCCGTCCAACCCGATCGTGTCGATCGGCCCGATGCTGGCCCTGTCCGGCATGCGCGCGGCGCTGCGCGCGGCGCGGGCGCCGGTGGTCGCGGTCTCCCCCATCGTCGAGGGCCGCGTGCTCAAGGGCCCAACCGCGGCGTTCATGGAATGGGGCGGGCTCACCGTGGACGCAGCGGGCATCGCCGACATCTACGCCTGGGTCATCGACGGGCTGGTCGCCGACGAGCGCACCGACCGGGTCCCGCTGCTGCAGACGCCGGTCCTGCTCTCCACGCCCAAGCAGCGCCGCTCGGTCGCGCGCGAGACGCTGAAGTTCGCTGCCGCCCTGCGGTAGTTTCGCCGGGTGGTGCGCACCTTCGCGATCCTCCCGGTCAAGCGCTTCGAGGAGGCCAAGCAGCGGCTCCGCAGCGCGCTGCCGCCCAGCGCCCGCCGCGCCCTGGCGCGGGCGATGGTCCACGACGTGCTCGACGCGCTGGACCACGTGCGCCGGCTGGACCGCGTCGTGGTGGTCACCGCCGAGGAGTCGGTGCGGGCCCTGGCGGCCGCGCGCGGCGACCTCGTGGTCGACGACCCGGCCGAGTCGGGCCAGTCGGCGGCGGCGACGCTCGGCATCGCGCGGGCCCAGCGCGCGCAGGCCGAGCGGGTGCTGCTGGTGCCGGGGGACTGCCCGGCGCTGTGGCCGCAGGAGGTGGACGGGATGCTGCGCCGCCACGAGGCCTCGCCCGCCGTCGCCGTCGTTCCCGACCGCCACGGCACCGGCACCAACGGGCTGCTGCTGTCGCCGCCGGACGTGATCGCGCCGAGCTTCGGCGAGGGCAGCCGCCGCCGTCACCTGCGCGAGGCGCTCGACTCCGGCATCACCCCCGCCGTCGAGCCGCTGGTCTCGCTCGGGCTCGACGTCGACACCCCCGGCGACCTCGAGGCGCTGGAAGTCGCCCTCGAGCGGGTCCCGGAGAGCTTCGCCCGCCACACCCGCGACGCCCTGACCGATCTGCGGCGCACGCCGGCGGTCGGTTGAGCTCCCGCACCGTCTCCGCCACCGCGCTCGCGCCGCTGCCCGAGGTCCGCGCCGGCGACGACCTCGCGGCGCTCGTGCTCGCCGCCGCCCCCGACGGGCTGCGCGACGGCGACGTGCTCGTGGTCGCCCACAAGGTCGTCTCCAAGGCCGAGGGCCGCGTGCGGCGCCTGCCCGAGATCGCGCCCGACCAGCGGGCGCAGGCGCTGGCGGCCGAGCACGACAAGGACCCGCGCGTGGTGCAGGTCGTCCTCGACGAGACCACCGAGCTGGTGCGCGCCGAGCGCGGCGTGCTCATCTGCCGCACCCACCACGGCTTCGTGTGCGCCAACGCCGGCGTTGACGCCTCCAACACGCCCGACGACGAGACCGTCGTGCTCCTCCCCCGCGACCCCGACGCCTCCGCCCGGGCCCTGCGCGCGGCGCTGCGCGAGGGCACCGGCGCGCGGCTCGCGGTCGTCGTCGCGGACTCCTTCGGGCGCGCGTGGCGCCACGGCCAGTCCGACGTCGCCATCGGTTGCGCCGGGCTGGCCCCGCTCGAGGACTGGCGCGGCCGGGTCGACGCGCGCGGGCGCGAGCTGCGTGCCACCTGGATCGCGATCGCGGACGAGGCGGCGTCGGCCGCCGACCTGGCCCGCAGCAAGGACTCGCGCCAGCCGGCCGTGCTGGTGCGGGGCCTCGAGGCCCACGTCACCGAGGAGGACGGTCCTGGCGCGCTTGCACTCGTGCGCCCGCCGGAAGAAGATCTGTTCCGATGAGGTGGGTGCTGTCGCTCGGAGCGTGCGCTGCGGTCGCGCTCGCCGTCGCCGGTTGTGGCGGAGCGGACGAGCTCGACAAGGGCAACGCCAACTCGCTCGAGGCCGACAAGGCCACGCTGACCGACGACGTCCAGGCCATCGCCGCGATCGACCAGGACAAGGCCGAGGCCAAGCGCCTGGTCAACTCGATCGCGAAGACGATCGTCCTCTACCAGCGCTTCCAGAAGGTGGCCGAGAGCGTGGGCGGCAACACCGGCAACTCGCTGAACGAGGGCGCCGGCGAGGAGGCGCTGCGCCTGATCGCCAAGGACGTGCCCAGCATCGTCATCGGGGGCTCGAGCGAGTCCCCCACCGGCCTCGACACCAAGGCCACGCGCACGTACATCCGCTACGCGGCCAGCGACCCGCGGCGGGCGCTGGCCGGCCCGGTGTCCGACCACGTGCGCTCGATGCTCATCGACGTCGAGGACGCGAGCCCGTCCACCAAGGTCCCGACGCTGCACGACCACACGGTCAAGCAGGTGCTGGACAGCACCGCCGCGGCGCTGCAGCCCTACTACCCGGACCAGGCCAACCGCCTGCGCGGGCAGGCCGACGCCTAGGCCGCCGCGGCCGCCACCGGGTAGCGGCGCCGGATGCCGTACAGCGTCGTGCGCTCGGCCGCGGGGCGGCCGGCGCCGTGCGCCGCCGCGATCAGCTCGGGCGGGTCCAGGCGCACGCCGTGGTACGAGCCGGCCAGGCGCGAGATCGACTCCTCCATCAGGGTCCCGCCGAGGTCGTTGACCCCCCAGCGCAGCGACTCGGTCGCCGCATCCAGGCCCATCTTCACCCAGCTGGCCTGCACGCTGCGCACCGTCTTGCCCAGCGCGAGGCGGAAGACGGCGGTGTGCTTGAGGTTCTCTTCGCGCGAGATCTCCTCCACGCCGTGCGTCCGCCCCAGGAGCGTGTGGAAGGGGATGAACGAGAGCGGCACGAACTCGTTGAACCCGCCCGTGCGCTCCTGGAACGCGCGCACGACGCGCATGTGCTCGGCCAGCTCCCAGGGCTCCTCGATGTGGCCGAACATCACCGTCACGGAGGTGGCGAAGCCGGCGGCGGCCGAGGCCTCCATGATCTCCAGCCAGCGCCCCACCGGCAGCTTGTTCGGGCTGATGCGCTCGCGCACGCCGTCGTGCAGGACCTCGGCGGCCGTGCCCGGCGTCGAGCCCAGCCCGGCCTCGCGCAGCCGCGCGAACACGGCAGCGGGCGACAGGCCGGACACGTCGCACATGTGCGCGACCTCCATGGGCGAGTACGCGTGCAGGTGGATCTCGGGCGCGGCGCCCTTGGCCACCTGGAGCCACTCCTCGTAGTGCTCCAGCGTCCAGTCGGGGTGGATGCCGGACTGCATGCAGACCTCGGTGGCGCCGTAGTCGACCGCCTCGCGCACGCGGCGCACGATCTCCTCGCGCGAATGGTGGTAGGCGTCAGGCGAGCGCTTGCCCTGCCCGAAGCCGCAGAACGCGCAGCCGACCACGCACACGTTGGACACGTTGATGTTGCGGTTCACGACGAACGTGACCTCGTCGCCGGCGAGCTCGGCGCGCAGCTCATCGGCGGCCTGGCGCATGTCCTCGATCGCCTCGGGCCGGTCCTCGGCGAACAGCGCGGTCAACTCGTCCGGCGCGAGCGCCACGCCGTTGCGGGCGCGGGCGACCGCCCCCGCCACCGCATCGCGCCGGATCGGGCGCGGCGCGTCCCCGCGGCCGGAGCCGCGCCGGGGGATGAAGCTCCAGTACTTGAGCTTGATGACGTCGAGCACGCTCTGGTCGACCCACGCGGGGTCGATGTAGCGCGCGTACACGCACAGCCGCTCGGTCAGCGCGACGCCGTCGGCGGCCAGGCGCTTGCGCACCTGGTGCGGGCTCGGGAACGGGTGCTCGGGCGAGATGTGGTCGCCGTTGGCCGACAGCCCGCCGAGGTCGGTCGCGCCGGCGGCCACGAGCTCGGGCCACCAGTCGGCCAGGTTCGGCGGCACCTGGATGCCGACGCCGGGCAGCAGCCGCTGCGCCTCGCCGATCAGGCGCTTCATCTCCTCGATCGAGACCGGGGTCGCCCACTCGGGCAGGTCGCGGTGGGACGCGTCCGAGACGCCGGTGCGCCAGAACCGCTCCGCGGACGCGGTGGCGATGTCGGCCGGCTCCTCGCCGTAGTAGCGACGATGGGGCACGAAGTTCTGCAGGATCACCTCCTGCAGATGGCCGTGCTCGGCGTGCACCTCGGCCAGCGCCTCGAGCGCGGCCACGCGCTCGTCCTCGCTCTCGCCGATGCCGACGAGGATGCCGCTGGTGAAGGGGATGCGCAGCTCACCGGCCGCAGCGATGGTCTCGAGGCGGCGGGCCGGGTCCTTGGTCGGCGAGCCCTGGTGCACGACGAGGTCCGGGTTGACGCTCTCGAGCATCAGCCCCTGCGAGGCCGTGACCTCGCGCAGGCGCGCCAGGTCGTCCCTGGAGAGCACGCCGAGGTTCGTGTGCGGCAGCAGGCCGCGCTCCAGCGCCCGCGCGCACGTCCACACCACGTAGGCGGTGAAGTCCTCGTGGCCCCAGGTCTGCAGGCGCGCGCGGACCTCGGGGTTGACCTCGGGGTGCTCGCCGGTCAGCACCAGCAGCTCCTTGACCGAGCGGCGGGATGCCCGGTCGAGCAGCGCGAGCACCTCGTCGGGCTCGTGCAGGTGCGCCTGATGGGTGGCGAAGGCGCAGTACTTGCAATAGCACCGGCAGGTCCGCGAGAGCGAGAGCGTGAGGTTGCGCGAGAAGGTGACGCGCCGGCGGGGCATTTGCGCGCAGTCTACGGAGGCCGTGTAGAAACCCCCGTATGCGAC
>Ga0207708_10001350_pt1 | contig 18416 bp, 18 predicted proteins | sample KBSK5101metaG_FD_184340 | JGI IMG/M metagenome (GOLD analysis project Ga0207708, IMG submission 184340) | Corn, switchgrass and miscanthus rhizosphere microbial communities from Kellogg Biological Station, Michigan, USA - KBS K5-10-1 metaG... | ecosystem: Host-associated > Plants > Roots >...
GCCATCGTCAACGCCCAGCTGTTCCGTGAGGTCGAGGGCAAGAGCTCCGAGCTCGCCGTGGCCAGCCGGCACAAGTCGGAGTTCCTGGCCAGCATGTCGCACGAGCTGCGCACGCCGCTCAACGCCGTGCTCGGGTTCTCCGAGGTGCTCCTCGAACGCATGTTCGGGGAGATCAACGAACGCCAGGAGGAGTACCTGCGTGACATCTGGTCGTCCGGCAAGCACCTGCTCGAGCTGCTCAACGAGATCCTCGACCTGTCCAAGGTCGAGGCCGGCCAGATGGAGCTCGACTACTCCACCTTCGATGTTCGCGACCTGCTCGAGCACTCGTCGTCCATGCTCCGTGAGCGCGCGATCGCGCACCGGCTCACGCTCGCCGTCGACATCGCACCGGAGGTCGACCTGATCGAGGCCGACGAGCTGCGCTTCCGGCAGGTCGTTCTGAACCTCCTCTCCAACGCTGTGAAGTTCACCCCCGACGGTGGTTCGGTCCGGGTGCACGCCTATCGCGAGGGCGGTGACATCGCGGTGACTGTCACCGACTCCGGCGTCGGCGTCCCCGAGGTGGACCAGGAGCGGATCTTCGAGTCGTTCCAGCAGGGCGGCCGCGGCGCCGCGAGAGAAGAGGGCACCGGGCTCGGACTGACCCTGTCACGCCGCATCGTCGAGCTGCTCGGGGGCCGGATGTGGCTGCGCAGCGAAGTGGGGGTGGGCAGCACGTTCGGGTTCGCCATCCCCGCGCGTTTGTCGCCGGACGACGACCACGACACCGCGACCACAACGGACGCCAACCAGATCGGAACCGTGGTCGTCATCGACGACGACCGCCCGTCGGTGGAGCTGCTGTCGGCGTACCTGAGCGGCGTCGCCGCCCGCATCACGAAGGCGCGCGACGGGCCGATGGGCCTGGCTGCCGTGCGCCGGGTGCGGCCCGACGTGGTGCTGCTCGACATCCGGCTGCCGGGCATGGACGGCTGGGGGGTGCTCCAGGCGCTGAAGTCGGACGCCACCACGGCGGACATCCCGGTTGTCATCGTGTCGATCCTCGACGAGAGCGCGAAAGGTGCCGAGCACGGCGCAGCCGGGTACCTGGTCAAGCCGGTGGGACGCGAGTCGCTGTTGTCGGTCCTGGCCGGCATCGGTGCGATGGTTCCGGCGTCGGTGGCCGCCGGGAACAACGAGAGGAGTGAGGCGCCATGAGCGGACACCGGATCCTCGTGGTCGAGGACAACAGCAAGAACCTCAAGCTGGTGCGCGACGTCCTTCAGTTCGCGGGGTTCGAGATCATCGAGGCCACGACGGGCGAGGACGGCGTCGAGCTGATGGCCAGGGAGCATCCGGACCTGGTGCTGATGGACCTCCAGCTGCCGGGAATCGACGGCGCCGAGGCACTCCGCCAGATCCGCGAGATGCCCGACATAGGCCAGGTACCGGTCCTTGCGGTGACCGCGTTCGCGATGGACGAGGACCGCCGACGCGCCAGCCGGGCAGGTTTTGACGGGTACGTCGAGAAGCCGATCAGCGTGCGGGCGCTCGCGGACCAGGTCCGGGCCCTTCTCGCACCTCGGGCAGCTTCATGAGCCAGGAGCTGACCGTGCTCGTCGTCGACGACCAGCCGCCCAACCTTCGACTGATGGAGGCGATGCTGAGCCCTCGCGGCCACCAGGTGGTCACCGCCGCCTCCGGAGAGGAGGCGCTGGACCGCCTGGCGGAGAGGTCGGTCGATCTCGTGCTCCTCGACATCATGATGCCGGGCATCGACGGCTACGAGGTCTGCGAGCGGATCCGTGCCAACCCGGAGACGGCCTTCCTTCCGGTGGTGATGGTGACCGCCAGCGGCGAGGACCAGAAGGTCAGGGCCCTCGAGGCGGGCGCGGACGACTTCGTCACCAAGCCGGTGAACCGGGCTGAGCTCGTCGCCCGTGTCGCGTCGCTCGGTCGGGTGAAGCGCTACCACGACACGATCGTCCGGCAGGCCGGTGAGCTCCAGGCGTGGAACAGCGAGCTGGCGAAGCGCGTGCAGACCCAGGTCGAGGAGCTGGAGCGGATGGCCAAGCTGCGTCGCTTCCTGTCCCCCCAGCTCGCCGAGCTGATCGTCGACTCGGGTGACGAGTCGTTCCTGGAGAGCCACCGGCGGGAGATCGTCGTCGTGTTCTGTGACCTCCGCGGATTCACCACCTTCGCGGAGTCGAGCGAGCCGGAAGAGGTGACGACGGTCCTGCGGGAGTACCACGACGCGCTCGGCGACCTGATCCACCGCTTCGAAGGGACCCTGGAACGGTTCACCGGCGACGGTCTGATGGTGTTCTTCAACGACCCGGTGGCGTGTGACGACGCGCCGCTGCGGGCGATCCGGATGTCGCTGGCCATGCGAGACCGCGTGCAGGGCCTCGCCGGGTCCTGGAGCCGGCGCGGCTTCGACCTCAGCCTGGGCATCGGCCTCGCCCAGGGCTACGCGACGCTGGGGAGGATCGGCTTCGAGGGCCGGTTCGACTATGCCGCGATCGGTAGCGTCACCAACCTTGCCGCCCGGCTCTGCTCCAGCGCGGAGCCGTGGCAGGTGCTGGCCCAGCACCGCGTCGTCGCCGAGGCGGGTGAAGCGGTGGTCTCGGAGGAGCTCGGAAGCCGTGACCTGCGTGGCTTCAGCCGACCGATCCGGACCTGCAACGTCCGCGGCCTCGACTCGGCGCGGGTGACGTCATGACCTGGAGCCCGGCCTCGCACGATGCCGTCGCCGAGGCGACCCGGCGGCCCCTCGGTGAGCTGGACGAGTCCGAGCGCTACGAGCTCTTCGACCGGCTGCAGGCCCGGTTGCCGCGGGCTTGGGAGGCGGTCCGGATGAACCACGCGGACGAGTCCGTGGTGGTCGTCCCCTCCGTCACCAGCGACCCGAACGTTCCGAATGCGGGCAGCCTCAACCAGGCCTACGAGGAACGCTTCCTGTTCCTGCTGCTCCTGCTCAGACAACCCCAGCTGCGGATGACCTACGTGACGTCGATGCCGATCTCGCCGACAGTGGTGGAGTACTACCTGGCCCTCCTCCCAGGCGTCATTCCCAGCCATGCCAGGGCGCGCTTGAGCCTGGTGTCCGTCGGCGACTCGTCTCCGTCGCCGCTGACCGAGAAGCTGCTGGCCAGACCACGCCTCCTGGGCCGGATCGCGGACACGATCCCGAACCCGGAGCGCTCCCACCTCGTGCCGTACAACACCACGGAGCTCGAACGTGACCTGGCTCTGATCCTCGGCATCCCCATGTACGGCGCGGACCCGCGCCTCGCAGAGCTCGGGTCGAAGACCGGATGTCGGAGGCTGTTCGGCGAGGTCGGTGTGCAGTACCCGGTCGGGGCCGAGGAGATCCGCACCCCCGACGACATGGTCGAGGCGATCAACGACATGCGCCGGCAGCGTCCGGGACTGTCCACCGTCATCGTCAAGCTCAACGAGGGCGTGTCGGGTCGGGGGAACGCCGTCGTCGACCTCTCCGGGCTCCCGGCGGAGGGTCCGGCCGACCGCGAGCAGGTCCTTCAGCGCATCATGCAGATGCAGCTCGAGTCGACCACCACCACGCTCGAGGCCTACCTGGCCAGCTTCGCCGAGATGGGTGGCATCGTCGAGGAGAGGATCGTCGGCGAGGAGATCCGCAGCCCGAGCGTCCAGCTGCGCGTGACCCCGGCCGGAGTCGTCGAGCTGTTGTCGACCCACGACCAGCTCCTCGGCGGCGCAAGCGGTCAGAGCTACCTGGGGTGCGCGTTCCCGGCCGACCCTGGTTACGCAGGCACCATCGGCACCCAGGCACTGGCGGTCGGTGAGCGGCTGCGCGAGATGGGCACGCTGGGACGCTTCGCGATCGACTTCGTGGTCGTGCGCGGCCGGGACGGCAGCTGGGCGACGTACGCCATCGAGCTCAACCTCCGCAAGGGCGGCACCACGCACCCCTTCCTGACCCTGCAGTTTCTCACCGACGGTCGCTACGAGGGTGACACCTGCCTGTTCCGGACCCCCGACGGGCACGAGAAGCACCTGGTGGCCACCGACCACCTGGAGTCGCACCTCCTGCGCGCGCTCAGCACCGACGACCTTTTCGACATCGTGGCCCGGCACGGACTGCACTTCGACCAGTCACGGCAGGTCGGGGTGGTCTTCCACATGATCAGCTCGCTCACGGAGCACGGCCGGGTCGGGCTGACAGCGGTCGGGGACAGTGCGTCCGACGCGGCGAAGCGGCACCGGCAGGCCGAACGGATCCTGCTCGACGAGGCGCGCCTGGCCGGCCTGAGCCGCCCGCTGCTGTCGTGACCGTTCATCGTCGTCACCGAAGCGCGATCATCGGCGTGCGGACGGCCTGATCCGTTCGCCGGCGTCGACCCGGCCCACCATCGGGGGGATCCTCCGCACCGCTGTGGCCAGGGCGCGCAGGTCGCCACCGAAAAGCGCCTGTGGACCGTCGCACAGCGCCTCCTCGGGGTTCGGGTGCACGTCGACGATCACGCCGTCGGCACCTACCGCGATCGCGGCCCGGGAGAGGGGCACGACCAGGTCCTTGCGGCCGGCCGCGTGCGACGGGTCGACGATGATCGGCAGGTGGCTGGTCGCCTGCACCACTGGAACCGCGGAGATGTCGAGTGTGTTGCGCGTGGCCGGCTCGAAGGTGCGGATGCCGCGCTCACACAGGACGACGTCGAGGTTGCCGCGCTGGGCGACGTACTCCGCGGCCATCAGCCACTCCTCGATGGTCGCGGTCATGCCGCGCTTGAGCAGCACCGGCTTTCCGCACTCGCCGACCGCCTGCAGCAGCCCGAAGTTGCCGGCGTTGCGGGTGCCGACCTGCAGCATGTCCGCGTGCGCGGCGACCACGGGCACGTCGCGGGCGTCGACCACCTCGGTCACGATCGGCAGGCCGGTCGTCTCGCGCACCGCGGCCAGGATCTCGAGGCCGCGCCGGCCGAGCCCCTGGAACGCGTACGGCGAGGTGCGCGGCTTGAACGCACCTCCGCGCAGAAGGGTCGCGCCCGCCGCCTTCGACATCTCGGCGGCCTCCAGCGTCTGCTGGTGCGTCTCGACGGCACACGGCCCGGCGATGAACGTGAACGTCTCCGGGCCGATCGGCACCTGGTGGTGCGGCTGACCGACCCAGACCGTCGAGCGCCCGGCGTGGTGCTGCCGGCTGACCAGCTTGAACGGGTCGGAGATCCTGTGCACGTCCGCGACTCCGGGCAGGCTGCGCAGGTTGAGCCCGTGGAAGGAGTCGATGTCGCCGACGAGCCCGATGATGGTGCGGACGACGCCGCGGCTGACGAACGCCTCGCCCCCCACGCTCGCGACGCGCTCGGTGACGCGTTCGATCTGCTCGTCGGTGGCGTCGGGTGCCATGACCACGACCATGGTGGTGTTCCTCTCTGGTGGGCCCGCCGCCCGGCGTCGTACACACGAACGCCCCTGGGCGGTGGGCCAGGGGCGGTGGTGTGCGGACGCGTCTCCTACGCCTGCTCGGGTACCCCGGGCGAGGTGGCAAAGACATAGATCGAGGTGCGGTGCACACCGCGAGCGTAGGTCGGAGCGTCCGGGCACTGGAACCGACATCCAGCATGTGGGCAGCAGTCAGCGGGTGGTGTGCGGGCGACGCAGCACCGCGGGCAGGTACACCGCCCCGGGGGCGTCCTTCGACATCGCGGCGACGTCGAACGGGTTGGAGATCGCACAGCGCTGGAGCGAGAGGCAGCCGCAGCCGATGCAGGAGTCGAGCCCGTCACGCAGCTTCTCCAGGGCGGCGATCTGGTCGTCCAGCCGTGTGCGCCAGTGCCGGGTGATCCGCTGCCAGTCAGCCTTCGTGGGAGTGCGGGCGCGGGGGAGCCGGTCCAGCTCGTCGCGGATCTCCTCGAGAGTGAGGCCGACGTTGCTCGCTGCCCGGATGAACGCGAGCTGGCGGAGCACGCCGCGCTGGTAGCGCCGCTGCCCGCCTCCGCTGCGTGCGGCCACGATCAGCCCCTGGCTCTCGTAGTACCGCAGAGCCGAGGCGGCGAACCCGCTGCGCGCGGCGACCTCGCTAACGGTGAGCACATCGTGGGTGTCCATGGAACCCCTCCTGGTGGTCGAGCCTGTCGAAGTCGGTGGTCGAGCTTGTCGGCTTCGGTGGTCGAGCTTGTCGGCTTCGGTGGTCGAGCTTGTCGAGACCTTGACTTCAAGTTCACTTTAACTTGAAGACTGTCACGGAGAAGCCAGTCGAACAAGGAGAAGACATGTCTGTCGCACTGATCACGGGTGGATCCGCCGGGCTCGGCCGGGCACTGGTCCGGGCGCTGGCCCAGGAGGGGTGGACGGTCGTCACCGACGCTCGCGACCGCGCCCTGCTGGCCGAGATGGAGGCCGAGAACGTGCTCACCGTCGGCGGCGACGTGGCGGACGCCGGACACCGGGCAGCCCTCGCGGCCGAGGTCAACCGGCTGGGCCGGCTCGACCTGCTGGTCCACAACGCGAGCACGCTCGGCCCATTGCCGATGCGGCCCCTGCGCGACCTCTCGCCCCGCGAGCTCTACGAGACCTGGGCGGTCAACACCGAGGCCCCGCTCGCGTTGACGCAGCTCGTGCTCGGCCACCTGAAGGAGTCGGACGGCATGCTGGTCTCGCTGTCCTCGGACGCCGCCGTGGAGCACTACGAGACCTGGGGTGCGTACGGCGCGTCCAAGGCCGCGCTCGACCACCTGACCCTGACCTGGGCCGCCGAGGAGGGCCTGGCCGGCTACGCCGTCGACCCCGGCGACATGCGCACCGCGATGCACCAGGACGCATTCCCGGACGAGGACATCTCCGACCTGCCGCTGCCGCGCACGGTCGTACCGCACCTCCTCGAGCTGCTCCAGCAGCGACCGCCGTCGGGGCGGTACCGCGCGGCGGACATAGCGGTGAAGGTCGGGGCCTGACATGCGGATCCTCAAGGAGCCCTTCGAGACGGTTGCTGGGCGACCTCTTCAGGAACCACACCCGACGACGGTGTTCTCGCCGCCCCCCGGAGCGTTCGCGCCGGCCCCGGCCGAGGCACGCGGCGTCGACCGCGACGACGTGAAGCTGCTGGTCGCGAGACCCGAAGGCGTCACCCACGCCCGGTTCCGCGACCTGCCGCGGCAGCTCCGTGCAGGGGACGTCGTCGTCGTGAACAACTCCGCAACCGTGGCCGGCGAGCTCGACGCCGTTGGTGACCGTCGCGGCCGCGTCGTCCTTCATGCCGCAACGCCGCTCGACGACGGTAGCTGGGTGGTCGAGGTCCGCACGGCGCCCGACGCCGCCCGGGCCGTGCTCGACGCGGAGCCGGGGGAGCGCTTCACCAGCGGGCCCGTCGTTCTCACGCTCAGTGCACCCTACCCGCGGGACCGGTCCTCTCCGAGCGGCCGGGGCAACCGTCTGTGGCGAGCGGTCGTCGACGGTGACCTTGTCGCGCGGCTGGAGCGGGCCGGTCGGCCGATCGCGTACGGCTACCTCGACCGTCGCTACCCGTTGAGCGCGTACCAGTCGGTGTTCTCCTCGCTGCCCGGCAGCGCGGAGATGCCGTCCGCGGGGAGGCCTTTCACGCAGGCGATCGTGACCGACCTGGTCTCACGCGGCGTCGCGGTGGTGCCGGTCACGCTGCACACCGGCCTCTCGTCGCAGGAGGCCGGGGAGGCGCCGCAGGCCGAGCGCTTCGTCGTACCCGACGCGACCGCGCGGCAGGTCAACGCCGTCCGCGCCGGCGGCGGGCGCGTGGTCGCGGTCGGGACCACGGTCACCCGGGCACTGGAGTCCGCCGTCGACGGCCACGGTCGGCTGGTCTCCCGCAGCGGCTGGACCGAGCGGGTCGTCACCCCGGCCGACCCGCCTCGCGTGGTCACCGGGCTGGTCACCGGCTGGCACGACCCGCAGGCCTCGCACCTCCTGCTGGTCGAGGCCGTCGCCGGACCCGCCCTCACCCAGCAGGCGTACGACGCCGCCGTCGCCGGTGGCTATCTCTGGCACGAGTTCGGGGACGCGGCCCTGCTGCTGCCCTGAGCGGATAGTCCGTCCCGACTGGCATCGCGACACGCCGGCGCATGTTGCCGAACGGGAGGGACTATCCGGCTTGGGCCGCCTCACACCGCGATGTGCTGGACCTCGCCCTCTATCGAGCGGCGCCGCGGGACGAGCTCGACGAGGAGCATCGCGGCGATCACCATCGGGCCGCCGACGAGCATCCGCCAGGTGACGCTCTCGCCGCCGAGCAGCACGGCGAAGAAGGCGGCGAAGACCGGCTCCATGCTCATGATGATCGCGCTGCGCGTCGAGTCCAGCTGGGACTGCGCCCAGGTCTGGCCGAGCATCGCCAGCGCGCCCGCGACCAGGGCCATGTAGACGATCGAGAACCAGTCGGCGCTGGTGCTGGGCAGCGTCACCCCGCGGGGTAGCGCGGCGATGCCGCAGATCACCGTGATCACGATGATCTGGAGGATCGACATCCCGAGCGCGTCGGTGCCGGTCGACCAGTGGCCGAGCGCCACTATGTGCAGCGCGTACCCGACCGAGGCGACCAGCGTGATCGCCTCGCCGTACCCCATGCTGAACCCGCTCAGGGTCAGTACGCCGATCCCGCCGAGCGCGAGCGCGACGGCGGCCCAGGTGACCCCGCCGATCCGGGTGTGGAGCAGGAGCGCGGCCAGCAGCGGCGTGATCACGACGTACAGGCCGGTGATGAAGCCCGAGACGCTCGCCGGCGTGTGGGCGAGCCCGGTGGTCTGCAGGATCTGCGCGACGCCGTACAGCGTGCCCAGCACGAGCGCGTTGCGGCGCGCCTGCGGCGACAGCCGGGGGATCGCGCGCGGGGCGACGAGCAGCATCGCGACCGACGCGATCGCGAACCGGACGGCCAGGAAGTCCGCGACGGGCACCCGGTCGAGGAGGTCGTGGATCAGGTAGAACGTCGATCCCCACGCGGCCGCGATCCCGAGCAGCGCGAGGCTGGCGAGCAGCTTCCGCGACGGCATGCGGTCACCCTAGGGTGCGTCAGCCGAGCGGCCGCCAGCCGTCGTCGAACGCCCGCTTGAGGTGCTTGACGTTGCGGATGTAGCGCTTGGTGCTCTTGTACATCCCGTGGGCGTGCACGGAGCCGAGGCCCTGGTAGTAGCCGGCGAGCGCCCCCCGCACGGAGTGGTCGCGACGCAGGAGCTCGTAGAGGACCACGCCGGCGAGCACGTTGTCGTGCAGCCGTTGCAGGTGCAGCCGGCGTCCCACGAGCACCGAGATCCAGCGGCCCGTCTTCGGCATCACCTGCATCGTGCCGACCGCACCGGCTGAGGACCGCACGTGCTGCTGCCAGCCGGACTCCTGCCACGCGATGGCCAGCGCCATGTGCGGGTTGACACCGTGCAGGCGCGCGACCCGCCTCACCTCGTCGCGGACCACCGCGCGCGCGGAGCGCGAGGTGTGGTGCGGCTTCGACTTCTTCCGCTTCTTCTTCGCCTGGTGCCTCGGGTGCTTCTTCGCAGGGTGGGACTTCTTCTCCAGGTGCCGGCCGGCACGGGCAGTGACGACCGGCACCTTCACCTTCTCGCCGGCGTACCAGAGCGACGAGCTGGTCTTGTGGTTGATCGCCAGCAGCTCAGCGGTCCACGCGTGGAACCGGACCGCGATCCGGCTCGCGGTGTCGCCGCTCCTCACGTGGTAGGAGATCACCCGCCGGCCCGGATGCCCGGGCCACCTCCTGCCGGCCCGGTGCTTCGTGGCGACGTTCGCGACCGTGGACGCAACCGGTTGCGTCGCATTTGCCGTCACGGTTCGTCGTATGGGGCGCTCGCAGGCGCCGTCCAGCGCGAGGCTGGTGACGACCAGCCCGCCCAGCGCGATGCCCGTGGTGAGGGTGCGCCCGGCCTGCCGGACCACGGCGCGCACGACGGTGGACATGCCCGACCCCTCACGGTTTCGACACTCGAAGTCATCGAGAGTGACGGATGTGACCCATGTGCGTCAAGGGGCGGATGTGGCGGATGGGCTAGACGAGGTACAACGTGATCGTGCTGCCCTTCGGCGCCAGCGAGCCCGAGGACGGGTCGGAGCGCAGCACGAAGTGAAGGCCCAGGTAGGCGCCAGACTCCTTGGACGTCACCTTGAAGCCGGCCGCTTCCAGCTTCTCGGTGGCGGCGCCCAGGCCCATGGCGACGACACGGGGCACCTCGACCAGCTCGGGACCCTTGGAGACGGTCAGCTCGACGGTGTCACCCTTGAACAGGGTGCCGTCGCTCGGGTCCTGCGCGATCACCATGCCCTTGGCGACGTCGTCGTCGTACCTGGAGGTGGTGTCGACCTCGAGCCCCAGACTGTCGAGCGCGGTCTGGGCCTCGTCGGCGTCCTTGCCGGTGAAGTCGGGCACCTCGATCGGCTTCTGGCCCTTGCTCACGGTCAGGTCGACTGCTGCGTCGCGGCGCAGGTCGGTGCCGACGCCGGGGCTGGCCTTGATCACGAGGCCCTTCTTCACCGTGTCGGAGTACTTCTCGATCGCGCGCCCGAAGCTGAGGTGGGAATCCTGAAGCATCGCCTGGGCGTCGTCGAGCGTTCTGCCGTCCACTGTGGGCACGGCATGTCGCTCGGGGCCGCGTGAGATGACCGTATGGACCGTGCCGTCCTTGGAGATCCGGGAGCCGGGCGCGGGGTCGGTTCGCAGCACCGAACCCCTGGCCACGGTCTCGGAGTAGCCGGTGCCGGTGACGTCGAACGCCAGCCCGGACCTGACCACCTCGACCTTGGCCGCCGCTCGGGTCATGTTGATCACGCCGGGTGTCGTCGTGTAGCGCGCGAAGCCGAAGTACCACCCGCCCAGCCCCACCAGGAGGGCAGTGACCAGCAGCATCACCAGGAGCAGCGGCCGGCGCTTCGTAGCGCGCGGGCGAGGAGGTAGCGGCTGCACGGCCGACGGACGCGCGAGCGTCCGGGCGCTTCCACCACCGGCACCTGCGCGGGCCGCGACGCCGAGCGGGGGCCGGGGGAGGGTCGAGGTCGGCTCGCGCTCCTGGTCGTAGACGTCGTCTGTCCCGTTGCCGCCGGGGCTCCCGCCCGCCCCTTCCAGGGACAGGTCGATGATCGCCCGCGGCAGCTGCCCGTCGGTGTCCTCGAACGGGTCGCGGCCGATCGCGGGCGCGAGGTCGGCGGTCAGCTCCGGGTCGTCGGCGACGCCGTGTTCGAGCGCGTGGCGCACCCGGCGGAGCTGGTGGAGCAGCACAGTGGCGTCGGCCGGGCGCAGCGCGGTGTCGCGGGCAGTGGCGCGGGCGACGAGTGCGTCGACGTACGGCGGGAGCGAAGGCATCAGCCGCGACGGCGGTGGGATGTTCTCGTGCACGTGCAGGTAGGCGACCTGGATCGGCGAGTCGGCCTGGTGCGGCTTCTGGCCGGTGAGCATCTCGTAGATCAGCACGCCGGCGGCGTAGACGTCGGAGCGGGCGTCTGCACGGCCGTCGACGACCAGCTCGGGGGAGAGGTAGGAGACCGTGCCGATCAGCACGCCGGTGCTCGTGTTCTGGCTCTCGGAGTTGACGGCCCGGGCCAGCCCGAAGTCGGCGACCTTGACCCGGCCGTCGTCGGCGAGGAGGACGTTCTCGGGCTTCACGTCGCGGTGGATCATCCCGGCCCGGTGGGCGGCGCCGAGCGCGGACAGCACCGGCTCGATCACGGTCAGCGCCCGGACCGGCGACATCGGGGCCTCGGAGCGGATCAGGTCGCGGAGCGTGATCCCCGGGACGTACTCCATGACCAGAAACAACGTGCCGTCGTGGTCGCCCTGGTCGAACACCGCGACCACGTTGTGGTGCGCGAGCCGGGCGGCCGCCTGCGCCTCGCGCCGGAAGCGACGGGCGAACTCGTCGTCGTCGCCCAGTCCGGCGTGCATCACCTTGACCGCGACCGTGCGGTCGAGCCGGGTGTCGGTGGCCTGGTAGACCGTGGCCATGCCACCGCGGGCGACCCGCGGTCCGACCAGGTAGCGGCCGTCGAGGAGCTGGCCGATGAGCGGGTCGGAGACCCGGTCGGCTGTCATGCGCTCCACGTGTCGACCTCCACGTCCGGCGGGGAAGAGACCGGCTGCCCGACGAAGTCTAGTTTGGGTTGGAAGCAATCCACCGTAGGCGCGTGAGCACCCAAGCGCACGTTCTGGAGCCGGAGAGACCCGTCACAGCTGAGGAGACGAGCGCGGGCCGGGCGGCAAATGTCCGTTTCCGGCGCGGCAACGCGGCTGGTACGACGGCCGGCTGGGCTGAGCAGGCCCAGGCTGGCACAGTTGGAAGCGTGAGCGACGACACCACCTCCCGCGGCACCACCGACGACCTCGGCACCCTCGTCGGAGACTGGCTCGACTGGGCCGCCTGCGCGGAGCTCCTCGGCGTGCCCGTGAGCAAGGTGCGCACCGGGATCCGCGAGCACCAGCTGGCGGCCGCCGTGCCCGCCGAGGGCGCCGGGCAGCAGGTGCCTGCGCTGCTCGTGATGGACGGAGTCGTGGTCAAGGGCGTGCCCGGGGTGCTCACCGTGCTGCACGACGGCGGCTACGACGACCGCGCGGCGCTCACCTGGCTGTTCACCGAGGACGAGTCCCTCCCCGGCCGCCCGATCGACGCCCTGCGCGAGAACCGCGGCGCCGAGGTCAAGCGGCGCGCGCAGGCGCTGGCGTTCTGAGAGCCTCCGACCGTTGACGTCGGCCCTGCCGGACGCGAGGCTGGCGGTCAGTCGCGACGAAGGGGAGACGACCATATGAGCGGACTTGCCAGGATCCTGGCGGGCCACCACCCGGTGGGCGTGTACCGGTGGCACAACCACCTGCCGGAGCAGGAGATACGTCACGCCGTGGGGCACGCCGGTTGGGAGTTCGGCTACGTCGACGGGTGGACGCACCAGGACAAGGAGACCTTCCTCGACGCGGTCGCGGAAGGTCTTTCGTTCGAGGCGCACTTCAAACCGAACTTCGACTCGTTGGTCGACTGCCTGCGCGACGTCGCCAAGCCGACGGTCGTGCTCTGGGACGGCTGGGGGCCGCTGGCGCGGGAGGACGGTCAGGCGTTCTCCGTGGCGCTCGACGTGTTCACGGAGCGAGCCGGGGAGGACCCCGCGTTCGGCGTGCTGCTGCGCGGCGAGGGTCCGCCGATCTCGATCCCGTCGCTGGACTGACCGGCCCGCCATGGCCCAGCGGCTGTGGGAGGGGTCCCGCGACCGTCCCCGCCCGCGCGCGCTCGACACCCTCGGCTACGAGCTGCTCGCGGTGGACGTCGAGGCCGGCACCGCCGAGGCGGCGTTCACGGTGGGCGAGGAGTTCGGCAACACCGTCGGCAACGTGCAGGGCGGCTTCCTGGCGGCGATGCTCGACGCCACGCTGGGGACCGCGATCGTCTGCACGCTGGAGCCCGGTGAGATCGCGCCGACGGTCGAGCTGAAGATCAGCTACCTGCGCCCGGCCCGGATCGGCCGGATCGTCGGGAGGGGCCGGATCATCAAGCGGGGTTCGCGGGTCGCGTTCCTCACCGGTGAGCTGTACGACGCCGAGGAGCGGGTGCTGGCCACCGCCAGCGGCACCTTCCTGCTCACGCCGGCGCCGGACGACCGGGCGCCGGACGACCGGGCGCCGGACGACTCAGCGCTGGACGACTGAGCGCTGGAGGACCGAGCTAGAGGACCGAGCTAGACCACGCGCTGGGTGGCCGCGGCGGCGAGCGTGCGCAGGACGCCCCGCGCGCGGTCGTCGATCTCGGCGGCGTCGAGCGCGGTGAGCGCGCGCTCGGTCAGCTCCTCGATGACCTGCTCGACCTGGGCGCGTGCGCCCGACCCGTCGATCAGCTCCCGAAGCCGGGTGACCCGCTCCTCGTCGAGAGCCTCGCCGAGGCTGGCGTCGAGATGACGAGCGTCCTTGGGGGAGAGTGCGTCGAGCGCCAGCGCGACGAGCACCGTGCGCTTGCCCTCGGTGAGGTCGTCCCCGGCCGGCTTGCCCGTGGCCTCCGGGTCGCCGAACACCCCGAGCAGGTCGTCGCGCAGCTGGAACGCCTCGCCGAGCGGCAGTCCGAACCGGGTCAGCTGGCCGATCGTCTGACCGGACGCCCCGGCCAGGGCCGCGCCGATGTGGAGCGGACGCTCGATGGAGTACTTGGCGGACTTGTAGCGCAGCACGTTCATGGCGAGGTCGACGTCGCTCGCGCCCCGGGCCTGGGCGCTCACGTCGAGGAACTGGCCGGTCACGACCTCGCTGCGCGTGAGGTCGAAGAACGCCTGCGCGGCCCGCACCCGCTCGCCGTCGAGGCCGCAGGTGCGCAGCAGCTCGTCGGCCCAGCTGAGCAGCAGGTCGCCGAGCAGGATCGCGGCGGCGGCGCCGTACTGCTCCGCGTCCCCGCGCCAGCCGGAGCGCTGGTGCAGCGCGCCGAACTCGCGATGCGTGGCGGGACGCCCCCGTCGTACGTCGGAGGCGTCCATGTAGTCGTCGTGGACCAGCGCGCTGGCGTGCAGCAGCTCGAGAGACCCGCAGGCGCGCACGAGCGACGCCTCGTCCTCCGGCGCGACCATGCCCGCCACGGCGTGGTGGCCCCAGTAGCAGAAAGCGGCACGGAACCGCTTGCCCCCGATGACACTGGTGCGAGCCGCCGCGACCAGGCGCTGGGCGTCCTCGCCGAGCCGGTCGAGCCACGCTGCGTGCTCGTCGACGAAGCCGAGCAGCTGCTTCTCGACGTCGCCACGGAAGGTGGATGCGTCCCAGGACGCGTCCCACGCCGTGTCCGCCGGTGTCACCGGGACACCGTAGTCCCCCGTATCCTTCTCGGCATGCCTGAGGCCCCTGTGCGTATCGGAGACCTGATCGCCGAGGGCGGCAAGTCGTACTCCTTCGAGTTCTTCCCGCCGAAGGACGAGGACGGCGAGCGCGTGCTGTGGCAGTCGATCAGGGACCTCGAGCCGCTGCGCCCGACGTTCGTCTCGGTGACCTACGGCGCTGGCGGCAGCACCCGCGAGGGCACCATCCGGGTCACCTCACGGATCGCGAAGGAGACGTCGCTGACCCCGATGGCGCACCTGACCTGCGTCGGCCACACCGCCGAGGAGCTGCGCGCGATCCTGCGCGCCTACGCCGAGGGCGGCGTCCACAACGTGATGGTGCTGCGCGGCGACCCGACGGATGGGCCCGGCACTGCCTGGACCGCCACGGAGGGCGGCTTCAACTACGCCTCCGAGCTGGTCGACCTGGTGCACTCGCTCGACGGTTTCGGGATCGGCGTCGCGGCCTTCCCGGAGGGGCACCGCGACGCGGCGTCGCTGGAGGCCGACGCGCTCGTGATGCGACGCAAGTACGACGCCGGCGCGGACTTCGCGGTCACCGAGATGTTCTTCCGCGCCTCCGACTACTTCGGCCTGGTCGAGCGCTGCGCCGCCAACGGGGTCGACTTTCCGATCATCCCGGGGATCATGCCGATCACGAACCTCCGCTCGGTCGAGCGGATGACCGAGCTCTCCGGGCGCGACGTACCTCCCGAGGTGCTGGCCCGCTTCGAGGGCGTCACCGATCCGGCCGAGGTGCGCAGGATCGGCATCGAGGTCGCCACCGAGCTCTGCGACAAGCTCCTCGCCGGCGGCGCGCCGGGCCTGCACTTCTACACGTTGAACCGGTCGAAGGCGACGCGGGAGATCTACGCGGGGCTGGGGTCGCGGGTCTGACGCGGGGGAGAATTCCCAAGGTATCGATGTTCTCTGGCTGTCCCAGGGGCATGCCCGGCGCTGGAAGCGCCAGAAGACCTGGACACCTTGGGAAACCGACCACGACCGCTCACGCCCGCCCCACCGCCTGGGCGACCAGCGCCGCAGACAGCCCCACCCACGGCAGCCCGGCACCCGGGGTCGTGTGCGCGCCTGCGCAGTAGACGCCCGGAACCGGTGACTCGGTGCCGAGCCGCCGGTCTAGCGTCCGGCGACCCTGCCAGAGCACGCCGTACGGCGAGCCGCGCCACGACTCGACCTGCTCCCGCGGCGACCGGTCGACGCGGACCTCGACCTGGTGGCGGACGTCTATCCTGTGCCGGGACAGCGCGGTCACCGGGTCCTCGGCGATGTGCCCGCGTCCGAGCAGGGTCCAGGCGTGCGCCCCCGCCGGTGCCGTGCCGTTGGTGCGCAGCACCAGCAGCGGGTCGCCGTGCAGCACCACCTCGTGGGGCAGGTCGGGCACCTCGCCGGTGATCCCGAGGTGGGCGACGACCGGCGGGATCGCCGGCATGGTGCGCCGCACGTGGCGCGCCAGTGCCGGCAGCCGGCGCGGGTCGACGGCCACCACGACCACGTCGGCCCGGAGCACCTCGTCGTCGGTGCGCACGCCCGAGACGCGGTCCGACGCCAGCTCGAGGTCGCGTGCCTCGACGCCGGTGCGCACGTCGACCCGCCGGGTCGCGAGCCGCTGGACCAGCGCCGTGGCGAGGGCGCCCATCCCGCCGGGCACGGTCCAGCTGCCGAAGTTCTGCTCTACGTACGAGACCAGGCCGGTCCAGGCGGGCACGTTGCGGGGGTCGTGCCCCTCCAGCACGGCCGGCAGCGTCGCGACCTGGCGGAGCCGGTCGTCCTTGAGCAGCTTGCCGGTCATCTTCGCCAGTGTCAGCCGGCTGCCGAGCAGGTCACGGGACCGCCTGCTGGCGTGCTCCGCCGACCACGGCCGCTCCAGCCAGTCCTTGCGGAGCGCCTCCCAGGCATCGGGGAACTCCGCCGTGTACGCCGCCCACACCCGCCCGAGGCCGTTCCCCAGAGCCGCGTCGATGGCCGCGATCTGCACCGACCGACTTCCGCTCGGGAGGTCGAGCAGGGTGCCGTCCTCGAACCGGTGCTGCCGCATCGGCTCGACCGGCACCAGGTCGAGCTCCTTCTCCAGCGGTCGGCCGGACTTGCGGAAGAGGTCGCGCACGACGGCGGGCAGCAGCATGTGCGTCGGACCCGCATCCCAGCGGAACCCGCCCCGCTCGACGAACCCGAGTGCGCCACCGAGCCGGGAAGACGCCTCGAGCAGGATGACCTCGTGGCCCAGCTTGGCCAGCCGCGCGGCCGACGCCATGCCGCCGAAGCCGCCCCCGACCACCACGACCCGCGCCATGTGCGGAACCTATCCGCAGGCATGGCCGAGCCGTTCCGACGCCACCGGCCCCGGCGGACCGCCACATGCACGGCGGACGCACTGGCGGTTGATCAGGTACCGCGCTCGGTCTCCGCCGCGATCACCCGGGACACGGCGTCCTGATCTCGGCCGACCACCGTGGTGCCGTCGTCGGCGGTGATGATCGGCCGCTGGAGCACCCGCGGATGTGCGGCCAGCGCGGCGAGCCACGCGTTGCGGTGACCGGCGTCGCGGGGGAGGACGATGCCTTCCTCGACTGCCTCCTTGTCCCGCGCCACGTGCCACGGCTCGAGGCCGAGCCGGGCGAGGACGACGGCAAGCTCGTCCGCCGTGGGCGGGTCGTCGAGGTACCGGCGCTCCGTGTAGGCGATCCCGGCCTCATCCAGCGCGTCACGCGCGGACCGGCACTTCGAGCACGCCGGGTTGACCCAGATCTCCATGTCAGGCCACCTCGATCTCGGTGGCGCCGGTCATGGCGAGGAGCTCTTCGTACGTTGTGGAGAACACCGCGGCCGGGTGACCCGCGGCGGCCCAGATCTCGTCGTACCGCCGGAGCCACGGGTCGAGGTAGGTCCGGATCCGCGACGGGTGCGCGATCGGGGACACCCCGCCGATGACCTGGCCGGTGTGTGCGCGCACGAACTCCGGTTTCGCCCGGTCCAGCGAGCCGACGCCGATCGCGGCAGCAACCTTGCCGGTGTCGACGCGGTGGGACCCGGAGGTGAGGATCAGTACCGGCTCCCCGTCGGCGTCGAACAGCAGGCTGTTGGCGATCGCGCCGACCTCGCAGCCGAGCGCCTCGGCCGCCAGCGCGGCGGTGTGGACCGAGTCGGGGAGGATCACGATGCGGCCCCGTCCGCCGTTGGCGGACAGGGCGTCGCGGAACCTGCTGATGCTGGCGTGCTCCATGGGGCGAGGCTATCCGGGCACGCTCCCCCACGGTGGGGGGTCGTAAGACCATCGTCCGATTGACAGGTAGACCTCATCGGAGTTGCGTCGCGATAAGAGGGTGGTGCGTCACCGTGACGCGCCGGCGGAAGGGATCGAGATGGCCATGCTGACAAGACGGTGGGGACGAGCGGGGGTGGCAGCGGCCTTCGCGACGGTGCTGGTCATCGGAGGGACGGCAGGGTCTCCCGCCACTGCCCGTCACGGTCATGACAGTGACGACAACGCCTTCACCCAACGCAACCTGGTCTCCGACGTCCCGGGTCTCGCGGAGCTGGACGACCCCGACGTCAAGAACCCGTGGGGCATCGCTTTCGGCCCTGTCGGCAATGCGACCCCGCTGTGGGTCAACAACAACTTCGCCTCCGAC
>Ga0207708_10001351_pt1 | contig 18405 bp, 19 predicted proteins | sample KBSK5101metaG_FD_184340 | JGI IMG/M metagenome (GOLD analysis project Ga0207708, IMG submission 184340) | Corn, switchgrass and miscanthus rhizosphere microbial communities from Kellogg Biological Station, Michigan, USA - KBS K5-10-1 metaG... | ecosystem: Host-associated > Plants > Roots >...
GGCGATCGGCCCGGTATGGGAGGCGAACCACGTCTGGCTGATCTTCGTCCTGGTGGTGCTCTGGACCTGGTTCCCCTCGGCCTTCGAGGCCATCTTCTCGACGCTCTTCATCCCGCTCAGCCTGGCCGCGTTCGGGATCGTCCTGCGTGGGGCCGGCTTCGCGTTCCAGCACACCGCCAAGCGGGCCCGGGGCCGGGCCGTGTCGACCGCGGTCTTCGGCGTGTCGTCGGTCTTGACGCCGTTCTTCCTCGGCACCGTCGTCGGCGCGGTCGCGGGCAGTCGCGTGCCCGTCGGCAACGCCGCCGGAGATGTCTGGACGAGCTGGGTGAACCCGCTTTCGCTCGTGACCGGCGCGCTCTTCGTGGCCACCGGCGCCTACCTGGCAAGCGTGTTCCTGGTCAGTGACGCCCGCCGAGCGGGGACGCCTGACCTCGAGCGCTACTTCAGCGACCGCGCGCTCGTCGCAGCGGTCGTCACCGGGGCGCTCGCGGCTGGCGGTCTGGTCGCTCTGCACGCGGACGCGCGCGCCGTCTTCGACGGGCTCAAGGGCGACGCACTGCCGCTCGTCATCGTCTCAGCCGTCTGCGGTGTCGCCGTGCTCGTCCTGCTGCGGCGGGGCGCCCAGCGGGGCGCCCGCGTCCTGGCGGCGGGCGCCGTCGTGTCCGTGATCTGGGGCTGGGCCGTCGCCCAGCACCCGAACATCCTCCCGCCGAGCCTCACCGTCTCCGACGCAGCTGCTCCGAGCGAGACGCTGAAGGCGGTGCTGATCGTCTTCGGCGTCGCCGTGCTCGTCGTCCTGCCCTCGCTCGGGCTGCTCTACACGCTCGTGCAGCGGAACCTCGTCGAGGAGACCTCGCAGCCCGCGCGGCCGGCGGGCTCAGCGCGTTAGCGGGGCTCCGCTCGCGTCGCACGGGATCCGGAAGCGACCTGCGGCGATCCCCGGGTCGTGAGTCAGACGCTCGACGGTGCGCTCCATCGCGAACGGCCGCAGGCCGCCCGCCCCGTCGTGGTACGGGTTGTCGAGGAACCAGAGGAGGAGCAGCGTCGAGGTGATCACGACCGCCACGCTGGCCATCATCGTCGCCTGCACGACCGCCCGCTCGGCGCTGTCGGCGAAGAAGAGCATGAAGATGCCGATCGCCCCGGCGCTCAGGAACAACACGATCCAGAGCGGGATCGGGATCACACCCTCGGCCCCATGCGTGCGGTCGGCGCGAGCGCTCTCGCGGTCGGTGCGCTGGTCGAGCCACTTCCCGTACGCGGCCTGCTCCGACGCCGAGCGCGGCTCGACCGTCCTCAGGGTGTGGAACATGACGACGCTCCAGGGGTTGTAGCCGTCGGTGAGCGTGCCGGACTCCATTCTCGGCCACTCCTGGTGCACGACCGTGCGGGCGTAGCAGATGAGCTGGCCGGAGAAGAGGCCGCGCACGGGCGCGGGCATCAGCTGGGCCGTCTCGAACTGCTCCTGGACGATCTGCGCCTCGGACTGGGCGCCGCTGCGTGAGGTGTCGTAGCTCTCGAAGGCGAGGAAGACGACGAACCCGAGCAGGACGGCAAAGCCCGTAGCGAGCACGCCGAAGACGCCGGCCGCACGATCGCCGTCCTCGAAGTAGCTGCCGTCGGGCGCCCGACGGCGGACGAGCAGCATGGCGGTGACGGCAACCGCGGCCACCACGGCGACGATCAGCGCCGCCCAGAAGAAGTTCATCCCGCCGGCCCGTGCGCCGCCGGTGGCAACTCCATCTCGGCCCGCAGGGCCGTGAGCGGCGTGTCGGGAACGGTGATCAGGCCCCGTGTCGGACGGTCGAGGTCGAAGATCACCAGCAGGAGCAGGGTCACGAGCGCACCTGCGAGGACGACGGTGGTTGCGCCGCGCCCGTGCAACGCCGTGTAGAGGGCGAGCAGGCCGAACGCGAAGGCGGCACCGAAGATCTCCAGCGCGAGCACCTCGTTGGGGATGCGGTTGTTGAGTGCCGCGATGCGCACGGTCTGCTGGTCGATCATCTGGTTCAAGGTCTCGACGTAGAGCCGCGGCGCGCTGTCCTGCGGCGCTCCCACGAGGGCGTCTCCGGCCAGGCTCCACAGCCGGCGCTGGAGCGCGTTTTCCTGCGCGACGGCTGCCGCGAACCTGGCGGTGGTGGGCACCGAGTGCGAGAGGTTCAGGCTCGCGTCGGTGTACTGCCGGAGCAGTTGCAGCGAGCGGGTCCGCATCGGCTCCGCCAGCGTCTGGGCACGCAGGTAGGTGGTGCCGATGGTGTTGGCGTCGTCGACGACGGCGGCCCGGCGCGTGTCGTACCGCCCGATCGCCAGTGTCAGGCCGAAGGCGAGGATCAGCCCGACCAGCGCGAAGAACGCCCCCTGCACGATCCCGACCGGCTCGCGCAGCGTCTCCTGTGTGCGTAACACACGGCCGGCGGCATAGCCCACGACCACGAAGCCGAGGACGATCCCGCCGATGATCAGAACGAGCTCCCAGGTGCTCAGGCGGAAGAACAAGACCCGCGCAGAATCTCAGAGTCGCGGGCCGTGGGGATCGTTCAATTCGGGTGAGGCCGCGCCGCGAGCGGGTTAACGTGAACCGGTGACCGCCCGCGGCGCCTACCGCGAGATCCTCGCGATTCGCGATGCGCGGCGGCTGATCTCGGCGAGCGCCGTCTCACAACTGGGCGACTGGCTGTTCAACGCCGCGCTGCTCGGCACCGTGTTCGCGACGACGGGGTCGGCGCGTTGGGTCGGCGCCGCGACGATCTGCCGCCTCGTTCCCTACGTCGTGCTCGGCCCGGTCGGCGGGGTGGTCGCCGACCGCTACGACCGCCGGACGGTGCTGCTCGCCGGCGATCTGGCGCGCTGCGTGTTGATGGTCGGCCTGGCCGCGGTGGTGGAGACCGACGGGCCGGTTGCGCTGCTGCTCGTGTTGACGGCGCTGGCCTCGTCGGCGGGCGCGGCGGAGCGGCCGGCGGCGATGGCCTTGCTGCCGAGGCTGGTCGGCGAGGCGCGGCTCGGGCCCGCGAACGCCCTCCTGCACACAGTGCAAGACCTCGGCGTCGTCGTCGGGCCGGCGATCGGGGCCGTCCTGCTGGCGGTGGCGCCGAACTCGGTTGCGTTCCTCGTCAACGCGCTCACCTTCGCGGTCTCGGCGGCCTTGATCTGGACGATCCGCCGGCCTGCCGTCAAGACGAGCGCCCGCGCGGTCGAGAGCGCGCGGCTCCACCTCCTGCAGGGCCTTCGGACCGTCCGCGCCACGCCCTTCGTCGTGCCGTTGTTGATCGTGATCGCGATGGCCGAGCTGACCTACGGCGCACAGACGGTGCAGCTGGTCGTGTACGCGGCCCGCCGGCTCGACCTGGGCGCGGCCGGCTACGGCTACCTGCTCGCCGCCGGGGGAGCCGGCGGATTGCTGAGCGCGGCCGTCAACCCGCGCCTGACGACGAGCAACCACATCTCGGGGATCGTCGTCGGCTCGGGGACGCTCTACTGCGCCACGCAGCTCGCCTATGCCCGCGTGTCCGAGCTCGTCGTCGCGCTGGCGATCACGCTGATCGGCGGCGCCGGCTTCGTCGCCTGCGAGGTGGTCGCCGAGACGACGCTCGCGCGCGTGGCCCCGGCCGAGTCGCTGGGACGGCTGATGGGCGTCGTCGAGGCCGTTGCCGTCGGTGCGATGGTGGCCGGTGCGCTGCTGGCCTCGCTGCTGCTCGCCTCGACGTCGCTCCGCAGCAGCTTCACGATCCTCGGCGGGGCCACCCTGCTGGCCACGCTTGGCTGCCTGGGCTGGCTGCGCGGGCTCGACGCCCTCAGCAGCCGGCGCGCCGAGGAGCTGGCCGCCCGCGTGGCCGTCGTGGAACGGCTGCCGATCGCCGCCGGGGTCTCGCAGCTCGTGCTGGAGCAGCTCGCGTCGGCCTCGCAGTTCTGTCCGCTCCCGGACGGCGTCGACGTCGTCGTCCAGGGGGCGCCCGCTCACGCCTTCTACGCGGTCGTCGACGGAAGCGTTGTCGTGCACCGCGACGGCCGGGACGTCGCTCGCCTCGGCCCCGGCGACTACTTCGGGGAGCGGGGCCTGCTCGACAATGCGCCCAGGAACGCAACCGTGACGACTGCGGGACCGAGCACCCTCCTGCGCCTCGACGGCGACGTGCTGCTGGAAGCGCTCCAGACCGCGCCGGCGATGCGCTCGGCGCTCGACCGCTCCAACGTGCCGGGCAGGTCGTCGGCCCCGCCCCCGCCGACCGCGCTCGTCGACGACCCTGCCTGGAGCTAGACACGAGGCCGCTTGCGGGGGTAACGGTACGGTCCGGGGCTTCCTGGCACCGAGAGGAAAGGAGGCGAGATGGGCTTCGACCAGTACCACGAGCCCGCCCAGGAGCTGAGCGCCGAAACGAGGACGTTCGCTCGCATGATCGCGTCGCTGACTGAGGAGGCGGAGGCGATCGGCTGGTACGAGCAGCGGATCTCACTCGAGCCGGACGCCCAGGCGAAGGCGATCATGGAGAACGCCCAGTCCGAGGAGTTCAAGCACTTCGGCATGGATCTCGAGTTCCTGTTGCGGCGTACACCGAAGTGGCGCGTCGCTCTGCAGACGATCCTCTTCAGCGAGGGCGACATCGTCGAGCGTGGCGAGCAGGCGGAAGAGGCCGAAGGCCTGGGCTGAGAGCTCCGCGGAGGGAGCGCCTGGCACCGCGCGGTCACGGTGCCAGGCGCTGTGGGGACGCTACGGCGCCGAGAGTGCGGCGGTCAGGTCGCCTGCGTCGTCGTCGTTCGAGATCTCCCAGGCCCAGAGGCCGCGGAGCTTGTCCTGTCTGACGAGGCGCGCACGATCGGCTACGGCATGCGGGTCGACGTAGCTGATGAACGTGCCGCCGTTCAGCGTCGGGTTGTAGAGCCACGGCGCCTTCGCCGCGCCGTCGTAGTAGCGCGCGAAGCCGTTCAGGCCCTTGCCGTCGTTGCCGGTGTTCGACGTCCGCGAGACCGCCGTCGGCCCGATCACGGTCAGGTTCGCGTCGGCGAGGCCGGTGTCGACGAGGTCGTGGTAGGTGGGCGAGTCGTTCGATGGCGCTGCGGCGTGCGGCTGGAAGAGGCCGTTGTTCGCGCCGGGCACGCCGACGTATTCCTTGCCGTAGAAGGGCACGCCGACCACGAGCTTGTCGGGCGAGACGCCGTTGGCCAGGTAGTAGTCGACCGTGCCGGCTGTGCTCCACGTGCTCATTAGCGCCCCTGGGACGGGTGGGGACTTCGGGTCGAGGGAGAACGGGGAGTTGAAGTCCGTCCACGCGTCCCAGGAGCCGTGGAAATCGAAGGTGAGCAGGTTGATCCAGTCGACCGTGCGCGAGACGGGTGCCAGCTCCCAGCTCCCGCTCGAGTTCACGTTCCCGGCCGGGAGGTCGGCGGTCAGGAGGTAGTGCTTCCCGGTCGACGCGCCGTACGCGTCGAGCTGCCGCCGGAACTCCTGGAGCAGCAGGGTGGCGTTGTGGACGTCGGCGGGTGAGTGGTTGGCGCCGTTGCCGGGATCGATGCCCGGGTACTCCCAGTCGATGTCGATCCCGTCGAAGACACCCGCGGCCGCGCCCGGCCCGCCCGCGGACGGCGGCCAGATCGTCGCCGGATCGGACGGCAAGTTGCCCTTCAGCAGCAGGTCCACGCACGAGGCGACGAACGCCTGGCGGCTCGCCGCGGTGGCCGCGACGTCGGAGAAGTACTTCGACCCGGTCCAGCCGCCGAGCGACATCACCACGCGCACGTTGGGGTGCGCCGCCTTCAGCTTGAGCAGCTGATTGAAGTTGCCGTACAGATGCTGGTTCGGGTTCGTAGAGTCGTCGGCGACGCCGTCGACGCTCTGGTCGGCGCCGGTCGGCGCCTCGTAGTCGGACCACGGATCGGTGAGCCCACACGTCCCGGCTGCCGTCGGTGCGCCGAACGCGTAGTCGAGCACGTTCAGCTTGTCCGCGGGGATCTGCTTGACCGTGTAGCCGCGTGCGTAACGCGACCAGTTCGTAAGGAAGGCGGCGCGGACGTCCGTCGGCGCCGCGGCGGCCTGGCCAGACGCGGCCGGCCGCGCCGCAGCGCTCGCGGCCACGGTGACCGCGACGAGGAATGCCGCCAGCGCGGCGAGCAACATTCGAGCCCTCATGTCTTTTCCTCCTTGCTCGTGCAGGCGGGGACGACGGACGGCGCCTGAAACGGCGAAGTGATCTTGACCAATTCGGGAAAGGCGCCCATCGCTTTCCTGGCGACTAAACCATTTACGGAGGAATTGGTCTACACGATCAACCGGCTTCGATAAGACCAATTTTCGAGTGCGCTGTCAGTCTGAGCGGCGCGCAACTGCCGGCTTTGCAGGGCTTATCCCGGCGTTCAGTGTGAACGCTCCCTGCCGACCCTGACAAGACCAATTCCATGGCTCGGCGAGGCCGGTCCAGAGGCGGGAGCCGGGCACCCCTCTGTTCCGCTGGAAGAGCTGCCGCCCAGTCTCCTCCGGAAGAATCGAGCCCGGCTCCCACTCAGCAGATGCGCCCGGAGCGCAAAGCCTGCGGCTCCTCAACCGTTTCCTGCGCCTGTTTGATGATCCGAGAACGGGAAAGGCGAGTTCGTGCGGCAGGGAGCCCTGAACGTCCTGAGGCGAGGCCCCTCTCCTCGCCTCCCCTGCCGCCCTTGCCCTCAGGCCGCGATCACCTCTTCGCTTCGCGCGCGCCGGTCGAAGATCGCATCGGCGCAGTCGTCGCAGATGGCGGGCAGCAGGTTCGGCGGGCTCTCGAGCTCGTACGAGCGAAGCGCCGTGATGACGTCTTCGGGCTCGATCCAGGCCGAGCCGCGGCGCACGCGCAGGCACAGCGAACATGTGACGAGGTCGGTGTCACCCCGTCGGTGGATGACCTTCCATTCCATGACCACTCCTTTCGGGGCCGGGACGATGTGCAGATGAGGATCGCCGCTGCGCGCGCTCGTGCCTTCTCGGCCAGCGCCCATCCGCGGCGCCTGCTGACCTGAAATCGCAGCTACCTGCTGGCCGGTAGTCGGTTTTCTCGCTGCCCGCGACGACACCGGCCCGCGCGTTCGCGAAGGTGTCTGCATGCAGCCGAGCCGAGCCCAGCGACAGGCAGTTCGCAAGTTCGGCGAGGCTGTGCATGCGTTCTCTGACGACCCGGGACCGTTCAACCTCGAGCAGTACCTCGCCGCGAGCCGTGCGCTCGAACGGTCGCACGGCCGGCGGATCGTCAGGCGCACTCGCCGAGCTCCGGCGCTCCGATGAGCCCGGTCCTGTTGGTCGGCCTCGTGCTTGCCGGCCTGATGGCCCAGCGGCTCGTCGACATCTACCGCGGCGGGCACTACAGGTGTCCGACCTGCGGTGCGAGAGAGCAGGGCCTGCACTCCCCCGACTGCCCCTGGAACAGGTCCCGCTAGACAGACAGGCCGGCCGCTGCGAAGCGCAGCGGCCGGCCCGTCGTCGGGGGAGAGACGTCTAGCGAACCGTGAACGTGCCCTTCATGCCCGCCTCGGCGTGGCCGGGGACGGTGCAGAGGTACGGGTACTTGCCCTTCTTCTTGAAGGTCACGATCAGCTTGGCCGTCTTGCCGGGCTGGAGCAGCGGCGTCTGCTTGCCGGCGATGCGGAAGTCGTGCTGTACGTGGCCGATGTTCTTGAAGACGAAGGTCACCTTGCCGGGCTTCGCGGCCGACTTGGTCGAGAGGCGGAAGAAGAACTCCCCGCCCTTGACCTGGACCGAGACTCCCTTCGTGCTCGCCGGCGATGCGGCATTGCCGCTCGACGCGGGTCCGCTTGACGGAGTGGCCTGGGTGGGAGCGGCCTGGGTGGTCGCCCCGCCGGCGGGTGCGTTCAGCGAGTACGCGACGATCTCGTTCTGCGGCTTCTTGATCGCAGGCGAGGAAGCGCCGGCGCCGATGATCAGCATGTTCTTCGTGACGGCCGGGAAGGCGTTGATGCCCGCCGGGCCCGTCATCGTCGAGAGCGCGTTGCCGGTCTTCGTGTCGAACGCGTAGATCTTGCCCGCGAGCGTCGCGGTGAAGACGACGTCGTTGGCGACCGTCGCGGCACCATAGGCGGGACTCGGCAGGCTCTTCTGCCAGACGATCTTGCCCGTTGCGGAATCGATCGCCGCCAGGCCGCCGGTGCCACCGTTGAAGCCGCCCGCGCTCTTGATCCCCGTGGCCGTTGTATCGAAGCAGAGGTTCACGAACGGGACGTAGACGAGGTTTCCGCTCGCGGCCATCGGCGTCTCGACGCCGCCGAGGAAGCCGGGCTCGTAGCAGACGACCTTCGTCAGCGAGAACGGGCCGCTGTCGAACTTGTGCACGCCGACGTTGCGCGTCCAGAGCCGCTTGCCGTTGTCGGCGCGGAAGGCGACGACCTTGCCCGACTTGCCCGCCCCGATCACGGTCTCGGTCATCGTGCCGTTGATCATCTGAGACCGGACGATCGGCGCGACCTGGAAGTCGTAGTCGCGGAAGTCATGCGGCGTTACCTGGTTGAACCAGTCGATCTTGCCGGTTGCCCCGTTGAGGGCGACGAGCGAGTCGGTGTAGAGGTTCGCTCCCGGATGGCTCGAGCCATTCGGGAACTTGGGCGTCCCGGGGTAGGGGGCCGGGTTGGCGACGCCCATGAACACCCGTCCGCTGCTGTCGACCGACGGCGGGTACCAGAGACCGCCGCCGCTGTTCACCTCGGGATGGCCGAAGAGCTTGTAGCCGCCCTTGATGGTGTTGAACTTCCAGATCGTCTTCCCGGTCTTGGCGTTCAGGGAGTAGACGATCCCCAGGGCACCCGGGTGGTAGAAGTTCGTCGCGCTGCCCGGGATGGTCGAGATGAGCACCTTGTTGTCGTACAGCTGCGGCGCCATGTCGATGCCCTCGTTCTTGTTGTTGGTGAGCTTGTGCATCCAGAGCTGCTTGCCGGTCTTGGCATCGAGCCCGAAGGCCGAGCCTTCGGTCGCGCCGAAGAGCATCCCGTAGCCGAGTGCGAGGCCGTTCGGCCCGCCGCTCGGCGTCGGCGACTTGTAGAGGTGCTTCCACATCACCGCGCCGGTCTGCTGGTTCAGCGCGTAGATGTCCGAGTCCGGGTCCTGGATGTAGACGATGCCGTTCAGGACGATCGGGTTCGAGGCGTACGCCCCGAACTGGCCGACGAACGGGAGCTTGAACCTCCACGCGGGCTTCAGCTGCGCGACGTTGGTCGCGTTGATGTTCGTGTTGGTGGTGGCTCGCGTGTTCGAGAGGTCGTAGTTGTGAGCCGGCCAGCCATCGGTGTTGGCGGCCCACTCGGGCGGTGCGATGCCCGCCATGGCGTGACTCGGCGCGGCCGTGGTGGCGCCGCTGCTGCTCGACGAGCTGCTGCCGCAGCCCGCAAGGACGACGGCCAGCGTGAGGAGGGCGGCCGCGATCGCCGCCATTCCCATCCAGCCGCCTCGGATCTTGGTCGGCTTAGTAGCCATATCCGCCGCCTCCTCCTGAGCTCGAGGGCTGCTTCGTGATCTTGTTGCCGGCGGCCGAGAGCGCGTACCAGTTGCCGCCGAAGGCGTTCAGACCCTGGCCGTTGGTGTCGCCCGGGTTGCTGTCGCCCTTGAAGAGGTAGAGCGGGTGGCCGTTGTAGGTCACCTGCTTGGTCCCGCCCGGCCGGCTGGTCGTCGAGGTCAGCGACGCGTTGGCGCCGGTGCCGATCGTCGGCTTGCCGGTCGCCTTGAGCGGCGGCCAGTTGACCGCGCAGGCGCCGCTGCACTCGCTCATCGTTCCCGAGTCGCGGGTGAACAGATAGAGCGTGCGGCCCTTCGAGTTGACCAGGATGTTGCCGAGGCCCTCGTTGGACACGCCGACCGTGGCGGCCGCTCCGCTCGCGGTCTTCGGCGGGCCGGAGGAGGCGTTCGAGCTGCCCCCGCCGCCACAGCCGGCGACCGCCAGCGCGGCCAGGACGAGCAAGGCTCCGGCGGCGGGGAGGGTGATCAATCTCTTGGCTTTCGTGGACATGCGGCTCCTTTCGAATCCGTTTCGTGGGGTCGCAATGCAGGGTCGCCGTCGTGCCGCGTGAGGGCATCGGCGGTACCGGCCGTCGCGCGGTGCCGCTGACCGCCGTCCTCGAATCCCTGCTGGCCGGTAGTAGAGGTTGGCGCTGGCCGCGAAGACGCGGGCGCGCCCAGGCGCGAAGGTGGAACACCACGGCAGCGACCAGGAAAGGAACCAGCGTGATCGAGCAGACGAACGTCCTCTACACCGCCGAGGCGACCGCAGTGGGCGGCCGCGAAGGCCATGCACACACCAGCGACGGCCGGCTCGACGTCGACCTCGACGTGCCGACGGAGATGGGTGGCAGCGGCGGCCCTGGCACGAACCCCGAGCAGCTCTTTGCGGTCGGGTATGCAGCCTGTTTCCAGTCGTCCCTGCTGCGGTTCGCCGCCGGCCGCGGGCTCGACCTCGCTGACGCCCGCCTCACGGCCCGCGTCGGGATCGGCCTCGTTCCCAGCGGTGGCTTCGGCCTCGTCGCCGCGCTCGACCTCCACGCGCCTCGGCTCAGCCACGCCGTGGCGGTCGACCTGATGCGCCGCGCGCACGAGGCGTGCCCCTACTCACGGGCCACGCGCGGCAACATCGAGGTCACGCTGACCGCCGACGGCGCGACGGTCGAGCAGCAGGCTGCCTGAGGGCTAGTGGGTCGCGCTGTCGAGCGGTAGCTCGGCGACCAGGCTCGTGCCCAGGTTGCGACGGCTCTCGAGGGTCACCGTCCCGCCGATCGCCTCGGCCCGGTCCTTGAGGCCGAGCAAGCCGGAGCCTCGCGCGGGCTCCGCTCCGCCGGCGCCGTCGTCGCAGACGGTGACCCGCAGCGTGTGCTCGCGCACCTCCACGTCCACGGTCACCTTCGTCGCACCCGAGTGCTTGGCCGCGTTCGTCAACGCCTCCGAGACGACGTAGTAGGCCGCGACCTCCACCGATTCCGCCAGCCTGCCGTCGTCCTGCACTTCGAGCTCGACGGGAATCGGGCACCGGTGCGCGAGCGTCTTCAACGCCGGCCCGAGCCCGCCCTCGGCAAGGATCGCCGGATGGATTCCGAGCGCGATCTCCCGCAGCTCGTCGAGGACGCTCGTGAGCCCTTCCGCGATCTGGGACAGGTCCTCACGATGTGCGCCGAGCTGCTCGGGCGCGTTCGCCTGCGCCGCCCGCACCTGCAGCGCGAGCGAGACGAGCTGTTGCTGTGCGCCGTCGTGCAGGTCGCGCTCGATCCGGCGCCGGGTCGCGTCTGCGGTCGCGACGATTCGCGCGCGGGAGGCGTCGAGCTCGGCGCGGCTGTCGGCGTTGGCGATCGCGGTCGCGACGATCTGGGTGAACTCGCCGAGGCGCCGCTCGGTCTCGGGCGGTAGCGGCTCGTCGCGCTTCGAGTAGACGACCAGCACGCCCCAGAGGCGGCCTTCGACCCAGATCGGCGCGCCCATCGCGGACTGCCAGCCCATCTCGAGCATGGTCGCGGCCGCTTCGCTCTGCAGGCCCTCGAACTCGTCGATGCGGGAAGGACGGCGCGTCTCGAGGACCAGCCCGGAAACGCTGCCCTTCAACGGGAAGCGCCGGCCGGTGATCGGGTAGTCGCGATTCTTCGCCCAGCCTCCGAGCGACGTGAAGGTGCCGTCTGCTTCGTACCGCGTCACCCCCGCGGCGTCCCCGCCGACCAACGGAGCGACCTCGGCGCTCACGGCCTCGAAGACCTCGCCGGGTGAAGCCCCCTGCGCGGCCAGCGTCGCGACGCGCCGCAGCGCCGCCTGCTCGGCCGCGAGCCGGGAGAGCTCCTGATGGGCCTCGCTGTTCGCGATCGCCGTCGCGACGAGCTCGGTGAACTCGGCCAGCCGCCGCTCGGTGTCGGGCGGCAGGGCGGTCTCGCTCTTCGAGATCACCGCGAGGGTGCCCCAGAGCCGGCCGTCGACGGTGATCGGTGCTCCCACTGACGAGCGCCAGCCCATTTCGCGGGCGGCTTCGGCCGCGTCACTTCGCGTTTCGGCGTGGTATTCGATCCGACCGGGCCGGCCCGTCTCGAAGATCAGGCCCGACACCGTGTCTCGGATCTCGTAACGCCTACCGACGTACCGGTAGCCGCCCTCGGTCGTCCAGCCGCTCAGCGCCGTCACGATGCCGTCTTCCTCGTAGCGCGTCAGCGCCGAGGCGTCGGCCGGGAGCAGGGACGCGACCTCCGCGCTGACCGCTTCGAACACTTCTTCCGGCGGCGCGCCCGCCGCGACCAGAGTCGCCATGCGACGCAGTGCCGCCTGCTCCTCGGCGAGCCGGGTGAGCTCGTCGTGGGCCTCGCTGTTGGCGATCGCCGTCGCCACCAGCCCGGTGAACTCCGCGAGCCGCTCCTCCAGGCCGTCCGGCAGCCGTTCGTCGGGCGACGACGTTGCGATCACTCCCCAGACCCGGCCGTCGACGATGATCGGGGCGCCCGCAACCCGGGTGAAGCCCCCCTTGCGCGCTTCGGCTGCCAGGGTCCCCGGGAGGTCGGCGTCAACGTCGACTCTCTGCGCCCGGCCGGTGCGGAGGATCTCTCGGGCCACCGATGGGCCGTCGAGCGGCCAGCGGGATCCCGGATGGAACGTATCCGGCCGGAAGCCGACAACCGCGAGCATCGTTACCACCGTGCCGTTGTCTTCATAGCGGCAGACCCAAGCGTTCCGGAGATGCAGTACCTGGGCGACCTCCTTGGCGACCGCTTCGAACACCTCTGACGAGGGCGCACCGCCTGCCACGAGCGTCGCCACCCGCCGCAGTGCTGCCTGCTCTTCCGCCAGCCGTCCCGGCTCGACACGACGCTTCGCGTGGGGTTCCGCCGGCCGGGCGAACGTGCCCATCACGTCAAGGTACCCCATAATCGAGCCCATGAGCACAAGCCGGACGCGCGTGGTGCTGGCCGACGACGACGTCCTCCTCCGCGAAGGCCTGGCGGGCCTGCTCGACCGCTCGGACTTCGAGGTGGCCGGCCAGTGCGGCACCCCGAACGAGCTGATCGAGCTCGTCCGCGAGCTTCGTCCCGACCTCGCGATCGTCGACATCCGCATGCCGCCGACGCACACGAGCGAGGGACTCGATGCCGCCGCTGCCATCCGCGAGGAGTTCCCGGAGACCGCGATCGTCGTCCTCACCGCGCACGTTCAGGTGGAGCGGGCGACCGAGCTCCTCTCCAGCGGCGAGCGCAGCGGCTATCTGCTGAAGACGCGCGTCACGGACGTGGACGAGTTCATCCAGACGCTCGAGCGGATCGTGAAGGGCGGTTCGGTCGTCGACCCCGCGCTCGTTCAGGAGCTCGTCGCCGCCCAGCGCGTGGACGACCCGCTGGACGGCCTCTCGCCGCGTGAGCTCGAGGTGCTCGGCCTGATGGCCGAGGGCCGCTCCAACGCCGGAATCGCCCATCAGCTGTGGATCACCGAGGGGACGGTCGAGAAGCACGTCCGCAGCATCCTGATGAAGCTTCGCCTGCCTGCGACCGAGGATGACCAGCGTCGCGTGCTCGCCGTGATCACGTATCTCGACGCCCGTTAGCCTCGACGATCCGGCGGATCGCCTCCGCCGAGACATCCGCCTTCGGCAGGAATCCCGCCGCGGGGCTCTCGGCGATCAGGTCGCCAAGGTCGGCCTCGGTGTGCGTGGAGATCAGGATCACGGTCGCGCGCTTGCCTTCGGCCAGCCGCCGAGCGAGCTTCAGGCCGCTCTCGTCGCCGAGGAAGATGTCGACGAGGACGACGTCGGGGCGCAAGGCCTCGAAGAGACGAAGCGCGTCGGCGTAGCTCGAGGCGACGGAGACCCCATTCAGGCCCTCTCGTTCCAGGAGGCCGCGCACGATCTCGAGGAACGACTCGTTGTCGTCGACGATCAGGTAACGGGTATCCACACACTGAGCGTCGCATCCAGGGGGCCGGCGCGCATTGCCGCTAGCTGGAAATCGCGGGGCCGATCCCGGTTAGCCGGTAGCCAAATTGGGTGGTGACGGTGCAGACGGCTGCACTCTCGTGCGCGATCGTTGGCGCATGGCACGGCACGAACGTTTGCTGGCACCGCTTCTGGCCGCGATCGTGGCCGGGTCGGTGGTGGCCGGTGTCTCGCTCGCGACGGATTCGAGCCCATCCACCTCGACCGTTACGGTGACGAGAAGCGCCGCGGCCGACCGACCGCAGAGCGGCCTCACGCTTCAGAATGCGTTCGTCGACGTCGTGCGGACGGTGTCGCCGTCGGTCGTGCAGATCGAGGACCAGCAGGGCCTCGGCTCGGGGATCGTCCTCGACGCTGCCGGAGACATCGTCACGAACAACCACGTCGTCAGCGGCGGGAGCTCGTTCACCGTGACGGCCTCGAACGGCAAGCGCTATCCAGCGACGCTCGTCGGCTCGTTTCCACCCGACGACCTCGCCGTGATCAAGGTCTCGGGCGCGCACCTTCAGCCCGCCGTCTTCGCCGACTCCTCCAAGCTCGAGGTCGGCGACCTCGCGATCGCGATCGGCAACCCCCTCGGGCTGCGTTCGAGCGTCACCGAGGGGATCGTCAGCGCGTTCCGCCAGGCAGTGCCGGAAGGCGGCGACGTCACGTTGCCGTCGTTGATCCAGACGAGCGCCGCGATCAATCCCGGCAACTCCGGCGGCGCGCTCGTCGACATCCAGGGTCGTGTGATCGGGATCCCGACCCTCGCGGCGACCGATCCCGAGCTCGGCGGGAGCGCGCCCGGCATCGGCTTCGCGATCCCGAGTCGTCTCGTCAAGGACATCGCCGGCCAGATCGTCGCCCACGGCAAGGTCGTCGACTCACATCGCGCGTTCCTCGCGATCCGCGTCGGCAACACGAACGAGAACGGCGTGATCGTCGGCGCCGTCACGCAGGGCGGCGCTGCGGCGCGAGCAGGCATGCGGGCGGGAGACGTGATCGTTTCCGTCGACGGGATGCAGACTCCGAACGTCGACGCGCTCTCGGTGGCCCTCGCCCAGCTGAGGCCGGGCGCGACGGTACGGGTCGTCGTCGAGCACCAGGACGGGAAGAAGGCGGCGCTGCGCGTGACACTCGGGACCTACCCCGGCGGGTAAGGGCCGGGCAGGACTGGGTCCCGTCGAACCGAACGGCGTCGTGTGTTCGGGCGGCTCACGCGCTTTGCCGGTTTCGCCGACGACGGCACCCTCGAGCTGTACCTCCGCCTCGTGCGTGAGCGGGTGCTGCCGGTGGTTCGCGACATCCCCGGCTTCAGTGGCTATCTCGCTCTGACCGACGAAGAGCGCGGCGAGGCGCTGGTGCTGACGCTCTGGGCCAGCGAAGAGCAGATGCAGGCAAGTGAAGAGACGACGGTGCAGCTGCGACGCTTGGCCGCGGAAGAGGTCGGGGCGACCGTGCTGTCGGTGGAGCGCTTTCGCGTCGGCATCAGCGAGCTCGACCTCGCGGTCGGCTGAGCGAGTCGCGCCTAAGGCCCGCGGACGACCGTGACCAGCTCGCCAAGAGGCCACTCTTGGACGAAATCCTCGCGTCCCTCGACGCGCAGTGTGGCGCGAACGCTCGTCTCGGTTCGATCGATGTCGCGAACGACAGTCGCCTCGACCTTCTCGTCATGCCCGGGGAGGCCCACCAGGACGACGTCACCGATCCCGAGCCGTTGTACGGCGAACTCGATCGCCATCAGCTGGTTCGACTCCGCTAGAGCGCAGACGCGGTCTCAGGCGGCCTCATGAAGGCCCCGATGATCCAGAGAATCGGGAAGAAGATGCCGAAGAAGAACATCCACCCGTGTCCATTTCTGAGCGTCATGAGCCCGAGCGTGAAGACCAAGACGAGGTACAAGAAGCCAGCGCCGATTCCGATTCCCCACCACATGATTCCTCCTTGGTGTCGTCGATGTCTTAGTGCCTTGAGTATGAAGTCAAGGAACAACGGGGCACATCACCCGTCCCGCATGACATTTCAGATGGATCCCGGACGATTCGCCGCCATTCAGAATCTGCGATGGGCCGGGCAGGGATCGAACCTGCGACCTTGGGATTAAAAGTCCCCTGCTCTACCAACTGAGCTACCGGCCCCGGGCCGAGGGTACCCTGCCGCGGTGGTCAGGATCGACTTCACGCTGGAGGTCGCGCGGCCGCCCGCGGAGGTGTTCGCCAGGCTCGTCGATCTCGACCGATTGCCCGAGTGGCAGGAGAGTGCGCTCGGGTCGAGCGCGGAGGGGCCGATCGCCGAGGGCACGCGAATCACCGAGCGCCGGCGCATCATGGGCCGAGAGCTCGAGAACCAGCTCGAGGTGACCGCGTACGACCCGCCGCGGCGGTTTGCCCTGAAGGCGCTCGGCGGCCCGGTGCCGTTCAGCGTCGACCACGAGCTGACCGAGAACGGCGACTCGACGCGCCTACGGGTAATCGCCGAGGCGAAGACCGGGACGTTCATGAAGCTGGCCGAACCGATGCTGGCGCGGACGGCCGAGCAGGAGCTGCGCAAGGACTTCGAGCGCCTCAAGGATCAGCTCGAGGCCGGGGGCTATCCTTCGCAGCCCGCCCCCGTCGACTAGCGGCCTAGGTCACAGCCCTTTCAAGGCTGTAGCGCGGGTTCGAATCCCGCCGGGGGCATCGTGGTCACCGTCGAGGAGATCCGGGCGCTGGCGAGCGGGCTTCCCCGCAGCTCGGAGGCGTTCGTGCGCGGACAGGTGAAGTTCCGGATCGGGCAGATCGTCTGGCTGGCCCTCTCCCGCGACGGGTCGACGATGGGGTTCGCCTTCCCGAAGGAGCTGCGCAACGCGCTCGTCGAGTCGGATCCGGAGAAGTTCTCGCTGCCGAGCAAGTCCGACATGCGCTACCACTGGGCGCACGTCCGGCTGGAGGCGATCGACGAGGACGAGATGCGCGAGCTCGTCGAGGACGCCTGGGCGTTCTGCGCCCCGAAGTACGTGGCCGAGGAGTACGCCGTCTCGCAGGGCTACCTCGAAGTATCGCAGACGGTGCGCTTCTGGAAGGCGCCCGTCTACGTGTTTGGCGAGTACTCCGGCGGCCTCGGCCTGTTCGACGGGGGCGGCGGCGGGTTCTACATCGCGAACGCGTATCATTTGGGGGTGGCGTACAGCCTACAATCACAGAGCACCAAACAATTAATATTACAAACAATCCTTTCAAGTATATCCGTTTGCATTAAGTAATCACCAAATAAATTCAGAGGAAGTTCACAGGTGAGGAATTGGCTTGTCATTTACTCCGGAATGAAGCTGTTATTTTTATATGGTTAATCAATAAATGCGGATACGGAATTTAAGCATCCATAAGCGGTGTAGGACTGACAAGCCCGAATTTACAGAGATTCTCATGCTAAAGGAAATGTTTTGAAGTAGAATGACCATCAATAAACTATTTTACGTTTATTTTTTTTAGTTGCAATAGCTAGAGAATAATTTTCTAAATTGACATCCTCCATGACCCTGTACCGGACAAACGGATATAAAGTGATAGTTGAATGGCTCTGTTCAAAAGGTCGTCAGCCATTTCTTTTCCAGGAGCAAAGCTGGCAGCACATCATTAACGGTGAAAGTGGTTTGGTAAATGCGCCTACCGGATGCGGTAAAACTTACTCGATTTTTCTTGGGGCCATTATTGATTTCATCAATCATCATCCGGATGATTATAAAAAAATAAAAAACACCGGTCTTCAACTATTATGGATCACGCCGCTTAGGGCCTTAGCCGCTGATATTGGCCGTGCAATGGAAGAAGTGATCGCTGCACTTGGCATAAATTGGAAAGTAGGGATTCGTAATGGCGATACTTCAACTACAGAAAGAGCAAAGCAAAAAAAACAAATGCCGGAAGTGCTGATCATAACTCCTGAAAGTCTTCATTTATTAATTGGCCAAAAGGATTATGCTGAGACCTTCTCTTCTTTAAAAATTATTGCAGTAGATGAATGGCATGAGTTGTTGGGGAGTAAGAGAGGTGTGCAGGTAGAGTTGGCAGTTGCGAGGATCGTTAACAGTCAGAAAGACCGAAAGTCAGAAAGACAGGAAGAAAAAGAACAAACTGTAAAAAAGAGTGATCTGCTTTCTGACTTTCCGACCCCAGGCTTCCGGTCTTTTCTTTCAGTTTGGGGAATTTCTGCGACGATAGGAAATCTTGAAGAGGCAAGTGAAGTGCTGCTATCTCCTTTAAAGAAAAAAGGAGTAATGGTAAAGGCTGAAATGAAAAAACAGATAGAAGTGGAATCTATTTTTCCTGATGAAATTGAAACATATCCCTGGGCCGGTCATCTTGGAATTAAACTCGTTCATAAGATCCTTCCGATCATTCATGAAAGCAGGACCACACTCATTTTTATAAATACACGTGGCATGAGTGAGATATGGTACCAGCAGATCTTAAATGCATCTCCGGACCTTGCCGGCGCCATTGCATTACATCATGGCAGTGTTGAAAGAGAATTGCGTGAATGGGTA
>Ga0207708_10001356_pt1 | contig 18391 bp, 14 predicted proteins | sample KBSK5101metaG_FD_184340 | JGI IMG/M metagenome (GOLD analysis project Ga0207708, IMG submission 184340) | Corn, switchgrass and miscanthus rhizosphere microbial communities from Kellogg Biological Station, Michigan, USA - KBS K5-10-1 metaG... | ecosystem: Host-associated > Plants > Roots >...
AGGCACGCTGAAGCAGCAGCACAAATAGCTGACGGGGGTCTCACAGAGTCACATTCACCACGACACAAAAGCGCGCCATGCGGAGGCGCGCATGCCGTACCAGGCGGAGCTTGCGACCGTGGGCACGCAAGAAGGCCTCAAGGCGACGGCAGCGAGGCGGCCGATCCGGAGCGGTTCTTCACCAACAGCCTGTGCTGGAATCACTACAACGGCTGCGCCGGTGACATCCGGGTTTCGGCTCAGGCGGCCGCCATCCGCAGGAGGTCCGCCTCCACCGCCGCCTGGTCTTGCGACGTCGGCGGCACGATCCTCGCGTCGGCGATCAGCCCGGCGCCGTCAAGGTCGTACCGGTGGAACAGCACACCCCGCGGTGCCTCCGAGCCGCAGCCCACGCCAGCGCGCGGTGGCACCTCGACGTACGACGGAGCCTCACCTCTGCTCACCCTGGCCTTCACCAGGGACCTGCCGCATCAGGTGCCCAAGACGGAGCAGGACCCCGACCGGACTGAAGCCGAAAGGCACGCCTGACCAAGGGCCGGTCGTCACTCACACACCGCTCAGCCCACGAGCCGGCGGAGGAGGTCGACGTACGCCTCCAGGTGGCGGTCCCCAAGGAAGCGCTCATACACGGTCTGGCGCCCGGCATCGCCAAGAGCCGCGCGGAGCTCCGGGTCACCGAACAACGTGGCCAGCACGTCGCCGAGACCCTGGACATCGCTTGGATCACGAAGCAATACTCCGTCGACCATGTCGGTGATCTGGTCCACGATGCCACCCACTGCCGAGGCCACCACGGGACGGCCCTTCCACATCGCCTCGGTGACGGTCAGCCCGAAGCCCTCCACGAGGCTCTTCTGGACCACGATGCTCGCCCGGCGCTGCAACGCGTTCACCAGAATCGCGTTCTCGTCGACGTCGTCCATAGGCAGGCAGACGAGATGGACCCGTCGCCGCTCAGCCGGGCTCAGTCGGCGCCACCCGTCCCGACACTCCTCCAGGACGACCCCTCCCTCGGGGTCGTCGGAGACTCCCGCGACCTCTGGGCCGGCCAACACCAAGTGGACGTCGTCCGGCAACGAGGCCATGGCCTCGACGAATCCCTGCTGTACGCCGGGCATGTCCTTGAGCCGATCCCACCGACTCACCTGGACCACCAGACGCGCTTCAGCGGGAACCGGCTCGCCCTCCGCCTGCAGCCCGTGATGGCACCGGACCTCGCCCACCCGACCGTCCCTCCGGACGAACTGCAGCGAGGCGTCACCACCGTCCTCACCCGCACCGTCGACAATTCCGGAGCGGAGCAGCACTGCCTGCGCCATCGCATCGCTGAGGTCCTGGTTCTTCGCGCTCAGCGGATCGATCGATGGGGTGATGATGCGCACGGCCTCCGGCGGGCACCAGGCCGGGACATACACGCTACGCGAGAAGACGAAGGCGTCGGCGTGCTGGATCATCGGCCGCAGGAAGTCCCAGGCGCGATCGGTCAGCTCGTTCGAGGTGTCCCGGCCGACGTGGCAGCGCCAAACCACACGTGCCCCCGCGGCGCGGAGGCGGTCCACCATGCCAGCCGTCTGCGGGTCGTGCAGCAAGACGACGTCACCGATGGAGACTCGGGCGGTCAGCTCCTCGATGTCGGCCTCCAGGGCATCGGCCACCAGCACGCGCTCGGCTTGCCCCAGAGGTCCGCCGTCACCTGCCTCGCCGTGCAGCATGTTGTGCACGCGCTTGGTGACCGTGAAGAACTCCGGGTTGCCGGTGAGCACGAGCCAGCGGGTGTCGATGTGCACGCCACGCACGTAGGCGAGCAGGGTCTGCAGCATCTCCGCCACGCCCCCACCCTGTGCGGTTGCGTTGACGTTCCAGATGGTGCGTTCGCCCATGAGCGCACGCGCCTCGGCTGCCACGTCCGCGAACCGGATGATGCGATCCGGTGGCAGCAGGTCACTGAACCGGTCCATCTGCAGTGACTGGATCTCGACTTCCTCCATCGTCGCCACACCCTCACGCGTCGTCACAGAAGGGCCTCATCATAGGTCCATGCCTCCGGGTCGAAGTTCCTGATCAGGTCGACCGTGCCCCCGGCGGGCCGGGCACGCGTTAGGGCAGAAGGTCCCGGATCGGCTGAGGTCACCGTCGCCCACGGGCGCAGAGCCGACGCCGTGCTCGAGGACGCGGACCGGCGGGTCCGCAGCGCGGACCCTGCTCAAGGGCCTTGTCTCTCGGGACCTACGCCCCTGCCGTCTTCGCCCCAGCCGGGCGAGGCTCGGAGCAATCGAGAGGTACACCCATGAGCGCACCCACCCGGACCCTGGCTCTTCGCGTGATCGAACTGGCCTGCTGTGCACCGAGCGTGCTCAACACCCAGCCGTGGCGCTGGCGCGTCGTCGATGACGCCACCATCGACCTGTACGCCGACCGGCAACGCCAACTGCAGGTCAGCGACCCCTCTGGGCGCAACCTGGCCATCAGCTGCGGCGCGGCGCTGCATCACGGTTTCGTGGCTGCGCAGGCGCTGAGCCTGACGCCGACCATCGAGCTGATGCCGTCACCAGACGACAAGGACCACCTGGCACGCCTCACCCTCGCTCCCGGTGTTCCGACCGGCGAAGCATGCGAATCCCTGCAAGCACTCCAGACGAGACGCACCGACCGGCGCCGGTTCACCTCGTGGCCGATACCTGACGCACGGCTGGCCCAGCTGGCCGAGGCAGCCACGCCGTGGGGAGCACGTGCCATCCCCCTCACCGATGTGAGCACCCGTCACCGGGCCGAGCAGCTGGTGGAGAGCGCGATGTCGGCGCAAGCATCTGACGCGCGGTACGCCGAGGAACAAGTCACCTGGATCGGTCGCAGTCGCGTGGACGGGATCCCGATGGCGCACGCCGCGCCCCACGCGCCGGACCTTCCGTCGATCCGCCCGAACCGATTTGCGAGCGACGCCGAGGCAGCCTCGGCCGCCGAGGCCGCAGCCCGTGTGGTCGACAGCTCGGACGGCCTGTTGGCGATCTGCAGCGCCGACGACGACCAGCTTGCGTGGCTGAGGGCGGGAGAGACACTCAGCGCGGTGTGGCTTCAGGCGACCCGTGACGGTCTCTCGATCGTGCCGCTGAGCCAGGTGATCGAGGTCGACGAAACCCGTGAAGCACTGCACGAGGACGTCTTCGACGGCATGGCCCGCCCCCAGGTCCTGATGCGGGTGGGCTGGCTGGAGAGCACCCGAACGAGCCTTCGCCGCACCCCGCGTCGACCGGTCGCCGAAGTTCTCGAGGACTGAGCGACATGCACGAGGACACCAGATACGTCCGCGACTTCGCCGAAGGCGACCGGTTCCAGTCGGACCTGCTTGGAGGCAAGGGCGCGAACCTTGCGGAGATGAGCCGGCTCGGGCTCCCGGTACCGCCAGGCTTCACCATCACCACCGCGGCCTGCCGCGCCTACCTGCGCGACGGGGCCGTCCCGGACGGTCTCGACAGCGAGGTCGGCGAGCACCTCGCCCGTCTCGAACGACACATGAACCGACGTCTGGGTGACCGCTCGGACCCCCTCCTGGTCTCCGTGCGTTCGGGCTCCAAGTACTCGATGCCGGGCATGATGGAGACCGTCCTGGACATCGGCCTCAACGACGAGTCCGTCCACGGCCTGGCCCGACACGGTGGCGAACGCTTCGCCTTCGACTCCTACCGTCGCCTCATCCAGATGTTCGGAAGCACCGTGCTCGGGATGGAGCCCAAGGTGTTCGCCACCGCGCTCGCCGAGCTCAAGGACGATCGCTCGCGCGCGGACGATGCCGGCCTCGACGCCGATGACCTGCGCGAGCTCGTGACCACCTACCACGCCCTCGTTCTGCAACACACAGGCCGCAGCTTTCCCCAGGACCCCCGCGAGCAGCTCGACCTCGCCGTACGAGCGGTGTTCGACTCCTGGCACACACCCCGGGCCGCCTACTACCGACAGCGCGAACACATCTCGGAGGAGCTCGGCACAGCGGTGAACGTGCAGGCGATGGTCGTCGGCAACCGAGGTGCGTCCTCCGGCTCCGGCGTGGCCTTCACACGCGACCCGGCCACGGGTGCCAGTGGCGTGTACGGCGACTACCTGCAGCACGCGCAGGGCGAGGACGTCGTGTCCGGCACCCGCAACACGGTTCCCCTGAGCGACCTCGCCGAGCTGGACGAGGCATCCTACGACGAGCTCCTCGAGAACATGGCCACCCTGGAGAATCACTACCGGGACATGTGCGACATCGAGTTCACCATCGAGGGCGGCAAGCTCTGGATGCTCCAGACCCGCGTGGGCAAGCGCACTCCCGAGGCGGCGTTCCGGATCGCGCACGCCATGGTCGATGAAGGACTACTGGATCTCGACGAGGCCCTCGGACGGGTGAACGGCGCGCAGCTCGCGCGGCTGATGTTCCCCCGGTTCGATGACCTGGCGACACGCGAACTCCTGACTGTCGGTGTCAGCGCCTCTCCCGGCGCCGCCGTGGGCCGGGTAGCACTCGATTCCGAGACAGCCGTGGAGTGGAGTGTGCGTGGCGACGACGTCATCCTCGTCCGTGAGGAAACCAACCCCGACGACCTCCAGGGCATGGTCGCTGCCCGTGGCACCCTCACGAGCCGCGGTGGCAAGACCTCCCACGCCGCCGTCGTGGCGCGTGGCATGGGGCGGCCGTGCGTGTGCGGAGCCGAGGCCCTGACCGTCGATCTCGTGCACCGACAGGTCCAGGTCCGCGGCGGGCCGGTCCTCCACGAGGGTGACGTCATCTCTCTCGACGGGACGAGCGGAGAGGTCTTCGCCGGCGCCGTTCCCGTCGTCGACTCGGCCGTCGTCAGCTACTTCGACGGCAAGGAGGTCGACGACCCCGTCGTGGACGCCGTGGCTGCCCTCCTGACCCACGCCGACGGCGTACGCCGGATGGACGTGCACGCGAACGCCGATACCCCTGAGGACGCTGCACTGGCCCGCCGGTTCGGAGCCCAAGGCATCGGGCTCTGTCGCACCGAGCACATGTTTCTGGGCGCCCGGCGGGTCCTGATCCAGGACCTGGTGCTGGCCACCGGCGACGAGGATCGAGATGCGGCGCTGGCTGCCATGTTGCCGCTGCAACGGGAGGACTTCTCCCGGATCCTCACCGAGATGGACGGGCTGCCGGTCACGATCCGGCTTATCGACCCACCCCTGCACGAGTTCCTGCCCGACCTGACTCAGCTCTCGGTCGACACGGCCCTGGCGGACGAGCGTGGGGGGAACGGTCCCGTCGCGCACCCGCTCCTGGCGGCCGTGCGTGCCGCCCACGAGCAGAACCCGATGCTCGGCCTGCGCGGCGTGCGGCTCGGACTGCTCGTTCCCGGCCTGGTCGCCATGCAGGCGCGGGCGATCCTCGAGGCAGCGGCCGACCTGATCGAGGCCGGTGGCGATCCGCGGCCGGAGATCATGGTGCCTCTCGTCTCCACCGTGCGGGAGCTCGCGCGACTGCGGCGAGAACTGGCCGGCGTGGCCGACGAGGTGGAGGCCGCGCGCGGCTTCGCCGTACCGCACCGCATCGGGACCATGATCGAGGTACCACGCGCTGCGCTGACGGCTGACCAGATTGCGAGTGAGGCGGAGTTCTTCTCCTTCGGGACCAACGACTTGACCCAGATGACCTGGGGCTTCTCCCGCGACGACGTGGAGGCCGCATTCTTCCCGGCGTACCTCACCCAAGGGATCCTGGCCGTCTCGCCCTTCGAGTCGCTGGACACCGAGGGCGTGGGTTCGCTGATCACCACCGCGGTGGCCAAGGGACGAAGGACACGACCCGACCTCACGCTCGGCGTCTGCGGCGAGCACGGGGGCGACCCGGACTCGATCCACTTCTTCGAGGCCGCCGGGCTCGACTACGTCTCGTGCTCACCGTTCCGCATCCCGGTGGCCAGGCTGGAGGCTGCGCGCGCCGTGCTCCGCGGTACCACGCCAAGCGACTGAGCAGGGCGTCATGCGCATCACGGCGGACCGAGCCCGTCTTCAGCAGGACGCTGCGGACCAGACCGGTGGGTGGCGCTCGCGACTGTCCACGGTGTCCCTGCCAGCCGACACCGATGGCGGGCCCTGATCGTCGCCGCCTGGCGAGCGGCGCTCTGGACGCCCACGCAGAGTGCTGGAGATGGTCAATGACAGCGGCTCCCGTGTCACCCTGGGCGGGTGGAGCCTGGGCGGCGTCGTCGCCCGTGAGTTCGCGCGGCAGCACCCCGAGGCCGCGCGCCACGCGATCAACTACGGCACCCCGGTCGTGCTTGGGCCCAGGTTCACCGCCCTCGCGCGCCTACGGTCCGCAGCGAGCGTCGTTGCCGCGGTCGCTGAGCGGCTCGACGTCGAGTCGCCCACCCAGATGACGCCGGCCGTCGTGTCCCCCGTCGGGACCGGATCGTGTCCTGCGGGGCGTGCATCGACCGATTCTCGCCGCACGCCGAACACGTGAAGTCTCGTCGACCCACATCGCATGGGACTCTCCGGACGTGTGGCGCATGGTCGCCGACCGCCTGGTGCGTCGCAGGTCACAGTCGGTGTCGCGTGTGGACCTGCGCCTGGTGGGCACCAGGAGTAGATGAGCAACGACAAAGCATCCGAGGCCCGCGAAGGGCTGCTCGACAGCGTCACCGGCAAGGCCAAGGAAGTGGCCGGCGCCGTGAGTGGCCAGGACGACCTGGTCGAGGAGGGCCAGCTCCAGCAGGCCGAGGCCCACAACCGCAAGGCCGCGGTCGCGGACGAAGCCGTCGCCGACGCCAAGCGGGCGGAAGCCAACCAGGAGCTGACCGAGGCCGCCCGCGAGGCCGCCGAGAAGAAGCAGACGGCGCGCGCCCAGGCCCAGCACGAGGAGTCCCTCGCCGAGAGCCAGCGGGAGACCGAGCACGCGGCCGCCGCCGTCGAGGCCGAGCGCCAGGAGAACGCAGGTCGCGAAGCCGCTGAGGAGCGAGCCGAACAGCTCGCCGAGTCGCGGCTGCGCGACGCCGAGGCGATCGCCGCCGACGCCACGTCCACCGAGCAACACGCCGCCGCCGAGAAGCTCCGCCTGGAGCGGGAGGCCGCCATCGCCGACAACCAGGCCGCGCAGCTGCGCGCCCAGACCGAGAACTGAGGACCACCATGATCACCACCCTCATCGCACTGCCCTACGAGATCGCTCGCCTGCCCCTCACCCTTGTCGACAGCAAGCTCGCCTACCGGCTGCCGGAGACCTCCGGGCCCCGCGTAACACTCGACCGGGCCATCGGCTCGGCCGACAAGGTCGCCGGCTCCGTGCTCCGCAACCGGGTCATCGCCCAGCGCGGTGCCGATCGCATCGAGCGCACCGACAAGCTCGTCGCGGCTGCACGCTTGGAGCAGGCCGCCGCCCAACGACGCGAGCAGGCCGCCGAGACGACCGCCGATCGTCGCCAGGCGGCCGCGCAGAAGCGCAAGGCCGCGCAGGACCGTGCCGCCTCGGGCCTCGAGGAAGCCGCCGCCGCCGAGGCGCGCGGCAAGCAGGAAGCCAAGGCCGAGGCCACCGAGGCGGCCGCAGCGACGAAGGCCGCCGCGGACAAGCGCGCCGCGAGCCGCATCGACTCGGCCGAGCAGCGCAAGGAGATCGCTGACTCTGCCGCAGAGGCAGACAAGCAGGCTGTCCAGCGTAAGGCGGAGGCCGAGCGCGCCGAGGCCCGCAAGACCGCGCAGGAAGCCGCCGAAAGCCGCGACGACGCCGAGCGCCTCGGCGACCTGGTCGAGGCGAAGAAGCAGGAACGCAAGCAGGACTGAGCGGACGCTCGCCAGCGGGCGACACCGCTGCCGTGCGGGATCGCGGGAACAACGTGTCGACCTTGAACGCGAGCCAGCGGCCAGGGCTTCCGGCCGCCGGGACGCAGCCTTCCCGTAAGTGCGGCGCGCGCCAGAGACATGAGGGCGCAGTCGGTCGCCAGGCAGCGGGAGATCGACGCCACCGCATGAAGCGTCCGTACCGCTCAGAGCCTGGACTGCCAGCCGGCCAGCAGGTGCTTGGGATCGCCTGCAAACATCTCGACAAGTGGGTGGTCTAGGGTGGCGAGGTAGTCCCGGGGTTAGCGCGACAACCGTCTCGTGGAGGCGCCCATGCCCGAGTATGAATTCCCGTTCTGGCTCCGGGCAAGCCACCTGATCAACTTCTTCCTTATCGGATTGCTGATCCGTTCCGGGTGGCAGATTGTCGCGACGCATCCCCGGTTCTACTGGCGCAACGACTGCGGCCCGGGCACGGAGTGGATCAAGTTCACCAAACGGGTGGTGCCGCCGGAGGAGGGGGCGTTCATGGCCCGGGACGACGAGTCGTCGCTTCCCCGCTGGCTGGCCCTGCCCGGCGGGAAGGACATCGGGCTCGGACGCCACTGGCACGGGCTGGTCTCTGTCCTGTGGGTGCTCAACGGCGCGATGTATGTCGGCCTGCTGTTCCTGACCGGCGAGTGGCGCCGGATCGTGCCGACCTCGTGGGAGGTGTTCCCGCAGGCATGGGATTCGCTGAAGATCTACGCCGGCCTTGGGGTGCCGAGCATCGAGAACTTCACCCCGTACGACTCGCTGCAGCAGCTGTTGTACTTCACGGTCGTCTTCATCGTCGCCCCACTGATGATGGCTACTGGGCCTGTGATGTCTCCCGCCGTAATCGGGCAGTACCCGTGGTACCCGAAGATCTTCGGGGGACGGCAGGCTGCTCGCTCCATCCACTTCCTCGGAATGGCCTTCCTGACTGTCTTCATCGTCATGCACGTCGCGTTGGTGTTCATCGTCCACCGCGGCCACAACACCACGCACATGGTCTTCGGCGCCTACGACCCGGCCAGAGTGGCGCAGGGCACGACCTTCTTGGTGCTCGGGGCCGTCCTGGTGGTCGCCGCCTGGATCGCGATCAGTTATCTCAGCGTCATCGACGTGCGCGCGACCCAGCGGTTCCTGTTCCGCCTGCTTGAGCCGATCAGGGCCGTCACGGTCAACAAGATGAAGTCGCGGACCCGGGAGGTGGGCACCTATACCGAGGCCGACATCTCGCCCTACCACTGGAGCAATGGCAGACACCCGACGCCGGAGGAGTCCCCCGAGTGGCACGCCCTCGCGGCCAACGACTTCCGTGACTACGTCTTGGAGATCGGCCCGTCGGACCATCCCCTGCGCGTCACCTTCGACCAGATCAAGGCGCTGCCCCAGCAAGAGCAGATCTCGATGCACACCTGCATGCAGGGGTGGACCGGCATCGCCAAGTGGAAGGGTCCGAAGGTGATGACACTCATGGCGCTGGGTGGCAAGCGGCCGGCCGACACCAGGTACCTCCTGGTCACCTCGTTCGGGACGGCGCAGAAGATGCACGGTGGCAGGCCGCTGGAGCCGTACTACTCCTGCATCCCGCTGGCGGACTGCCTGGAGGACGAGTCCATGTTCGCGTGGTCGATGAATGACCGGTCCCTGCCCTGGACCTTCGGGGCGCCGCTGCGCCTGCGGGTGGAGTCCATCCACGGCTACAAGATGGTCAAGTACGTCCGATCTGTGGAGTGGATCGTTGACTTCAGCACGGTTGGTGACGGCATGGGCGGCACCCGAGAAGACTCCGGCTACCAGGCGATCAATGCCCGGATCTGAGGATCCCCGGATATTGGACGGCCACATCACCCGCAGTGCATGCGCGACCTCTGCCTGACTGGTCGGCACTCACGGGTCGGCCCTCGAGCCTGCCGGGTCGGTCAGCCTCACTCAGGGTCGCGACAGAGCCTTCCGTGCGCAGGTCCCCGGCCACGTCGAACACGGGACGCAGCGCCCGGATCTCATAGACCATCACACCCGCCAGCACAGCTGGGTCGGCATCCATTACCGCGCGGGCGGCCGCCTCGTCCCGAACATCCAGGACGGCAATTCCTCCGCCGTGGTCGAACGGCCCGCCCAGCTGCAGGACGCCTGCGTCGTAGTGCTCTCGCATCGCGGCCAGATGATCCTCGATCGGCTTGCCCTGTGCGTAGACACTCTTGCCTTCGATCCAGCGAGGGCCGTGTCCGATGAGTGCGACGTACTTCCTCATGACTTCCTCCATACGGTGTGGTATGGATCGACCATACGTATAGGTATGGTCCTTGGTCAAGGCTTCGAGGGAGAGTCCCATACGCTAGGGTATGGCCTATGGAGTCCCCGACGAATGACTTCGAAGGACCCGCGTCCTCGTCACCTGCCGACAGAACGCCGGGCAGGTCGAACAGCCAGCGGCTAGGCGGCTCGGACTGGGTCGACGCCGCGCTGCGCGAGCTCGCCGTCGGTGGTCTCGGCAGTCTGTCCATCGAACGGCTCGCCACCGAGCTCGGAGCAACGAAGGGCAGCTTCTACTGGCACTTCACGAACCGATCAGCCCTCATCGACGCAGCCTTGGCGGAGTGGGAGCGACGTGACACCGACCAGCTCATCGAACGGGCCTCGGAGATCGACGATCCCCGAGAGCGCCTGCGATGGCTCTTCCGCGTCGTCTTCAGTGACGCAGGCGACGTCGGAATCGACACGGCACTGCTCGCCGACGCCCAGGATCCGGCCGTCGCTGCCGCCCTGACGAGAGTTGCGACGAAGCGGTTGAGCTACATCGAGGCCCAGTACAAGCAGATGGGCACCAAGGCCGCCGCGCACCGCGCCGTGCTCACCTACACCGCTTTCGTCGGGCTGGCCCAGCTCCGACACAGCACACCCGCTCTCGCTCCCCAAGGACGACGCTCGACCAACTACCTCTCCCACATCGCAGAGTGGCTCATCGACTGACCGACACGGAGAGCCCACCCCGCACTGCGTGCCTTCGCTCGAGCCGCGACATGGACCCCGCGCGGTTGCAACCGACAGGTCAAGAGCACCTCGCCTCGATCGAGAATCCACCCAGTGTGGAGATGCTCTCGCCCGCCAACATGCGCTAGGGAGAGTGCAAACGACCGGCGCACACGCCGAGCGAGGTCCACAGATCCCGGGCTCGACCGGGCAATCCACACCAGTACCGGTCAACCTACGCCGTCAGGCGCCCCGCTTACCGCCGCGATCGACCCTCGCTCCGCTGCCGGCGACCACCCCGCGCGCCTGCCGAATCTTCGGTTGCTCGGGCGGTGATCTGTCACAGCAGCCGCGTTGGTGTGCGTCCGTCGGGCTCGAGAACGTCGAGGACGTGAGCCAGGATTCGGTTGGCGGCGGTGCCGCGCATGTCCTCTACGAGCAAGCGCACTCCTACGACTGGGGCTCACCCGCGCAGGTGCCACACGGATTCTCTGTGTTCGGCGCCGATGAGACCGTCCGCAAGCTCGTCCCGGCACCCGACGGCTCGTTCTGGGCCGAGCACGACGCGGGCCTGCACTTCCCCGCGATGGAGACACCCGCCGCCATGATCCAGGACCCCAGGTCGTTCTTCGGCGCCCTCAGTGAAGGTCAAGACCGCCGACACTAACGCCGGCTCGAGTGTGGCTTTCCCCGCCGCATGTGACTTGTCAAGAACTCTGCCGCTACGCAAAGCACGGCACCTGACTGAGCACCGCGCTCCCCTCGCTCGCGTTGGCCGACGGCTCTCTACTCCAAACCAAACATCGGCAGCGTGCATACGCCTCACCAAAGAGCGCGTCAAATGGGACGAATCTCGGCAAGACGTGGGCGGCCTGATACGGCTCTGGTGCCCTTCCGGGCGCGTGTCTGAGGCGCCGTGCATATCGGGTAGTTGGCAGTGCCTCGGAGTGATCGGCTTGGCGAATCAGTTCGACGTCGCACCGGAACGGTCCTTGATGGGAATGCCCGCACGACGGCGACTGGTTAGGATCCGGTCGGGCCGTCACTCCCACGCGGGGGCAGCGGAGCCAACCGGTGAGCGATCGCCGCGGCCTGCAGTCGTGTTGGCACATCGAGCTTGCGCAGGATGTGTGTCACGTGCACCCCCGTGGTCTTCTCGCTGATGACCAGCGTCCGGGCGATCTCTCGGTTCGTGCATCCCTGGGCGACCAGCGTGAGCACCTCCGCCTCCCGCGGGGTCAGCCCGAGCGCCCCGGTCAGTTCTGGATCAGGCGGCTGGGTTCGTGCTGGCGCCCGCGGATCGAGGCGCACGCGTCGGGCCAGTGCCTCAAGTTCCCGGGCGAGCGGTGCGGCGCGTATCGCGGTTGCCACGGCGTATGCCGAGCGGAGCGGCACGGCCGCCTCGGAGCGGGCGGCTCCTGCCCCCAGTAACGCCTCTGTCTCGCGCCACCGGCAGTACGCCGCGAGAGGTGGCCGCTCGAGCCGCTCCCAGGCGACCGCGGCCACTTCCCACGGGACGGCATCGGTTCCGCCCCCGGCCCTGGAGTACTCGCCCTCCGCCAGGGCCAACCAGCCCCCGGCGTTCGGGGTGACGCGTAAGGCGATCGCCGCGGTCCGGCGGGCGTCGGTGATCACTTGCTGCGCCATCACGGTCCAGCGGCGGGTGGCCACGGCATCGTGGCAGTCGCGAGTGAGGGCAGTCAGCTCGGCTTGGGCCCAGAGCGCCTTGGCGCAGAACCAGACGCGGAGGAGCGCGGTCTCGTCGGAGCCGGCCCTCGCTCGCGCCTCCTGCAGAAGGCGGTGGGCGTCGGTCCATCGCCGCTCCCACAGCGCGAGCTCCGCGACGCCGGCCTCGAAGATCCCGAACCCGTGGTCGGCCCGCATCGTCTCGCGTGCAGCGTCCAGATGCGCGCGCGCGGAGTCGAAGTCACCCCGCCAGGTCTCGAGGTCGGCACGGAGCAGGGGATTCATGTAGGGGAAGCTGGCGGTGGCTGCGCGCAGTGCGGAAGAGCTGATGCGGTCGCACTCGTCCCACTCCCCGAGAGCGAGCAGGGCCTCGACATGATTGGCAGTCAGGACCTGACTGACGACGCCGTGGCGGCGCAACGCGGCCGTCCCACTGGCTCCCAGGCGTGCGGCGGCGCGCTGGCGACCGAGGGTGGCGAGGATGTCGGTGAGGTTGACATAGGCCTTTTCGAGGCCGATCAGATCCCCGGTCCGCTCGGCCAACGCCAGCGCCTCCTCGAGGATCGCGATGCCTTCATCCGCATGGCCGAAGTGCACCAGGTCGACCCCGAGCACGGTCAGTGCCCGCACCTCCGCCCCCTGTGCACCCACCGCCCGCGCCTGTGCGAGCGCCTCGCGAGCCATCGGCAGCGACTCGGCGAATCGCCACGCCACCATGAGTCCACCCGCAAGGGACGACAGTGCGTGGGCCCGCTCGCTCGATCCGGGGTGCTCGCGCGTCACGGCGACTGCGCGCGCCCGAGCGTCGAGTGAGGCGCTGTCCTCGGCGGTCCCGTACAGGTACTCGCCCAGGCGCACGTGCAGGAGGGCGACCCGTTGCCAGGACTCGTCCGGCGTGAGCTCGATCGCGCGCCGGGCAAGCACGACCGCCCGCGGGGCGGCACCGATCTGGTCGGCCAGCTGGGCCGCCCATGCACACACCTCCGCGAGTTCGAGTCCCGCGATCTCCGCCGCCGCAGGCACCTCGTCCCACAGGCGGATCGCTCGCTCGAGATGGCCGTGGGCTTCGGCCAGACCCGACATCCTCACTGCCCGGCGCGCCGCCTCGATCGAGGCGGGCAGGGCGTCGACCGGGCGGCGGGCGGCCGTCCAGTGCCGGGCCAGCTCCGCAGGGGGTGCGTCGGGGATGGTCGCCAGGTACGCCGCGACCCTGGCGTGGAGGTCCTCACGCTCCCCGGGCAGGACTGTCGCGTACACGGCCTCCGCCAGCAGCGAGTGCCGGAACTGCACGCCGTCGCTGTCCGGCCCCGCGACGAGGATCCCCCGTTCCACGGCCTGCCGCAGGGACTGGCGTACGACGGCCTCTGGCGCTCCGGCCGCCTCGTACAGCGCGGCGTAGGCCACATCCCGCCCCACTACGGAAGCCAACCGCAGCACGTCGAGCGCCGCCCCGTCGAGCCCGGAGATGCGGTGCAACAGCAAGTCGCGCAGGCTGAGAGGGAGCCGCGGGTACTCGCCGCCGCCCGCGACCGTGAGCAGCTCCTCGACGAAGAACGGGTTCCCCTCCGAGCGGCCCGCGATCGCCTCGGCCGCGACCGTCGCCAGCGGCGCCGTGCTCGCCCCCTCGATCAGAGCCAAGACGTCGTCGGTGTCCAGAGGAGCCATCTCGACCACGTGCCCCGTCAGCGAGCGCCGGATCCCGTCGGCGAGGATCCGGATGCGGTCGCGGGAGCCGATCTCGTCGACCCTCGCGGTTGCGACCAACAGGATCGGGTGGATGTCGATGTGATGTGCCAGATAGACGGTCAGGTCGATCGTCGAGACGTCGGCCCAGTGCACGTCCTCGAGCACCAGGAGCACGGGGTCGGACGCCGCGCGTTCCGCGAGCAGCGAAAGCGTGCGCTCGAATAATCGAAGCTTGGAACCGAACCCGGTCTCGCCGGAGTCACCCCAGGGTTGGCCCCACGGGCGCAGTGCCTCGACGAACGGGTGGTAGGGGAGCTCGGTCCCCGCGAGGTCCAACGAGTGCCCGAGGAGCACCACGAACCCCGCCGTCCTGGCGCGCTGCGCGAGCTCCGAGACCAGGCGCGTCTTGCCGATCCCGGCATCGCCACCGAGCAGCACGGCCGCACCGCGCCCTGCCCGCGCGTCGTCCCGCGCGCCCTCGAGCTCCGCGAGCTCGCGAGCGCGTCCGACGAACACGCTTCCGGCGCCGGCCACCATCGTGGCCAGTATCCCCCGCCGGTGCCTAAGGGGGTTCAGCGGGAGAGATAGGGGGGCGGTGCCCGATGCGGTCCGGCGCCGTTTGGGATCACCATCGGCACACCTACACCTCAAGGAGGCGGCGATGACGACCACGGCACGTAAGACAGCGAAGGGGATGCGGACGCACACGATCCGGGGCGGGGGCGGGGTCCGGCTCCACGTCCGTGAGTGGGGCCCGCCTGACGCGCCTCCCGTCGTGCTCATCCACGGCTTGTCGCAGGATCACCAATGCTGGGTGCATCAGTACGACGGGCCGCTCGCCGACGACTTCCGGCTGATCGCATTCGACCTCCGCGGGCATGGGATGTCGGAAGCGCCGGCCGGCGCCGCGTCGTACACCGACGGCCGGCTGTGGGCCGATGACCTCGCTTCGGTCATCGACCAGCTGGGCCTCGACCGCCCAGTGCTGGTCGGCTGGTCGTACGGATCCTTCGTGATCGGCGACTACCTGCGTGCCTACGGTCAGGGCAACGTCGCGGCCCTCGACTTCGCCGGAGGAGCCGTCCGGCTCGGTCCAGCGGCCTTCGGCTCCCTGATCGGCCCAGGCTTCCTCGACCACTTCGCTGACCTCACCGCCCACGATCTGCCGACCAGCATCCGCGGCGTCCGCGGCCTCGTTCACGCGTTCGCCACCGACCCGCTCCCGGCCGACGACATCGAGACCCTCCTGTGTGCCGGCATGATGGTGCCCGCGGCGACACGAGGTCACCTGGGTGCGCGCGACCTCGACTATGACGACGTGCTACGCAGCCTGCGCGTGCCCCTCCTGGTCAGCCACGGCCGCGCGGACACCATCGTGCTTCCGGCCATGGCCCAGCACGTGCTCGACGTGTGTCCGACGGCCCAGGCGTCCTGGTACGACGGGGTCGGCCACGTGCCGTTCCTGGAGCGCGCGGAACGCTTCAACGACGAACTCGCAGCGCTGACGCGACGATCTCACAGCTCGACCACACCGTTCAGGTGATTGAGTCTCGGGACGCCTATGGGCTGGCCGACACCGCATCCGGGCAACCGGCTGTATGGCTAGCGCCCATCGGCAACACCGCGCGGATCGCGGCATAGCACGCTGACGTTCGGGGCGGAAGGCGGGCTCGGCGTCGTCGTCGTACAGGAAGAGGATGCCTCAATGCGGCTCGCATGCGCTCTTGACTGCTCGGATCCTGGCGGATCCTGAAGGTAGCGCACCAATAGGGCAAGTCACCGAGGTGATCGGACCAGGGTGGGCCCGGCCGAGGTGATGGGGAGACAAGGCTGGATCGTGATGGCCGATCCCGAAGGCAACGTGTTCTGTCTGGACTGGTACCCGACCGGTTCTGTCGGCACCGTCGGCTTAACTCAGCCGCGCAAGCGGCCCCGGTGCGAGCCGACGGGGGCCGCTCGTGCGCTCGGAAGGGGTGCCACGTAGATGCCCCAGAAGACTGGTTTATACCAGTTTGTTCCCACCGTAGCCTTCCCACCGCCTCAGCGTTTACAAGGCAAGGGCAACCCCAGCAGCCCCCGGACCCGCCGTTCCATGTGGCCTATCCTGCCGGCCACGAGCCACCTCAGGCTCCGGAGCGGCGGGTTCTTCACTCCACCGGGCGGTCATGTACGTCAACGTTTTCCCGACCGCACTCAAAGTAGACAAACTCGCATGAAGGTCCTGCTCGTGGTGGAACTCCTTATCTTGCTGATCTTGGTCGTGTACGGATGGGGTCCGGACTTCCAAACCTGGGCCCGCAGGCGAAAGCGGCACAGCCGCAGGCGGGCTAGGGGTCGGCGCTGGGGTGCCACTTCTCGTTCCTTCGCTGCGGGTCGCTTCACCAGGTCAGCGTGCCGCATCCGGACCCGTCCGGGCCTCGACTGGGCCCGTAGGTACCTCAACTAGGGCCGTAGGTAGGTCGTCAGTCGAGCAGCGAGGTCCACGGAGGCTTCGATCTCTTCACGACGGATGGAGACACTTTCCACGTTGAGGCCGAAGGGCACTCCGAGGCGGCGGCAGAAGTCGATGAGCTCGACGGCCGTCGCCTGCGCCTGCTCCAGGGACGCCGCCAACGGGTTGGTCGAGTGCCGGAGGTCGTTCTCGATCCACCGAGGGACGTCGACGCCGAGCCAGCGAAGGAACTCGAGGGTCTTCATCGAGCCGCATACGGAGAACGTGAACACGATCGGGACCGGGGCCAGTCCACGGGTCTCGCACGCGTAGCGGTAGTCGGAGACGAGGTTCTTGGCGGCGTTGAGGTCGTAGACGACCTGGGAGACGAAGAACCGGCAGCCCGCCTCCTGCTTCACGATCAGGCGCAGGTGCTCGTTCTCGCGGCGGCTGTGCCTCTCGGGGATCGCCACTGCTCCGAGCAGCAACTCCGGGTTCAGCTCGGTCCGCAGCGCTTGGGCGTCGGCGAGCGACACAGGCGGGGTGGTGCCGCTGGAGGCGGCGCCCACCAGCACGGTCAACGTTCGGCGGGGATCCTGCTCGGTGAGCCACGTTCGCAGTTCTTCGCGCTGGTACTTGCCGACCGCGCGGTAGACGATGGCCGGGGTTCGCCACGCCTCGAGGTGTTCCGCCCGGTATACGGACGGGTCGATGGTCGGGCTGAAGGGGAACGGGCGCTCGACCGGGTTGCGGGATCTCTCGTCGTCGATGTCGTACAGGACCAGCCCGTCGAGGTCGAGGTGGTCCAACCGTTCGACGGTGGCGCGCGCGATCTCCGAGAGCCGCTCGGTGGGCGTCGACTGCCTCGGCGGGGTGATCGCGAAGAGCACGAAGTCACCTTGGCCGGCTCTGATGCGGGTGGTGATCTCCACCTCGTGAAGGTAGCGGGGCTCGACAATCCCCCTCACATGCCCTGGTCGCCTACGCACGCATCCGCATCTAGCCGCGATCCGCCGCGGGCCGCGCTCAAGGCAGTCTGGCGGCATCAAGCGCAGCCAGTCGGAGCGCTTGGGCCTGCGACACAACACCGTCACCGACCCGTACGGCGCCTCGGCTGGGCTGGCGAACCTCAAGACCCTGGCCGCGATGGGCGTTGCCAGTGGAGCTCGCCATCGTGGCCACCTGCGGCCCGCGCCGCAGGAGTTCGGCCTGACGCTGCACCCCTCGGGCTGGGTCGCCGTCGACTACCTCCTCGCGGCGCACTGCACGGTCACCCGATGACCCGTTCTCGCGCAGCCAACACGCGCGACCACCAATACCGGGCATTCACCCGGGGCGCCTCGACCCGAGGACGGGTTAGGTGTGGGATCCAAGGTCCGTGCGCTGATACCGCCCACCCGCCTCCCGACAGGCGACACGAGATCCGCTACGGCACCAAACGAGGGAATGGGGTGACGGGGATGCAGATCGAAGCCGACTGCCAAGCCGAAACGGAACGGCGCCTGACGGGACGCCTCGCACACCACACCCGGCGCACCAGGAGCCCGCGCGCAGGTGCTCGCTTCCCTCGGCTCCGAGTGGGAGCCCGGGCTTGCCGCGCTCCGCGTTCTGTACTGCCCCGGCGCGCGCCATCGGTCTCCTGCCCCAACTCTCCTAGATCCTCGCCGTCGCATCTCCGGACCGGCCGGACGTCCCTCCCGCTTTGTGAACAGCCGCAAATGAACACATGACTCGCTCGGGAGCCTGCCATCTCACATATCCATCCCCCTTGAAAGGAACCACCACCATGGCACCCAGACCCAGAACCCTCACCGTCGCGAT
>Ga0207708_10001357_pt1 | contig 18386 bp, 9 predicted proteins | sample KBSK5101metaG_FD_184340 | JGI IMG/M metagenome (GOLD analysis project Ga0207708, IMG submission 184340) | Corn, switchgrass and miscanthus rhizosphere microbial communities from Kellogg Biological Station, Michigan, USA - KBS K5-10-1 metaG... | ecosystem: Host-associated > Plants > Roots >...
CAAGGCTGCGCTGACCATCGCGTTGCTTCGCGAGGTCGGCGTGCCCGCCGAGCTGGTGCTGGTGCGGACGCGCCGGGGCGGGCACCTGGACAGCGAGCCGGCGTCGCTGGCCGTCTTCGATCACGCGATCGTCTACATCCCCAAGCTCGATCGCTACCTCGACGGGACGGCGGAGTTCTCGGGGCTGTCGGAGCTGCCGTCGCAGGATCAGGGCGTCGTCGTGCTGCGGGTCGGTCCGCGCGGCAGCGTGCTGACGCGGACGCCGGTGCTGCCGTCCAGCGACAACCACGTCCAGCGGCGCTGGCAGGTGACGGTGGAGGCGTCGGGCGACGCGCGCGTCGACGAAGAACTGGTGATTCGCGGCCAGGCCGCGCCCAACTGGCGCGAGCATTACCAGACCGAGGGCGAGCGCAAGGACCGGTACTCGCGCGTGTGGAGCGGGCGGTTTCCGGGGGCGCGGCTGGACACTGTCACGATGCCGGGCATCGGCGATCGCAACGCGCCGGTGACGGTGCGGGCGGGCGTGACCGTGCCACGGCTGGGGCGGGCGGCGGCGGGCGGCGGGCTGGACCTGCCCGTGACCGGCCGCGACGCGGACTTCGTGCGCACCTACGCGCGGCTGTCCGCGCGGCAGCAAGAGCTGGTCCTCGGGTATCCGTGGCAGCACGACGAGCAGCTCACGTATCGGCTGCCGGCGGGCTGGCGGCTGGCGGGCGGCGCGCCGCCGGCGCGGCGGATCATCGAGGGCCCGTTCGGGCGCTTCTCACTTGATGTGGAGATCGACGGTTCGGTGCTGCGCGTGCGTTCGTCGCTGAACGTCACGCAAGCGCGCATCAGCGCCGACGACTACCCGAAATTTCGCGCGTTCCTGCTGGACGTCGACGCCGCGCTGGGCAGCCCGATCGGCGTGTCGCCCCCGACACCGGTGGGCTCATGAGGGCGGGGCGGGCCAGCGTCGCGGCGGCCGTGCTCGCCGTCGCCGGTTGCGCCGCGCTGCCGTCGCGGCCGGCGGCGCCGGGAAACGACGAGGGACTGGAGGGATGGCGGGTGCTCGCGGACGGCCGGCGCGCGCAGGCGGAAGCGCTGTTCGCCCGGCGCCTGGGCGCTGCGCCGCGCGACGCAGTGGCGCTGTTCGGGCGCGCCACCATCGATTACGAGCGCGGTCGGCCCGAGGCGGCGATCGACGGTTACGCGGCGGTGCTCGCGGCGCCCGCCGAGCAGGGCGGCGACTCCGGATGGACGCCGCTGCTGGCGCCGGTCGCGGCCGCGCGGGTGCTCGCGCTTTACGACGAGGTCGGCGCGGCGACCCGCGGGCGGATCCTCACGCGCCTGAATCCGGCCGAGCGCTCGCGCGATCCCGCGTTGCCGTGGCTTGCGCGCGTCGATCTGTCGCGCCTGGCCGCCCACGCGGCCCGCGAGCGCGGCGACGCCGCGGCGCTCGCGCAGGTCGCCGACCTGTCCGGGTGCGTGCGGGCCGTCGCCGACGTGGGCGTCATCGGTCCGCTGGCGAGCGCCGACCTGGATGCGGCCGCGCCGCCTTCCACGCGCACCTGGCGGCAGGTGAACGCAGCGGGCTGTCGGGTCGATCTTCCGTCGACGCCCGACGGGCACGGCGGCGCGCGCCTGCTGCGCGCCAGCTTCGCCGCGGCCGCCGGCGCGTACGACGTCGTCCTCGACTACGGCGGCGAGGCGCGTATCACCGTCGACGGCCGCGAGCCGTACCGCCACGGTGCGCCGGACCGGTATGGCCCGCGGATCTCGGCGATGTGGTTGCCGGCGCTGCCGGCGGGCCGGCACGACATCGAGGTGCGTCTCGCCACGAGAGGCGGCGTCGCATCGTTCGCGCTCTACGTCCTCCCGACGCGATCTGGTCCCGACGCGCTCCGGGCGGGCGACCTGGTCGGTATCGAGTACCCGCACGCCGCAAAGGCCGGTCCTCTCGGCGACTACTGCAAGGCGGCGATCGCTCTGCGGGTCGAGGCCACGGACAAGGCGCTGGCCGCCGCCGCGGCGCTGCGCGAGCGGCCACGCTTCGCGATCGGTCTCGCGCTGGCGGCGCTGATCGCGCACGACGATCCGTCGCGTCCCGCCAGCATCGCCCGCGATGCGGCGCGCACCGCGCTGCGGGCCGCGGTCGCCGTCGATGCGGGGCTGGCGCGCCCCTGGCACGATCTGGCCGCCCTCGCGCTGGAGGACGAACGCTCGCGCGACGCGATCGAGGCCGGACGGACGGCCGCGCGCGCGGCGCCCGGATGGTATGCGCCGCAGCTGCTGCTGGCGCGCGCGTTCACCGCCCGGGGACTGGATTTCGACGCCAACCGCGCTGTCGAGGTGGCGGCCCAGGGCGCCGCCGGGGATGATACCGGCCTGCGCAACGCGCCCTGTCCCGTGATCGAAGCGCTGCGCCGGCGCGCCCAGGAGCGCCGCGCGCTGGAGCAGGAGACGCGGCTGGACGCGGCGCTGATCTCGTGCGGCGGGAACGTGGAGGCGCGTCTCGAACGGCTGCGCGCGCGCGGCGACAGCGACGGCGAAATCGCCGCGTTGCGGGCGGCGCTGCGTCTGGATCCCGAGCGTGACGATCTCGCCGGCGATCTGGCGACAGCGCTGTCGGCGGCGGGCCGTCACGACGAGGCGCTCGCCGAGGCGGCGCGCGTGGTGGCGCGCGATCCGAACGATCCTTCGCGGAGGATTCGTCTCGCCGACGCGCAGGCGGCGGCCGGGCAGGCGACGGCGGCGCGCGCGACCATCTCCTCGCTGCTGGCGACCCGACCGGATGTTCCGGACGTGCAGCGGGCGGCGCGCGCGCTGGGTCTGCCGCAGCCGCTCGACGAATTCCGCGTCGATGGACGCGCGACGATCCGCGCGTTCGAGGCGGCGGCGGTCCGTTACACCGCGCCGGCGGTCCTGGTCCTGGATCGCGCGGTGATGCGCGTGTTCGCGACCGGCACGGTGATGACGCTGACGCATCAGATCGTGCGCGTCGACAGCAAGGACGCCGTCGACAAATGGGCGGAGATCGCGGTCCCCGCGGGCGCGGAGATCCTGAGCATTCGCACGCACAAGCGCGACGGGTCGACGCGCGAGCCCGAGGAGATCGCCGGCAAGGAAGCCATCTCGGCGCCCGATGTCGCGATCGGCGACTACATCGAATGGGAGTACCTGGAGACGCGCCCGCCGTCGGCGGCGTTCGCGCCGGGGTTCCTCGTCGATCGCTTCTTCTTCCAGTCGTTCGACGCGCCCATGGGGCGCAGCGAGTTGCTGCTTGTGTCCCCCGCGGGAGTCGACATCCAGCTGGATTCGCGGGCCGCCGCGCCCCGGCCGCAGACCCGCGTGGCCGTCGACGGCACGCGCATCACCAGCTTCGTGGCCAGCGGCGTGTCCCAGCTGTTCGCGGAGCGCGCCGCGGTCCCCGCGATCGAGTACGTCCCCTCGGTGCGCGCGTCCGCCGGCGTCGACTGGCGCCGCTGGGGGCGCTACCTGGGCGAGGAGATGCACGAGGCGCTCCGCTCGTCGCCCGAGGTGCGCGCGCTGGCCAGCCGGATCGCGGAGACGGCCCCCAGCCGCGCGCGGCGCGCGCAGGCGACGGCGATCGTCGACTGGGTCACCGAGAACATCGAGGCGACCGACGAGCTGATGGATCCCGCCAGCTTCACGCTGGCCCGCGGCCGCGGCAGCCGGACGGCCCTCGCGCTGGCGCTGGCGAACGAGCTGGGGATCGCCGCCCGTCCCGTGCTGGTCCGATCGCGGGTCGTCGCCGACGCCGCGGCGCCGACGCCGCCGCAGGAGCTGGACGACTTCGCTGACGCGATCGTGGAGATGGACGTCGGGGATCCGGGCAAGCCGACGCTCGTCTACGTCGATCTGCGCCTGCGCCACGCGGCCTTCGGTTACATTCCGCCCGGGCTCGATGGCGCGCGGATGCTGCGGATCCCGAACGGCGACTTCGGCTTCACGCGCAAGGTCGCCGCGCCGGATCGCCGGACCGTCGACATGACGATCCGTCTCGACGAACAAGGCGGCGGCGTCGCGGTCGCGACGGAGGAGCTGGCGGGGTGGCCGGCGCTGGAGTGGGCGGAGCTGGTCGAGCGCTTCGGCGCCGATCGCGCGCGCCTGCGCCAGGACTTCGAGCAGCGCTGGCTGGGCGTGCAGTTCCCGGGCGCGCACCTGCGCGAGCTGGAGATCGACGTCCCGAAAAATCGCGTCGGGCAGCTCGGGACGGCCCGGGTCCGGTATTCTTTCTCCAGCGCGCGCCTGGCCGTGCCGACGGGCCGGTCATCCACCGGGGCGGGCGCCGACGAGATGCGCATCGCGCCGACCTTCTTTCGCTCGCAGCCGGGGCGTCGCTTCGCGGCCGAACCGCAGCGCGCGACCGCGCTGATGATGGGCTTCGATGTTCCGACGCGCGTCACCGCGACCGTCGAGCTGCCGCGCGCTGCGCGGATCGACGAGGCCAGCATGCGCAAGGGCGTGGTGATCACGCGCGCGGGCGGCTACCGTTTCGTCGAGGATCGCCAGCTGCGCAGCGAGGGCGCCGGCCACCCGAACGTGCTGGTGCTGCGGCGCGAGTCCGAGCTGCCCATCATGCGCGTGTCGCCCGCCGAGTACGCCGACGTCGCCGCCGATCTGCGCCGCGTCGACGGCGCGGAGCAAGAGGAGATCCGGATCCGCCTCGGTGGATCGGTCCGCGGGGGCGGGCGATGAAGCGCGTCGTCCTTGCGGCGCTGCTGGCGGGTGCGCTGGGCGGCGTCGCTTGCCGGGCGGGGAAGGCCGCCTCGTCCGATCGTCTGGTGGTGGCGCGGTCGACCGACGCGGTCAGCCTGGACCCGGCGCGGACCACCGACATCGAATCGCTGGAGGTCGCCGAGCAGGTCTACGGCCGGCTGGTGCGCTTCTCGCCGGGCCGCCTCGTTCCCGAGGCCGACCTGGCGACGTCGTGGACCGTCAGCTCGGACGGCACCATCTGGACGTTCGAGCTGCGGCCGAACGTGCGCTTCCACGACGGCACCCCGTTCGACGCGGACGCGGTGGTGTTCTCGTTCGAGCGCCAGATCGTGCCCGAGCATCCCGCCCACGAGGCCGACTTCGTCTGGACGCGCGCGTACCACAACATCCGCCACGTCCGCGCCGCCGGACCGTACCGGGTGCAGTTCGAGATCGACCGGCCCTACGCGCCGTTCCTCGCCAACCTGGCGATGGGGCCGGCGGCGATCGTTTCGCCGACGGCGGTGCGGAAGTGGAAGCGCGACTTCGGGCGCCACCCCGTCGGCACGGGACCGTACCGGTTCGTCGAATGGATCCCGGGCGACCGCATCACGCTGGAACGCAACCCCACCTACTGGGATGAGCCGGCCAAGACGCGCTACCTGGTGTTGATCGCGATGCCGGATTCGCGCATGCGTCTGCAGGCGCTGGAGTCCGGCGCCGCCGACGTGATCCAGCAGCTGGCGCCCGACGATCTGCCGCTGGTGCGGCTGAATCCCGAGCTGGGGCTGGCGATGGCGCCGGCGACGCTGGTCTCGTACCTGGCGATGAACACGCAGCGGCGCCCGCTGAACGATCTGCGCATCCGGCGCGCGATCGCGCACGCGGTCAATCGCGACGCGATGGTGAAGCTGGTCTATCAGGGCCTGGGCATTCCCGCGATCGGCCCGCTGCCGCCGAACGTCTGGGGCGCGCGCTCCGACGTCGTGACGTATCCCTACGATCCGCCGCGGGCGCGCAAGCTGCTGGCCGAGGCCGGCTGGCAGGGAGACCGTGAGGCGCCGCTGAAGCTGTTCGCGCCGTCGGTGCCCAGTCAGTACATGCCGGCGCCGGCGCGGGTGGCCGGGATCATCAAGCGCTGCCTGGGCGAGGTCGGCATCGCCGTCGACGTCATCCTGAGCGAGCCCGCCGATCACCAGCGCGCGCTGTGGGCGGGCGAGCACGACCTCGCGCTGCACGGCTGGTTCAACGACAACGGCGACCCCGACAACTTCCTCTACACGCTGCTCGATTCAGACAACACCACCGGCACGCGCCCCTCGAACATCGCGTTCTACAGCAACGCCTGGTTCCACGACGTCATCGGTATGGCGCAGCGGACCACCGATCCGAAGGATCCGACCGCGCGCACGGAGCGGGAACGCCTGTACTCGCAGGCGCAGGCGATCCTGGCGATCGACGTGCCGTGGGTGCCGCTGGCGCATTCGAAGGTCGTGTTCGCCCAGCGCGGCGCGCTGCGGGGCCTGGTGGTGCAGCCGTCGGCGATGGGCCTCTATCGCTGGGCGGAGCACGTGCGATGAGCATCCTCGGCGGAAGCGGAAGCGGTAGCGGCGACGGCAAGAGCGGCTCGGACAGCAAGAGCGGCTCGGACAGCAAGAGCGGCTCGGGTAGCAAGAGACGCGGATCCGGCAGCAGCCGCAAGATGAGGCAGTCCAGCGGCAGCCTGCGCCAGTCGAGCATCTTCCGCGCGGCGGAGTGGCTGGGGCGCGGCGCCAGCGTGTGGTCGCTGCCCGTGAGCGCCGTGATCCGACGGCACGGCCTGCGGCGCCGGCTGACGTGGGTCCTCGTCATCGCCGCCCTGGGCCCCGTCATCGCCGTCTCGGCCGTCGCCGTCCTGCTGATCTTTTCCAGCGTCGAGCAGGGCATCCAGTTCGAGGCCGAGCGCGGGCTGCAGGTGGCGCGCGGCCTGTTCCTGCAGCAGGTCCAGCAGCTCGCGGCGGGCGCCGCCGCGCTGGGTGACGACGCGCAGCTGTTGCGCGCCCAGGCGGCCGCCCCGGTCTCGGCGCGCCAGCGCCTGGGCGAGCTGTCGCTGCAGATCCCCAACGCGCTGTTCGAGACGACCGACGCGACCGGCAAGGTCGTCGCGCGCTGCACGCGCGGTAGCTGCGAGGACGCCCCCAGCGCCGCGGCGGGCGCGCTGGAGCCGGCCGATCGTTCGCCGGTCATCCGCGACGCGCTCGCCTACGAGCGCACGGTCAGCGTCGAGCGCGCGCGCGACCGCCTGGTCGTGCGCGCGGCGTTGCCGCTGGTGGATCCCGCGATGCGCATGCTGGGGACGGCGGTCGTGACGGAGGCGATCGACGGGTCCGTGGTCGACAAGCTGAAGGCCGCGCTGGGCGCCGGACGCGAGGTCGTCGTCTACACGGCCAGCGATCCGAACGCCTCGACGTTCATGGCGGCGACGGGCGCGCGGCTCGCCGGTCCGGTGCTGCCCCCCGACTTCAAGCCGGCCGGGCTGGCGACGGGGACGCGCGTCGAGAAGCTGGAGGTCGAGAACCATCCTTACTCGGTCGCGCTGGGACAGCTGAAGGACGTGACCGGGCGCGCCGTCGGCCTGCTGGGCGTCGCCGTCGATCGCGAGCCCCTCGCGGCCGCCCAGCGGCGCGCCATCACGGCCCTGGCGCTGGGCGCGCTGTCGGCGCTGTTGCTGGCGATGGTGCTGTCGAACCTGCTCGCCCGGCGCATGACGCGGCCGCTGCAGAACCTGCACGCGGGCGCGCTCGCCATCGCGCGCGGCGACCTGGACACCAGCTTCGCCGTCGACAGCGACGACGAGATCGGCGACGTCGCGGAGGCGTTCCGGATCATGACCCGCAGCTTGCGCGAGAATCAGGAGGGCCTGGCGGCGCGCGTGCGCGAGCTGGTCACTGTCCACCAGGTCGGGCGCGCCGTCAGCAGCGTCGTCGATCTGGGGCAGGTGTTGCGCGCGGTGATCACGGAGATCCTGAACGTGCTGGGCGGCAAGACCGTCGCCATCGCGCTCGCCGTAGAGGGCCGCGCGGGAGACGTGCCGGCGTTCGTCGTGCGCGCGGTCGCCGGCGATCCGGTGGGCGAGCGGCTGGCGCCGCTGGCGAGCGGCGTGGCGTCGCTGGGGCGGCCGCGCCGCACGCCGGCTGTCGAGGCCGATCCGCAGCTGATGGACTACGCCGAGGGCGCCGGGCTGCGCGGTCCAATGATCGCGGCGCCGCTGACGATCAAGGAACGCATGGTCGGCGTGATCATCGTCGGCCGCCTGGGCGAGTCCCCGTTCGGCGAGGCCGACCTGCGCCTGCTGGTGACGTTCGCCGACCAGACGGCGACCGCGATAGAGAACGCGCGCCTGTATACCGAGGTGCGCGCGTTCTCCGAGGTGCTGGAGGCGCGCGTTCGCGCGCGCACCGCCGAGCTGGAGACGGCGAACACGGAGATCGAACGCACGCTGCGTGAGCTGGGTGAGGCGCAGGGCCAGCTGATTCACTCCGAGAAGATGGCCGGGCTGGGCATGCTGGTCGCGGGCATCGCGCACGAGGTCAACTCACCGGCGGCGGCGGTGCAGGGACTGGTCGATGCGCTGCAGGAGACGGTGCGCCGCCTCAGTAAGTGCGCGCGCGATCTCTACCAGCTGGGGATATCGCCCGATTCGGTCACGGCGTACTTCACGCTGGTCGACGGCCTGGTGCCCGAGATGATGTCGGCAGGGCTGCTCACGTCGATCGAGGCGCGGCAGCAGGCGCGCCGGCTGAAGGCGCTGTTCGCGAATTCGAACGGCGGTAACGAGGCGGCCTCGCTGCTCGCCGAGGTCGGCCCGATCGGCGAGCGGATCGCCCCCGATCTGCGGGCGCTCGCCGGCGACAAGAGCCTGGTGCCGCTGGTCGGATACCTGCGCGAGCTGGCGTTCCTGGCGCGCACGGCGGGGACGATCCGCACCGCCATCGGCGCGATCCGCCGCATCGTCGGCGCGTTGAAGCGGTACTCGCGCCTGGACGAAGCGCCCCTCGAGCGCGTGGACGTCCACGCGGGCATCGAGGACACGCTGATCATCCTGTCACATCAGTTGAAGTATGGAGAGGATGGCGTTACAGTGAGGAGATCATTCGGGGCGTTGCCGCCGATCTCGGCATACGTCGGTGAGCTCAACCAGGTGTGGACCAACCTCATCCACAACGCGATACAGGCCATGGACGGGCGGGGCGAGATCTTGATCGAAACCAAGGTGGAAAAGGGTGAAGTGGAGGTTGCCATTCAGGATTCCGGGCCTGGCATCGAGCCGGAGGTCGCCGCGCGCATCTTCGAGCCGTTCTTCACGACCAAGGCCAAGGGGGAGGGCACTGGCCTGGGCCTGTCGATCTCGGCGCGTATCGTCGAGAAGCATGGCGGCAAGATCAGCGTCGACAGCCGCCCCGGGCGCACACGCTTCGAGGTCAGGTTGCCGATCGAAGGTCCCAGCGGGATGGACACCATGCACGGGGCGATGAATTGATGCCCCAGGAGACAACGCCGCTGCGCGCGCATTTCCGCGAACACATCCTCTGCGTTGACGACGAGGAGGGGATCCTCGCGGCGTTGCGCCAGCAGCTGTCGGCGCGCTTCGGCGGCGAGTGCGACATCGCGGTCGCCAAGAACGCGCGCGAGGCGCTGGACCTGATGGAGGACCTCCAGCAGGACGGTGAACACCTGGCGGTCGTCATCGCCGACCAGATCATGCCGGGGATGAAGGGGGTCGAGCTGCTCGAGGAAGTGCACCGGCGCAGCCCTCACACGGTGAAGATCCTCCTCACCGGTCAGGCCGGCCTGGACGCCGTTGTCTACGCGATCAACAAGGCCGGGCTGGATCAGTACATCCCCAAGCCGTGGGACGAGCCCGATCTGCGGCTGACCATCCAGAACTTCCTGTCTCGCTTCCGCCTGGAACGCGAGCGCGCCGAGCTGCTGCGCGAGCTGCAGACCAAGAACGCCGAGCTGGCGACGCTGAACTCGTCGCTGGAAGAGAAGGTCGTCGCGCGGACCAAGGAGCTCGAGAACCTGAACGCGCGGCTCGCCGAGCTGGCGATCACGGACGGCCTCACCGATCTCTACAACCACCGCCACTTCCGCGAGCGGCTGTCGCTGGAGATGGAGCGCAGCAACCGCACCGGTCTGCCGCTTTCGGTGTTGATGATCGACGTCGATCACTTCAAGGGCTACAACGACCGCCACGGCCACCTGGCGGGCGACAATGCGCTGCGCGGCGTCTCGAAGATCCTGCAGCATGGCCGGCGCGCGAACGACGTCGTCGCGCGCTACGGCGGCGAAGAGTTCGCCATCATCCTGCTGGACGTGGGCAAGGCTGCCGCCAAGGAGGTCGCGGAGCGGATCTGCGCCCAGGTCGCCGAGTTCCCGTTCGAGTTCGGGAGCACGCAGCCGAGCGGCAAGCTGACCATCTCGCTGGGCGTGGCCTCGTTCCCGGATGACGGCGCCGAGCCGTCGCTGGTGCTGGCGGCAGCCGACCGCGCGCTGTTCGCGGCCAAGAACGCCGGCCGCAATCGGGTCCGCGTCGCGGGGACGTAGTCGTGCGCGTCGCCGTCCTGGGCGGCGGCGCGTGGGGGAGTGTGCTCGCCGCGGTCGCTGTGCGGCACGGTCACGATGTCACGCTGTGGGAGATCGATCGCGCCGCGGCGCAACTGCTCGCGCGCGATCGAACGGGCCCGCGTTCGGTGCCGGCGTTTCGCCTCCCGGCCGAGGTCGCGGTGGCGGACGCCGACGACATCGCGGGCGCCGTCGCCAGCCGCGACATGCTGGTCGTGGCGGTGCCGTCCGAGTTCGTAGCGGCGACGATGCAGTCGGCGGCGCGGGCAACCACGGTGGCGCCGATCGTGGTCTGCGCGTCGAAAGGCCTCGAGCCGCGGGCGGGCGCGACGATGGCCGACGTGATCGCGGCAAACCTGACGGGCGCGCGCGTGGGCGTGCTGTCGGGTCCCAGCTTCGCGGCCGAGATCGCGCGCGGCTTGCCGGCCGCGCTGGTGGTGGCGTCCAGCGACGCCGAGGTCGGTTCGGTCGTGCAGAGCTGCTTCGGCGGCGGCCACCTGCGCATCTACACCAGCAGCGACGTCACCGGTGTGTGCGTGGGCGGCGCGCTGAAGAACGTCATCGCGATCGCGGTCGGCTGTTGCGACGGCTTCGGTTTCGGAGACAACGCGCGCGCCGCGCTGATCACCCGTGGCCTCGTCGAGATGGGGCGCCTCGCCGAGCGGATGGGCGGCCACGCGCTGACGCTGGCGGGGCTGGCGGGCCTGGGCGATCTGGTCCTGACCTGCACCGGCGATCTGTCGCGCAATCGTCAGGTCGGGCTGGCGCTGGCGCGCGGAGACGCGCTGGCGGACATCCTCGGACGCCTCGGTCACATCGCCGAGGGCGTCGGAACGGCGCGTGTCGCGCGCGAGCTCGCGGAGCGACTGGGCGTCGACATGCCGATCACGCGAGAGGTGGCGGCGGTCCTGCACGACGGCAAGCCGCCGCGCGCCGCCGTCAACGATCTGCTCGCGCGCGACATCGGCGCCGAACGCTGATTCAGCGCTGATTTTACAAACACGCGATCGCGTGTTTGCGAAACCGGCTCATGTAACCGGGACATTGCGCCGCCGTCGCATCGCACCGCGGACATCTATGTGTCCGTCGGTGAATGTAGGTGCGCCGCCGCCAGCACCTCTCATTCACATCCAAAAAGTTCGCAGACAACGTTTGTTTGCGAGCTTCTCTGATCGTTTCTCGTCGGAGTGGGCACTTTAATTATTGCCTAGTGACTGAAGCTCGACCTATCGTTGCTTCTCGTAAGATGGCTTTGCGGCAACAGAGCTTCTTGCTCTGGCCGGTCCTCCTAGTTGTTGCGCTGGCGAGTTGCGCGGGTCGTGGAGAGTCTCTAGGACCCGGCCAAGGCGGCACCAGCGGCACCGGAAACGGTGGCTCGGGCGGTAGCGTTCCTCCCCCCGGATGCTCTGTTGGCCAATCGAAGTGCGGGTCCGAGTGCACGGACCTCTCGTCCGACCAGCTCAACTGCGGCGCCTGCGGCAAAGCCTGCGGTACGGGGCAGACCTGTCAGGCGAGCATGTGCATGTGCACCGCCGGCTTGCTCGCGTGCAACGGAACCTGCATCCCCGCCGACGCCAATAACTGCGGCGGCTGCGGCACGAAGTGCGCGGCGGGGCAGGTGTGCAGCGACAACATGTGCCAGAGCGGCGGCTGTGACGTGGGCGAAGCGGAGTGTTCGGCGGGCGCGTGCGTGGACACGATGAACAACGCGCTCAACTGCGGCGCATGCGGTAACGCGTGCCCGGCCGGATCGGTCTGTAACGCCGGCACCTGCGGGTGCTCGGCCGCGGGACAGATGCTGTGCTCGAACACGTGCGTCGACACGATGAACAGCAACGCTCACTGCGGCGGCTGCAACCGCCCCTGCAACGGGACGTGCTCGATGGGCGCGTGCCTCGCCATGCCGGGGGGCGCCGTGTTGCTGCCGCCCAGCATCCGGCGCATGACCAACGCCGAGTACGACGCCTCGGTGCAGGCGCTGCTGGGAACCACGATGACGCCGAGCGCGGTGTACAACTTCCCGCCCGATTCGCGGCAGGGTGGCGGCTTCACGTTCAACGACGCGCAGCGGGTCGACCCGGTCATGGCCAAGGCGCTGGACGACGCGGCCCAGGCGGTGGTGACGGAAGCGCGCACCGCGAACAAGTTCTCGACGCTCGCGCCGTGCACGAACGCGACCACGGGAGGCGAAGCTTGCGCGAAGACGTTCATCGCGTCGTTCGGCGCGAAGGCGTTCCGCCGCGCGGTGACGACCCAGGAGACGACCGACCTGGTCACGCTGTACCACGCGGGCGCGGACAGCCCCGGTACCTACAACGAGGGCATCGACCTGGTCACGCGCGGGATCCTGCAGTCGGTCGGGTTCCTCTACGTCACCGCGCTGGGCGGCGGCGGCGCCGGCACCATCACGCTGACGCCGCAGGAGCTGGCCAGCAACCTGTCGTACCTCGTCGCGGGGACGCCGCCCGATCAGACGCTGCTCGACATGGCGACGGCGGGCAGCCTGGGGACGCCGGACATCCGTGAGGCGCAGGTGCGTCGCCTGCTGACGACGCAGCCAGGGCGCGATCGCATGGTGCGCGTCGTGCGCGAGTGGCTGGGCGTCGACCGCATCTCGGAGACGGCCAAGGACGCCACCGTGTACGCGAAGTTCACGACGGCGGCGCGCACGTCGATGGACACCGAGACCAGGAAGTTCATCGACGAGGTCGTGCAGCGGTCGACGGGGACGGTCGGCGAGCTGCTGAACGCGCCCTGGAGCATCGTCGACAGCACGCTGGCGCCGATCTACGGCGTGACGTCGGCGGGCGCGACCGCGCACACGAACCTGCCCAAGCGCCTCGGCATCCTCAACCAGGCGGCTTTCCTTTCGGTCTTCGCGCACGCCCAGGAGACCGCGCCGGTCCTGCGCGGCGTCGCGGTCATGCGCCGGGTCGCGTGCATGAAGCTTCCGGATCCGCAGTCGCTGAACATCCAGGTCGTTCCTCCCGCGCCCGATCCGGCGAAGTCGACCCGCGATCGCTACGACATTCACGCGACCGACGCGTCCTGCGCCAACTGCCACGCCACCATCGATCAGATCGGGTTCGCGTTCGAGATGTTCGACGGCATGGGCGCGCAGCGTCCGGCGGGGACGATGAGCGGCACCTTCGCCGACAGCCACCTGGGCACGAACGGGGCGCTGACCACCGTGAACACGAAGTCGAACACGACCATCGCCAACAGCACACAGTTCCCCAACGACTTCGCGGGCGCCTACGCCGACAGCAACGCGCTGGCGACGGCGCTCGCCGGCAGCGCGCAGGTGCGCGAGTGCCTGGCCCGCCAGTTCTTCCGGTCGTCGTCCGGCAAGAGCGACGATTCGGTCGCCAACGCCGAGCAGTCGTTCGTGGATATGTGGAAGCAGATGTCCTCCGACCAGCAGGGCAAGTTCGTCGAGGTGCTGGTCGCCTACGTGCGCAGCCCGCTGTTCGATCAACGGAGCGCCCCGTGAAGAACCAGAAGCGCAGCGCCACCCGTCGTTCGTTCCTGAAGGCCGTCGGCGCCAGCGCCACGGCGCTGCCGTTCTATCGGCTGCTCGAGAACTCGGTGCTGGCGCAGGCCGGTCAGCCGCTGCCGCTGCGCTTCTGCGGCATCTACCACCCGCACGGCATCTCGATGGAGTACTTCGCGATGCTGGACGGCCGGTTCTCCCTCGCGAAGGACACCGAGACCGCCTTCAACCTGACGTACACCCAGAACGGCGCCCAGTGCGTCCTGCAGCCGTTCGACGACGCCACGACCTACGGGCAGAGCTTCAAGAGCAAGATCCTCCCGATCGAAGGCATCGACCTGATGTCGAACGCCAACGGCCACGACACGGCGGGGACGATTCTGACGGGCAGCTACATCGCCAGCAGCAAGCCCATGAACTCGTCGATCGACCAGTACATGGCGGTCGAGCGGAAGCTGGGGGCGGCCACGCGCGTCACCAGCATCGCCGTCGGCGTCGGCGACGACAGCACGCAAGCGGGAACGACGCTATCGTTCGGTCCGGGCGGCGCGCCGCTGCCGAAGGTGATCGACCCGGTGCAGGCGTTCAACACGCTCTTTTCGGGTTACGTACCCACCAGCGATCCGACGGCCGCGATGGCGGCGATGCGCGCGCGCGCCAAGGGACGCAGCGTGATCGACTTCGTCGTCAAGGACGTGAACCGCATGAACACGCGGCTGGCGGCGGTCGAGCAGCAGAAGCTGCAGCAGCACCTGGATTCGATCCGCGACCTGGAGAAGCAGTTCCAGGAGCCGTCGACGGGCAACACGGGGGGCGCGACCTGCACCGTCCCGGGGACGCCGAACAAGACCAAGTTCCCGTCGCTGAAGCGCTACAACGGCGGCGAGCCGTACTTCGACGCGATCACCGACTCGTTCATCGACCTGCTCACGCAGGCGTTCGCCTGCGACATCACGCGCTTCGCGACGTTCTTCATGGCGGACCTGTCCTATTCGGGCAACATGCTGGGGCTGAACGCGGACAACCACGGCGGCGTCGCGCACACCTACAACGGCTCGCAGCTGGGGAACGACGGGCACCCCGTCGGCAACGGCGACGCCACGACGTGGGTGCCGCTGGCGAAGTTCAATCGCTACTCGTACGGCAAGATCGCGCTGTTCATGCAGAAGCTGGCGGCGGCGGGCGTGCTGGACAACGTCCTCATCTACGCCAGCAGCGACATGGGCAACCCGGCCTTGCACAGCACGCGCAACGCGCCGACCTTGCTCGCAGGCGGCGCCGCAGGCACGAAGTTCCGCATGGGCCGCCGCCTGAAGATGTCGGCCGACTGCACGACCAACCTCTGGTGCGCGCCCACCGACGCCGAGTTCAAGGCCAGCACGAACAACCACCTGCTGGTCTCCATCGCCCAGGCTTTCGGCCTGACCGACGTCACCAGCTTCGGCACGCAGAGCACGTCCAGCTGGAAAACCGGCACGCTAACCGGCCTGCTCTGATCGCACCGTCCGATCGCTGACGCTGACGCTGACGTGATCGCGGACGTTTACGTAGACGTTTACGTGGACGTCACTGGACGTGGACGATCGTCTGCGTCTACGTCTACGTCTACGTCTACGCCAACGATCACGTCAGCGTCAGCGTCAGCGTCGGCGGTTCGGAAGCTCAGGCCCGGCGGCGGCACAATGCCACCGCCGCCGCGAGCATCACCACCGCGAATCCAGCCACGACCGCGAGATCCGTCAGCGCGGCCGACCGCGGCGGGACCAGGTCCAGCGGCAGCGCGGTGCCGTGGAAGCCCCGCCGGATCGCCGAGACCGCGTACGTCATCGGGTCCAGCGCGGTCAGCACGGTCAGCCAGCGGCTGGTTCCCGAAGGCGGGAACATCGCGCCGGACAGCATCCACAGAGGGATCAGCGCGACGCTCATGACCGCGTGGTAGCCCTGGGTCGAATCGATCCACCACGCCATCGCGAAGCCCAGCGCGGTGAAGCCCAGCGCCGCCAGCGGGATCACCAGCGCCAGCAGCGGCCAGTTCATCGACGACAGCGGGAACCCGGCCAGCGGCGCGAGCAACAGAAGGATCGTCACCTGAATGGTCGCGATGGCGACGCCGCCCAGGCTCTTGCCCAGCACCAGCGCGACGCGCGGCACGGGCGCCGCCAGCACCGCCTGCAGGAAGCCGTGGTGGCGATCCTCGATCACCGAGATGGTCGAGAAGATCGCCGTGAACAGCAGGGTCAGCACGACGACGCCCGGGTAGAAGTACTGCAGATAGCCGACGTCGGCGCCGCCTCCCGGGCGAAAGCTGCCCGCGAAGCCTGCCCCCAGCACCGCCCACAGGATCAGCGGCTGCGCCGCCGATCCGACGATGCGGCTTGGCTGCCGGAAGAAGCGGCGCAGGTCGCGCCCCGCCAGCGCCGAGATCGTCCGGATCATGACGCCAGCCCCTTGCCCGTCAGCTTGGCGAACACGTCGGCCAGCGTCGGACGGCTGGTGGCGATGGCGGTCAGGCGCCCCGGCGGAAACAGCTCGGCGATGCGCGGGACGACCTCGTGGCCGCGCGGCGCCTCGACCACGACGTCGCCGTCGACGACGCGGCCCCCAAGCGCCAGGCGAGACGCGATCGTCGCGCGCAGCTCGTCGGGCCGCTCGCCGCGCACGCGTACGACGTCGCCCGCGACGTGGGCGCGCAGCTGATCGGGCGTGCCGGTGGCGGCGACGCGGCCGCCGTCGAGGATGGCGATGCGGTGACAGCGCTCGGCTTCCTCGGGCTGGTGCGTGGTCACGATGACGCTTGTCGCGCGCGAGGCGGCCCGCTCGCCGATCTCGTCCCAGATCCGGCGCAGCGCCTCGGGATCGACGCCGCGGCCCGGTTCGTCCAGCAACAGCAGCGACGGCTCGTGCAGCAGCACGCGCGCGATCTCGATGCGGCGGCGCATTCCGCCCGAATACGTCGAGGCCGGCTCGTCCGCGCGGTCGCCCAGCTCCATCAGCGCCAGCGCTTCGTCGATGCGCCGGGCGGCGAGGGCGCGCGGCACGCCGTAAAGCGCCGCCCCGAGCCGCAGGTTCTCGCGCGCGGTCAGCTTGAGGTCGAGGCTGGCCTCCTGGAACACGACGCCCAGGCGCGCGCGATAGGCGGTGTCGTCGGTCGAGACGGAGCGCCCGTCCAGCGCCAGCGAGCCGCCGTGCGCGGGCAGCAGGCCCGCGAGCAGGCGGAAGGCGGTCGTCTTGCCGGCGCCGTTCGGGCCGAGCAGGCCGAACAGCTCGCCGGGCGCGACCTCGAAGCTGACGCCGTCGAGCGCGACGCGCGTCCCGAACCGGCGCGATAGGCCGTCGACGCGCAGGCGGGGGGCAATGTCGACAGGCCCTGCGGAGGAGGCGGCGGACCCGGCCGCGGCGGTCATGCGACCGTCCGGTCAATCGCGAGCGCGACGAACAGCAACGTCAGGTAGACGATCGAATAAAAGAACAGCGAGCGCGCCCAGCGGGTTTCGGCCGCGCGCCGGAAACCCGCCGCCGCCCAGCCGATGAAGATCGCGCCCAGCAGCGCCGCCACCAGCGCGTAACGGGGGCCGGCGACATGCAGGGGCTCGAGCGCGATCGTCACCGCGACCAGCACGACCGAGAACACCAGCATCGTCGCGCGCGTCACGCGCGCCGACACCGTCAGCGGCAACACCTTGAAGCCGGCGCGCGCGTAGTCGGCGCCACGATAGATCGCGATCGCCAGAAAATGCGGGATCTGCCAGAGGAACAGCACCCCGAACAGCGCCAGCCCGGGCGCATCCAGGTGGCCGGTCACCGCCGTCCAGCCCATCAGCGGTGGCAGCGCCCCGGGGATGGCGCCCACGAACACCGCGGCGCCGGAGGTGCGCTTCAGCGGCGTGTAGACCGCGACATAGCCCGCGACGGCCAGCATTCCCAGCAGCCCGGTCAGCAGGTTGCTGGCCAGGAACACCAGCGCGATGCCCACGCACGACAGGCCCGTTCCGAAGGCGAGCGCCGCCTCGGGTGAAACGATCGCGCGCGGCAACGGCCGGTCGCGCGTCCGTTCCATCAGCGCGTCGGCGTCGCGTTCCAGGTACATGTTCAGCGCGTTCGACGCCGCGACCAGCAGCGCGGTCCCGATCAGCGTCATGATCGTCCGCCAGTGCGCGATCGGACCGGGCGCCAGCCACAGGCCGCCCAGGAAGGTGATGATCACCATGCCCGTGATGCGCGGCTTGCCCAGGCGAACCATGCTGGTGAACCAACCGAGCGTGACCGGGCCCGGAACCGCCGCCGGATCGGCGCGCAGCGCGATCAGGACCTGCGTCGCCAGCAGCGCGGTCGCGCCGGCCAGGTGCGATTCGACGGTGGCCAGGTCGAGGAAGCTGGTGACGGCGCGGATGCCGAGCGCGATCTGCACGATGACCAGCACCGGTGCGCTGATCGCGAGCGTGCGCAGTCCGGTCCGCGTCCAGGCGCGCCGCAGCGTCAACGCGGACGACGCGAATACCAGCAGCGCGACCGCCACGCCGGTCAACCGGTGCAGCGCCTGGATCAGCACCGTGGGATGCGCGTCCGGCCACAGCGAACCGCGGCACAG
>Ga0207708_10001358_pt1 | contig 18385 bp, 11 predicted proteins | sample KBSK5101metaG_FD_184340 | JGI IMG/M metagenome (GOLD analysis project Ga0207708, IMG submission 184340) | Corn, switchgrass and miscanthus rhizosphere microbial communities from Kellogg Biological Station, Michigan, USA - KBS K5-10-1 metaG... | ecosystem: Host-associated > Plants > Roots >...
ACTGGTGCTGACCGAGATCCCCATCAAGGATCTGCCGCTCTACAGCCCGGACTTCGATGCTGACTACCCGCCAGTGGCGCGCGCGCTCAAGCAGTCCATTGCCGACGTCGACGCGGTGCTCTTCGTTACGCCCGAATACAACCGTTCGATCCCCGGCGGGTTGAAGAATGCGATCGACTGGGCAAGCCGACCCTGGGGCAAGAACTCGTTTGCGCGCAAGCCCACGGGCGTGATCGGCACCTCGCCAGGCCCCATCGGCACCGCGGTGGCGCAGCAGAGCCTGCGCGGCGTGCTGTGTTATTGCAATTCGCCTCTGTTGAACCAAGTTGAGGCCTACATTCAGTTCAAGCCTGGGCTCATCACCGCGGACGGCGAGGTCACCAACGAAGCCACCCAGGAGTTCCTGCGCAACTACATGACGGAACTGCACGCCTTCGTCGCGCGTGTGCTGACCGTACTTCCGCGCAACGCTTGAGCGACGGTTGTTGGCCGAACCGAGACTGATGCGTTCGCAATTAGCGGGTGTGCGCTCAACGTCTGCAATGAGATGAACGACTGACCTTCGTCGACCCAACTCGACGGTGCTGGCGCCAGACGGGTACGACGCGATCAGCCCAAAGGACTAGTACGGATTGGACGGTGAGCAGCGCGGCGGTTGAACGCTGCTGATGACGGAAAATCCGTTTTCAACAGCGTTCATCCGGCGTCAAAACGCGGTATGAGCAGGCAGGTCAGTGGTTGTGACCGCTGTTGCCGTCGATCTGGCTGCGGATCTCGCCGCCCGGCCACCGAGTGCTGTGAACATTCACGTAAGTTGCCTAGGCACGAATGGCCGCGATCAGTTCGCCAAGTTCTCCGGCGCTAATTCCCCGCTCGTTCGCAAGGTTGGTAACGTCCGATGCCCTGATAGTGCCGGATATCGTTGCTGGTGGCACGGGACAGGGTTGAGTTCCCGCAGGTCCGTTGCCCAGATTGGTGCAAAGGAACACGCTGATGGGACCGACAACACCTTTTTGTCCAAAGTGAACATGAGCCTGCTGGACAGCCCCTTCGAGGTCCGCGTAAGTTAGCTCCCAGTCGATGCGCGATTCATCATTGCTGATACGCGCGGCGAATGCGCCAACACCGGTCGTTCTCGCGAAACTTCTGGAAGCCTGCTAGCCGCGGACTGTCGAAGTGGATCTAAATAGGGTGCTGTCACTGACCCCCGTGATCTGTTGATACTGACCGCGTTGCGCGTTCCCACGCCGCTGCGATCTCACGGTGAGCTGGGATGTTGCGAATGAAACCTTCGCGTAGCTCGCCGTCGACGATCGTCGCCGCCTGCGCCCCAAGCGCCTTGTGCGCGCGGACCAGCCACTCGGCGGCGCGAGGGTCGCCGAAGGCTGCCAGCAATCGGTGACACGTCCATTCGACCAAGCGCGGGAATTCCACGCCTTTGAGCGGCGTTTCATCGTCGCTGGTCCTTGCGCCGAGCGCCAGCAATGGCTCCAACGCTTTCGTAGCAGCCGCGGTATCGCCTTGCGCCAACGCTACCCTTGCCAGCCCCGCGGAAGCGTCGTGCCGCAAGGCGCTTGCAATTTCGCTGGCGCGCGCATGAGCAGCTGCGAAGGCATCCGCCGCCGGTGTGTAACGCCCAAGTGCCAACTCGGCCTCGCCCACCCGGCACAAGGCTGCGGCCTCCTGGTCGCGCGCGTGAACCGCGACAGCAGTGTCCAAAGCCGCGCGCGCATGCACGAGCGCATGGGCATCGTCGCCTTGCCATAACGCGAGCGTTGACAGAGCGCACAGCGGGCTAACCTCCAGGGCTCGCTCGCCGTTGATGCGCATCAGGCGCAGAGCCTCTTCCAACTCGCCACGAGCGCGCGCCAGGTCACCAAGCCCCAGCCAGCCGGCTCCGATGTTGCCGTGCGCAATGGCCTCGTTGCGCCGGTCACCGGCCGCGCGATAGGCGACGAGGGATTGCTGATCCACGAGAAGCGCGCCGACGTCGTCGCTCTGCATCGCGAGCATCACGCCGAGCGCATTCAGGTAGAGCCCCTCGACGCGGCGCAGCCCCAGCGAGCGCGCTTCAGCCAGCCCTTCCTCTGCGAGGCTTCGACCCTCGGTGGGCCGGTTCTGGAAGTCGAGCGACATCGCCAGCAGCCGCTGCGCGAGCAGTCGAATCTCATCATCACCCGCTCGGCGCGCGTATTCGACGGCCTGTCGCGCGGTGGTTTCCATCGCAGCGTAGTCCGCAATCCGTTGCGCCAACGCGCTTAGCCGCCAGGCCGCATGAGCGCGTCGCCGGTCATCGTCCAGCGCTTCGGCGAGTTCACCCAGCGCCTCGATGTCCCTGCGCTGCCTAGCCCGGTCGCCGAGAATCTCCAGCGTGGCCTCTCGCACCTCGAGCAGGCGCCAGCACAGCAGGCGCGTGCCGGTTTCTGATGTCCTGTTCAGTAATGCCAGCCCCTGCTCCACATGGTCCAGCACCGCTTCGTGGGCCATGCGTGTGCGGGCGTGCTCGGCCGCGCGAGTGTGATACTCGGCGGCATTGGCAACATCGCCGGCCAGTTCGAAGTGCTTGGCGGCAGCGCCCAGGAAGTCATTGGCCCGCAGCCCGGTCTGGGCTGCCAGCCAACGCGCCAGCTTGCCATGCAGTTCGCGCCGCGTGCGCTTGAGCACGGTCGCGTAGGTCACCTGGTGCAGGATTTGATGCTTGAAGGCGTACTCGCGCAGGTCATCGTTGTTGGAGTCCACGCGTGGCAGTGCGAGTTCGCGGCGCACCAGCGCCGGCAGCGTATCGTTGGCCTTGGTGTCAAGTGCCATCAGTGCCCGATCCCAGAACACCGGGCCGATGATGCTGGCTTGCTGCAGCGTCAGGCGCTCGGGAGGCGGCAAGCTATCGAGTCTGGCCTGCAGGACGCCCGTCAATGTCGGTGGGACCCGGGTCAGCAACAGCCGCTCGGCGTTCACCTTCCAGATCTCGCCGGTCTCGATCGCGCCCTGGTCGATCAGCATCTTGATCAGCTCTTCCATGTAGAAGGGGTTGCCCTCCGCGCCGCCGATGACGAGTTCGCGCAGTACAACGGGAACTTCGGGCAGCTTCTTGAGCAACTCGCTGGCAAGCAACCGGCTCATGTCCTTGCCGAGCGGTTGCAGATCGATCCGCCGATGGATCTTCTCCGCACACCAGCTCGCCCTGCGTTCGAAGAGTGTCGGACGGCAGCAGGACAGCATCAACAGCGGCACGTCTCGATCGACCTCCGCCAGGTAGGCGAGAAAGTCCAGGCTCTCGGTGTCTGCCCAATGCAGGTCTTCGAGCTGCAAGATGACGGGTGAAGTATCGGAGCTGCGCCGGAACAGCTGTGCCGCGGCGTGGAACGCGCGGTTGCGGATTTGCTTGGGGTCGTCGAGGATGCCCTTGACATGGCGACTCTCGTGCCACTCGATGCCGATCAGATGTCCGAGCAGGTGCGCATGTCCTTCCGACAAGTCGAGACCGTCGTCGTCCAGGAACAGTGGGACGATGCCCTGCTCCATCTTTCGGCGCGCAGTCTCGATGCTGTCGTCGTCGGCGATCTGGAATCGCCAGGCGATAAGTTCGCGCAGCAACCCGAAGGGCTGCCCTTGCGTCTGCGGTGTAGCGCGGCCGCGGAAGGAGATAAAAAGCTCTGGGCGTGCGTCGGTCCAGGCCGCGAACTCGTGGAGCAACCGGCTCTTGCCGATGCCGGCATCCGCCACCACGGTGACGGCCGCCAGATTGCGATCGATGAACAGCCGCTTAAAGGCCTCCTGAAGTGCTTCGAGTTCGGCGTCCCGGCCGATCATCCGCGTCGCCACGCCTTCGATGCCGCGCGTGACAACCCGAAACGAGCGCGGCTTCGCACCGGCAACTAGGTAGCTTTGCGTTGGCTCGTCAATACCTTTGACCATGAGCGGCGCTTGCGCCTCAACCTCGAAGAGGCCACGCACCAGGGCGTAGGTTTCCTGGCTGACACGCAGCCGGCCAGCGGGGGCAGTCTGCTCCATGCGGGCTGCGACGTTGACCGCGATACCGCGAATGGCACCCTCGAGGTCGACGCCGCCTCCGAGAAGCACATCGCCCGTGTGAATCCCCACGCGCACATCGAAACCCGAATGACCGAGACCAGCCTGCACTTCGGCGCCAAGCACCTTGCCGAGTGCGAGCTGCGCGAGGCCACACGCTACGGCGCGCTCGGCGTCATCCTCTCGCGCCTCGTCGGCGCCGAACACAGCCAGGATGCTGTCGCCCGCGTACTTCAACACCTTGCCGCGATGTTTCTCCACCAACGCAGCCAAGCGGTACAACGCCCCGTCCATCACTTCGCTGATGGCCTCGGGATCCAGATGCTGGCTGAGCGCAGTCGAGCCGACGACGTCGAGAAACAGGATGGTGACCTGCTTCAGCGTCTGCACGAAATCGGTAGAGTTCGCTTCCGCGAGAGCAGCCAACTGCGCGCGCAACGCTCCTACGCTCGCGTCGACGACAGCGTCACCCAGGACACTGCGCTGCGCCTCGACGGCGGAGATCGCGGCTTCGAGTTGTTGCTTCTGCGAGGGCATTGACGTCAAGCATACCAACGCAGAGTGGCCCCGCTGAGGATATTCGCTATCGGCCTCGGCGGGCATTGCTCACGATCTCGCGGATGCCGACGCGGCCGGTTACTCCGGCGAGGATGATGCAGCGATCAACGGCGACCATCGCAACAACTGTTCACGTGTCGCTGCACCTGAGATCGGGTCCCTCGGCAATTACCTTGATGCCTACCTCCATCGACGACCGACCCGAATGATTTACCGAAGCCGAACGTCACTAGTTCGCCCACCTGAATTCGCTCGCGAAAGATGAAGTTGTCCACGCTGGCGGTAACGACATACCGAGACGCGTAGCGGCTTGCACACGCGTATGCCACCTGATCGAGCAGTTTCAGAATCGTTCCCCAAACGCGATGCCGCAGACGGCTGCCGCCCACCAAGGTAGTCGGTCAACAACGTCCAAAAAATGGGCTGCGCCGCCCAAAGGCTACCGCAGGATCTTGCTCAGGAACGCCCGCGACCGCTCGTGCCGCGCGTTGGTGAAGAATTCTCGCGGCGGCGCCTGCTCGACGATCTGGCCCTCGTCCATGAACACGACCCGGTCGGCGACGGCCTTCGCGAATTCCATTTCGTGGGTGACCACAAGCATCGTCATGCCGCCGCCGGCTAACTCGATCATCACGTCGAGCACTTCCTTCACCATCTCCGGGTCGAGCGCCGACGTTGGCTCATCGAACAGTATGATGCGCGGCCGCATGCACATCGCGCGGGCAATCGCCACCCGCTGCTGTTGCCCCCCGGAGAGCTGACCGGGATATTTGAGCGCCTGCTCGCCGATGTGTACCCGCTTCAACTGTTGCGCCGCGCGCTCCTCGGCCTCCGCGCGCGACAGGCCCAGCACCCACTGCGGCGCGAGCATCAGGTTCTCGACCACGGTGAGATGCGGAAACAGGTTGAACTGCTGGAACACCATCCCGACTTCGCGACGAATCTTCTCGACCGCCTTCACGTCGTCGGTCAGCGTCACACCGTCGACGACGATCGTTCCCTCCTGATGCTCTTCGAGGCGGTTGATGCAGCGGATCAGCGTCGACTTGCCTGAGCCCGAAGGCCCGGCGATCACGATGCGCTCGCCGCGTGCCACATCGAGATCAATGTCCTTCAGGACGTGGAAGGACCCAAACCACTTGTTGACGCGGCTGAGATGGATGATCGGATCGGAAGCGGGCACGGCGGTCACTGGCCTAGTGACGCGTCCAGCGACCCAGGCGATGGTCGAGCCAATGGCTATAGCGCGACATCGCGAAGCAGCAGGTGAAGTAGATCAGCGCCACGAAAACGTAGCCTTCGAAAAAGAAGTTGCGCCACTGCGGGTCGCCGAGCGCGAGGCGCAGCGCGCCGGTGAGATCGTACATGCTCACGACGGTGACGAGCGACGTGTCCATGAACGTCGAGAGCAGGCTGTTGACGAAGCTCGGGATGACGAGCGTCAATGCCTGGGGCAGGATCACCTTCTGCTGCGTCCGCCACCACGAGAGGCCCAGCGCGCCCGCGGCTTCGTATTGCCCTTTCGGCAGCGCCTGTAGTCCACCACGCACGACTTCCGCCATGTACGCGGCCTGGAACAGCACGATGCCGAGCGCGACGCGCGTGAGCACGTCGAGGCGGATGCCCTGTGGCAGGAGCAGCGGAAACACGAACGATGCGGTGAACAGCACGGTGATCAGCGGGACGCCGCGCACCAGCTCGATGTAGAGCGTCGCCATGGAACGCAGCAGCGGCAGCTCGGAGCGGCGCGCGAGCGCCAGAAGGATGCCGATTGGGATCGATGCGCCCATCCCCACCAGCGTCAGCAGCACCGTCAGCGGCAGGCCGCCCCACAGGCCAGTGTCGACGCGGGTAAGGCCGATGACGCCGCCGCTCATCAACACGAAGAACGCCGCCAGCGCGGCACCCCAAAGCCAGCCGAGCCACCGGCGCCAGAACGCGGGGATCGCGGTGACGACGAGCGCCGCGATCACGATCGCAGTGGCGGCGAGCGGACGCCACTGCTCCGCGTACGGGTAGCGGCCGAACAGGATCAGCCGCCACTTCTCGGTGACGAAGCCCCAGCACGCGCCCGCGTGATCGAGCGCGCGGCACGCGGCGTAATCGGCATGCCAGACGGCGTTCCCCGCAAGCCAGTTGAAGGCGGGCGGAAGCGCCCACGCGAGCAAGCCGCCGAACAGGATCGTCGCGGCAGTATTGCCGGGGCCGCCGAAGAAATTGGCACGCACCCAGCCGGACACGCCGGTCGCGCTTCGCGGCGGCGTGCGCGCCGGCAATGGCTCGACGTGAGCGTGGGGGTCCACTCCTAGCGCTCGACGAGGGCGACTCGCCGGTTGTACCAGCCCATCGCAAGCGCAGTCACGAGATTGATCGCGAGATAGACGGTCATGATCATCAGCACGCACTCGAGCGCCTGCCCGTTCTGGTTGATTGTGGTGTTGGCGATGGAGACGACATCCGGATAGCCGATCGCCACGGCGAGCGACGAGTTCTTGGTGAGATTGAGGTATTGGCTCGTCAATGGCGGGACGATGATGCGCAGCGCCTGCGGCAGCAGCACAAGCCGCAGCGTCAGCGCGCGCGACAGCCCAAGTGCCCCCGCTGCTTCCGTCTGCCCGCGCGGCACCGCGAGCACGCCGGAGCGCACGATCTCGGCGATGTACGCGGCGGTGAACGTCGTCAGCCCAATCAGCAGCGACAGAAACTCGGGCGTCGCGGCGGCCCCGCCGGTAATGCCAAACGCGCCGACCTCCGGCACCGCAAGGGTTAACCCGCCGGACAAATCGGGAAACGGAAACTGCAATCCGCTCTTCGACAGGAATATGTACGGGCCGATGCGCAGCGGCTCCGTCGCCGCGGGCAGCAGTTCGGTGATCACGAGGTACCACGCGAACAGCTGGATTATGAGCGGGATGTTGCGCATCACCTCTATGTAGGCGGTGCACAGGCCGCGCACCAGCAAATTGCGCGACAGTCGGCCTATGCCGACCAGCGTGCCGAGCACGGTGGCCAGCACGATCCCCAACAGAGCGACGCGCAGCGTATTGGCGACACCGATGGCGAACGCACGCAGGTAGGTGTCGCGCGACGAGTAGGCGAAGAGCGTCTCACCGATGTCGAACCCCGCGGGCTGGCGCATAAAGCCGAAGCCGGAGCGGATCTGCCGGGCCGCGAGGTTCTCGGCGGTGTTGTGCCAGAGAAACCAGCCGGCGGCGACCAGCGCGCATAGCGCCAGTGCCTGGTAGATGAGCGCGCGCCCGCGGCGCGTACGCAGGAAATGCGGGGCCAGGGCGGGATCCGGCATCGGCGGTCGGGCGCGGCGGAACGCGGCTACGCCACAAACACGAAGAGCAGAGCGCGGCTCTGCTCTTCGTGCGGGACGTCCGTCGCGCCGCGTCAGCGGATCAGCGCACCGGGGGCGAATACATGAGGCCGCCGTGGTTCCACAGCTTGTTGACGCCGCGCGGCAGGCCGAGCGCCGACTTCGGGCCCATGTTCCTCTCGAAGCTCTCGCCGTAGGTGCCGACTTGCTTGACGATGCGGTACGCCCACTCCTTGTCGAGTCCCAGCAGTTTGCCAGTGTCTTCACTAACGCCAAGCAGCCGCTGGATTGCCGGATCCTTGCTCTCGGCCTTCATCTTGTCGACGTTCGCCTGCGTGAGACCCGCTTCCTCGGCCTCCAGCATCGCGTTTAGCGTCCAGCGCGTGATCTCGAACCAGTCGTCGTCGCCGCGGCGCACAGCCGGTCCCAGCGGCTCCTTCGAGATGATGTCCGGCAGGATCATGTAGTCGTCGGGCTTGCTCGTCTGCGTCCGGGCGCCGGCGAGGTCCGACATATCGGTCGTGTAGACCTGGCAGCGGCCGGCGAAGAACGCCGATTGGATCGCCTCGGCAGTGTCGAACACGACCGACTTGTACTTCATGTTGTTGGCGAGGAAGTAATCGGCGACGTTCTTCTCGCTGGTCGTGCCGGCCTGCACGCACACGGTCGCTCCGTCCAGTTTCTTTGCGCTGTCGATATTGAGCTTCTTCGGCACCATGAAGCCCTGGCCGTCGTAGTAGTTGATGCCAGCGAAGACGATGCCGAGCGACGCGTCGCGCGTCAGCGTCCATGTCGTATTGCGCGACAGGATGTCGATCTCGCCCGACTGAAGCGCGGCGAAGCGCTGCTGCGAGTTGAGCGGTACGAACTTGACCTTCTCGCCGCTGCCCAGCGCCGCGGCGGCAACGGCGCGGCACATGTCGACGTCCAGTCCTTGCCAGCGGCCCTTGCTGTCAGTGGAAGAAAAGCCAGGTCCCGACGTGTTGACGCCGCAGATCACCTCGCCGCGCGCCTTCACGGCGTCGAGGGTCTTTCCGGCAAACGCGGGCGGCGCGAGACCGAGTGCTAGCGCGGTGGCGGCTACGAGCGGGACGAGGATGCGGCGTGATGCGGGCATGGAGTCTCCTTCGGAAGTTGCAAGGCGCGGGACCGGCATGGGCGACCGCCGCATATCGACGGATGTAGTGGCCCGTAAATCGGCAATCATTTATTGCCGAGCTTGTTGGTCAATCGTCTGCAGACCCCGCGCCCGTCATAAGGCAGCTATAGGGCGCCCCGCCCTGGAGTTCGCGGATATCTCCGCGCCCCGCCGGCTACGTCTGTCGAAGCCATGATCGTGAAGGAACGCCCTCACCGATACTCCATCATCTTAGCACCCACACCGGCGCCGGCTTGAGGGTGGCGAGATAGGTTGGCGTCGCTTTGCACACCGGCAAAATTCGCTGGAAGTCGGCGAAAGTCGCGCACGGATGGTTTGCCGAAAGCGGACCGCGAAGCCACCTAGACCGTGGCAAGGGCTTGCGCCAAGTCTTCGCGCAGGTCGTCCACATCCTCGATACCGACGGATAGCCGCACGAGCGAATCGCCGATCCCAAGCGCTGCGCGGGTCTGGGGCGGGATTGTCGCGTGCGTCATGATGGCCGGATGCTCGATCAGGCTCTCCACACCGCCTAAGCTTTCTGCAAGCGCGAAGATGCGCACCGCTTCCAGGAAGCGCCGCGTGCCGACGAGATCGGTGCGAAGTTCGAGTGAGATCATGCCGCCGTAACCGCCGCCGGTGGCATGCATCTGCGAACGTGCGAGCGCATGTTGCGGATGCGACACCAATCCCGGGTAGTGCACCCGCCGGACCTTGGACTGGCTCGCGAGCCACTGCGCCAGCGCAAGCGCGTTCTCGTTGTGACGCTCGATCCGGAGCGCGAGTGTCTTGAGGCCGCGTAACGCGAGGAAACTGTCGAACGGTCCTGCAATGGCGCCCACGGCGTTCTGCAGGAACGCGAGCCGCTCGCGTATCGGCTGCAGCCGGGGCTCGTTACCGACGATGGCCACGCCGCCGATGACGTCCGAGTGGCCATTGAGGTATTTCGTCGCCGAATGTACGACGATGTCGATGCCGAGCTCGAGCGGACGCTGGTTGTACGGGCTCGCAAACGTGTTGTCAGCTGCGGTGAGAATTCCGCGCGAGCGCGCGATGTCCGCTATCGCGCGCAGGTCGGCGATCTTCAGCAACGGATTGGTGGGCGTTTCCACCCAGATGAGCTTCGTCTGCGGCGTCAGCGCCGCAACGAGACTCTCTGGGCGCACGAGATCGACGTAGCTGAACGTAAGCGCGGCACTTTCGCGCCTGACCTTGTCGAACAGGCGGAACGTGCCGCCGTACAGGTCGTCGCCACTGACGACGTGGGACCCTGCGGGAATCAACTCGAGCACGGTCGCGATCGCCGCGAGGCCCGACGCGAAAGCGAAGGCCTGCGCCCCGTTCTCGAGGTCGGCCACGTTGCGCTCCCAAGCAAAGCGCGTGGGATTATGGCTGCGGCCGTAGTCAAACCCCTTGTGGACGCCCGGACTGCTCTGGACGTAAGTCGACGTGGCATAGATCGGCGGCATGATGGCCCCGGTCGACGGATCCGGAGTCTGACCGGCATGGATCGCGCGCGTCGCGAAGCGTTGCGTTTTCTCTTGGCTCACTTGAGCTTCCGTCGGAGATGGTTGATGAGGTCGACCCGCGTGATAAGGCCGTGAAAGCCGGCATCGTCGGCAATGATGGCGACGAGGCCGCGATCCAGCACCTCCTGCAGTTCCTCAAGGGTTGCAGTGGGCGGTAGCGTCGACGGCGAATCGGTCATTGCACTCGCGACTTTGTCACCGAAGTGGGCTGGGTCGGCGTGGACCTTGAGCAGAACATCGGACTCGTCGATGACGCCTGTCAGCTCGCGGTCGGCGAGCACAGGCAATTGCGAGACGTCCGCGAGACGCATGCGTTGGAACGCCGTGAGAAGCGTGTCGTCGGGCGCGACGCTGACGACGTTGCCGTCCTCGGCGCGACGAGAGATCACGTCGCGTAAGTCGCCGTAGTTGCGACGCGCAAGCAGACCCTGGTCAACCATCCACTGGTCGTTGTAGACCTTGCTCAAGTAGCGAGTTCCGGTGTCGCACACGAAGCTTACTACGCGCTGCGGCTCGGTTTGCGCGCGGCAATAGCGAAGGGCGGCGGCAAGCAACGTGCCGGTCGACGAGCCGGCGAGAATCCCTTCGCGCTTTAGAAGCTCCCGCGCCGTCGCAAAGCTCTCCTGATCTGGAATCGAGTAGGCCTCGGTGACACCCGAGAGGTCGGCGATCCCCGGGACGAAGTCCTCGCCGATGCCCTCGACGGCCCACGAGCCGGCCTTGCCGACCACCCCGCTCTTCACGTACTCCGCAAGAATCGAACCGAGTGGATCGGCCAATACGAAGCGAAGCGATGGCTGTACCGCGCGGAAGAATCGCGTCAATCCCGTGATGGTGCCGGCCGACCCGACGCCGACCACGATGGCGTCTACTCGATGGCCCATCTGCGCCCAGATCTCTGGCGCCGTTCCCGTCTCGTGCGCGAGCGGATTGGCAGGGTTGTTGAATTGGTCTGCAAGGAAAGCGCCGCGAATGTCGGCCGCAAGGCGCCGCGCCATGTCCTGGTAGTAGTCGGGATGACCCTTGCCCACGTCGCTGCGCGTGATGTGCACCTCGGCTCCCAGCGCCTTGAGGTGCAGCACTTTCTCCGACGACATCTTGTCGGGCACCACCAGGACAACGCGGTAGCCCTTGGCGCGCGCGACGAGCGCGAGACCCAGGCCCGTATTACCGGCCGTCGCCTCGATGACCGTTCCGCCGGGCTGCAGCCGCCCATCGCGTTCGGCCGCCTCGATCATCGCGACGCCAATGCGGTCCTTGATCGAGCCACCCGGGTTCTGCGACTCGAGCTTGAGGTAGAGCTCGCAGGGTCCGGTATCGAAACGCGTGACCTCCACAAGCGGCGTGTTGCCGATCAAAGCAAGCACGGCCGGACGCGACAGGCTGTTCACGAGCTCGGCACCACCTTGGTCGGTTGGTAGATTCGGAACTCTCGACGGGTAATTCTACTTGTGCAGGCGGGAAGGCATCCCGGAGATGTGATTCGCGCGATTCGCATCAGCACACACGACGGTACCGCGCGAATGGCGCGACCGCTTTCGACTTGTTGCTGCCTGTCGCATGCCTTAGAAGCGGACGTTCCGGAACTTCGCTGAGCTACCCCATTTACCCAAGCTTTTGGGTCCGTTCGACAGTCACGGTCGCGTTTGGGGGCATCCTGCTAATCCTGCAGCGGGAAGCGCGGTGCTGCACGCAGCTTCGCCTTCGCGTTAAGCGCTCAATGCGACGTTTTCAGATCCTCACGCGCAGGCTTGCTGGCTCGGCCGGTCAAGCGAAGTCCACCGGGAGCGCCGTCGAATACTTGAGCCGCTCCATCGCAAAGCTGGAACTGACATCCCACAGCTCCACTGAACGTATTAGCTTGCGGTATACAGCGTCGTAGCCGGCGATGTCGGTGACGACGATGCGCAGCATGTAGTCGATCTCGCCGCTCATGCGGTAGGCCTCGACGATTTCCGGAATCGATTGCACCGCCGCGGCGAACTTGCGCAGCCATTGCTCACTGTGCTGCGTGGTGCGCACGGCAACAAAAGCTGTCAATCCAAGATTGAGTTTCGCGGGCTCGCACAGCACGACCTTCTTGCGGATCACGCCTTCGCGGTGGAAACGCTGGATGCGCTTCCAACACGGAGTGGTTGTCAGGCTGACCGCCTCCGCGAGTTCGTTCAGCGGCCGGTCTGCGTCTTCCTGCAGCAATGAAAGTAGTTTGCGGTCGATCTTGTCCATTGCAGCGACTATAGTAGAAAATTGTACATGATGCCGTAATGAAGGGAACAATATTCTATCCAAATGGCCAAGGTGTACAAAAGAGGCAACACCTTTCTCCGTCCGGCCCTTCACAATGCAGCGGATGGTCAAGTTACTGGAATACTTTCGCGAACACCCGGCGTCGGTCGGCGAAACCTATGTCGAACACTTAGGCGTCGCCGCGTCGTTCGGCTTTTCGCTAACCAAAGCCGGCCTCGCGTGCCTGATTCACGCCGTGCTGCCATTCCTGTTCACCACCTACGGTCGCAGCACGATCGCGGACCTGCATCGCCGCATGGTCACCCATCGCGACCGCCGCAACCACGACTCGACGCGCCCCGCCTGAATTTACCCGCCGCGCGGTGAGTAGGCCGGTCCTTCGTTGCCTACGCCTGATGCTTCGAAAGGCGTGAATAGATTGCGAAGCCCCACGTCCCGTTAGCGGGTAGCGGTACATTTGTGCCGTCCGCAATAACGTCCGCTTCGTGGTGAATTTCATCGCACCACCGACCGACGGGTTGTGGCGGAACAGAAATTGATTTCAGATGTCCGGCGGCGATCTGCGGCACTTATCGACCCGGATAATCGCGGCATCCAACAGGCGCTAGTGGCCGACCGGCGTGAATGCCTTGTCCGATACCACGTCGATTTCGAGCGCTCGCTTCGCGACCTTGTCCGCAATCTGAAATCCGGCATCGATGTCCATGCGGTAATGAATGCCCCCCAAGATACGCGACTCCGCCGCCTGCCGCGCCATCGACCAGTAAAGGCCGTGCTCATCGGGAAACTGGGTATCGAGGACGCGCGCGATTGCCCCCGAAATGCACGCGTGATTGCTCGGGTACGACGGATGGTTAGGCACGCCGATCGCAAGTGTGATCTGGGGATCAACCTGCGTCGGCCGCGGAACCCAGTACACGTACTTGGATTCGTGGCATGCGAGGTTTGCGTCGAACCCCGCCATATGCATCATGGCGAGAACGCGCGCGGAGTCCGGTTCGCTCAATCCGTGCTGCGCGATCGCGCGCCGCGCGACGGCGTTCCACGCGCCGGCATTGAATGATCCACCCAGGCCCTCCCAGTATTGCGCGATGCGCACCTGCTCGTTTGTGCGCGTATCGGAGATCACACGGACCTCCCGTAGGTTCGCGCGGAATTCGGCCGAGTCGATTGACGGCGGTGGCGCCGCGCGGAAGTCGCCGGCGGTCGTCAAGAAGAACGGCCGAATCTGTCCGAAGTGTGCGCCGAGCGGCGGCCGCGGTGGCTGAAGCCGGCTCGACCACTTGTCGTCGCCCACCGGCAATGCGCCAGACCAGTTCGCGTCCGCCCGATCCGTCTTCGCAAGCTTCATCACTTCGCTTGCGGCTGCGCGGCCCGTTTCCACCCCGACCGTGAACGACGCACGATGTGGTGCGCCGATTGCGGCCGTTTCTCCGGCAAGCCGTGCTGCGATCACCTGCTCCTCCTTCGGGAAAAGCTGTGCGAGAACCGTCGCCGCCGCGCCCGCAACCGCTCCATCGGTCGGTAGGTTCTTTTGCCGGGCGCCGACGATCGCGTCATGAATCGCGAGATTGAGATAAGCGAGCGCACGCAGCGCGGGAAATTGCCCGATCTGGTTTCGCGCGATGAGTTCGCACGCGAAGTCGTTCCATTGCATCGTCGACGTGGCGAGCGCCCACGGCGTTGCACTCGTCGGCTGCGTCGGGATCGCAGGCTGCTGTGCGCAGCCGTGAACGAACAGCGCGACGGCCACAGCCATAACGGTCCGCAGCAGGTAGGCGTGCAGGTGACGCGGGGTGCAGTCAGGTGTCATGACGGCCTCATCGCAGGGGGGCAAAATTGGCGCAAAGGACGACGCGATGACAGCGTACGCTTCGCATCGATGCTTTTCCATAGGCGGAAGCGACCGTCGACCTCGCGCACGAGTGAGAGTTATTGCGCGCGCCAAGCGAGCGTGTAACCGCCGAGGGTCAGAAAAGGCCGCCTTGGCGGTGGTCGGGAGCGTTTCGCGCGCGCTGTCGACCGCGCAGCGGGCAGCCGGAATCGCGATGCGACGACCAGGGGCCTTCGTGGTCGAGCCCGAGACGCGCGAGCGTATGTGGAACCGATACGTTATAAACCGGCTTACACCCGCCAGCCACTCGTAAAACACATCGGCGGCCAGCCGAGCTTGGGCGACGTCGCGCTCACCACTATGAGTGGTTTCCTACTGGAATTACCGCTTCTGACCGAAGCGGGCCGTTTTTTGTAACAATCGTTTCGCAAGCGGTGACCAAGTATCTCGAGGAAAACCGCGAAAACGGTCGATCGGCGACGACGCCTTACACCTACTTCAACTCAACCCGTACATCGGGTCCCTTCCGTTTTCTGTACCGGGGCGGTCCGATCGAGACGATGGACAACACGGCGTGGCAGCAGGCGCGCGTTCGCGCCGGACTGCGGACGTTTAGATCGTCCGCATGAAATTGCAGCGGGACCTATTCACGGTAGCGGATCAGTGCATCGTCCAACTTGTCCTTGAGCGGGCCTAGCCAGGGCTCGTAATTCCGCCACTGAAAGAGCCCGCCGAGGAAAATCGGCCGTCGGACCTGCTCTGAGCTTGCCGTACTAACACTACGTTCTGTCTTATAGAACTCGACGCAGGTCGGTTCGAATTCAAGTCCGCAGAATCCCAGAATGCGCCGTACGTTGCCTTCGAGGTCCTCGACCACGTCCTCGTACCAGACTCGCAAAATCCGCCCGGGGAGCACTGCGTCCCAGTGTCGCATGAGCTCGAGATAGGTCCGGTAATAGCGGGCGATATCCTCGATGCTATAGGTGAACTCTTGACCTTTCGCAAACAACTGCCTCAGGTTACTAACACAGCACGCCATGGGATCGCGGCGCACGTCGATGATTTTGGCGTTCGGCAGCATGAGATGAATGAGCCCGATGTGGCAGAAGTTGTTCGGCATTTTGTCGATGAAGAATGGCTTTCCCTGACGGTAAGCGCGCGTGTCCGTGATGTAACGTTCGCCGAGCCTGCGGAATTCTTCGGGCGCAAGTTCGGCCAAAGCAGCCGGGTAACGATTATCTTCGAGCCCCCGTATTTCAACCACGATGCGCTGGATGTCGGAGAGTTCGTGCGTTCCTTCGACCAGCGAGTGAGAGGCGAGGATCTGCTCGATGAGCGTGGATCCAGAGCGCGGCAACCCGACAATGAAAATCGGATCAAAGTTCGGCTCGCCGACACCCACCCGGGCGCCGAAAAACTGCGCAGTGCACACCTCAACCTGCTTAAGCGTGTTGGTTTCGGTGATGTCCGGGTGGTAGCGGCTTTCGGCGCGCTTGAGTGCATTGCCGCGCTCGTAGAATTGCCATGATTCCGCGAACTCGTTCCGGTCCTCGAGCGCCTTGCCGAGTGCGAAGCACAGATGGTAGCGATCGACAGGGTCTGTGCCTGGCGCGGCTTCCTCTGCGCGCATCTGGACGATCTCGTTCTGCGAAAAGCTATAGGTCTTGAGATTGGCGAGACTCCACCAGGCATCGCCGAAACTCGGCCTAGCGGCCGCCGCCATTTGGTAGGATTCGGTCGCCTCCTTCTTCCGTCCGACGGCCTTGAGAGAGTGGCCGAGCGACACGTGCAGATCGGCGGACGCCGGCGACGCGGCTAGCAGCTCGCGATACCGCGCGATCGCCGACTCATGCTCTCCGAGGCCGACGCACGCGGCCGCGTACAGGCAAAGATAATCCCTGTTGCCGGGTTCTAGCCTTAGCAGGGTGTCGGTCTCTTCACGCGCCCGCAGATACTTCTGCCGGTCAATCAGGACACGGACGTAGTCCAATCGAGCAGCGACGTAATTTGGTTTGACCTCCAGAGCGGCTTCGAATAGCGATTCCGCCTCGCCCAGCACGTCGCGCTGGTGCTGGATTCTGGCTAATAGCCGCAGCGCTTCGACATCGTCGGAAGATGTGCGCAGATACGCTCGAAGGATGTTCTCGGCTGCCGACAGGTCGCCATCCGAGAACAGGCTCCCTGCGCGCACGACCTCCGGTTGCAGGTTTTTCAAGCTAGAGATGTGCTCGGCTGCCGCCGCTGCATTTCGTGCGTCGCCGGTCATTCGAAACAGGCGTTCGAGCATGCTCCAAGTCTTCTCCAGCGCCGGGTTGATATCGGCGCTGCGGAGAAAGGCCTCGATCGCGCGCGGCGCATCCCGCAGCGTCGTGTAGCAATAACCACGCTCCTGGTAGAGGAGGCTGAACCGCGGATCCAGTTGCTCCAGGCGCCGCAAGGTTTCAAGCGCCTCGTGTATGCGGTTCAGGCATCGCTGGTTGGCGGCGATCAGGTACAGGAGGTCGCGGTCTTGGGGCGCTGTAGCCGCGAGCGCTTCAGCCGCGACGAGTGCTTCGGCGTGCCGTCCGCCTTTGCTGAGCTCACGGATACGGCCTACCTCGAGTTCGATTGGTGACGCCCTTGTGTTCTGCATACTACAAGTTCAGAATGTTTGCCCGCAGGACATTTCTCTAGTCGCACGTGGCTGGCTGCGTCCGGCCCAGCCTCCGGTCCCAGCCGGCTTTTTCCGAACCCCCAATCGGAAGAAAGGGACCTCATGCACCATATCGATCGTCGTAAATTCCTGCAGTTGACCGGCACGGCCGCGATCACGAGTTCGTTCAACACGAGCATTGCCAAGGCGTTGGCAATCCCGGCAAACAACCGCACGGGATCGATTCGCGATGTGGAACACATTGTGATCCTGATGCAGGAGAACCGCCCGTTCGACCATCATTTCGGGACGCTTCGCGGTGTCCGCGGTTACTCCGATCCGCGCGCGGTCGAGATCCATCTCCCGCTCAAGGGCGGCGGCACCGCTCCGGCCTCGGTCTTTTTGCAGCCAGCCGGCGCGGATAACATCGCGGCAGGATTCTCGGTACCGCCTGGCAACTTTGGTGGTCCGCCGAACGGAGTGGACGTGATCCCGCCGTTCCGTGTGAATCCCGAAAGCGTCAGCCCGGGCCTGAAGAGCTTGGGTCTCACCTATTTTCCGGGAACGGGTCATGATTGGGATGAAATCCATGCCGCTTGGAACGAGGGTCAGTATGACAACTGGCCGGCCCAACAGGGTCCCATCGCCGTGAGTTACATGACGCGCGACGATATCCCGTATCACTGCGCTTTGGCGGATGCGTTCACGGTCGGCGACGCCTATTTCTGCTCGGCCATGGCGCCGACTAACCCGAACCGCGACTACATGTTCAGCGGCTGCATCGGCAATGTGAACTATTTGGGCGCAGGGGGCACGGACGGCCTCGGCGCCGGACCGGTCACCTACAACGGCCTCAGCGTCAACGATGCGTACTTCGTCTGGGAGACCTTGCCCGAAGTGCTAGAGGCGGCCGGCGTGAGCTGGAAGATTTATCAGGACCTCGCGGGGACGACCTTCGCGCCGGATTTCGGGGGAAGTGGATCGCGCACTTCCTTCGCCGGCAACTTTGGCGACACTACGGTACTTTATTTCAAACAGTACGCGACGGCTGCTACGAACTCGCCTCTGTTCCAAAACGCGGCGACGGGCACGGCGA
>Ga0207708_10001365_pt1 | contig 18353 bp, 16 predicted proteins | sample KBSK5101metaG_FD_184340 | JGI IMG/M metagenome (GOLD analysis project Ga0207708, IMG submission 184340) | Corn, switchgrass and miscanthus rhizosphere microbial communities from Kellogg Biological Station, Michigan, USA - KBS K5-10-1 metaG... | ecosystem: Host-associated > Plants > Roots >...
GAGGAGACCGTCTCGTCGTTCGAGCGTCTCACGCAGGGCGAGTTCGATCAGTATCCGGAGCAGGCCTTCTTCATGTGCGGCGGCGCCGACGACATCGCGAAGAACGCCGAGCGCCTCGCGCAGAGCTGAGAAGCGTCACATGCCACTCAACGTCTCGGTCATCTCGCCGGAGAAAACGCTGTTCGAGGGCAGCGTCGACTCGGTCGTCGCACCCGCGTACGATGGCGAGGTCGGAATTCTGCCCGGGCACGCGCCGATGATGACGCTGCTCGGGAAGGGCACCCTCAAGCTCGGCGCGGAGGGACGCGCCGGCCGGTTCAGCGTGGAGGGCGGGTTCCTCCAGGTTGTCGACAACGTGGTTCGCGTGGTCACGGAGCGCGCCTCGCAGACGTAGGGATCGCTCGGGCGTGTCGGATCGCTCGTTCGAGTCGCGCGATGGGGAAGGATTCACGTCTGTGAGTCCTTTTTTCATCGCGGCTGCATGGGCGCGTGCCTGACGCGACGGCACGTGCAAGCACGGGGCTTGCACCCCGGCAAGTCGTGACCCGACCCGAGCCATTCCGCCGAGCCCTTGGTTTTGCCGCGATCGCCTGTGGCATCCCGGCATTTGGAGCGCGCGCGCAGATGCCGACGATCCCTGTGCTGCAGAACGGGTTTACCTCGAGCGGGATGACGCTTGCCGTCAACTACGGATCGGCATCGGCCAGCACTGCGTATGCGCTGGCGCTCGGATGGGGTCCTTCGTCGAACCGATTTCAGATCAGCGGCGCGATAGGCGGAGTGCGTCCCGACACGGGAGGCACGTGGACTGGATATGGCGCCCGCGTTGCGATCCCGTTGTTCTCCACGAAGGCGGACCAGTTCGGCGTTGCGGCGTTCGCGGGCGTGGGTGGAGGGCGTCGCGACACGACGGCGCTGGTTCGCATCCCGGTCGGCCTCGGCGTCGGGTACCGCTTTGGGCTTGGCGCGACGCGTAGCGTGTCGGCCTATGCCTCGCCATTTTTCGTCTGGTCGCGGCTGAGCGAGCGTGGGTCTCGCGCTCAGGGCGACAACGCGATGCGTGGCTCGGTCGCCATCGATCTCGTGCTCACCCGTAATATCGGACTGACGGCCGGGTACGAGTTCGGAGCCAAGAGCTCCTCCGCCTTCGGAGGCGGCAGCGGGCTGTTTGGGGCCGCTGCCTCGTACGCGTTTCGGTAATCGAAATAGCTCCAGCGTACCAGACCTCTCGGAGAAAAATGGTAATGAGTAAGGTTGCAGGTCGAGCGGTGCTCGCCGTCGCGTTCGTCTTGCCAGCAGCGCTCGGGGCACAGGGGTGGGCGTACCCCTCGTTCCAGCCGCCACGCGTCATGAATCGCGAGTTCAACTTCGGCGTGGCCGATGCGGGAGACGCGGGCACGAGCCTCATCTTCCAGTGGAGAGAGGGCCTCTCGACTCGCAGCCAACTCGGGCTCGATGTCGGGTTCGCCGATCCCGAGGGAAAGGGGAACGGCAAGCTGGTGCTCGCCGGCCAGTACGGGTACCTGTTCACACAGGGCAATGCGGAGATGCCGCTCGCCTTTCTGGGAACGGCCGGCATCGGGTTCGCATTCGGCGACGGTGGCAACCTCGTGCGAATCCCGCTCGGGGTCTCGATTGGCCATCGCTTCCCGCTTGATGAGGGCTTCGCGATCACCCCGTACGTGCACCCGCGTGCGTCGATCGACGTGTGTAGCGACTGCGGGAGCAGTGGCGGCAACGAAACCGACCTCGGCATCGACTTCGATATCGGGGCGAATTTCGAGGTCACGAAGCAGCTTTCTTTTCGTGTCAGCGTGTTGTTCGGCGGGTCCGACACTTTTGGTGACTCCAACGGGTTCGGGCTCTCGCTCGCGTGGTCGCCGCCGCAGTTGTCGAAGCTGATTCGACGGTAGGTGCGGGCACGGAGGGGGTTGGCTTGCAACTTGCCCCCTCTGTGTTTTTCCGACACTCGATCACTCAATGACTGAGGCTTCGCTCCCCACCGTTCTCGTCGTCGACGACAACCACGACAACGCTGACATCGTGCGGCAATACCTCGAGGCGAAGGGGTATCCCGTGTCGGTAGCGTACAGTGGAGAGGAGGCGCTCGCGCTCTTCGAGTCGGGTCGCCCGTCGATCGTGCTACTGGACGTGATGATGCCGGGCCGCGACGGGTGGGAGGTTTGCCGCCTCATGAAGCAGCACCCTTCTCACGGCCGTGGGGTACGCGTAATCATGGTTACGGCGCTCGATCAATGGGACGACAAGCGACAGGCGCTGCAGACCGGCGCGGATGACTACGTGACGAAGCCGATCGATCTTCCGGGACTGGTGCGCACGGTGGAGCGGAACGCCGCGGCGCTGCAGGGTGCCGCCTGATGCGTTTTCCGCAATTGCCATGACGGCGTGAGCCAGCCGGTCATCCTCACCGATAGCAACGACCCGTCCATTCGCGACGCGGCCGCACTGCTCGAGTCGTGGGGGGTTGTTGTCCGTCGCGATCGTGAGCTCGCGGCGTCGGTAGACGAAGTTCCCGACGTCCGCGTCATCGTCACGACGACCGACAATCCGAACGCGCTGCGCGATGTTGTCGAGCGCGCACGTGCGCGTGTCGTCCCGGTGATCGTAGGCTGCGCGAACGACGTCGCGCGTCGGCGAGCGATCGAGCTTCGCGTCGACGAGTGGTTCCTGCTGCCGGCATCGCCGGAGGAAATTGCCTCGCGAGTGCGATCGGCGCTCGCGCGTGCGACGCCCGCCGCCGCCGCGCTCGCGGACCGCATCGAGCGCGTCGAGTACGAACAGATGCTCTACGATCACCTCACCGGGTTGCCGACGTTGCCGGTGATGATCGAGCGGTCGCGCCAGCTGATCAAGGAGCGTGGTGAGCTGATCGTGCTCTACTTCAACTTCGTTCGCTATTCGAAGATCGAAGAGATCTACGGGTGGGAGAAGCTGGATGCGGTGCTGGAGACGACGGCGCAGGCGGTCCGCGAGTTCCTCGATGCGAGCGCGCTGCGATCGTCACGGGTGATGGTGAGCTTCACGAACGATGATGACTTCGTGTTCTTCCATGTGCCGCCACCGGACGTCGCGGCGGTCACGGACGCCGAGATCACGGAGCTCGTGTCGCGGTTGCAGGACCACGTGGGCGGCCGGATCGAGGCGGCGCATGGTGAGGAGATCGCGTCGCTGTTCGAGATCTACGTTGGGAGGGCGCACGTCTACTACAACCCGAAGATCCGGTTGCAGCGCCTCATCTACCGCGGGATTCGCGAGGCGGCGAACGCGGCCAAGAGCGTGGAGGAGCGCGAGCGCGGCCGCCGCGTGGAGGACCTGCGCCGCAGCCTGCGGGAACGGGCGGTGTACATCGACCTCCATCCGATCCTGGTCGCGGACACGCGACAGGTGTACGGGTACGAGGCACTCGCACGCGGAACGCTCCGCACGCTGCGCAGCCCCGAGATCATGTTCGAGGTCGCCGCCGAAGCGGACCTCTTGTGGGAGCTGGGCCGTCTCTGTCGCAGCAAGGCAATCGAGGCGATGAAGACGCGCCTAACGCGTGGCGAGCTGCTGTTCCTCAACGTGGACCCGCACGACTTCGTGGATCCGGAGTTCAGCCAGCTCGATCGCGAGGTGGCCGACCCGCAGCGCGTCGTCATCGAGATCACCGAGCGCACGGCGATCAAGGATTACCCGAAGTTTCGCGAGCGTCTGAAGGCCCTTCGCGAACGCGGCTATCGTTTTGCGGTCGACGATGCCGGAAGCGGGTACGCCGGGCTGGGCTCCATCGCGAACCTCGAGCCCGATTTCATCAAGCTCGATATTTCGCTCATCGACTGCATCGACACGAACTTCATCAAGCAGAACCTGGTCGAGACGATGGTGCGCTTCGCGAACGACCAGGGCGCCAAGGTGATCGCCGAGGGTGTCGAGCGCGCCGAGGAGTACGAGACGGTGAAGGGCCTTGGTGTGCACCTGGTGCAGGGGTTCTTCCTGCACCGTCCGTCGGAGAATGCGGTGTCGCGGACGACGGGCGAGAATGCGGTAGTTCGCCCGCCGGACACGGTCGCTCGCGTGGGGGGTGGTACCTAGGCTCGCTAACTCGCCAGACACGGACGCGTCGCGGCAGCCAAGAACGAGCTTACCTCTGCGGTGAAAAGCGCGCTATGCGTCGAGAAGCGTCTCCACCAGCTTCCAGGATCGTTCGGCGGCGCCGAGCCCTCGCTCCACGAGGTCGCGCGCGGCGCGCCCGGCCTCCTGCCGCGCCGAGTCGTCCGTGAGCCACGTTCGAAGTCGCGACGCGAGGCCGGGCTCGCTCGCCTCCGACGCGCCGCCGCCGGCGACGATGAGCAGCTCCGCGTCTCGGCTATTCGCATAACGCGGCCCGAACAGTACGGGACCACCGAACGCCGCCGGCTCGAGGACGGAATGCAGCCCGGCGGCGTGGAAGCCGCCGCCCACATACGCGACGGTTGCGAGCGCATACAGGTCGCCGAGCACGCCAACCCGGTCGACGATCACGACGTCCGCGTTAGGCGCCGCATCACTGCCGAGTCGCGCGTTACGGACCCGCGCCTCAGCCGCCCACCGCTCGATCGGCGTCAGGTGCGAGTCGGTCGGCTCGTGCGGCGCGATGATGAGACGTGCGTCGGGCACTGCGCTGCGCACCTTGCCCCACGCGGCGAGCAGGGGACGTTCGTCGGCGGGCCACGTGGAGCCCGCCACCAGCGTGGGCCGGTCACTGGTCAGCATCGCGACGAGCCCCGCCGCCCGGTCTACTCCACGCACGCGCGCCCACACCTGGTCGTAGCGCGTGTCTCCCGTGACGTCGATTCGTTCGCGCCGAACGCCGAGATCGACGAGCCGTTCGGCGTCGCGCGCATCGATTGCGCCAACGGCATCGAGGCGAGCGTACGCATCGGACAAGAGGCGCGCCGCCATGCCCCGCCGGCGTGACGAGCCTTCCGCGAGCGTTGCGCTCACGAGCCCGAGCCGCACGCCGCGTTCGGCAGCGATGCGCGCGAGGTTGGGCCACACATCGAGCTTGCTGAAGACCAGGGCCCCCGGCGCGAGCGCGTCGAGCGCCACCTCACCATCGCTGGCCGTATCGAACGGGAGATAGTCCGCGAAGTCCACGTCGAGTCCACGCGCGAAGGCGGCGGCGCTCGGCGAAAAAAACGTGTAGGCGAGCTGCAAATCCGGCCGCTCGCGACGAGCGAGCTGCAGAACGGGGCGTGCCTGCAAGCCTTCGCCCACTGACGGCGCGTGCATCCAGAGCAGCGCGCGTGCGGGGGTGCGGTGGGCGCCCGCCCATGTTGCATAACGAGCGCGAATGCCTCGGCGCGCACGCAGGGCGCGCAGCAGTTTCGTGTCGCTGGCGGGAGCGAGCGCAGCGAGCGACCGCGCGAGGTTGCCCGCTGCGTCGTAGACGAGGCGAAGGACCGCGTCCACGGCGCGCGTGCGGATGATCTGGGCGCGGTTTACTACCTGGAGCCGGCGCGCGCGAGCGCTTCGTCGAGGGCCTTTCTCAGGTTCTCGATGGGCTGGACGCCTTCGAGTGGCAGGTCGGCGATGAAGAACGAGGGCGTTGCCCTCACTCCAGCGCGCGCCGCCTTCTCGCGGTCGGCTTCGATGAGCGGCAGCATTTTGTGGGAGGAGACGCATGATCGAAGCGCGGTCAGGTCGACACCCACCGATGCGGCGATCTGCTCGAGCGCCGAGCGGGGATCCGAGAGTGGCGCCCATTTCTCCTGGGCCGCGAACAGTGCGTCGTGCATTTGCCAGAACTTGTCTTGCGCGGCGGCGCACATGGCGTGCTCTGCCGCTGGGATCGCGTTCGCGTGCGAGTTGATCGGGAAGTTGACGAAGGCGAGCCGGACTTTGCCGTTGTCGATGTACTCGCGGCGGATGGTGAGGTCCGAGGAGTCATGCCACATCTTGCAGTACGGGCACTGAAAGTCGCTCGCGATAATCATCCAGACCTTCGCCGCCGGATTGCCGCGAATGCGCGCGCTGTCAGCGTGTGCGACGAGTGGGTCAGTCGTCGGCGTGGTGGTTGCTGCTACTGCCGCTGCGGCGGTGGCCGCCGAGGATGCGGTGGCAAGGGCGGAACTCGCCGCCGGTGGCGTTTTCGCACGCGCGTCCTCGGCGCCTTTGCATCCGGCGCCGGCGATCAGCAGAACGGCAATGGTGGCGGTGCGGAGATCGATATTCATCGGACGGTGTACCGTGATGGAGTCGCGCGCGAGAATTACGGCTGAGCCGCGTGAGCCCGCAGTTGCGTGGCGGAAAGATACCGCACGGGTCACATGCGAGGCTACGCTGTCCGCTCAATCACTACTATTATGGGGCATACGTCTTGCACCCCCGCTCGCCGGAGTCGCGCCTGCGATCCCGGCGATGCCAACCTCCACGACGACAGGCCAGATGGTCGCGGTGCAGTCGTGCCGTGGGTTGACCCGTCGTTCGTTCCGTCGCGTTTCGCGAGCTAGCGCCGAATCGCTTCACCAGTCGGGAGGGCTGATGCGCCAACCGCCGCGGGCGAGAGCGTGGTTGATGGTCGCGTGCGCGACCAGTGTCGCCGGGTTCTCCGCGCGCGCTCAGCAAGTGGTGCAGCCGCCGCCGCAGCCGTACACGCAGACGATGCAGTTCGGCGCCGGCTACATCAACACGCCTGCGGCATGGGTCTCACGGCGGAGTGCCGACTCGTGGCTCACGATTTCGGCAAAGGACATCCCGTCGTTCGACGATCCGGCCGGGAATAAGCTCGCCTCGCGCCTCAACTCGAACTTCGCGATCGACACGCACTGGGGTGGACGCGCATCGGTTGGTTTGTCGTTCTACAGCCAGAACCCGGAGTGGGGCTTTTTCGGCCAGGCGCTGCTCATTCGCGATGGCGACTTCGGCCAGCGCTTCATGCCGGCGTTCTCCATTGGCGCGCGCAACATCGGAAAGTTCAAGCACGAAGATCGCTTCCTCATCGGCCACGACGTGCGATACGACAGCGCCGGGCAGTCCGACGAGATCGTCGTGTCGCGTTATGATAACTTCAAGACGTCGCCGACCCTGTACGCCGTGGCGACCAAGGAAGTGCCGCTGTCCGGCTATTCGCGGAACGGCCAGATGTCGATGTCGTTCAGCCTCGGGTACGGGAATGGTCTCTTCCGTGACGACGGTGGCCTCGGCGACCAGTACAACAACCGTGGCACGATCGCCAAGGGGCTGTTTCTGGGCAGTCGACTCGTTATGCACCCATGGGCCAATGGCAGCGTGACGGTGCTCGCCGAAAATGATGGGTGGGATTGGAACGCCGGTGCCGTCGCGGAGTGGCGAGGCGTGACGATCGGCTTCTACGGCACGGAGCTCGAGGAAGGCGGGCGGCGGAACGAGGCCGAAGGGTTCAACGTGTACAACTACGCGAAGTTCAACTTCTCGATCGGGTACTTCGGGAACGTGCGGGACATCGCGCACGGAATGGTGCTTCGCTCGCAGGTCGCCGACCTGACGCGCGAAAGCCAGCAGCTGCGCTACGAGATTGCCTCGCGGGAACGGCGCATCGAGCAGCTCCAAAAGGATCTCGCCGAGGCGCAAAGCACCGAGTTGGCGCGGATGGAGCAGCGGCGCCAGCAGCTCGAGCAGGAATTACAGGCCGAGCGCGACGCCGTCAAACGGGCAAACGATCGATTGAAGGAGATCGAGCAGGGTCGACCGCCCGCCAAGAAGCCGGAGGGTCGCTGACGATGCGGCCTCGGGTGGTGCTTGCCGGGCTGGCGTTAGGCATCGCGCCGTTGACCGGCGCGGCGGCCCAGCAGGACTTCCCACAGACGCTGTATTGGGGCTCCGGGCTCATCGACATCCCGGTCGCGTGGGCATCGCCGCTCAGCGGCGATTTCGCGATCAACTATTCGGCAAAGCGCTTCCGCGCCGTGCCGGGCATGACGAACGTCACCTACAGCGACCGGATGAACTCGCAGTTCACCCTGTCGGGGTCGGCCCTCGGGCGTCTCGAGGGTGGTGTCGCCTTCTACTCCAGCAATCCGGAATACGGGTTCTTCCTCCGTGGCGTGTTAGTCACAGAGGAGGATCTGAACCTGCGAGGCGGTGCCCTGAAGTGGTTTCCGGCACTCGCTGTCGGCGTGCGCAATCTCGGGAAGTACAGCCACGTCGACCGCTTCGGGCTGGGTTACGAGATCCTTCCGCCGAACGGAGCAAACCCGGACTCGCGACATCAGGCCGATTCGCTTCACCTCGGTTTCGATACCGCGCCAACGCTCTACGTCGTCGCCACGAAGAGTATGGTCTTCAACCAATTCCACGGCATGGGCCTCAGTCTCACGCTCGGGGGAGGGAACGGGTTGTTCAGCGACGATGGCGGGTTAGGCGCCTCGTATGCGAAGAACGCGACCGGCGGATTCTTCTACGGTGCGATGGCGAACTTTCCGGTGACGCCGGATTTCCGCGTCAACGTCATGGCCGAGAACAACGCGTGGGACTTCAACCTTGGCGCGTCTGCCGAGTATCGCGGGCTGCGCGCGGGGTTCTACGTCACGGAGTTGGGCGCCGGGTCGAGCGAGCCGTCATCGGCCGCCCTCACGCCCGAGCGCTATTACAATTACCGCAAGATCGCCTTCACGATCGGCTGGCAGAGCAATGTGTTGGGCCTGGTGCATGGCGATTTCCTGCAGAAACGCGCGGAGCGGCTCACGCACGAGCGCGATCAGCTGCTGGCCGACATCAGCGAGCGTCAGCAGCGTGTCGCCTCGCTGCAGTCGGAACTCGATCGGTACGAAGCACAGAACCTGCTCGAGCTCGAGCAGCGCCGCGCGGCGGTGGAAACGCAGTTGCGACAAGAGAAGGAAACGCTGCGACGGCTCGAGGATCGGCTCAAGCGACTGGAACAACAGCGCGGCGTACCGCCGCCGGCAAAACCGTAGGCCGATGCCGATACACCGCTTCCCCCACGGCGGAACGGGTTTCATGACCAGACGCGTACTGGCTACCGCGGCTGCGGTAACCCTCGCACTTTCGATCTCGCTCCCGCGTACAGGGCTCGCGCAGTCAGATCCCAAGTACAAGGCCAAGCGCGACCAGCTCTCGAAGGAGCTCGACCAAACCGAGAAGGCGCTCGCCGATGTGAAAGGGCAGCGCGCACAGGCGGAAGCACGCCTCGAGAGTCTCATCGCCCAGACGATGCAGGAGCGCGCGCAGGCGCTGCTCCTGACCAACGAGCAGACAGCGCTGCAACAGCTCGATGCGCTGTTGGCCACGTCGCAGACGAACCTCACCAACCAACGCGACCGATTCACTGGCCTCAGCAGCGCGGTCGGCGGACGGTCGGGCGCAATTCTCGTCGTGCTGCTTCGTGCGGACTCGTCGCAGGCGCAAACGGTGCAGTCCGCCGTCGTGTCGATCGACAACGTGTCGGGCGATCCGCGCACGTACTCGCCACTGGCGAGCGGTGCGCTCGCGCGTGGGGCGGTGGACGAGGTGTATCGCTCGCCTGTCATCCCGAGCGATCATGCGATCGCAATCCAGGTGACCGTGGATGGCCGAACCCTGACGGGAACAGCGAATGTGCCGGCCGCGCAGCAAGCGGTCACGTACGTCCAGTTCGTCGTGAGGAATGGGCAGGTGACCTCCACATCGTGGGCAGGTCGGGGCAGCGGGCAGTTCTGATGCGAAGCATGCTGCGAATCCTCATCGGGCTCCTTCCCGTTGCGGCGCTCGCCGCGGCGTCGATGCCGCGCGGTGCGGCCGCGCAATCGACGAAGCCGACGTCGGGTGAGCTGACGCGAACCGTCGACGCCGAGGTGCGCGTCGCGATGTTCGAGCTCGCGATGGATCGACCGTATCCGGCGCTGAGCCGCCTCGAGCGCGTCTCGTCCATAGTCCGGCAGGACTCGACCGGCCTCGGTGAGCTGGAGCGCGCCGCGCTGCATTTCCTGCTGTCGCAGACCTACTATCGCCTGGGCATGATGTCGGCGTTCCGGCGCGAGGCGGACGGACTGGCCGGCGCCTCGACTCGTTATGCATCGGTGCTTCGACCTCAGCTACTGGTCGAGGCGTATCGCGGCGGAGACTATGCGCGAGTCGCAACGTTGTCGCGCACTCAGTCCTCGAACGACGCCACCGGGCTGAGCCCCCTGGTCGCCGGGCTGGCGGCGTACCGTTCCGGTGACCTCGCGGGCGCGCGGACAGCGTTCGCACGGGCCAGCGCGTCGAACGGGTCGTTTGCGCCGTACGCGAAGTACATGGAAGTGCTGACGCAGATCCGGTCCGACACCGCGCACGCGGCGAACGCAATTGCGTCTCTCGAGGGGGTCGCGACGGGACTGACGGGCGCGTTCGCCGATCAGGTGCATCTCACGGCGGCGCAGGTCGCATACGAAGGCCGGCGCTACGAGGATGCGGTCCGCATTGCGGGGACGATCGGGGACAGTAGCCAGCTGGCCGCGCCAGCGCTGCTCACCCGCGCGTGGGCACTCTACAAGCTCGAACGTGTCGACCAGGCCGCGCAGGCGTTCAATGATTTCGCCACGCGTTACCCGAATCGCTTCGAGTCCGACGAGGCGCGACTCATGGCGGCACAGGCGCAGCTCGAGCTCGGCCGATCGGTCGACGCAGAGCGTGTCTTTCAACGTGTCGCTGATTCATCGTCGGCCGGTATCGCGCTCCTGCAGGCGCAGACGAACGCCGCGATCGCTGAGCTGTCGCGCGCGCTCGTCACCAGCCGCTCGGTCGAGACGCTCGTCCTCGGTGATCCTAACGCCAAGGTGCTCGCGCTGCGCGATTCGTCGACCGCCGGTGACCTGCTCGCGGTCGGCGCAACATCACCGACGACCTTGCCTGGCGGAGGTCCCATAGCCGTTCTCGCCGCACCTGACGCGGCACGTATCGATTCGATCGCCGCGCGAGCTCCGACGACCGTCAGGCGCGTGTTGTTCACGCCTGCGTCCGCGACGAAACAGCTCGGCGATGTCGCGGTGCGCTCGCAGAACCTCATCGCCGCTGATGCGGCGGTCGGCGTCGCCCGCTACCGCCTGAGCCAGCAGCTCGACGCGCAGCAGCGCGAGATCGCGCTGCTCTCGCAGCTCGGTGGTTCGCTCGCGGCGGACAGCGGTCAGATCGGCACGATGGCGGTGAACTATCAGACCCTCGCTGATTCGATCGCGAGGCTCGACCAGCTCTTGTCCACCGCCGAGACGCGCGTTCGCGAGATGCTCGGCCGCGAGATCGAGGGCACGAGGTCGCTCGCGGCGGAAAACGCGAAGACCGCGGACAGTCTTCGCACCGCCCTGGCCTCGCGCGGCAGCGCGGAGGACCGTGCGGCGCTGGACGAAGAGGTCGCGACCGCCGCGGCGTATGCGAAGGTCGCGGAGATCGCGGCGCAGGGGCTCGACAGCGCAATCGCTCACCATCCCGTATTCGTCGCGCGAAACGCGCTCCGCACGCGTGACGTGAACACCAGGGCAGTGCTCGCGGCCATGCAGTCGTCCTACGCCGGCTCGCGGCGTGACGTCGACGCCGCGCTCGGCACGCTTCACAGCGGCGATACACCGGAGGTTCAGCGCGCGCGGCAATCGCTCGCCGACGCGGAATCGCGGCGGAGTGCCGCGGAAGGCGATGCCGTGGCGGCTGTGAACGCGGAGCTCTCCGCGCGTGCCGGACGCTTGATTGCCGACCTGCAGCGTAACACGGAAGCGGCGCAGTTCGGCGTTGCGAGCGCCACCTTCTTCCGTGCCATTGACGAGCCACGTGCCGCCGGTGGAGCGGGCAGCGCTGGTTCGTCGCGCAACCGAAATCCGGAACGGAGGCGTTAGGCGCATGCATCGACTGACCCTGTGCGTGCTCCTGGCGTTAGGCGTGCCGATGGTGTCGTCGGTAGCCGCTGCGCAGCAGGACACATCACGCGCCCGGCGCGGCGCGACCACAGCCACGTCGTCCGCTGGTGACGTCGTGCGGTCCGCGTACAATGGTCCCGCGGGCGACACCGCGATCATCCGGCTCGACCGATTTCTGCAGCAGTATCCGAAAAGCCCGCTGCGTCCACGCGCCCTCATGCAGCTCGGAGAATTGCTGGTCCGGCGTGCCGACGAGCGGTTTGCGGAAAGCCAGCGGGCTGGGAACGACACGACCGCGCGCCCGGACTACAAGGAAGCCATCGCGCGGTACCAGGAGCTGTTGACCACCTACCCGAAATTCGAGCGTCGCGACGCGGTGGCGTACACGCTCGGGACGCTATATGCGCAGGAGCAACGACACACCGACGCCGTGAAGGCCTTCTCGACGGTTGCCGCCGATAGCTCCGCATTCACGAGTGAGGCGCTGTTCCGGCTTGGCGATTCGTACTTCGAGATTGCGTCGACTCAGCGAGGTGCCGCGCGACGAAACAGCTTTGCCCGCGCGGCCACGGCGTATGAACGGGCGGCCGCAGCAGCGCCGAAGGACGGCGACATTTACTTCCTGTCGCTCTACAAGCTCGGATGGTCGTATTACAACCAGGCGACACAAACCTCGCAGGCCGAGTACTCCAAGGCCGTGGATGTGTTTGGCCGCCTCATCGACGCCTATGACAAGCTGACCCCGCAGCAGCAGGCGCGACTCGGCCTCCGGAGCGAGACCATCGAGTACATGGCCGTCGCGTTCACGCAGGTGGGTGGCGCGGAAGCGGCCAATCGCTACTTCGCCGCACACGGTGGAGCGGACTATCGCTTGCCCGTCATGCGTCGTGTCGCGTTCAACCTGCAGGAGCAGGGCGACTTTGGGCGAGCGGCTGAAGCGTACGAAGCCGTAGTTACGCAAGCGCCGAACGACTCCAACGCGATCGGGCTGCAGCGCGAGATCATCGACATGTATGAGAACCGCATGCTGGAGCCGGAGCGCGCACAGCAGGCGCGTCTGGACCTCGTGAACCGGTTCGGTCCGGGGTCGCAATGGGCGCAGGCGAACGCGAACAACGCAGCGGCAATTGACAGCGCGGCAGTCGTTCGGGAGATCGCGCTGCGCCAGGCCGCGCAGTACAGCCTGGCGCAGGCGCAGCGTGGTCGCGACAGGCAGAAGTACGCCGCCGCGGCGTCGCTCTACGAGCGGTACCTGCGTGAATTCCCCAAGTCGGACAGCACGCAGGCGGTGAACACGTACTTCGCGGAGGCGTTGTTCAGCACCGGCGATTACGCTCGGGCCGGGGCGGAGTACTCGCGGACGGCGTACGCGTACCCCAACGATTCGACGGGCGCGGTTGCCGAGCGTGCCGGACGCAACGCGATCGTGGCGTTCGATTCTGCGCTCGCCAAGAACCCGCGTGACGTCGCGGCGCAGGACTCGCTGTTCGCGTCGGTTGATCGATTCGCCGCGCGCTTTCCGGCGAGCAGCGTGTCGCGCACCGCGCTCATGCAGAAGGGCCGCCGCGCACTGGAAGCACAACGCTGGGATGTCGTGGAAACGACCTTCCGCACGTACGCGCAGCGGTACCCGAACGATTCGCTGACGCCTAACGCGCAGAAGCTCGTTGGCGACGCGCTCTACCGGTCAGGCAAGTACGATGCGGCGCAGGCCCAGTGGGAGCTCGCGCAGAGCTCAGCGCGTCAGGGCGGCAAACGCGGGCTGGCGGACTCCATCGCCACCGTTCGCACGGCTGCGGCGTCGTCGTACGCCGACACGCTGATCAGATCGGGCAATTTCGAGCGTGCCGCCGAAGAGGTCTACGTCGCGTTCGCGGACAAGAATCCGGCATCCGAGAAGGCGCCCGACGCGCTGCGCGACGCGATCGAGACCTACTTGCTAGCGGACAACGATGCCCGTCGACGCGGGGATGCCGCTGCCTCGCAGAAAGCGCGCGACCGGGCCATTGCGCTCGCCGACCGCCTGACGACGCAATATCCGAAATACCAGTATCACGCACAGTATCAGGCGCTGCGCGCGCAGCTCCTCGCGGAATCCGGCAGGCGTGAGGAAGCGCTGACGGCTCTCCAGAGAGTCGTCGCCGAGAATCCAACATGGGACGGGCGAGCCGACGCGATGGTGCGGATTGCGTCCACGCTCGACTCGCTCAAGCGGAAGCGCGAGGCCGCGTCCGCGTACGAAGCCTTCGCCGCGGCGTACCCTCGCGACCGACGGGCACCTGACGCGCAGTACAATGCGGCAGTGACGTATCTCGAGGTGCCCGATAGCGTGGCGGCATCGCGCGCGTACGGCACGTTCGTGAATCGCTTTCCGAAAGACCCGCGCACGCCACAGGCGCAGTCCACACGGGTGTCGCTCATGCGCGCGGGCGGTGACTCACTCGGGGTCGCACGTGAGCTCAGCTCGTTATGCACCGCCGCGCCGCCGCCCGAGCTCCGCTCGGCGTGCTCGGCGCGCCTTGCGGAGCAGGAGTTCCGAGCGGGCACTGCGATGTTCCCGCAATACAAAGCGGTGCGCCTCGTGATTCCGTCCAAGGCGCAGCTGAACGCGGCCGGCGTGGCCAAGGCGTCGCGAAAGAAGCAGCAGCTGCTCAAGGACATGTCGGACCATTTCACGAAAGCGATCCAGACGGGTTCGCCGCTGTATCTGGCTGCGGCCACGTACTACGTCGGGCTCGCGCAGTGGGAGTACGGCGACTTCGTGAAGCACGTCCGTCTACCGGTAAACCTGACGGCGGCTGAGCGGGCTGCGGCGAACACAGGCTCGGATCGTCAGGCCACCCAATACTACGATGCGGCGCGTGCGACGTGGCAGGCGCTGCTTGATAAGGCACAACAGCAGAAGATCGACAACGAGTGGGTCAACCGAACGCGCGATGCGCTGGCCGGCAATGTGCCTGCAACGCCACCAACCGGCCCGGGAGGTGAGCGATGACGCTGCGTGTGCGCCGTTATGCGAGTCGAGTTTTGGTGCGGTGCGTCACCGTCGCTGCCGTGCTCGCAACGCTAGCTTCGCTCTCATCTCGGGTGGCGAACGCGCAGCAGCCGACCCGAAAGCCGCGGACGCAGGCGCCGCGATCGACGATAGAGATTCGCGGTCAGGTGCCGACGCCGCAGGTAGTTACGGTGCGACCGCGCGAGACACCGGCGTATAGTCGTCGTGTGCTCGTGCCCGGTTTCTTCGATCACGATTTTTGGCCTTCGATCCTGCCGCCGCTCGACATCGTGTCGGCGAGGCCGGGAACTCGGTCCGACACGACCTCACGGTCTACCGCCGACTCCACCGCTCGTCCTCCGTCGTCACCTCGTCCTCCGTCGGGCACGCCTCCTGCTCCTCTGAGACGGTAAGCGGATTCACGTCGTCGTCTTACAGGCGACGACGCCACTTTTTTTTGCGCCGACCCGCAACCGACGATCGCGCGCTCCCGAACCCATGCTCCTCCGGAGACTGTTGAGATGAACACCGTGCTCGAGTGGTACCGCAACGGCGGTCCCGTCATGAATGCGATCCTGCTCGTCGCGGTCGTTGGCCTCGCCGTGTTCCTGGAGCGGTTCTACACGATCGTCATTCGGTCGAAGATCAACGGGCGCGCGTTCATCGAACGCGTGATCCAGCTGGTCCGTGCGGGCAAGATCGAGGACGCGATCAAGCTCTGCGCGCAGTCGGGCGCGGCGCTGCCGGACATGGGGCTCCTCATCCTGCGGAGTCGCAGCCGAGACGAGTCCGACCTCCAGAACGTTGCCGACGCGGCGGCGCTGGCGGTGATCCCGCGCCTCACGCGGCGTCTGCAGTATCTCCCGATGCTCGCGAACGTCGCGACGCTGCTCGGCCTGCTCGGAACGATCTTTGGATTGCGCGCAGCGTTCCAATCGGTATCGATGGCCGCTGCCGCCGAGCGGTCGGAGCGACTCGCGTCAGGCATCGCGATTGCGCTGAACGCCACGGGATTCGGCCTCCTCACCGCGGTGCCGCTGTCGGTCGCGCATGCGTATCTCGTGAGCCAGGCGGAGACGATCATCGAGCATATCGATGAGTTCTCCGTTCGGCTGATCAACGCGCTCATCGACCGGCCGGATGTGCGGCTCGGTCACCGTTAGGCAGACGTCGTGGCATCGGTTTACCTCCGATCGAAGCAACGGCGTGCCGAGCGGGCATCGCTGACCGACGCGGGGCACCTGAACCTCGTGCCGCTGGTCGACATCCTGACGTCGGTCGTGTTCTTCTCGCTGCTGACTTACCAGGGCGCGGCGCTCGCCGCGCTGACGTCCTACGACCTGACGCTCCCGCCCGTCGTGATCACGGCGCAGCAAGCTACCTCCGCACCGCAGAATGCGCTCAACCTCCTGCTGGCCGTGCGCGTCGACCACGACAAGCTGCTCATCGAGCACACCGGTCAAGGAGGTTTCCGGAAGGAGATCTCGGGCGTGCAGGGCGCGTCGCTCGACACGCTCCAGTCGCTCATGACGGAGATTCGACGACGGTACCCGCAGAACTCGGACGTCGTGGTCATTCCTGCCGACGACGTGGCATACGATGACCTGATCCACGTGCTCGAACGGCTCCGCATCGCACAGTTCTCCGGGATCTCGCTCGGCAACCGTACGCGCGCGACCCAGGTTGCCGTGGCGGACCGACGGCCAAATCGAGTCGCGCGATGAGCTCGCAGATCACGCCACCGGGGTCGATGGCGCCCGTCAAGGCCATGGTCGGCGCGCGCAACCGCGCGCGCGCCGCGCGGCTCGCGCGCCGCGCCGCGCAATTCAACAAGTTCCGGCTCGTCCAGCTCAACCTCGTCCCGCTCGTGGACACGTTCGTGTCGGTCGTGTTCTTCACGCTCGTGACGGCCACGGTGGGCGAGCTCGCGCCGGTCGTACGCGGCGTCAATCTGCCGGAGTCGCGAGTCGGCCAGCCCGCCCTGCAGCAGATCACGTTAGGCATCGGCCCGCAGGTCACCCTGGCGGGCCGGCCGGTGATGAGCACGCTCGAGGCGGCTCAGGCACGGTCCGACAACCCTGCGCAGCCGCTCCTGATCCCGCCGCTGTACGCCGCGCTGCGCGCCAAAGCCGACTCCATTCGTGCGCTGCGGCGTATCCCGAACGGTCAATCCATCGACGCGCCGCTGGCTATCCAGGCCGACCGCACGATGCGCTACGACCTGCTGTCTCGCGTTATGCAGACGGCCCGCTTGGCCGGTTTTCGCAATTTGACGCTGCAGGTCAGTCACGTTGCGGACGCGGGCGTGAGGTCGAGTTGAAATGAGCAGTGCAGTCACGCCCAACAGTCCCGTGCCCCCGGAGCCGACCCCGGCGCCCGCGCACGGCGCCGACGAGCCGTTCACTCGGTCGCTCCACTACGAGTTCGCTGGCGAAGAGGGGCGCGCGCTGCTGTCGTCGTACGCCTTTTCCGTTGCGCTTGGCATCGCGTGGCTTGCCTTCGTGTACTTCGGGCCGAGAACACTGCCCATGCAGCTGCTCCCCCGCGACGAGCGTCCGATCGCGGTCACGTTCGACATGCCGGAGCCAACGCAGGACGCGGCCGCCGCGGAAGAGGCAGCGGCTGCCGCTCCACCCGTCCCCAAAGAGCGAAGCGGGGGTCGCCAGCGAACGTCAAACCCCGCTGCGATCGCCAACGCGTTCGGAAACAGCAGCCCCTCCGGCCGCCTCGTGGGCGACGTCTCGAACGTATTGCGGAATGTCGACGTCTCGTCAGGTTCCGGCGGAACGGCGGGAGCGACCGAAGCCGGCCGAAAAGTCGTGCTGGGCGCGGGCGAGGGTGGTACAGGCTCCCGAACACCGGGACGTGGCGGAATCGGCAACGCGCTCGGCCCGGGCGGTGGTATTGGCGTGGGCGCCGGCCCAACGGGTGTCGATCTGCACATTGCGTCCAATCGTCCATCCCGATAGCGCCAGCGCTTGCAGGAAGGCCCCGACCCAGGTCTGAAATTGCGAATCCTCCGCCGATGCAGGCAGAAGTATACCGATGCGTCGCATTCGCTCGGCCTGCTGCGCGCGGGCGACGAGCGGCCACGCCACCGCCGCGCCGCCAAGAAGCGTGATGAACCGCGGCGCTTCATTCCAGCGCCTCGTCAGCAAGCGCGAGCACCGTCGATGAAAATTCGAGGCCCAGCGCTTTTGCAGTCTTGAGGTTGATGACGAACTCGAACTTAGTCGGCTGTACGACCGGCAGATCAGCGGGCTGCGCTCCCTTGAGGATTCTTCCTGCGTAGACACCTACCCGCCGATACGCATCCGCGAGGCTAGTTCCGTAGCTCATTAGGCTACCATCCACGGCATACTCACGCTGCCCATAGATAGCGGGAAGTCCACGGTGCGCGGCCAGTCCAACGATTTGAGCCCGCCCGCCGTCGTCGAAGAACGGATCGGCGGAAACGATGAGCCCGCCCAGGCGCACCTCGGCGAGGGTCAAAAAGGCCGCGCCAATGTCACTTTCGG